>AR_comb_assmDRAFT_10049067_pt1 | contig 23938 bp, 23 predicted proteins | sample ArasoioldDNA_FD_10543 | JGI IMG/M metagenome (IMG submission 10543) | reverse complement strand
GCATAGTTTTTTAATTTATTTAGTTATTAAAAATCTATGTTATGGACAAAATGGAATTAAAAGGAAACTGGAACGAATGGAAGGGTAAACTCAAGCAACAATATGCCAGCTTAACGGATGATGATCTCAAATATCAGGAGGGAAAGGAGGATGAAATGTGGGGAAGGGTTCAGAAGAAGACCGGCAAGGCGAAAGATGACCTGGTAAAATGGTTAAGAGGGCTTGGGTAATTCTTAATTAAATCAACCGACGTTATACAGCGGGGTCTCAAAAGGACCCCGTTGTTTTTGCCTTTCATCAACCATAATAAATCAGCGCTGAAACATCCTGACTATTTCTCCTCTAAACCTGTAATTTTATGACTATGACCACCACGAGTATACACGAGCTGAAAAAAATTATTGCCTTCAAGGATTTGCCTGACGAAATACTTCAATGGATTTTGGATCGTTCGGATTATCATGAATTCGAAGACGGTTCTTTAATCCGCAAGTTCGGAGAAGCCATCAACGAAATGTACTTATTGCTTGAAGGCAGCGTAAATTTTTATCTGGACGTAAATGGCAGACAAGTCTATTATTTCAATTTTGATAACGACGCAGCTTCAGGTGGTGTAAGTGGTTTGTTACCCTACTCAAGAATGAAGACCTCTCCCGGTTATTCTTACGCTTCAGGTAGGGTGAGAATGCTGACGATAGACAAAAAGTATTTTCAGGAATTAGAAAGGCTTTCTCCGGAACTTATCCAAAAGCTAATTGGCTATATGACTGAAAGGGCCAGAGCTTTTGCGACGATGCAGTTACAGCATGAAAAAGTAAGCGCTCTTGGAAAACTCTCTGCAGGAATTGCTCATGAACTCAATAATCCTGCGGCGGCAATCAACAGGATTTCGGCCGAATTAGCTAAAAGGGTAAAGTTAACTTATAAGCTGACCGAAGAATTGTTGGTGGGTGGAGTGAGTGAGCAACACATTCAAAAGATCAGGAAATTGATTGAGTCAAAAGAAAAGGATAGTTCAAGCCGCACTAAGCTCAGTGCCATGCAACGACTGGAGAAAGAGGATAGCATTGATGACTGGCTTCAAAAGAACGGTGTTGACGGAGACCATGAACTGGCAGAGACCTTCGCAGAAGCTGGCTTTTCTAATGTTGATCTTGAAAATGTGTTCATTGATTGCGGCAAGGATGTGTCGGTTCAGTTAATTCACTGGTTGGAGAATTTATTGAGTTCCCAACGAATCGTAAAGGACCTTGAAGAAGCTTCCTCGCGTATATCTACACTGGTAAATGCAATTAAGAGCCATGTGCATATGGACCGGACCAATGAATTACAACCAACCAACATCCACAAGGATATCGATAACACGATTACATTGTTGGGGTACAAGCTGCGCGAAAAAAATATTACTGTAAACAAGACTTATTGTGATGACCTGGCGGATATCCCTGCTTACGTTGGAGAACTGAACCAGGTGTGGACCAATATTATTGACAACGCAATTTATGCGGTTGATAAGAATGGTGAGTTAACCATCGAAACGTCCTGTGATAAGAAGAACGTAAAGGTTAAAATCATTGACAATGGCACCGGCATTCCCAAAGAGATCATGTCAAAAATATTTGATCCTTTTTTCACGACGAAAAAAGTAGGGCAGGGAACAGGTATAGGATTAGACATTGTAAACAGGATAGTTAAACACCATAACGGTGAAATAAAAGTTCAATCAACACCCGGAAGAACGGAGTTTGCTGTTTGCATACCTGTTGCCGCTGAAAAAACTCAAACATCCTGACCATTCTTCATAAATTCCTCGAGTATAAACCATTAATTTCCGGTCTTTAATAAAACATAAAGCAACTGTCGATCAAATGAAGCTTCCATTCATAATTATAGTAGATGATGATCCTCACGTGTTACGCGCAATTCAAAGGGATGTCAGAAATCAGTACCGTGATGACTATCGCATCGCGGCGACAGAATCTGCGCTTGAAGCAATGGACGTCGTAAAGGAGCTCAAGCTAAAGAATGAGACTGTAGCCCTGTTCATTTCAGACCAACGAATGCCGGAAATGGAAGGCATTACTTTCCTGGAACACGCAAAGGAAATTTTTCCTGACGCAAAGCAGGTTTTACTGACTGCCTATTCGGATATCGAAGCAGCAATCAGGGCCATCAATAATGTAAAACTTGACTACTATTTGCTAAAACCCTGGAACCCTCCTGAAGAAAAACTTTATCCTATCATAGATGATTTGTTGGAAGATTGGCAGGCTTTCTATAAGCCGGATCATGAAGGCATACGTGTAATAGGTTTTCAATGGTCTCCAAGATCGCACCGGCTAAAGGAATTTCTCTCAGGCAATCTGGTTCCTTTCCTGTGGATGGATGTAGAAAGTAATAAGGATGCGGAGCAATATGTGAAAAGCGCAAAATCGTCTTTTTCGGATCTGCCCCTTGTTGTTTTAAAGGACGGTTCCTTTTTGTCAAATCCCGAGTTGCCGGCGCTGGCATCCAGCGTTGGATTACAGCAAAAGCCCATGAAGGAAATGTATGATGTTCTCATCATCGGCGCGGGACCGGCGGGGCTGGCGGCTTCGGTGTATGGCTCGTGCGAAGGGTTGAAAACGCTATTGATTGAAAGGAATAATCCCGGCGGCCAGGCCAGCAGCAGTGCGCGGATAGAAAATTATTTAGGGTTTCCTTCCGGCCTTTCCGGTGCCGAACTAACGCGCAGAGCCATTTCCCAAACCACTAGATTCGGAACTGAAATCCTAACTCCAAAGGAAGTGAAGGAAATTTGCGTCAAGGATAGTTATAAAATTATTGAAATGACCGATGGCACAGTCGTCCATAGCAAATCAATAATCATCGCCACGGGAGCCGCTTATACGACATTAGGAATCGACGGAATTGAGAAGTTCACCGGTGCAGGAATTTATTACGGATCGGCGGCAGTGGAGGCACACGCTTGTAAGAGTGAAGTCATTTATATTATTGGAGGTGGCAACTCCGCGTGCCAGGCAGCTATGTACATGAGCAAGTTTGCCAAAGAGGTAAACATGTTAATCCGGCGTGATGAGCTTAAACAAACGGCGGCAAACTACCTGGTTGAAAACATCAGCAAAACCAGCAATATAAAAATATTGCCACATACCGAAGTAACAGCTGTGGCTGGTGATAAAGTATTAGAACAGGTCACTCTGATAAACACGAAAAGTTGCGAACAAAAAACAGTTGCGGCCAAAGCGCTGTTTGTGTATATAGGCGCTAAGCCAGGCACATCATGGCTCAACAACCTGGTAATGAAAAACGATAAGGGGTTTATTCTTACAGGCACTGAATTGATGAAAGAAAAAGGGTTTGCGAGTATATGGAAACAAGATAGGGAACCTTACATCTGTGAAACGAGTACACCTGGCATCTTCGCAGCGGGCGACGTAAGGTTTGGTGCCATGACCGGTATTTCTTCAGCAGTGGGTGAAGGAGCCATGGCAATAAGATTTACGCGCAAATACCTCCAGGAGATGTAATCTTTTCTTAACTAACTTCGCTCACAATGGATCGATATATTGTTATTTCGGAACATACTGCAGAAGATTGCCGCATGGCAGTGAAGCATTTCATCCAATACCATGCAAATTTTCTGACCCATTTTGAATGGGGCTGTTATGACAACGATCATCATGCATACGCGATCATAGAAGCCGATAGCCATGAGAATGCCCTCATGTCTGTGCCTCCTCTTTTTCGTGATAAGGCAAAAGCCATAAAACTCACCTATTTTAAGCCAAAGGAAGACAAGGATCGCATCCACACGAAGGCATAATCATTCACGGAACTGAACAGGTCATAGCTGGCATATTTTTTTGTCGAATAGAAGAAAAAAATTATCATGCCTTCCGCAGTAGTTGCTGCCATAGCGTATGACGCCACTACCTCGACCTTGCGAGTAGCGTATGTTTCAGGATTGATTTATGATTACCTGAATGTACCTGAGGAGGTTTATATAGGCATGAAGAAATCATTTTCTAAAGGGGCCTTTCTAAATAAGCATGTCAAAGGGAAGTATTGCTTCCAGAAAACGACTAAATAATTTCAACGGCGCCTCTTTGCCGATTGCGGGTCGTCCTTACATCATTTGTTTCCCTGCAACTCAAGAATTTCAACAGTCCTGGAAAAAAAATCCTTCGCCGCCTCCGGTGATTTTCCAATGCAGACCACGCCAACCTTTCCATATTGTGAAAGAGCACTGATCATGTGAAACATTACGCCCTCCTGGCGTGTACCATCGTACAATAAATTATGTTCCATCGCGATATCGATTAGATCGGCCGGAACTAGTCCCTTACATGTATCGCTGATCACGTTATCCGTAGTAAAATAAAAACGTTCCTGCCCGGTAGCGGTAAAAAACTTCCCGGTTTGTGGATCATAATGTCCGTCAGTTAAAAACTGAAGCATTAAGTAAGGATGCGTAGTGCCTCCTTTTCGTAAGTTGATCTCAATCGCATAATGCTTCCATGCATCTTTTTCTTTTACCGAAACAAAATCGATACTAAATCTTCCCAAGACGCCATACGAAGCCAGTTCAGCTGCAATTTTTGTGGCCGGCAGAGCAAGGTCGGCCGCGTATTCTTCGCGAGCCGGAAAAACCGCCCCTATAAATGTCTGCTGCTCCTCTCCCATCATTATTTGATCGTGTGTGCTTATGATATCAATTTTGCCCAGGGGATTTATGCGACACTGTACCGAAGGCGAAGTTTTCATGTCCCCTTCAACAAACGCCTCTACGATTCCTCCCATTAATTCGAACTTCGCCAGGAACAACTGTGGAGTGAGATTGCTCGCAACCACTTTCAAGTTTATGTCAAGCAACTGGTTGGGGTTACGTTCCAGATCATATTCACTCCAAATATCGCTGTACGTAAAAATCGCATTGCCATCACCGCTGAAACCATCATTTATTTTTACCACTGCTTTTTTTAGCGCAGGATTTTCATTTTTCAATTGGACTAAACTATCAATAATATCCTCTCTACTGTGAAGGTTTTCCTTACCAGCAGGTGCATTAACACCAACCGCCTCAAAAATTTTTCTGCTCCCGGATTTTGTACCCAACCAGTATAAATCCGGATCACAACCATACACAGGTAGTTGAAGCAACTCTGCCAATTGTTTTTCAAATGCTGTTACATTAAAGCATACAAGATGGGCCGCATGGTCGACAGGAATCATATTCCTGATTCGTGCGATTAATCGCTTACGCCGAAGGATTTTTTCTGTGAGTGATATAGATGAGGAGTCATAACAACTAAGCATTGTCAGGCGTTTACTAGCATGCGAGCCGGTTATTCCGGGTAACAGGTGCAAATAGTAATCAATAATGACAGGGTCCACGGGAACGCTCGTAACGTAAATAATATGTGTTTTCGGCATTCGCAATAACATGAGCATGCACATCATCCTTTCCTCGTAATAAATATGGCCTACCAGTTTTTCAAGCATTTCACGATCAAGTGTCAAAGAAGGAATCACTACGATCGTTTTAGGTGCCAGTCGATCAGGAAAGGCATGTTCAAATTGCTGTACAAAGGATTGCTGTAACCGGGAGAAAGAGGAAGCCTCGTCAATACGTTGAGAGGAAATGAGGTCTTTCGAGACCTTGCCTGGCTTTATCGTTGGCTCCGTCGCCATTTAAGATTAAAAGGTAATACTTTCACAAGCCCAATTCTGCTGACGCTAGTCAGATGGCGAGCTAATTGTGACCCATGGCAATGGATAAAACGGGAGTCGCCTCGCTAAACAAACGAGATACGATGTGGAAATCTTTAAAGGAATGCTTTGGTTACCTTGAAAGCCTGGCGGGCGGTGTGATATCTTTCTTGCGATAGTACTGAAGAAACCACATAATAGTAAAACTTGGAATAAAATCGGTTCCGGGCAATAACTCTTCAACCAGGTTACCGATGCCTCCCAAAGCTCCTTTCCATCCGCCAAAAGTTACAAAGAAGATAATGGCAGAAACGGGAGCCCAGATAATATCGGCAAATTCACCGATAAATGGGATGGCGTAGGTAGCATACCCGATAAGATCCATAAATACGCAAAATAACAGGGAAGGTTGGCGTCTGTACATGTTGCAAAAAATTTTCTTTTCTTTCTCAAATTTGCTGCCGAATTGTACTCGCGATAGTTAAAATTATTGCGATCTTTTCTCATCTCGTAAGACGATAAATTAGTACCGCCGTTCTTTTGATGAGTTTCGGATATTCAGCCAAATTGATTGTTTCGCCGGGAGCGTGAGCTCCTTTTCCAGACGCTCCAAGGCCGTCTAGACAATCGAGGTATTTTGCGACGTAAGAAATGTCGCCGGCGCCTCTTGATCCGGGATCACCAGCCTTTACCGCTCCACATCCTAACGCAAGGCTTACATCACTAACTGTTTTTACCAGCGTGGCGTTTCCTGCTGTTGGCGGCATAGACGGAATTCCATCTTTAAAACTAATGGTTGCGTTTGTTTGCGGGAGATGTTGTGTAACGATTTGACGCATGACGTTTCTCGCTCGTTGCTTTTGTTCATCAGTAAGAAACCGCAAATCGCCAATCACAACAGTTTTAGGAGAAATAATATTTGTCTTGCCCGCAACATCTCCTTTTTGAGCTTCTTCATTATAGTTCACCTCCGACCCTCCGATAAATAATGCGGCATTAACCGTCAGATATTTTTCTTTACTAAGTCTTTCCCTGAACGCATTGACAATACGCGACGCCTCGTAGACAGCTCCATAGCCTGCATTACCAAAGACACCAGACGAATGAGCCTGCTTAGCTTGTACACGCAGCGTCCAATCGCTGGCACCCCGACGGGCAGTAGCAACAGTATTTAGATCAGTTGCTCCTTCAAAGCCCAGCGCGATATCATGTTGTTTTGCTCTTTCGACAAAATCACTTCGACTTAATTCGGTTGGTTTGCCTGCTTCTTCCTCATCGCCGGTAAAATAAACAGTGATGCTGACATCATCCAGCAACCCCTCTTTGTGTAAGGCTTTTAGTGCAGCTATCACCAACACGTCCCCACCTTTATCATCAATAATGCCCTGGCCGGTTGCAGTATTATCATTCAACATGGTAAAGGGATTGGCGGGCATGTCGGGTTCGAATACCGTATCAAGATGACCGATGAGAAATAGTTTCTTACCCCTCTTTCCTTTGCGCCAGGCTACGAGGTGGCCTGCTCTCTTTAAGGTGTCTGGCAACGTTATCCATTCAGTGGTGAAACCCAGCGCATTCAATTCCCTTGCATACAGATCACCCACTTTCTTCACCCCTGCGATGTTAAAACTTCCACTGTTAATATTAACTGACTCCTTCAGCAAACTCTGAGTTGCCGACATGTCTGAATCTATATTTTGAACTATCCCTTGTTCGATTTTCGAAAGAGATTGTGCGATTAATATCGCTGGAGTAATGGCCACAAGGACCAGAAGAAACCTTTTAGTTTTCATGCATGCCGTTTGTAAAGCCGGCAAATTAATCATTAATCAAAAGAGAATTATCTCCTTTAGCAAATCTGTACTTAAACAAACATGAAACCTTCCCGTAGTATAAAAATGAAATGCCGGCATCGCGGAAAACGATGCCGGCACCTGGACATTCCAGGCAGGAAATTATTTCGCAAGTTTCAGAAGCCGCGTTTCTGCGTGTTGGTTACCCTGCACAATTCGCACAAAATAAATCCCTGGCCTATATGCTGCACCCAAATCTATGAGAGCTCCTGCTGGTATATTATCTCTTCTTTCCATCAGTTTTCCTTCTCCGTTAAATACCTGGACCTGCAATTTGGTTTTATCATCGTTAGTTCTTACCTGTAGCGAGAAATTTCTGTTACTTGGGTTGGGAAAAGCAATGAGCTGCAGTTTATCAAGCGCAACCTCTTTAATTGATTCTTCGCGATTCGTTACCGTTGAAGTATTCGATAATTGCGGTCCCTGGATCACGATCGAGCTATTTGTTCCAACAACAGTTGTCGGGTCGTCTGCTTCGCTGGCACCGGGCTGATTGTCGTAGTAAATGTAACCCGTATTCCTGTTATAAATCTTCATTCTTATTTTGTCTATATCGTTACCATCGATAGCTCCGTCGACTACAGTCATGATGAAGCCAATACCGCTCTGCCCGCCGATAATTTTGCCGGTGCCCTTGAATTGCGCTTTGCCGCTGTTAATTGAGAGATAATCAAAATTCAAGGCATTGAATTCAAATGAACCAACTTTAAATTCAAATTGTGTTTCACCTTTTGGCTTGGAAGCGTTTGCATAATTCACCGCAAAACCATAACTCGCCTTGCCAGTCGCCGTCCGATCGGATGACAAATAACCTGCCTTTGACTCGTACCAACCGCCGCCGTATGCGTTGCCACCGTTTGGATCATAGATTACTATTATTGCATCCAGGTCATTGTTTGTGTTCACATACGAAGACATGCCACTCTGATCAGTAACATTCATTTGCAATTTGTAAACACCTGCCGTGTTAAATTTATAACTGCCACTAACTTTTCCATTTTGATTAGCTGAAGGTTCAACCACACTACCATTTGCGGCGATACTGCCATCCAGTAACCACTTTGCGGTATGGCTATTTCCAGGCTTGTCCCAGAACACTCCATTCATTGAGACAGTTGATCCAATCTTGTATGGATTTCCTGTTTGAGGGCCAGTGATGTTATGAGCAACAATAACATTTACCGTTGTATCGCGGGCAGCATTGCATCCATCAGTAATTGTGATTTTTATTGCATAGACGCGTGACTGGCCATTATTTGCTTTTTCCGCTCTTAATCTCACATGATGGGCATCGATAATTTCCCAGTCAGGCGATTGATCACCATCGCTACCACCACTCACGGGATCGCTGCTGCTAACACTCAAAGATGCAGAAACTCCGCAATTATCTGTAGCAGTATAGTTAATTGTCACATCTCTCATTTTATGATTAGGCGGCCATAGCACGTAGGGGTCAGCACTTATGCCCATTATGGTGGGTGGCGTGTCGTCGTATACGTTAATCATCTGCGTGCGCGAGGCGGTATTGCCGCATGCATCACTCGCGACCCATGTACGGGTCAATGTAAATCTATTTGCGCACTGAACGTTCGATTTCACTTCAGAATAATTAATTGTTGGTGTCCCGCAATTATCCGTCGCAGTTTGCCGTGTCGCTGCGGGAATATCCTTTTCGCAGGCTACCGTCATCGTCGAAGGAGGTGTTCCATCAAATACGGGCGCCTGCCTGTCATCTACTATGATTACTTGTGTGCGTGAGCTAGTGTTTCCGCATGCATCGGTAGCCTTCCAGATGCGCGTCAGTTTGAACTTATTGGAACATTTCTCTTCTGATTTTGCCTCGCTGAATGTAACTGGTGCCGCCATTCCTGTACAATTATCAACTGCAGATTGCGAAGGCACGGGCGGAATCTCCGACGCGCACGACACTGAGAGCTGTGATGGATCAAGGCCTGAAAATTCTGGCCCGGTTTTATCGTCAACGTGAATTACCTGCGTGTAAACCGCAGTATTCCCGCAACCATCACTGGCAGTCCATGTCCTTGTCAATGTATACTTATTCGGGCAAGTGCTATCGCTCTTGATCTGCCTGAAATCTGCAATGATATCTTCCTCACCTGGAAAAGTACAATTATCTATCGCGGTATAACTCTCCGGAAGAACAATAGGAACATCCTTTGAACACGACACATTGAGTGGTGATATTGGCGGTGGCTGAACAAAATGAGGTGGTTCATTATCGTTTACAGTAATGACCTGTGAGCAGGTGCTTGTGTTCCCTGCAGCGTCGGTGGCTTTAAATGTGCGTGTCAGCGTTATCTTATTCAGACAAATCTCATTGGTTCTTACCTCACCAACGAAAGTTACGATCGGCGACGAAGTGCATGCGTCTTTTGCTTCGGGCAAACTTGTATAAGGAACATCTTGCAGACAGGATACCATTAAAGGTGGCAAACAGCTTATCACCGGAGGCTCGTGATCTTCCACTGTTACATTAAAACTGCAGGAAATGCCTGGATAGTCTGTTAGAGTGTATCGGACGGTACTAAGACCGACGCCAAAAGTTCGGCCACTTGCGCTTCCACCTCCAGTCTGGTCTCCTGACAGCGCTTGTATGGTAAAACTAACAGACGCACCAGGCGGTGTTATGGCAGGGTCAATATTGTTTACGACGGCGCCGCATATACCATTACCGGTGGAAACGGTTAAATTTCCCGGGCATTCAACTGAAGGCTTTATGTACATGACTATATTATCAGTGCTTGTTGAAGCGAGGGTAGGCGCACCGTCGACAATGGCACTGGCGGCCCCTGCGGGAATAGAAACAATCACCGTTCCGCTGGAGGACATCCCGGTGACCGTGACGTCATAAACTGTAGTCCCACCTAAAACGGTTGCTACCAATGGTCCGCTGGCTGTACTACCAGCGAAGGAAATATCCAATCCCGTAAAGCCGTTCACTGGCGCGCTAAATGTGACTGTAAAGACAATCGACGACTTCGAAGTTGGATCAGACTGGCTGTTGTCTTGATTAATGGTTACAGTAGGTGATTGTCCTACCACCACGTGAAAAAGAAAAATCGCTGCGATTGTCACAGTTATCTCTCTGAGGCATACATCATTCCACCGATTGGTGATAATTGAGAAAAATTTTTTCATAAAACAGGTTCATTGGTTAATGGTAATTGTTAACAGGAATCATAAGGCAAATCAACTTAGCTCATGGGATACGAATTCAGCACATGTTCAGCTGTTTGAAAAAAGATTCTGGGCTATCGAAAAAGACCCCGCTAGTGGGATTGGAGTAATTACTCTGGAGCGAAACTAGCCTGCACAGTACTGGTTTGATCTTATCATCTTCCAAATGACAGATTCAGTTTTTCCTTCGGCAATTTCAATTGTTACCGATTACATTCAACGATCGGTAGAATAGAGCCAATGAACGGCGAACCTGGGACGCTTAAAACCAGATCACGCAGTGACGTTAAAAATTTCAATACTTTTAACTTTTGCCCCTAATAGATAATTTATGAGAAGAATAGACAAACCCAAAGAAGGAGAATACCCGGCGTATGCTATCATGTATATGAAGCTGGTGCCCGATGACGGCTTATTATTGAAACACCTTGAAGATAATTTCAAAGAGGTAAAGGAATTCATACTTTCTTTACCTGAGCAGAGACTGTTGCACAAGTATGCCGATAACAAATGGACTATTAAGGAAATACTAGTCCATATCATCGATGACGAACGTATTTATGCATACAGGGCTTTGTGTTTTGCCAGAAATGAGAAAACAAAGCTTCCGGGTTTTGAACAAGATGATTATGTTGTCTTTTCCAATGCCAATGAAAGAAGCATTGAAAACATTTTGAGGGAATATGGGGCAGTGCGCAGAGCAACCATCACACTATTTGAGAGTTTTGATGACGCCGCTTTGTTGAGAGCGGGAACTGCTAACAACAATAAAGCAACGGTGCGTGCATTAGGTTATCATATGGCCGGTCACGAACTTCATCATATCAATATTATCAAAGAAAGATACCTGGACAAAGAGGCCGCCGTGTAAAAATTGTGCATGCTTAAACTGCCATTGGCTGCGTCAACGTGTGCCTAACTTTTGCCTTAAATAATTGATCTTATGAGAAGAATAGACAAACCAAAAGATGGAGAATACCCGGCGCATGCTGCTATGAACATAAACCTGGTGCCTGATGACGGCCTATTGTTGAAACATCTGGAGGATAATTTCAAAGGGGTAAAGGAATTCATTCTTTCTTTACCACGAGAGAGACTGTTGTACCGGTATGCCGATAATAAGTGGACCATTAAGGAAATACTAGTTCACATCATCGATGCCGAACGCGTTTATGCATACAGGGCTTTATGTTTTGCCAGAAATGAAAAAACAAAACTTCCGGGATTTGAACAAGATGATTATGTTGCCTTTTCCAACGCTAATGAACGAAGTATTGAAAACATTTTCAGCGAATATGAGGCAGTGCGCAGCGCAACCATCATTTTGTTTGAGAGTTTTGATGACGCCGTTTTGTTAAGGGAGGGCATTGCGAATGACAATAAAGCAACCGTGCGGGCATTGGCTTATGATATTGCAGGGCACGAACTTCATCATATCAATATTATCAAGGAAAGATATCTGGACAAAGAAGCCGCGGTGTAAGAATTGTGCAGACGTGCATTAAACTGCAATTCGGCTCGCCTCGGCATGCGCTTTAGAGTAGTCGGTGATCCTATCGACAATTAATTTTACATCATCCCTTATTCCAAAAAGAATGGTCGATTGTCGATTTAACAACCACGGGTAGCCAAGAAAATGAAGGCTGGGGACGACGGTGAACCCGTCTTTGTGCACCAATTTACCGACATTATCAAAAACAGGCAATTTGATATAGCTAAGATCGACATTGAATCCAGTGGACCAGACGATCGTGCTTATATTATTTGCCTCCAGGTTGAGGGAAGCGATTGAACTTGCGCACGCGGCGTCAACGTCGGCAATGTCGGGTTCGTCATAATGAGCAGCAGGCGCGGATAAATTGTTTGAAGTAATAAAGTCATCGATCATCTTTTTTATTTTCGCTGAAAACTCATCGGCATGTTTTACGTGCGCCGCCGCGTTGTCCTGGAAATAAACATTGTGTTCGTCAGCGCTGTCCATCTTACCTAAAATGGTAGCTCCGTTCTTCGCCAGTGTTTGTAGACTTAGAGAAGTTTTTCCGTTACCTGTTCCAGCAACTTGCGGATTTCTTGTTTCAAATATTTTGGGGTCCTGGACTTGCTCAGCCTTTATTTCATAAAATTTTGTCGCAATCAACCAGTCAAAAATATCTTTACCCCGATACCACCTGGGAAAGCGCCCCACCTTACTGGTAGAGAGAAAGACTTTTCTGCCCGCAACAAGAAGGTCTTCTGCTATCTGGCAACCCGATTGCGCGCCCCCGACAACCAATACCGCACCGGCGGGTAACAGCCGAGCATTGCGATATTGCGCAGTATGCAATTGGTAAACGTTTTCGGAAATGTTTTTAGAAAAGGCAGGCAATTTGGTTTCGTTTCCCATTCCTGAGGCAATCAGCACTTGTTTGCATCTATGAATCTTAATTTCCCCGTCTGATGAAACCGCCACCCGGAATGCATCTGAAGGCTTTTCAATGGAAATGACCTTTGAATTCTCCGCAATCGGCAGCTGATGTTTATGGACATATTCTTCAAAGGAAACAATCAGATCGTTAGCAGTACCAAATGCCTCAGCAGTGGACTCATCTTTCCAGGAAACACCTGGCAGTACGTTTAACTTATTTGGCGAATTCATCCGGAAGGAATCCCATCGCTGTGACCGCCACGACTCGCCAATACGACCACGTTCAACCACAATGTGATTCAAACCATGTTGTTTTAGGTAATAACTGGCAGAGAGTCCGGAAAAGCCAGCGCCTACTATGATCACATCAAATGCCTCGTCGCTCATAAAGCACAATTCAGGGAAATAAAATTACGAAACGCTGATCGCAAGAATAAAGAAACGGTGCGATCTTTTGGCAGGCCTTCCATGGCATTCATATTGTGACCATAAATAAAAAAACGGGGCCACCCTGAGCGAACCCCGTCGTCATTGAAAACCAACCATACCCTTATCTCTCAAACATTATAGTCGTCGGAATAAATTCTACTTGTTTAATTTCTTTTTTGTGCACCACGCCTTTGCCGTAGGTAAACCTCCTTAGCAACCATTCCATCGGACCGAACTGGTACCGCTTCAGCCACCAACCACTAAACAAAATCTGAACCGTCCATATCATTGCAAACATTATCAATGCGCTCGTTGGAGTCATATTATCAAAGAAATTAAACGCCAGGCAAAACGGTACAACGATTGTTGCCTGCAGGATATAGTTCGTGAGCGACATTCTTCCGAGGTTGGCAAATACCCTAAGCTTAAATCTTTTTGTTGACAAGAAGAGAACTGACGCGTAAGCCGAAGCCAGTCCAACCTGGTGAATGAGCGTTATAGTATAATACAAGAAGGCCCGTAAAATATAAGTACTTCCAATGTCGGGTAAAGCCTCAAGTTTCGATTCGTAAAAGTTTTCAACCAAATAGCCAAGCCCGCCTGCGAGAACACCTGAGATGGCAATTACAATTAATTGTCTGTTGCTTAATGTTTTTCCTTTTTGAATAAATGTTCTGCCTATCAGCAATCCTGCCAGCAGTAATAACAATGTGGTCTCCCAAAAGAAGATCGACATGGTGTACCAATGCTTTAACCACGCGAAGTTTTGTACCCAATAATTTCCGCCGTGGTTAACGGGCCGCTGGTGAAATGGGAGTCCCAGAGAGCGCCATATTTGCGGCAACTCTGCTTGCAGTAAAAAAACAATAACAAGAGTAAAAATGATTGTCCTGTTCGAAGATTTATAAAAAAGAATTGAAATGAAACTCAATATGGCATAGGGAGCCAGGATATCTCCATTGCGCAACAGCAAGGCATGTAAGATCCCAATCAGGAGAATGCCTAGCAACCTGCGGCGATAGACATACAAATTTTTCGCCTGGTCTGTCGATTTATTCATGTGCAATACAAAACCAACACTAAACAAGGCTGCTAGAATAGTGTAACATTTGGAGTCGATTATAAAATACCCCATTTGGTTCAGTATGTTGTCAAAGAGAGTATAGTTGCCGGATGGCTGATTGCCAAGATTCCAAAAAACATAAGCAAACAATACACCGGTGATTGCAAATCCACGAAGCACATCCAGGTAGTGAATTCGTTGGTTTGGTTGTACCGGGGCAGATGACATCGCAATCAATTTTAGTTCGTGAAGATACAAGCGACGCAAGGCGAAAGCAATCTGACAAAAGTTATATAGGAGCCACCTGGGCCCGAGCGGAGTTCTCTTTCAATCAGTGAAGATATTGGGCTAAAGTCCAAATCAAATTCTAATTGCAATCACCCCCTAAAGGGCGGCGCAATTTTTTTCCACCGTAAGAAGCTACATGAGTTAATGGAATTACTGGCCAAAGAGAGTGGGCTTTTCTCTATTTCTCCCCCCTTTAGGGCGAGGCAATAACTAAATATGATTAATTGGCTTTAGCCAAATTCCTTGAGCATTTCTTTTAAGCGAGTGTCATTTCATTGAAAAGCATAGTCAATCACTTTAAACGGATTCCCTCCTTTACTTGTGTCGATAAACCAGGAGATCCCAACATTTTCAAGCTCGTACTGAAATCCCGCTGCGAGGTCTGAGTTAGCATTTGCAAGCACATTTTTTTCAATTACCAGTTTGTGCAATGCATCGGGGATGTCTTTTAATTGCATTGGAGCCAGAGTGGAGTCAAAGAGAGTTTTATTTGCTGTCCTTATAAATATTGAAAAATTAATGGCGGAAGTTTCCCCCGAAAAGTCCTCGTTAGTGTAAAGTTGAAACCGGATTTTTCGCTCGGTCGGATACGCCGTGGTTGAGGATGAACTATATTTTCTGCACGACACAACTGTAAGGACCAGCATTTGTGCGATAAACGCACGAATGAAAAAGCTTTTCATGACCATAATTTTAGCGAAGAACGGAGAAAGATCGTTGCAAGTTGCTTTGAGGGAGCATATTAAAGAAAGGCGTCTTCCCAACGGTGCAGGGCGGTCAACCAACGGTACGTCAAACAAACCCGGATCAAACCAGGGGACATTTCTCTCGGATATTTGTAAATTTATACGGATAAAACAGGGATGTCATGATTGGCGAAAAACACCTGGTTAAGGTTGATGAGAAAGTAACTCCCCTTCACTATACAAAAAGGAAGGAGCCCGACTTAAGAGTGGGCGCCGATTATTATGTCTGCTTCGGCAATAATCTTGTTTATCCTTGCATTCTCAATGAAATAATAGAGGGTCCGCCTAAAAGAGTTGTCATCAGCAAATATGATAACGACAAGGCTTTTGGGAAGCACGTATTGTTTAGCAATGAGATAGGAACAACGCCGGAGGAAGCAGTTATCAATACGGTGTCTTTTTGAGATTCATTTGCACTGTCGGGTTAGTGAGGAAGGGATATTTACAATACCAGCACATTAGATGAATGCGAAGGGTGATAACGTATGTGTATGAGGTCTCCTTTGTGCAGCATTTTTTCTTTCGCCAGCATCGTACATACCCATCGACTAGCCATTTTCCCGTTAACCCTCAGCCGGGCTTGTATGTTGCATTGGACATAATCGGCCAAGGGGCCGGCCTGTTCCTTTATTTCGAGGACCTTTGTGTGAATCCCTATGCCTTTTGTGGTGAGAAAAGTCTGCCATTTAAGCCGCCGCCGGGCTCTTCTCTTTCTATATTCTTGAAGTAATATGGTAAGACATCTTCTCATGACTGAATAACAAATATTATGATCTTCACAAGGCAGAAACAAATCGAACCGGGTCAAAGTACATTTCTAGTTAGCGAACGGGATAAAAAGTCAAATGAATTGGGTAATGACCAGAACTACCATGTTTGTATATTTTAGTCGAAAAAATAGCCCGGAGGGTAATAACTTAGATTGATTTTTTTTTAATGTCGAGAAAAACAGCCTATGCTTCAGAAAGTTAACTGGGAATCGGTGCCTACCGAAGAAGTAAATCCATCGATGACCCGAAAGATGGTGTGGGGTGAAAAAGTGATGATTGCCAAAATGAAATTTAAGGATGGTTTCGTTGTACCACTGCATCATCACGTACATGAACAGGTGACACAGGTTGTGTCAGGGCAAATGCGCTTTTGGTTTGGAGAAAATAAAGAGGACACAATGGATCTATACCCGGGTGATGTAGTAGTGATCCCTTCAAATTTGCCACACGAAGCACTGATGATTGGAGAAGTGGAGGAAATAGACACCTGGTCACCGCCACGGGAGGATTGGTTGAATAAGACGGATGATTATCTTAGACAGAAATAGTTCACTAGCGAAATGCAAAATGTAAAAGCCAAAATGATACCGTACACTTCGGCGTCTTCTATTTTACATTTTATTTTTTACTTTTTACTTTGTACATTTTATGGACCTCGGGCTAAAAAACAAAACCGCATTCATCGCCGCTTCCAGCCAGGGACTTGGCAAGAGCGTTGCGCTTGAGCTTGCGGGCGAAGGCGCTAATGTCGTCATTTGTGGACGCAACAAAACAAATCTCGAACAGGCGAAACAAGAAATACAAAACCAAGCGAAACGAGATGTGCTCGCGTTGGCTGGTGATTTATCAAATCCTGGAGAGCGAGAGCAGGTAATCAAGAAAACGTTAGATGCTTACAATACAGTAGATATTCTTGTTACTAATTCTGGTGGGCCGCCCCCGGGCAAGTTTGAAAAATTCCAACAACAAGACTGGGATAAAACATATCACCAGCTCCTGTCGTCTGCAGTTGGTTTGATTAATGGCTTTTTGCCCGGGATGAAACAAAAGCGATGGGGCCGCATTATTGCTATCACATCAATGGCCGTCAAGCAACCAGTCAATAATCTCGTACTATCAAATGCTGTCCGTGCCTCAGTGGTTGGATTAGTTAAAACCCTCTCCAATGAATTGGCGACTTCGAATATTACGGTGAATAATGTAATGCCTGGATATACAGCAACAGACAGATTGAAGGAGTTGATAGAGAGAGACCCCTCGTTTGCATCGGCTCAAAGCGAAATACCAATGGGGCGTTTCGGTCGACCCGAAGAATTTGCCGCCGCAGTCGCATTCCTGGCAAGTGAGCGAGCCAGCTACATCACCGGGATTTCTTTGGCAGTGGATGGAGGATGGATTAAAGGATTATTCTAGTGAACCCGGGGAGGCCCCTCACCCCATATCACGCCGCTATTTGCGCATTCCTTATCCCCTCTCCGTGCGGAGAGGAGGCAGACTTCTCCTTTAAAGGAAACTTGACGCGGTAAGTTGAATAAAGATGTTTTTATAACGGACAGTATCAAGATTATTATGTCGCCTTCTACATTTTTTTCCGCCGATACTCAAGATCGTATTCCTTTACCCATGTTTTATTGTCGTCTTTTGAGATCTCTGAATATTGTCTCACTTTGTCTTTCCCAAGGTTATAAAAAGTCAAACGGCGAACCGCGACGGTATCCTTGCTTAAAGAGAATGGTTTAGTTCTAAAGATCATCTTGTTATCTTCATGATGCCCTTCGAGGAACTCTACAGTTCCGCCCATATTGTCCACCCAGGTTTGTTGCCATTGTTTCGTAATTGCATTGTACGTGTTGAAGCTCTTCCCGGCGTAGTTCAGCCCGTTGAAGATGTTTGCGCTTTTCCAGTTTTCAAGTATGATGCAACTGTCAAGGATCAGCTCAATCTTACTATCACCCGCTTTCTTACCATCTGTTCGGAATACTTCCCAATCTCCAATCCAAAAATCAAATTGGCGGTAAATCGGGTCCGTAGTGCAGGGAGTCTTTTGCCCATTAATCTCCACCGCAAATACTACTGTTAACACTAATAGAAGGACATTTTTCATAAACTATTTTTTGGGTTAACGTTTTTCCCTTACACGTTTCACCAGAAATCGTTTATTGTAGACAATAGAATCCTTCATACTGCTTATTCATTCATCATGATTAATCGCCGCAGAACAATTATCATATCCGCGTGAACCTAACTTAAAATATTTGCGGCCCCGCATGCTACCACATCCGGTTTGAATGATTCCGATTGCGTTTCTTCCTGAATCTTTACTTTTATCACATCTTATAACCTTCAAAAGTTTCTCCATGAGAACCCTTTTTCTTGCCGCTGGTCTTGGAGTAGTTTTTCAAAGCTCAGCACAAAAAACCGCTTCAATTTCATTTGAAAAATGGATCAGCCTGAAGACAGTCGGGTCGCCTCTTATTTCTCCCGACGGTAAGACCATTGTTTACTCGGTAACCAGCACCGACTGGACCAACAACAGTTATGACACCGAATTGTGGATGGCGCGGGATGGTGGCGAGCCGGTTCAATTAACCCGTACGCCAAAAAACAGTAGCACAAGTGCAAGGTGTACGCCTGACAGTAAGTTTGTAAGCTTTCTTGCTGACCGCGGCGACAAAACCCAGATCTATCTTATTTCTGTTAATGGTGGTGAGGCCATCCAGGTTACAAAAGATGACGATGGAATCAACAGCTATGAATGGAGTCCCGATGGTTCAAAAATTCTATATGCGAAATCAGAAGCGGACACAAAGCAGGACAAGACTATCAAGGAACGTTTTGGCGCGTTTGGGGTAGAGGGTGAAGAATATAAGCAAACACATTTGTGGTTACTAAATTTTAGCTACGATTCTATTTTGCTGGCAGGACAAACCCCGTGTTACACGACAAAAAATGATGCAAGCAAAACAGATTCACTTGACAAAACGAAAAAACAAGATTGCTATACGCTGCCTGTTGCCAGCGCTTTCACGAAGGGGAATTTTACAGTGAACGGATTTGCGTGGAGTCCAGATGGTAAAAAAGTGCTTATCAATTTTCAATCAAATCCGTTGATCAATTCAGGCATAACATCTGACATCGCGCTGATAGACGTTGCCACCAAAAAAATGGACACTCTCATAAAGAACCCGACTGGCGACTTCTTTAGCCGATGGAGTCCGGATGCAAAATCATTTCTCTACAGCAGTTCAGTAAATGATTCTACCACATTTTATTATGCGAATAATCGCCTCTTCATTTTCGATCTGGCGACAAGAGCCAGTCGCGAGATTGCTACCGACATCGACGAGAACAAATTTGCCGTTGATTGGAACAAACATGGACTTTTTCTTTCCGCGCTTGAAAAAACCAGGCAAAAGATTTATTCAGTAGACCTCGGCAGTGGCAAGGCAAAACCTATCGACATTCCCCTGGATCTTGTCGGTAGTGTCTCGTTCAGTAAGAATTCAGATAACATCGTGTTGTCGGGAAGAAATTATGCCGATCTCAATGAAATTTACTCCTGGCGGCTCGGCCAGCCTCTTAAAAAAATCACCAACAACAGCACACAAATCAGCGGTTGGAATGTGCCGGCAAATGAAGTGATTGATTGGAAGAGTAAAGACGGGGCGACAATTGAAGGTGTTTTGCTAAAACCAAGAAATTTTAGTCCAACTAAAAAATATCCATTGCTTGTTGTAATCCATGGAGGCCCTACAGGAATTGACTTTCCTGATCCAACCCCGACATATGTTTATCCCATAATGCAATGGGTTGAAAAAGGGGCGTTAGTGTTGCGTGTGAATTATCGTGGAAGTGCAGGTTATGGTGGAAAGTTCAGGTCATTGAATGTCCGCAACCTGGGGGTGGGTGACATGTGGGATGTACTGAGTGGGATTGAGTACCTGAGTAGTAAGGGTTTTATTGACACGTCACGAATGGGTGCTATGGGCTGGAGCCAGGGCGGATACATATCGGCATTCCTGACAACTAACACAAACAGATTCAAAGCGATTTCAGTAGGCGCCGGAATTTCTAATTGGGTTACCTATTACGTCAACACTGACATTACACCATTTACCCGTCAATACCTGCAAGCAACACCATGGAGTGACATGGAAATTTATTTGAAGACATCACCAATGACAAACATTAATAAAGCAAGCACACCCACCCTGATCCAACATGGTGAATTTGACAGAAGGGTTCCGATTCCCAATGCTTATGAGCTTTATCGCGGCTTACAGGATCGGGGTATTCCCTCAAAGCTGGTCGTGTATAAAGGCTTTGGTCATGGCATTACTAAACCTAAGGAGCGATTAGCGGCGGTTTGGCATAACTGGCAATGGTTTAATAAGTATGTCTTCGGAGATCCAGAAGAGCCGATGCCAGTTGAATAACAAATAGTTTTGATTTTTGCATTTGCCCAATTTTTCTGACCGTTGACCGATTAAAGCTTGACTCCTCCCACCCATAATCGTTAACTTGCAAATTCGACTTTTGCATTTTGACTTTTGACTTTTTATGGCCCACCCCGGACGTCGTTCAAAAAACGGAAGCCCCAAAGCAAAAATTAACAGGGAAAACCTGAGGCAGGCTCTTGCACTATACAAATACCTGAGACCATATCGTGGAAAGTTCATATTGGGAATGCTTTTCATCGCACTCACGGCTTTCTCTACAAGCTTGTTTCCACTGTTCCTCGGAAAAATGATTGATGCTGCCTCGCCGGGTGCAACATTGCCGGGTATTGGCGTGGGCTCAAAGTTTGGGTTCGGACTGAGAAATATTCACTGGAGTTTAAATACTGCGTTGCTTCTCATTTTCTCTCAGCTCACCGTGCAAACTTTTTTCTCATTTATGAGGGTCTATTTGCTCACTGCAGTGGGCGAAAAAAGTTTAGCCGATATGCGGAAAGATGTATTTAGCAAATTGCTCACAATGCCGATGAGTTTTTTTACGGAAAAAAGAGTTGGCGAATTGAGTAACCGCATCTCCTCCGATCTTTCCCAAATACAGGACGCAATATCCTTCACGCTGGCCGAATTCCTGCGTGGAGTCTTCACGCTCATCATCGGTTTGTTTTTTATTTTCTGGATCAGTCCCAAGCTGGCTTTAGTCATGCTGTCTGTTGTTCCCTTGCTGGCCATAGTGGCTGTGGTATTTGGAAAACGAATTCGTAAGATGGCACGCAAAGCCCAGGATCAGTTGGCCGAGAGCGGCACGATAGTGCAGGAAACCTTTCATGGCATATCTATTGTGAAAGCCTTTACCAGTGAGTGGCATGAGGTTACACGCTATGTAAAAAGTCTCAAGGCGGTAGTCTCGACTGCGATTACCAATGCAAGATATCGCGGTGCATTTGTTGCCTTCATGATCTTTAGTTTGTTTGGCACACTGGCATTTGTGATCTGGTACGGTGGTCGGATGATTCAATCGGGTGAACTCACTATTGGTGTACTGGTGATGTTTGTGATCTTCTCGATGTTTGTTGGCGGTACATTTGCGGGTTTTGCCGATATGTTTTCGCAATTACAAAAAACGCTTGGCGCCACGCAGAGCGTGAGGGAAATTTTGCGCAGTGAGGGTGAACCTGTTGAGTTAAACTCCGTCGCCGTGCAATCACAATTTGAATTGAAGGGTAATGTACGGTTTGAGCATGTGGCATTTAGCTATCCGAGCCGAAAAGATATCATTGTATTAAAAGATCTTTCGCTTACGGCGAGCAATGGGGAGCAGGTTGCAATTGTGGGACCAAGCGGTGCAGGCAAATCCACTATTGCATCGCTGCTATTGCATTTCTATGAACCAGATAATGGCACAATTTATTTTGACGAGCGACCGGCCAGCGACTTTCCTCTTTCTCAACTGCGACGGCAGATGGCTTTTGTGCCGCAGGATGTAATGTTGTTCGGCGGTAGTATCCGGGAAAATATTGCATACGGCAAACCAGGCGCCACCGATGAAGAAATAATTGCAGCCGCAAAGAATGCGAATGCACAGGAGTTTGTCTCGAAATTTCCGGAGCAATATGAGACCATTGTTGGAGAGCGTGGCATTAAATTAAGTGGCGGTCAGCGCCAGCGCATTGCGATTGCACGCGCCATATTGAAGGACCCAGCCATCTTAATTTTGGATGAAGCCACCTCCTCGTTGGATAGCGAGAGCGAACAACTGGTACAGGAAGCGCTCGATAACCTAATGAAGGGACGTACAAGTTTTGTCATTGCGCATAGGCTTTCGACGATCCGCAACGCAGACAAAATTGTATTGATTGACAAAGGTGTAGTGAGTGAATGTGGCACTCATAGCGAACTCATGACCCTCAACGGCCTTTACCGCAAACTTAATGACATGCAGTTTGACTTCAGTTTAGTAGCAGAATCACCAGCACTTGAAAATGTAAAGCAGTGAAAGGTCAAAAAGTGTAACCCAGGGGCACAGAGGACATTTAGGAGCGCGGAGTCGCTCATTCCATCGCCCTTTCTCCCGCGAAACAAAAATGAAACAACCATGACATTTGTTAAAAAATTCTGCAACATTTAAATAAGTACTACTTTTATTTCCCTCTTACCCTTGTAATACTGTCTTTCCACCCGAGATTATCTTAATTCTTAAAAGCAAAATCATGAAACAAAAAAGATCCTTTCTACCGCTGCTTTGTGCAGCCACAACATTCTTCCTGGTTTCGTGTGGAAGCAACGAACAGAAAGAAAGTACAGAGGCCACAACTGCTGACACTACAGCAACGGCAACATCCACTACAGCGCAGGCGCAACCTGTTAATACCATCATTACGACCCCGCAAAACATGATGGTAGCAACCCATAAGGTGAAGGATTTCGAGAAATGGAAATCTTCTTATGATGAGCATGACTCTCTGAGGCTAGCCAACGGAATACATAGTTATGTAATTGGGCGCGGTGCGCAGGATCCCAATATGGTGTTGGTAGCGGTGAAGGTCGATGACTTGAACAAGGCAAAAGCCTTTGCAAAAGACCCCAGCCTGAAAAAAGCCATGGAAAAAGGTGGGGTAGTTGGTGCACCTACCATTAGGTTTGTTACCATGGAGTTTCAGGACACCGGCACAGCCAGTTCCGATCTCCGCTCAAGGGCCACTTTCACAGTTAAAGATTGGGATGTCTGGAAGAAATCATTTGATAGCACAAGGCAACTCAATACCGACAATGGTTTAACTGTCAGAGCTTATGGGCATGAAGTGGATAACAACAAAAAGGTAATATTGGTGACAACAATTAATGATACCGCGAAAGCCCAAGCATACTGGAAGTCAGATTTACTAAAGCAAAGACGGGCCACGGGAGGAGTCATCGGAGAGCCGCAGCGGTTTATCTATCATGTCGTGCAGAGATACTAACGGTAATTACTGAACTGTTCGGCAGTGAATTCAATGGACCCCTTTACCGACAAGGTGTAAG
>AR_comb_assmDRAFT_10039100_pt1 | contig 23959 bp, 21 predicted proteins | sample ArasoioldDNA_FD_10543 | JGI IMG/M metagenome (IMG submission 10543) | reverse complement strand
GTACACTAAATTTATTAAAATCATTGTGAACTTTGTGACTTGGTGTCTTCGTGTTGAAAACAACTAAGCTGCGGGTTCGATGATGCGGTAAATGGTATCGCGTTTTAGCGGGTTAAATCCCGCATCCCGAATCAGACGACGCAAGTCTTCTTCTGATGCGCGGAAATTAGCACCTGCTGCGGATACCACATTTTCTTCAATCATTACACTGCCCATATCATTCGCACCGAATCGAAGTGCAACCTGTCCGAGCTTTAATCCTTGAGTTAGCCAGGAGCTTTGCACATTTTCGATGTTGTCCAAAAAGATACGAGATATGGCAAGCGTTTTCAGAAAATCAGATGCGGTAGAAGTTTGAACTTGCAGCAAAGTATTTTCGGGTTGAAATGTCCAGCAAATAAAAGACATAAAACCGGAAGTTTCATCTTGAAGATCGCGGATGCGTTGCAAGTGTTCGGCCCGTTCTTCTAAAGTTTCAACATGACCGAACATCATTGTTGCGCTGGAGCGAAGTCCTTGCTGGTGGCATTCTTCATGTACAGCCAGCCATTCATCGGTCATACATTTTCGTGGTGAAATTTCGCGCCGTACTCGATCTACCAGAATTTCGCCGCCGCCGCCGGGTAATGAATCCAATCCTGCAGCAATCAATCGCTTTATAACTTCATGCAACGAGAGCTTTGAAACTTTGCAAATGTTAATAATTTCCGGCGGAGAAAATCCGTGAATCCAAATTGGATATTTACTTTTGATGTGATGCAGTAAAGTTTCGTACCAATCAATTTTTAATTCTGGATGCAAACCACCTTGCATTAAAATTCCAGTACCACCAAGTGCCAACGTCTCTTCAATTTTTTTGTCCAGAACTTCATGAGCATGCAGATAAGTATCTTTTTCACCCTGCGAACGATAAAACGCACAGAAAGAACATTCGACATTACAAACGTTCGTGTAATTAATGTTCCTGTCTATGATATAGGTGACTTTTTTTTCAGGATGGAATTTGTACCGAACGAAATCAGCGGCCATTCCAAGTTCCAAAAGATCATCGCAGTGGAATAATTGAACGGCATCCTCTTGTGAAATTCTGTTGCCGTTATACACGCGCGACAGAATTTCTGAAACAGAACTTTGCACAGCTACATCCATATATCCGTCCTAATGTTATCAAGAATTTTCAGATCAGCTGCGAGGGCCAGGTACCGAGAAAACCCCTGGTAATCGTTCGGGGTGAGCTGATAATGCAAATCAAGATTATAATATCTTTTTACGAATTCTCTATCCACTGGAAGCATTTTACACGCCTGATCTATTACCCTCTCCGGTGCTGTTTGCGCTTCGAGAAATGACTTCTGAAAAACCTCCTGTTCTGATGATGTCAATCGTCGCAATGAGCCCCACACCGCAAATATAAAAGGCAATTTAGTCATTGCATACCATTCGGCAGCTAAATCCCATCGATTACACCCCGGAACAGTTGTAAGGATTGCTGCATCACCAATTACCAAGGCAGCATTGCAGGATTTCAAGCGATCTTGAATATCAGATGCATTGGAAGTAACCAACTGTGGCTGATTTTGATATTGCATATGAAGAATTATTTTCAGTAAGTTGACCGAAGTTAATGATGCCGGGTCTACTGCTACAGTTTGGATTTTGTTTAACGGTTTATTGGAGTAAAGAAAAACTGATTCGGTTTGTTTGTTTGCTGCAATACCAAGATTTGGAATTGCGCGAACGTCAGAGTGCATCTGAGTTCCCCAAACCGGAATCAGTGCAACATCAACTTCGTTTGAAATAAGTTTGTGGAAACAAGCTGAAGGAGTATCCAGAATCAAATCGTGATCATTTCGATTTTGCAGGCCGAAAATTAGAGGCAGTGTGTTTATGTACCGGATTGCGGCGATTCGCATTTTTTTACCACGGTTAAGTTATTGTGGTCTTGTTTGTGGCTCTGGTACTGTTTGGGGCTGTGGTGCTGTTTGGGGCTGTGGTTGTGTTTGTGGGTGTTCGCGCCTCGCTTCAATTCTTTCCGATCTAACCTGCAGATTTTCAAAATAGACTAAGCTAGGTCCGCCAGTTACTAAACCAACCTGACCGCCGGTACTTGTTTGGTCTTTAACATCGAGAACCGGTTCGCCATCCAAAAATGCTTTGATGTGATCGAGATAACAAACGGCTTTCAACTCATACCAGCGATCAGGTACAATGCTGCGATTTTCACGTTTCAACGGTTTGAATCCCGCAAGCGCAGCACGTGTCAGAGTCAACCTCTGATCTTTTGTATTCAAGAATAGCATGTAGTAGCTATAGAGATTTCGGTAACGCAAAATCAAACCGCCCGCCTGGATGTCAGTATTTTCACTGCTGACATAAATACGCGTCTTTATCTCGAAATCATAATAGTCATTTCCTTTCAAAAGTACTTTCGGATAATCAGCGTATTTGATAGTTTGGCCCAATACAGGCAGATTCAGTTTGTTGGGCGTTACAATTTCCCATTTTCCTGACAATGCTTCAAGGTCTTCCAAAACATCCGGACGATCGAATTTCCAACTCTGGTCAACTCCGCGTGATACATAAGTGGCTCCCATCCAGAGCAATGGAAGTATCAGAACCAGAATGTATTTTTTCATGTACTCTCGTTAGAAGTCATAACCAATTGAAAAATCGAAATTAATACCGTCAGTTATTGTATAACCTGTTAGTGGTTGTCTTAGATCAACGACTCCATTTTCATCTGCGATACGGCCTTTACCAAACACCTTCGAAAAATCAAAATTCAGAGGTAAACCGCCTGCGTAGAATGTAAAGCCTGCTCCAAAGGAACCTGCACCTTCTGCAAAGTCGAGCAGGAAGAGTCTATTATCCACGTGTTTTGTGGAGAAATTTGGAAATGAAACGTTACCCAAAGCATCATTGAGATAATCGATCTTGAAATAATCAAGGAATGCTTTTGCTCGCAATTGACCAAGGAACGGAACTCTCGGGTTTGGGAACATCGGGAAGCGATATTCAAGATTTCCGATTCCGCCTTTTTGTCCAGCGATTTCACGGAAATCAAATCCGCGAATATCCAAACCACCACCAAATGAAAAGATAACAGGGTCATCACCATTGGTGTAAAACCCGCGGAGGCGAGCTGCAATCAAACTTCTATTGGTGATACGAATATATTTGCGCAAATCGCCGTCATAAATTACACGCGAGACCCAGGTGTCTTTTACTGGTGGTGAATAATCGACTGACAATCTGAATGTAAAACCAGTAAGCGGACCAAATTCGCGGAATCTTGTTGTTTCAGCAACAAACGCAGCACTTAATGGAATGTAGCCGCCATTCGATAAGAAATCCTCTAAATTACGTTCACGCAAAAATCTTTCATATATAGCTTGTACATCGTTGTCAAAGAATTCCTGCGACAAATCAAAAACACCAGCACCGACTTCAAAACGATAATAGCGGCTTAACGGATATTGCCCCAAAATGCGGCCTCCATAAATCCGCGACCGTACAATGTCAGTCGTAAATCCGGTTTGAATCGCAATTTCGTTAGGAACTGTTGTCAAAAAGAAATCATCGTTAAAAATGAAATCTGTCAAATATTGAAATCGATGTCCAAGATTGAGGTACCCTGCGTAATAGGATTGGAATCCACGAATTCTACTGGTGTAAAAACGGAATTCTTGATCACCCAGGATATCTTGCAACACGACACCGGATGCAACTGCAAATGTATCTCCTGATACACCGGTAATTACACTGGGACGTCCACCAACAAGTAAGCGAAGTTTTTTGTCTTTGACTTTCTTTTCATCTACAACAAGATTTTTTGTCGGTTGGAAATCGGAAAGTACTGGACCTTGTGCCGGCAATTCGCGTGATCCAGCTGCTTCACCTTCAGCGCTTGCCAATTCCGTTTTTCTTAATGTTTCCCCTGCCAGCGGTTCAGAATCTTTTGCGATTACCGCCACAGGCTGGGGCAGATCCATGATGAACAATCGGTACTGACCTTTAAAGAAAGTGGTGAATGCAACTCGCTTTTTTTCGCCTTCGTAGAAAACTGCCGGGCTGAAGTTGCTTCCGATTACATCGGTATATTGAAGTTTTTCACCCGTAGACAAATCGAGAGCATACAGGTTATATGCGCCGGTTTTATCCGCCGCATAATAAACGCGATTCGACTTTGCATCAAAAACCGGGCTTGTGGAATCATAATCGGAAAAAGTTAGCTGCTCCGGTTTTGATGTATTGGACAGATCCATCCGCATAATTTGATCGCGCGAATTAATGCGGTTGGTGTAATAGATGTACTTTCCGTCTGGTGAGTACATCGGAGTCTTTTCAAATAAAATATCGTTCGTAAGTTGACGATATTTTTTTGTCTCCACATCTATCGCGTACAAATCTGGCTGTGCATTTTTAAAACCAGTGATAATTACGGTACGTCCATCCGGTGAAATCGTTGGAGATGCAGCTTGATCTATATCTAATTTAATTTTTTCAATTCTGTGGCCTTTCTGTGAATCAACAATAAATAGCGACCGCCGTTTTCCGGTACGGCCAAAGTACCCAACGTAACGTCCATCTGAACTCCATGCGATGTTACGGCCTTCAAATCTCCAACTATCGGTGGTCAGGTAATCATAAGCATTAGTGAAACCGCCCGTTAGATTGTTAACAATATTTCCTTCACGATCAATTTTCAGAATATCCCATTCATAGTCACTGTAATTGGAAGTAAGAATCGCAAACTCTTGTCCATTGGGAGATGGTGCTTGCGAAAAGACCTGGCGATATTTTTTGGGTAATTGAATTTCGTGACCGTAATCAATAGGTGATTGTTTATCGCGATATTCCTTGAACCTTTCACGGAGGTAAGCAGAGAATTGTTCGTTAAATTCTTCTTCCTTTACTCCCAATGCGCTGTAAATTACTTCTTCTGTTCCAAGCAAAGTTGCTTTCTTCATATAGAACCAGAATTGACGGATTGCTGCTTCACCATATTTATCGCGGATAAATTCGAATACTGCATGACCAACGTTGTATGGTGCACGGCCCAATTCCTGAGTGCCGCCGGGATAAATCATGTCGCGTTCTACACTTATAAAAGGAAGCCGTTCAGTTAATACAGCATCTCGAACTACCATGAGATCTCCTGGATCCCACATTCCTGTACCAAAATCGGCAAACCCTTCCATAACCCAGAGCGGCGGACTGGAACGGACGATTGGAGATAAAATTCCTCCAAACAACATTGAAAACTCGAAAACGTGCGTGAGTTCGTGCGTAATCAAACTTTGCAAATGATCTGAAGGTTGATCAATTGCAAAAGCCATTCTGTTATATACAGGTTCTGCCGCACCAAGAATTCCTTCCTGAATTTGAAGATAATTCACCTGTTCAAATTCACTTTGAGTTTTGAAAAATATCAATGGAATCTTGAATTCAATGTCGTGTTGCAGTTGTGCGCTTAATTTGTCATACGCGGATTCAGCCATACTGGCTACACGTTGTAATTGCGTGCCGGCTTCTGGATAAAAATAGATTTCAAAATGTGTTGTTCGATAGGTTTTCCAGTGAAACGTATCATATTTAACATTGTTTTTGCCGTAATAAGGAACGATTTGCGCATACAACGGGATGGCGGTCAGGACGGTAATCAGGATTAAGGAAATTCGTTTAAACATACGTCGTACCTCTCATGGTTCAAGTAAAGTTCGAGAGCCTGCGACCCGGTAGGGAACAAGGATTCCAACGATCTTAGGAGTCATTCTTTCGAAAACATCATAAAAAAGAGGAAGGCTGACGTTATCAATGTCATCGTAGACTTCTTCTTCTCTGAAATTTTCTTGAAACAGTTTTTCCCCGTTCGTGCCGTCTATCAAATAGAGATTCACTCCAAGAATCAGCTGTAATCTATCTTTGGTTGTGGTTACATCACGCTGAACACCTGTACGTGGATTTGTAACTCGTTCTGTTACAAGTCCACTCTTTTGTTTGTTCGAAAAGTCAACGGCACCAGCAAGAATCATTGTCCCTTCCTTTTTTCCGATGTCCTGGGCCATCCAGAAAGCAGGATCCTTTAAAATTTCATCCGGTTTCTTGGTCTTATCAAATTCGACTTTTAAGTCTTCAATTTCATAACCGCTTTTATCTTTAAATTCGGTTTTCAAAGTTTCTTTTATTTCTTTATTGATGTTGATGTTGACAACTTTATCTACATCATTAGTTCCGGTGATAATGAAATCGCAGATGTATAACTTCTTATAACCTTTAGCTACATACTTGGGCCGCAATGGTGCTGAGATCTCAACTTCGGTAGATTTTTTAGCATAAGCTGATGGGAATAAGCAGATTACAGAGATGACAACAATTACTAGCGAAAATCTGTTCATATAAGATTCCAGGTGGGATACAAAATGGTTGCGCTCAAAGAGCCAACCTCATTTTTTCTGTCGTTGATATTTCCGGTAAAAGTCCCTGAAACGGTCTATGTTATTTTTAATGACCTCACTCTGGCCATCCAACCGGTAAGCTATCTCGTACTCCTCCATTGCTAGATCATATTCTCCCAACTGTTCATATGCTACTGCTAAATTATTGTGTGCCATCACATTATCATGATCCAGCTGAAGTACCTTTTGCCATCGATAAATCGCTTCATCCCAATGATCATTTTTTGCAGCACGCACACCAAAAGCCAGCTGCTGTTTAATCTCTTCAGGCATTTTTTCGGCTGAGTGCACGGGGAGTGAAGAAGAAAGAAGAACAAAGGAGAGCAAGACGTACGACCGTATGTTCATGATTCTTCGGTTGATAGCAAAAATTATAGGAGTTTTATTTTTAAGGCGCAAGCTCTAAAAAGCTGAATTTTCATGTAGATGATGTCCGGTTTTGGTTGCGACTTCAGCGGCCACCGTGATAGGATGTCCTCAGGAATTCGCTGCTTTTGTGTGGGGCGGAGCCTGGAAAACGATTGCTCGCTTTTCTATGAATTCTTTTCCTTTAGAGCTTCTGAATCTTTCCCCTTTTCTTCAAATATCACCACAAGAACAAAAACTTCATTCATGGCTGGAACCTGTCGCTAGAATTCATGCTTACATTTTTATTGCACTTCAAAAGCGAAGATCTTCTTTATTTGAAGAGTGTTTATTGCAGGGTCAAAGCTTTGCCGCAGAATATGTAGGAAGCAATCCGGAAAATCCAAACGCCACATTGGAAAGCCATCTTTTAGATGCAGCCCGCAATCTTCCGGATGTGAATTTATTCCAGGGACCATCAGGGCACATAATGGTCCGCTATCAAAATACAGAATCGGATTTGTTTCCATTCGTAATTCTTTCTCAAGGAGTTTTGTTCTGGCTTTATAGTTGTTCGCCTGGACTTTTTGTTTTTACAAATTTTGCAGAAAACAGAATTTCAGTTGAATATGGTACGTCCGCTTTCGATGAAATTATTGATGCTCTTCTAGATCATGGTTGGTATCGGGTGTTATTAAGAGCGGCGGAGAACTTACCGGATCATCGTAAAAAGTCGTATCAAAACCGGATGTACTCTGCATATTGTTTTCTGGCCTGTGATTACTACAAAGACCGCCGGTATCGCGAAGCAGTATCAGAATTTGAAAAAGCGATGCTGATTCAATCCAACATGCCGCAGCTCTACTACAATCTCGCGCTGAGCTATGCGCGTTTGAATGAACATCGGAAAGGAATCCGGTTGTTAAACAAATTAAACCGGGTGAAACCTGGGCAGTCAAAAACTTACGAGCTATTGGGCGATTTTTATTTTCATTTAGGTGAACTGGAGCGAGCTTACGTTCTGTATCGAAAAGCATCTGAGATAACAGATAACAAAGGGGTTATTGATTCAAAGTTAAAGAAAATTGAAGAGCGAGTTCCAAAATTAAAATCAGAGACACGGAAAGAAGATGAAAAGGAAGAAAAATTTTCGATTCAGTCCTGTTTGCAAGATTTAACGCTTGACGCTGAATTAGGAAAATTCTCTGCCGTATTAGGACGCGAAAAAGATTTGCTGCAAATGCAAGAAATTTTGGCCTGCCAGAGTAAGAAAAATGTCTTGATACTTGGTGATCCCGGTGTGGGCAAGACAGCAATTGTTCAAGAGCTTGCTTTCAGTATCATTTCTGGCGGCGTAAGCGAACGATTTTTGGAACGCCCGATATTTCGTGTAAACCTCGGTGCACTGTTAGCAGGCGCAAAGTTTCGCGGACAGTTTGAAGAACGTGTGATGAATCTGATTCGCGAAGCAAAGAGATTGAATTGCATTTTGTTTTTGGATGACATACATCAAATTGTTGCTGGCGGAAGTTCGCGTAACTCTGCAATGGAAGCATCGCAATTTATAAAGCCTGCACTTTTGAATGATGAGATCCAGGTGATCGGCGCAACAACACTAGAAGAATTTCGAACAACAGTTGAAAAGGACAGCTCATTCCTGCGCTGCTTCCAGGTAATACGATTGGAAGAACCGGATCACGAAATTCTGCTAAAAATCCTTGGTGATTACAAAACTGCATTGGAAAGATTCCATCATGTGGTGATCAGCGAAGAATCACTTGAAACAGCATTATTGTGGGTAAAAGTACTGCTGCGCGATCGCGCCTTGCCGGATAAAGTTTTGGATGTGCTGGATCGGGCCGCCGCTCGTGTTTCAATCAAAGGAAAAGCGGGCACTGTAACTTCCGAAATCATTTTGGAAACGCTTTCTGAAATCAGTGGTGTGCCGTTAAATCGGATGAGTATTTCTGAGCGTGTGCATTATCGCAGTGTTGAAACCTTCCTTGCCCATCGCGTAGTTGGCCAGGAGCAAGCGATCCGCACAGTTTCGAAAGTATTGTGCACTTCGAAATTGAGAATGAATTTGAATCCTACGCGACCCAAAGGGATTTTCTTATTCATCGGTCCAACCGGGGTAGGCAAAACTGAGCTTGCTAAAGCGATGGCACAGTTTTTATTCGGTCATGAAGATCGCATCGTTCGAATCGATATGTCGGAATACATGGAACGGTACAGTGCATCCCGTTTAATTGGCACTTCTCCTGGTTATGTCGGTTATTACGATCAGAATCAATTAGTAGATAAAATCCGGACGAATCCGTACAGCTTGATTCTGCTGGATGAAATTGAAAAAGCAGATCCGCAATTGCTTAGCATTTTCTTACAAGTTTTCGATGCAGGCAGATTAACCGATGGCAAAGGAAAAGTTGCGTACTTTGATAACACAACAATTGTAATGACAAGTAATGTTGGGACTCATCTTTTCGCCCAAAATCGTTTGGGTTATGGATTTGAGCAAGAAGGCGGACACGTTACGCGCTCCGATTTAATGAAAGAAGTAAAAAGATTTTTCCAACCAGAATTCCTGAATCGAATCGATGAAATTGTTTTCTTTAGTTCATTGAAATTGGAACACGTACGTGAGATTGCACAAATGAAATTAGCATCCATTTTTGATCAACTAAAAAAACAGGATAAAGAATTAGTAGTTCAAGAGGACGCTATGCTCCAGCTCTGCAAAATGGGATATGATTACGAGTACGGAGCACGAAATCTGGAAAGAGTACTGCGGCGCTGCATCCTGGATAATCTAGCTGAGATGGCATTAAGCGAAGAATGGCCAACTATCAAAGCAGTTTCGGCTGGATTGGAAAATGGCGAATTTGTTTTGAAAACAGACGCAAATGCAGGTCTACACGAGTTGATGTCGTCCAATTTAGAGGAACAGGATTTCCTTGAGAAATAAGTTTTACTAAGAGTAGAGGGTGACTTTTATGAGTGAAAAAGGCCGAGCCGTATTAAAAACCATCCTGACAATTGTGATTGCAATTGTTGTCGTGGTTGGCGTTCTGGAGTTTCTTTTATTCAAACAACTTTCACAGTACACAAAAGTCCCAGCACCATCAAAAGAATTAAGCCCCGGGACATTTTTGTTGAAAGTGAATGAGATTCCTTTTACCGCATCTGATGGCGCAGATTTGCATGGCTGGTTGATTCAAGGCAAACCGGGATGTCCGGTTTTAATCATTGCACATGAATATGGATCGAATCGATCAGAGATGCTGGGCAAATTAGAAACTTTAATTTCTTCGTTGAACAAACAGGGATACTGGATTTTCCTTTTTAATTTCCGCGGACACGGCCAAAGTTCAACTCCAAGCGCACTGGGATATAAAGAGCAAGAAGATTTACGTGCAGCATTTACCGAGGTGTTGAAGTACAAACAGATCGAACCGCGCATTGGAGTACTTGGTATTGGAATGGGAGCTATTGCGGCGATACAAACCTGCGGTGATGTTGATTCAGTAAAATTCGTGATTCTTGATTCTGTGTACGATGATATTCCTGCGCAGTTGTCCCAAAAAATCACCACCGAGTACCCTTTCGTACAATTTGCGGAACCAGCGTTGCTTTATGCTGTAGGCTTGAATATGCGTCCTATTACTGGCGTCAAATCACCGACTATGAATTTAGAAGAAATGATGCCGAAACTTTATCCGAAGCCCGTGTTGTTTGTTGAGTCAACTCCATTAAGTCCGGGTGCGCGCCGGTTGTATGACGCCGCCAAGGAACCGAAAGAATTAATTCAGTTAGGGGAAACTGCCTCTGGAGAACTCATCGGTGAAGTTCGAGAAAGATACAAAAATGAACTTGAAGATAAGATCCTTCAATACTTCCCGCCTTCACTGAAACAACAAACAATCGAAATCATGAAGTGATTCGGTTGTTGCGAACGAAGATGCAAACTTAGATTATCCTTAAGCTATGAAAGATTGGGTCCTGATTACCGGCGGCGCAGGTTTTATCGGATCGCACCTCGTTGATTTCCTGTTAGACAAAGGCTATGCAGTAATCTGCATGGACAATCTTCTTACCGGAGATATTTCCAATATCAGTCACATCTACAACAAAGATTTTTTGTACATCAAACACGATGTCACGCAATTCATTTATGTTGATAAGCCATTGCGCTTTATTCTTCACTTTGCCAGTCCCGCATCACCGATTGATTATCATGAGTTCCCGATTCAAACACTAAAAGTTGGTTCACTTGGAACTCACAAAGCACTCGGTCTTGCAAAAGATCACAAAGCAACATTTGTACTGGCGTCAACATCCGAAGTTTATGGCGATCCTCTGGTTCATCCACAAAGCGAAGAATATTGGGGGAATGTAAATCCGATTGGACCTCGCGGCGTTTACGACGAAGCTAAACGTTTTGCCGAAGCAATGACAATGGCATATCACTACTATCACAAGATCGATACAAAAATAGCGCGCATTTTCAATACTTATGGTCCGCGAATGCGTCTAAAAGATGGGCGCGCAATTCCAGCTTTTATAAGCCAGGCACTAACTGGTGAAGATCTCACAGTATTTGGAAATGGGAAACAAACCAGAAGTTTTTGCTACATTAACGATTTGGTTGAAGGAATTTATCGGTTAATGATTTCGAATTATAACGAACCAGTAAATTTGGGTAATCCAAAAGAGATGACAATTCTAGAAATGGCAGAAACGGTGTTACGTATGACCGGTTCAAAATCAAAGATCGTATTCAACCCTTTGCCTGTTGATGACCCAAAAGTCCGCCAACCTAATATTGAACGCGCGAGAAAAATTCTTGGATGGTCTCCAAATGTTAGCCTGGAAGATGGATTAAAATCTACAGTCGATTATTTTAGATCTAAAATTTCACCTGATCGCAGCCAGTCTTAGTCACCACGAGAAGGCACAAATATGTTTCGCTCTAGAGTCTTCAATGCTGTTTTGTTTTTGTTAATCGCCTTCTCATTTGCGGTTTTAGGCTACTTTGGTTTCGATTGGTGGAAAACAGCACAACGGAAACGGCAACTTTTCGTCTACTTCCAAAAAGACAGCCCCATCACACAACGAATTCCTAAAGATGCAATCGCATATTTAAATCTGTTTGATTTCAAACGTGTACATTCCAGCATTCAAGGAACAAAGCTGAACGACACTCTTGCTCATTGGATTGATACGGAGCTTGCAGGAAATCACAATCCGAATCCACTGATTGGTGGGATGCTTGAAAAAACAATTTTGAATGTAATTGGTGAGGAATTTGGAATTGCAGCATTACCGCCGATCAATAATAAGCCGCAACTTTTCGCGGTAGCACGACTTGCACCTGGGTCCGATTTAATTGTAGGACTGGCTTTAGCATCCAATCGGAAAATGAAAAAGACGCGCATCGGAGAAGATACTATCTATGCTTTACCATCCGGACATCTGGATGTTGGTGATCTCTACATCATGCTCAAAGCAAGTTACGCCTATGCCGCTACTGATCCACAAAGAATAGAAGCAGTGTTAAAAGGAAATTCCGGCGGTCCTACTTTCTTGCAAGATTTGAACGTGCATCAGATTCCGGAAGATACTTTCGTGTTTATTGAAACCAAAAAACACGAGCTTTCCGCTATTCTTCACGGCAACAGTAAGACTTACAAATTGGAAGCATCATCCGATTCACTGGTTCGCAGTTGTATTCCACCGGTTCCAGCAGACTCCGCAGTTTTGAAATTTCAAACGAACACCCCCGAAATTTTTGGACAACCTTCAGCAAGTTTCGCACTTCAATCAAACAACGGGGTTCCCTTATCGCGATTCGCATTTAGTTTTGCATCATCAGAAGCAGCTCACAATTTTGAATCCGCCTTCTTGCGTAATGTAAATTATGAAAAGAAAGCCACAGACAATTTCGATAACTCCGAAGTGCAATGCTTCCCAGTACGGATCGAAAATGAGGATTTAACTTTTTGTTCCAAAGGACGAACCTACCTTATTGCTGAACCGTTCATTAACTTCAAGTCGGCAGCTGCAAGAATGAAAGAGGTTCAGGTTGATAACTTGCCTGTCACCATACAAGTTGGATTTGACGCGGGATCATTGGCTCCTTTTCAGAAAAAAGTTGACGATGGCGAGTGGAGTGAATTTTCAAAGGCAACTGCTTTCTACTTTCTCAGTTGTTTAAAATCAATTCGTGGCGGCGTCGATGCGAACAATCACGAAATCGCGATTGAAATTCGTTAACTATAATCGTGAAGCTATTTCTTCAACTGCACGTTGAATTGCACCCGGTGGCCCAAGCGACTCAACAATTTTCTTCAAATTTCCTTTCATCCTCTGAATTTCATCAGGTCGATCCAGCATGCTTAATGCTGCCCGCGATAACTCGTCAGGATTCATTCGATCCTGCATAAATTCAGGCACAATTTTTTCACCAGCAATCCAGTTGACCAAACCATAATAAGGGACCCGTACTAATACTTTGCCCAATTGCCATGACATTGGGCTTACGCGATATACAATCAACAACGGAATTCCAAGGATTGCGCATTCCAACGTGCTGGTGCCTGAAGCAACTAACATTAAATCGCAAGCACTCATAGCAGCATATCGATTTTGTTGAACAACTCGAACCGATGATGGCAGATCATTATGTGATTTCTGAACGGAAGGAGGCCACATAACCAGTGTTTCTCCGCCGCGAGAATTTTGAATCTTTTGTGCAGCACCTAACAATAAAGGTAAATGACGCGACGTTTCGATCTCGCGACTACCAGGCATCAATCCAATTGCTGGCCGTTTACCAATTTCAAATTTCGGTTGTTTCGATAATTCCTCCTGAACAATCTCAACCAATGGATGGCCGCAATAAACAACTGGAACTCCAACTTCTTCGTAAATCGCTTTTTCAAACGGCAGAACGCAGATCATTAAATCGATATGATCACGCAAAAAATTCACACGATTTTTGCGCCATGCCCACACTTGCGGGCTGATGAAGTAAAACACTTTGATCCCCGATTTTTTCAGAAAGCGAGCAACACGAAAATTGAAATCGGGGTAATCAATCAGGATTGCAAAATCCGGATGATGTTCGTTTACCCATTGTTTCAATAATGAAAAAGCATTACGCAGATGTTTGAGTTTAGAGAAAACTTCGAAAACTCCGATAACAGCTACGTTGGAATAATCGAATAGAAGATTAACTCCGGCATCATGCATGTGATATCCACCCATGCCGGCAAGTTGAATTCCAGAAAGGCGTTTTTGCAATTCGGTGGCGAGTCTTCCACCGTACAAATCACCAGAAGCTTCGCCGGTAACAATCAGTGCTTTCATGCCACGGTTATTGTAACTCGCAAACATTCAGCCAAAAAAAAACCGCCGGGTTGCGATCCCGACGGTCTTCGTATGATCTGTTTTATCTTACTTTTTTTCGAGCTGAATTGTTAAGCTATGCGTGACTGTGTCATTCACTTGAATATCTTTACTGAACGTTGCATATCCTGGCCGGACAACTTCAAGACGATGTGAACCATCTGCAAGCAATACTTGGATTTCATTATTGTTCTGGCCATCTACACTTCCGTAGTAATCGCCATCAATATAAATGGTGGCATCTTTAGGTTCTACCTGGAACGTCATCATCGTCTTTCCCGGTGAATTCGGCTGATAACTTTCCTGTTGACCATCAGTACCATAACCCCCATCGGTACCATAAGCGGTGCCATGATTACCATCAGTACCATAAGGTTGCTGTGGTTGCTGTGGTTCTATATTACGATCATACTGATCATCATCGCGGTCCTGAGGTTGCTGATCCGGAGGAGGAGGATAACGGCGATCGTATTCTCTGTCACGATCATCTTGATCACGATTACCTTGATTTCGATCCTGATCCTGATATCGATTCTGATCCCGGTATGAATACTTACGATATTCACTCTCAGGCAATCTCATTTCATTTTCAGGAATTGCATCATTACCTGGCTGCATCTGTTGCTTAATTTTGTAAGTCTGCCCCGGTAAAACACGCAGATCCATTGTGTAGGGTTGATAACCCTGCGAACGAATAACAACACGATGTTTTCCAGGCTCAACATTCATGTGCTGATACCAGCTGTTGAACTCATCTACAGTCCCGACGTAGTCTCCATCCACAAATACCTGCGCGTCCTTCGGATGTACATCGAGCTTCACTTCGCCGTAACCATAGTAGTCGTAATAGCTCGGATAACCGTATGCATATCCCGGATAGCCATATGCATATCCCGGATATCCGTAACCAAAACCATAATAAGGATAGCCCCAGCCATAACCATAAAATCCCAAATAGGGACGATAGTAGTAAGGGTAATAATGGCTATGATAGCCATAGCTACCATGATATCCACCATAACCCCCATGATATCCGCCACCATGGTAACCACCACCACCATGATAACTGCCGCCACCATGGTAACCACCGCCACCATGATAACTACCGCCATGAGAATTACCTCCGGATGGCGGTTGCACAACAGTTTTTTGTGCTTCAGCTACTTGACTAAACAGACCAAACGCTGCGAACAAAACAAACACAAGGAAGAAAATCTTAAGTGCCCTCATACGCAACACTCCTTTGCGATTCTATAATTCAGCAAAGAACGTGCCAGTAAGCCTGTCGTCGTCGATGCACAATCCCAACAACAAAATCGCAGACAGAAGTAATTTAAATGAGACAACTTGACAGTTTTGCGAAACTTTTTAAATGAGCTTTGTGTAGATTCTTGCTACATCTGAATCCGACGCTGTTGCTGTTACTAGCTCACCATTAATTATAGTGTTACGTACATCCGCAGATGTAACGTTATGTACAACGTGATGAAGAACCTGGCTTGCGCTTTTGTAGTAAGGAGGAATATTTAAAACCGCAAGATCCGCATGCTTACCAGATTCAATTGAGCCAACCAGTTTGTCCAGCCTGAGTGCTTCTGCACCTTTGATCGTTATCATTTCTAAAATTTGTTGTTCTGTTAAGACCGGCTCCCCTTCACGCGCTCGTTGTTGGAGAAATGCAAATCGTGCTTCCTCAAACATATCCAGCCTGTTATTGCTCGCTGCGCTATCAGTTCCAATACAAACTCGAATTCCACGATCAAGCATCGGACCTACCGGCGCAATGCCATGAGCGAATTTCGCATTTGACTTCGGACAATGAGCAACTGGAATGTCATAATTTTTGATCACATCAAGATCTGATTCGTTCGCTTGAACCAGATGTACTAACAATGGCTTGGCTTCAAAAATTCCAGTCTCACGCAAATGTGAGATGCTGGTTTTGCCCAAGATCTTCCAATCAGCAGCTCTTTTTTGTAAGAAATCCTGAATAGGTCCACTACGCTGACCAATGAACTGTTCTTCTTCCTTGCTTTCTGCGGCATGAAAACTTACGGGCACATTATTTGCCAATGCCCATTTTCCAATTTGCTGATACAACTCCGGCCGAACTGTAAAACAAGCATGCGGAGAAATCCCGATTTGTAATCGTGAGGAACTGTATGTTGAAACCAATTTAGGAAAATATTCCTGGATTCTTTTCCATGACTCCTCTGCTTGCTGTTTTTCAACTCCAAAAACTTCCCAATAAAAAGTGCCGCGCAGCGGACTTGCTGAAAGTTCCTGTAAGCCAACTTCAAAATCGCACAGATCTGCAACTGTAGTAATGCCGCCACGGACGCACTCAGCAATTCCTAATCTAGTTGATGTTGCGATATCTTCTTCGTTTAACTTTTGATACTTTACTTCGGTTAATTTCCGAATCCATGGAAAAAAGGAAAGATCATCGAATAGATTTCGCAGCGCGGTATAAGCAAGATGGGTGTGAGCGTTGATTAGTCCAGGAATTATACAGCTGCCGGGGATGCATTCCTCATTCGTTAAAATCGGACGAATTTTTTGAATGATGCCATTCTGAATTTCAATTGCATGGCGATGAAGCGCAGGCGCAGTCACCGGAAAAATCCATTCTGCAGTAACGGTATTCATCGATGTAAAAGTATCATAAAATTGCCGCATGCCTCCGCGTGTTGTTGCAAACACTTACCTTTATTTTCGAAGTCTTACCAGTGATTCGCAGTTAAAATCGCAAACATTGCAAATGCTTCAAAAATTTCAGGAGTGCGTTGAATCGACAGCGGTGGAAAATTTGGAACGGCGTACGCCAAATGAAAAATGGAGTGGAACGGAAGTCGCATTTCATGCCGTTAATACTACGAAACGCATTTTCCAAATTTGTGAAGGTCTTCGTGCAAAACAAAATGTTCCCGATTCTGATCGATCGCATTCAGGACGTACGAAAACAGTGAGCCATGATGATTTAATGCAATTAATTAAACTCGTTTACGATATGACTGACAAATTTGATTTTACGAAAGTGAAAACCACATCCAGCGCACATCCATTCCTCGGCAAAAAAGATTTTCAGCAATGGCTCGTTCTAAATCTCGTACATCTGGAGCGCCACTATCGTCAACTCAATCGGGTGCTTTCAAACTAAGATGCCTCCGCGACGGCTGACGCTGAAACAAATTCCTGCATCAGAAAGGCCCAGAGAGCGTTTAATTCAAGAAGGTGCCGATTCGCTCACCGATGCAGAGTTGTTGGCGATCGTTTTAGGGTCAGGAACACCATCAGAAAGTGCGTTGCAATTAGCCCAACGTATTTTGAAAGAATGCGGAGGATTGGATGCGTTGTCCAAAATGAGCATCAGCGAATTGCGCAACTTTCATGGAGTTGGTGATGCGAAAGCGGCGCAATTGAAAGCAAGCCTGGAACTGGCCAGGCGTTATTCAATCAGCAACAATCAAGATTCGGAAAGATTCAACAGCAGTCAGACTGTCTTTCGTCACTTTCGCGGTGAGCTTGGATCCAAGCATCAAGAAGAATTTTGGGCAATCTCTTTAAATGTGAAAAATAAATTGATCGCAAAACATTTTGTTAGCCGCGGAACTTTAACTTCCAGTCTCGTTCACCCCAGAGAAGTTTTTCAGAAAGCGATACGGGATTCTGCTGCGGGAATGATTGTAGTTCACAACCATCCATCGGGAGATCCCGATCCAAGTCCTGAAGATCGGAAGATTACTTTAATACTTTCTGAGGCAGGAAAATTATTAGGAATTCCTTTGTTAGATCATGTGATCATCACCAAAGGAAATTATTTCAGTTTTAAAGAATCGGGTCTGCTGTAATTTATTGATTTACTTTTTCCGGCCGGTATCCTAAAGATTCAGCAATCTGCATTAATGTTCCAGTTCGCAGTTTTTGCCAATTTGCATAAAGCTCAGGATCATTTTGTTCGTTCACAGTAGAGGAAATTTGAGCAGCCTGGTAATACAGCTTATCGAATGCGCCGCGTGCCTCTAACGAATTTGAACCAAATCGAAGACAGGCAGTTCGAAACCGCGATGCTCGATCTTGCAATTCGGAAATCAAGTCATGAAACTTTTCACTCTTCAATGAATCAGCTTGCGACTCTACTTGCTGGGCCATATCCGCAACTTTCACTTCTTCCGGGGACATCGGATTCTTCTTCGCCTTGTACCCTCCGCACCCAATCGCTACGAACAAAACCACACCGATCAGTAATAGCTTCTTCATAAAAAATTTCCTTATTAAATGATTTACGTTTTACGCATTACGTTTTACGATGAAAAAATTAAAGCGGCAAAACGTGAAATTGCTGAAGCCGATGGTTAATGTGGTTACTTGTTCTTAATGTGCCATTGCTTGGCAGCGTTCACGAATTCTTGAAACAAAGCAGCTTGCTGGGTCGATACACGCCACATCCGTTCCGGATGCCATTGTACTCCCATTAAAAATTGACCACCGTTTTTATTTTCATACGATTCGATTACGCCATCCGGTGAATAGGATGTAGCTCGCAATCCTGGTGCAATCGTTTTAACACCCTGATGATGAATACTGTTCACATCGATTTCAGATTTTCCAAAAATCCTGTGGACAATTGAACCTTCTTCCACTTTCACGCTATGAGCTGGAGTCGAATAAGGTTCACCTTGCCAATGTGTAACATTACTGTTCAGCTCATGCGGAATATCTTGATACAGAGTTCCGCCGCAGAAAACATTCAGCGATTGATGTCCGAAACAAATTCCAAAAACTGGAACCTTCTTTTCAAATGCTTTTTCAAGCAACAAGAAATCGGATTCATCGCGCTCCGGTCCACCTTCACCATAATATGGTGATACTTCAGAGCCATAAAACTTGGGATCTACGTCCGTTAAACTTCCCGGAAGTAAAATTCCATCCGCGAGTTCAATAACTCTAGCAGCATAATCGCGCGTTGCCATTAACGGCAAACATACCGGAACTCCCCCCGCCATTTCGATCGCTTCCAAATATCCGCGGCGAATATAAAACATGTCATCCGTGCTTCGCGTACACAGATTGATTGCTATGATCGGTTTCATTTCATTCATCCCCTTTCATCTCCCGGGTGTTTCACCCCATAATGCCTTATGCAGTTGGATCTGAAATCGAACAGGTAATTTATCCCCCAAAATCCATTCTGCCAACTGATCGGCAGGCATCTTTTGATAAACTGGTGAAAATAATACCAGATTTTTTTGATGGAGTTGATACTTGTTCATAACTTCCACTGCCCAGTCATAATCTTCTCGACTATTGATCACAAACTTAATTTCGTCCTTTGGACCCAGGTAATGCAAGTTTTTCCAGTTCATCTGCTCCATCATTCCACTTTCGGGACACTTTACGTCGAGAATCTTAATGACCTCCGGCGGCAGAACCCTTATATCAAGAGCTCCGCCAGTTTCAATTAATACAGTGTGACCTCCATGAAGTAATTGCGAAGAAAGCTCTGGAACTTCCTCCTGCAAAAGTGGTTCGCCGCCGGTAATTTCCACGAGATTGCAGCCGTGAGGTTCGATCGCTGCCAGGATTTCCTCGATTGTCATTTTCTGACCGCCGTAAAATGCATACGCTGTATCGCACCAAACACATCTCAGGTTACAGCCGGTGGTTCGGATGAAACTGCATGGAATTCCCGCGTAAGACGATTCCCCTTGGATCGACTTAAAAATTTCTGTAATGATCATTTAATGATATTTTATGAATTTTTCCCTGCGTTCCTCAAACGCATCTTTGAGTTCATTCAACTTATGAAAGATCGGCATTTGAGGCAAGTTCCGCAGAAAAACTTCGCCATAATTTTTGGTGATGATCCTTCTATCAAGAACAGCCAGCAAACCGTAATCCACGGTAGTTCGAATCAACCTTCCAATTCCTTGTTTTAGCATCATCACCGCCGCAGGAAGCTGGTATTCGAAGAATGGATTGCGATCTTGTTTCTTAAGATACTGAATTTTTGCTTCGATTAATGGATCACTAGGAACTGCGAAAGGAAGCTTATCGATGATCACTGAAACCAACGAGTCTCCTTGAATATCAATCCCCTGCCAGAAGCTCATTGTTGCAAGCAGGATGGAACCGCGGTTTCTGACAAAGCTTTTTAGCAAAGCTTGTTTACTGCGGCTGCCTTGAACCAGTAATGGATAATCAAGTTCGCGGAGCGCTCTTTCATAAGTTCGAAGATTCCCGTAGCTTGTACATAGCACAAAAGCGCCGCCTTCTGTAATTTGAACAAGCTCTGAAATTTGCGCAGCTGCTTCTTCTGCAAATCTGGGATCTGTCGGGTCGGAAATATTTTTGGGAATGTACATACAAGCTTGTGACTGGTAATCAAAATTGTATGGAAAGCAATGTTCTAATGCTGATTCCAATCCCAATTCTTGCTTCACAGGTTCGCAATTTTTATCAACAAAGAGCGTTGCTGAAGTTAATACCGCGGCATGCAATTCGGGCCATAAATGTTTCGCCAGAACTCCCGAAACATCGAGCGGTGATGCTTGTAATATCCATTCACGAACGTCGTTCCGCTCGGCCCAATACACGTACGCTTCATCTTCCGCATGCAGCAAGAATGCGAGAGCTGATTGAGATGAAGCAATTCGGCGGTAGATTTGAGGCATGTCTTCGGACTTTTCAACAAAGTTCAGAAGCTCATCCAGCAATGCGGCATAAAGCCGATCTACCAGCAGCCCCCGATCCTCTACTATTTTTGTAATACTATATTTATCGTAGCGTACTCTTTGAGGAAGCGCCACAAATTTCGCAAATAACGATGCTATGCTTTCGCCAAGCTTCCTGGCGCGATCCTGCACTGAACTTGTTTCCATTTTCTGGCGCATCCGTAAAATCTTAAGTTCCTTGATCAAATCATCGTAAATGTCCGCAAAATTGCGTTCGGAAAAGACGATGCTCAGGTTGTGCGTGGCTACATCCGCAAGTTGATGGGCTTCATCAAAAATGACAACATCGTAGTCCGGAAAAATTGAGGTACTGTTCAGAATCTGCAGCGAAAGATCGGCGAAGAATAAATGGTGATTTACCACAATCACTCGAGCCGTTTCTGCGCGTTGCTTTAGCTTAAACACGAAACACTGGTTGAAATAACGGCACTTGGATCCAAGACAGGCATCAGCCGAAATCGAAAGTTGTTTGAGAATTGGCGCGCTTTCAGATACACCCGATTCCGCTAAATCTCCTGTGTCGGTTTCGTGGGCCCATTTTCGAATTGTTTCAAAATGGCCAACGCTTTCTTGATCCGGAAGCAGCGGTTCAGTTTCCAATCTTTCCTGTTTCAAAAGACACAAATAATTCATGCGGCCTTTCATTAACACCGATTCGAATTCAATTCCAAGTTTTTCACGAAGCAGTGGAATGTCTTTGTACACTAATTGTTCTTGAAGCGCCTTTGTTCCGGTTGAAATAATGACTCGCCTTCCGGTTTGAAGTGCAGGAATCAAATAGGCCAGAGTTTTTCCAGTACCTGTTTGCGCTTCAACCAGCGCAATTTTCTTTCCTTCAAATGCTGATTGCACAGCACGCGCGTATTCGATTTGAGATGGACGATACTCATAATAAGGAAGATTTTTAGATAGAGGTCCGCCAGGACCAAAAACCATTTCTAAATCAAGAACATTCATTGAAGATCAAAACACCATTAATGTTTCGCAAGTCGCGAGGCATATAGTGGGAAATCGGAACAAAGATTTTTTACCTGTTTTCGAATTTCAGATTTTCGGCTGTCGTTATCTTTATTTTTCAATGCATCTGCAATTAAACGTCCGATTTGTTTCATTTCATTGCTGCCCATCTTGCGCGTTGTAAGTGCAGGAGTACCAATCCTGATTCCACTTGATACCATCGGACTTTTGGTATCAAACGGAATCGTATTTTTGTTTACGGTGATATCAACTTCACCCAAAATTTTTTCTGCTTCTTTGCCAGTCAAATTCACTGAAGTTAAATCCAGCAAAAATAAATGATTGTCTGTCCCGCCAGTTACGATTCGAAGCCCTTCGCCTATCAGCGTTTCAGCTAATACTTTTGCATTCTCAACAATATTTTTCTGATACGTTTTGAATTCAGGCTGCAAGGCTTCAAGGAATGAAACTGCTTTTGCTGCGATCACATGAACTAGTGGTCCGCCTTGGTTACCAGGAAACAAGACTTTATCGATATTTTTTGCTTGGGATTCTTTGCACAGGATCATTCCGCCGCGCGGCCCGCGCAAAGTTTTGTGCGTGGTGGTTGTAACAATTTCAGCATGAGGTATCGGAGAGGGATGAAGTCCGGCAGCAACCAATCCGGCAATGTGTGCAATGTCCGCCATCAACACCGCTCCGACTTCTTGGGCGATGCGGCTGAAACGTTCGAAATCAATGATACGTGAATATGCACTCGCTCCGGTCATGATTACTTTCGGACGATGTTCGCGCGCAATTTTTTCTACCTGATCAAAATCAATCCGTTCCGTTTCGCGATCCACACCATAACTTACAACTTTGAAATAAAGGCCGGAAAAATTCAGTGGATGCCCATGCGATAAATGTCCACCCTGACTTAATTCCATTCCCATCAACGTATCGCCAGGTTTCATTACTGACATATATGCAGTGATGTTTGCCTGGGTACCGGAATGAGGTTGCACATTCGCGTGATCAGCTTCAAAAATTTGCTTGGCGCGATCAATTGCAAGCTGTTCTACAACATCAACAAACTGACAGCCGCCGTAATAACGACGTCCGGGATAACCTTCCGCATATTTGTTGGTGAATACTGAACCCAGAGCTTCCAGGACTGCATCGCTTACAAAATTTTCAGAGGCAATTAACTCCAAACCTTCTGCTTGTCTTTCGGTTTCATTTCGAATTGCCTGTGCAATGGTAGGATCAACTTTTGATAACGGTTCCATATTCATTACGTTCCTTCAAATTGATTAATTTTGTCTAAACGCCTCTGATGGCGACCACCTTGAAATTCGGTCTGAAGCCAGGTTTTCACAATATCCGGTATTAGTGAAATGTCAGTTAAAACCCGGCCACCCATGATAAGAATATTTGAGTCGTTGTGTTCCCTGCTCATTTGAGCTGAATATACATCATTACAAAGTGCTGCACGAATTCCTTTGAATTTATTTGCAGCAATCGACATCCCGATTCCGGTTCCGCAAATCAAAATCCCGCGTTTACCTTCTTGAACTGCTTCTGCAACTTTGCGAGCAAAATCAGGATAATCAACGGATTCCGTATTTACAGGACCTAAATCTTCATAAATCACTTTCAATGTATCTAACACCTTTTTGACTTCATCTTTTAGATGAAAACCGGCGTGGTCGCTTGCAATTGCGATTCTCATCTCTCCAGTATTCCCCACTACATCCCTGTGTTATCTTAAACATCTTACAATAAGTAATAGAGCGAGCAAAAAGGAACAATTATGATCGAGAAAATTCAAGAACAGCTAAAAACATCAATGAAAGCGAGAGATGAACTCAGAACCAGTGTTTTGAGAATGCTGATCTCTGATCTTAAATATGCAAAGATTGAGAAAAAAGCAGACCTGAATGAAGCAGAATCCCTCCAGGTAATTCAAAAAGCAATTAAAAAACGGAAAGAAGCTGCTGAACTTTATGAAAAAGGTGGGCGTCCGGAATTAGCTGCGAAAGAAAATGCAGAAGCAAAAATTTTAGAAGCGTACGT
>AR_comb_assmDRAFT_10037999_pt1 | contig 23972 bp, 16 predicted proteins | sample ArasoioldDNA_FD_10543 | JGI IMG/M metagenome (IMG submission 10543) | reverse complement strand
CGTGGCGCTTCGCGTCCCCCGCCATGTCGAGAGTGCGGCGGTAGCTTCCGGACGAAAGAACGTCGAAGCCCTCGATCGGGAGATGCGCACGCACGCTCGCCAGCGCAGGATCGGTGAAGGTGCATCCCAGCGCTGCCACGAGCCGGTCGCGCGTTGCAGGGTCGACGTCAATCCCAGTCACATACGGCAGCCCGGGCGCGCACGGCGTGCGTCCCACGACGCGCGTTGCCGCAAATGGCGGCGGGCCGCACGCGACGGAAGAGTTCGTACGAGACGCAGTCGATCGCGGTCCCGTCCGCTTTCGCCCACACGATCTCGTCGACGCTCTCCGCATGTTCGCCACTCAGGTGGACTGCTCCGACGAAACTGCCGTCGCGCACGAGCGGCGCCACGTGCGCGCGCAGCCTGCGACGTCTTCGGCTTGCACGTTTCAACGCGCTGCGCAATTCGACGCAACCGCGCAATTGGGATGCTCGGCGACGCGCTCAGCGGATGCCGAGATGCGCGGAGCGAAATGCGTTTCATTCCTGTTCGCGTGATCCTCGACCCCCCGAACTTCCTGATAAATCGCCTACCGTCAACCTGACAGGAAGCTGACAACGACCACACGCGTGCCGCGTATTGAGACGCGCTTTCCGTTCCGACAACCCGATGTTGATTCAGATCATGGTCGCGGCGCCCTCGCTTACTGACAATGCAAGGCGACATGCGACGTGAGGCGGGAGCGATCAAATGAACGGAAAAATAGGCAGCGATTTGGGACGCAGCGCCGCGCTCGCCGTCCTGCTGTGGGTCGTAGCGACACACGCGAGCGCCGTACCCTCGTTCGCGCGCCAGACCGGACAGGAGTGCGCTGCCTGCCACGTGAGTTGGCCGGAGCTCACCCCTTACGGCCGCTTCTTCAAGGCGACCGGGTACACGATCGGCAAGACGTTCTGGTCGTCGGACAAGCCCGGCGTCAACTACGTCCCCGCCGCCGTGATGGCGCAGGCCTCGATCAGCAGCGTCCGCAACAACAGCGCCACGGATCCCGATACCGGGGACACGACGTCGGTGATGCCACGGCAGAATCTTCCGGTCTTTTCCGGAGCGAGCCTGTTCGTCGCCACCAAGCTCAACGATTACATGGGGATCTTTTATCAGTGGACGTACGACAATCTGGCCTACGACGACGCGGGCGTCCGCAAGGGGCACAGCAGCATCGACAACACCGACCTGCGCGCGGCCTACAAGTACGCGCCGGAGAATGCGGACATTCCGGATTGGATCTTCGGCCTGACGGTTAACAATAACCCGACGGTTTCGGACCTGTGGAACAGCTCTCCCGCGTGGGGCTTCCCGTTCGCGACATCGCCACTCGCGCCGACGCCCGCGGCGGCGACGATCGTCGACGGCGGCCTCGCGCAGCAAGTGGCCGGACTGGGCGCCTATGCGTGGTGGAAGAAGACGATCTACGCGGAGATCGCGGACTATCGCACCGCGAATGTCATGGCAAATGCGCTGCGACGAGGGCTGCCATACAACGATCCCGGCGGCGTGTTCGCGGTGACCCGCAACAATCCGTACTGGCGCGTCGCCTACGCTCACGACTGGGACGTCAACTCGATCATGCTCGGTTCATACGGCATGGTCGCAAACGTCTACCCGGACAACCTCAACACGACGACCCCGACGGATCGATACAGCGACGTCGCTGTCGACGCGCAGTACCAGTACATTACCGACGTCCACACGGTGACCGCGCAGGCGACGTACATCTGGGAGAAGCAGTCGTACAACGCGAGCTACCCGATCACGCAGGAGACGGGCAGCGGCTACGGCGCGGGCCCGACACCCGCGAACCCCACGGATCGCCTGCGCACCTTCAGGATCAAGGGCAGCTACTACTACGAGCGCGTCTACGGTGCGACCCTCGCCTATTTCCAGACGACCGGGAGCGCCGACGAGGGGCTGTACGGGACGACGGCGAACGGCGACCCGAACACGCCCAACAGCAACGGTTACATCCTGCAGCTCGACTACCTGCCCGTGCAGAACGTGCGCCTGTTGTTGCAATACACGGGGTACGGCAAGTTCAACGGCGCCCGCAGCAACTACGACGGAACGGGGCGCAACGCGAGTGACAACAACACGTTGTTCTTCGACGTCTGGGTGGCCTTTTGACCCTGGCGGCGCGGCGAGATCGCGGATCGGGAGCGAAACCATGACAATACCGTATACGGCGCTGCTGGCGGCGGCGCTGGCGCTCGCGGGTGTGGTGAACGTCGCGAGCGCAGAGTCCGCGACCCCCGCCGGCGGCCCGCGGACGCCCGGCGAGGAGCGAGCCATCAACTTGTGCTCCACGTGCCACGGACCGCGCGGGATCAGCACCTCGCCTGAATTCCCGATCCTCGCGGCCCAGCGCGAGGGCTATCTCGTCGCGCAGCTCGAGGCCTTCCAGGCCAAAACGCGCGAGGAGAAGGCGGCGCACGACTTCATGTGGGGTATCGCCGGCAACCTGGACGCCGCGACGATCCGGAGCATCGCACAGTACTACGCGTCGCAGCCGCCTGCTGCCGGACGTCCGGGCGATCCGGCGCTGGTGGCAAAGGGCCGGGAGCTATGGGAGAAAGGCGTACCGGACCGAAGCATTCCGCCGTGCGCGTCGTGTCACGGCGCGAAGGCGGAAGGCGTCGCCGATTTTCCGCGCCTCGCAGGGCAGCACACCAAATACGTGACCCGGCAAATCGAGTTCATCCAGACGCTCACGCGCAAGGCGCCCGTGATGCACGGCATCGTCAAGGACCTGACGCCCGACGAGATGCAGGCGATCGCCGTGTACGTGCAGTCGCTGTAGCGCAAGGGGCCCGCGCCTGCGCGTGTGCGCGGAACCCTGCGTACCGCCGGTCCGCTAGGTCGTCAGCGCGAGCATCTCCGGTAGGTTGCGGAGCAGCTCGTCTTCCTCGCATGGCTTGCCGAGGTAGAGGTCGACGCCGAGCTCCTTGGCGCGGTTGCGGTGTTACTCGGCGGTGCGCGAGGTGATCGCGTGAGCGGCTCCAATCCGGCCGATGGCACTACTTTTGCTGCACCGTTTCAAAAAAGCCGGTAGACGAAATTTCGGCCGCGCGCTGCGCCTCCAGACCATTGGTGCGGAGCAAGCCGTCGATGGCACGACGAGTCCTCGACGCCCCGCCGCACTACTCAAATATCGCCATCGTCCTCACCGTTCTCTTTCGGTGCCTTTGACTCGAGGACCTTCAGCGTGTTGTCCCCGTCATCCACGAAGTACACGCCCTGTCCGCCGAGTGCAATGGCGAGGCCGAACAATGACCCCGCGCCTGTTACCGTATCCAGCGTCTTCACCGCGACCTGCGCGCCTCCAGGCGTCGTTTCCACGATGTTCCCGTCACCACCGTTTGTGGTCAGGATGTTGCCGTTGGGTGCGATCGCCAGTCCCAACGGGTCGTTCAACGCGCCATTGAAACTTACGGTTATGCCGGTAAAGGCCGTGGTCTCACGCGTAAGCGCGTTTGGAATGGCGACGATCTGATTGTTGAGGCTATCGGCGACGTAGAGCGTGCCATCCTTGGCGAGCCCGACGCCCGTCGGACCAATTACGAGCGATGCCGGATCGGCTGTCTCAGCGAATCCTGATCCGATCACCGTCATCGGCCCCGCCGTTGGCATCCCGTCACCCTGCTTCGGAACCACCAACGGGATTCGCAGCACGGTACCTTGGTCGACTGCAGGCGGGCTGCCGGCGGCCACGTTGCCGTTCAGCACATTGGTGACGAACAGCCACGCGCGATTCTCTTTGTCCAAAGCCGTCATATCCCACGGACCGTTGATGCCGCCGCCCTGGAAGGATCCCACGACCTTGCCTTCGCTATTGAGCACTATCAAACAGCCGGCGCTCATCGTTGCCGAGGTGCCGTCGGTCGTTGGCAGGTTGCCGACAATCACCCAGCCGCGACGCAACACGACAAGTGCGGTGGTGAGCCCCACGCCTCCCGGACATTCGGCCGCTATCGACGCGGGGTCGATCTCTGCGAACAGACTCACGTCTCCGTCGGGGCTAATTTGCACAATGGTCGTTCCGGTGCCCTGCTGGCCCGACGGAGGATTCATGTCATTGTTGAAGTTGCTAACGAGAATCTGGCCGCGCTTGAGCCTGCCGACCGAACGACGGACCACGGCGACACCATAAGGGTTGACGTCGCCGTTCGCAGGAACCGTCGACGCAACTTGATTGACCATGTCGAAGCGGTCCAGGAACGGGCGTCCATCAGCCAGGGAAGTGCTAGGCAATGTGAGAGCGGCCACGGCCAGGAGAGCGAGTCTAAGACGTGCCGAGACGTGCGAGCGAAGTCGACACATGGCTTCCTCCTATCAGCGGAACAGTTCGGGCAAGCACCATTCATTGACAGCGAGGCCGGCAGAAGCCCAGAGATGGCCGCGCGGCCCCGCACCTCTCTCGCGCTTAAGCGCTGGCGCTTCGAGAACCCCACGAGGCAGTGGCTAAGCGGAATGCATCCCTCGAGAGGGCATCAAGGAAACACCACGACACCGAGCGCTATTCCCACCGCGCCGACTAACGACTAACGGTTGACGGGCGACAGCGGGACGCACATCGCTATTTCTTAAGCAAAGTGCAAGTTCGACGTAATCGAATTGTAAGGATGGATGTCCACGCAACAGCATCGCCCAAAAGGTGGAGAATCCGCAAATGCCTCTGATCAACTCCGGCGCCATCCTGCCCTCGCGGGGCAGATCGAGTGAGAGCCCGACCGTTTCGTTTCCACCTTTGGGGCGGAACCTGAAGGTTCTGCTGGTCTGGCCGAAGTTCCCGCCATCTTTCTGGGGGTTCGAAGGCGCATTGAAGATTATGTCGGAGTCTGCGATGACGCCGCCGCTGGGGCTGATCACGGTAGCGGCGCTTTGTCCCGCCACGTGGACGCTCAAGCTGCTCGATCACGCTTTCGATGAAATTGCGGACGAAGACTTGAAATGCGCCGACTTGGTGATGGTCAGTGCCATGCACGCACAGAGGATCGATTCGCTGGCGATTCTCCGCCGCGCGCGAACACTAGGAACTCGTACATTCATAGGCGGGCCGTGGGCGTCAAGCGAGCCCGATGTCGCCCGTTTGGAAGCTGACCACGTGATGGTAGGCGAGGCAGAGGAGGTTTTCGCCGACATCGCCCAGGCGCTTGAGGACGGCACTGCGCAGAGCATGTATAGGGTGACAGACAAGCCGGACATGTCGGGTAGCCCGATTCCGCGGTTCGAACTGCTCTGCATGGACAAATACGCCTCCATGCCCGTGCAGTATTCGCGCGGCTGCCCGTTTCAGTGCGATTTCTGCGACATCATCACGATCTATGGCCGCAAGGTGCGCACTAAATCGTCCACTCAGCTCATCGCCGAGCTGGATCGCCTGCAGGAGCTGGGCTGGCGCGGCGACGTGTTCATCGTGGATGACAACTTCATCGGGAATCGAAAGAACGCACTTCACCTCGTCAAGGAACTCGCCATCTGGGGAGACGTTCACGGACGGCCATTCTCCTACTTCACCCAAGCCTCGGTCGATTTGGCAGATCGCCCGGAGCTGATGGAAGCGATGGTTGCCGCGAACTTCGTATTCGTCTTCCTTGGCATCGAGTCGCCATCTGCCGAGGCTTTAAGAGAATCAAAGAAGTTCCAGAACCTGCGCAAGGACACTCTGGAGCAAGTGCGCGTCATTCAGGACAAAGGTCTTTGGGTACTTGCCGGATTCATCGTCGGCTTCGACTCCGACGATGAGGCAATCTTTGATCGGCAACGCGAGTTCATCGAGCAGGCCGCGATCGCGTGGGCAATGGCTGGGATGTTGCAGGCGCCCCCGACCACTCCGCTGTACGATCGCATGAAAGCCGAAGGGCGGCTCCTTGAAGACGGCGATTTAATTTCGAATTTCAGCGCGCCTAACTTCCGCACCATCATGCCGCTGCCGGTGCTGTTGCACGGGTTGAGCAGGTTGCTGGCGGACTTATACGAGCCGAGCGCCTACTTCCAGCGTGCGTTGCGCTCGCTGGAGGTGTGGAAAACGAAGCCGAGTCAGACAGTACCGGACACACCGGTGACGCAAGACCTGCGGCTGCTAGCGTCCTCAATGTGGATCCAAGGCGTGAGGTCGTCCTATCGGCGCGCGTACTGGGGCTTTCTCTGGACCGTTGTTCACCGTTACCGGAACGACCCCGTGAAGCTGGGGATAGGACTGGGTTTGCTGGTTGCGGCGCACCATTTTCTGATCTACGCGCGGCAGGTCGCCGACGAGCTTGAGCGCGCCTGCGCAAAGGCCCACGAGGTAGGGGATGCTGCGCTAACTCAGGAGCTCGCCGGCGCCTGATGGCGCGCGTCCCGTGGCAGGCGAACAATTCTCCGCGTGCCAAAGCGTGCATTCGTTTGCCTGATCGACCGATTGGCCTATCCGGCAATCGGTGCGCGAGGCACCGACGGCACGTATTCGGCGCTACCGACGGTCGTTGCGGCTCCTGCGGCTGGTGAGCGAACGCCCCCAATGGCCTCTACGATCCGCCGACTTTGGTAACGCTACAAGTTGGGTATCCCCCGCTCACCGCGTTGTTTGCGTACGTATAGATGGCGGCGGGCCCCGCAAGGCAGTTCATGCTGTAGAAGGTATTGGCGCTGGCGTACACGCTAATCCCCGCTCCCGACGCGTCGACGTTCCCAGGGTACTGTAAGACATTCTCGGACATGACGGCGGTGACCCGCCCCGTCGGCGGCGCCACGAGTTCGATGGCGTCGTATCCGTTGGTACCGATCGCGTTGCGGGCGAGCGTGACGTACGCGTATCCGGCGCCGGACGTGGCCGTCAAGCCGTCATGTCCGTTGTCGTTCATGACGCTGCGCTCCACTTGCGTGGACGTGGTGGCTCCACCGACTGTGTCGACCCAGATCCCGTTCACCCCGTTGTACGAGAAGACGCTGTCCGTGATCGTTGCACTTGCCCTCATGCTTCCAGGCGTCGGTGCGATGTAGAAACCACCGTTCTGGTTGTGCTCACTGCGCACGTGATCGAGTTGGATCGAGGCGTCCTTCGCGACTAGGCCCACGCCATCGGTATTGTCGCGCACGATCGTGTCGAGCACGATCATCGCTCCGTTCGGCATCGTGTGATAGACGCCAACCCCGTTCATGTGCGATATGACGCAGCTCTCCACGCGAACCCGCGATGCATTCACTGCCAGGATGCCGTGCGTGCCCCCCTGCCCGTTGATCGACAGTCCCCGCAGCACCACGGTCGCGCCGGGCGCGTTGATGGTCACGCCGTTGCCCGAAGAGACGCTGATGCCGCCATAGATGCCGGGCGGGGCGACGATCGAGACCGATTGTGTGATCGTCACCGGTCCGTAACCGGCGGAATCGAGCACGATCACCTCGCCGCCCGGGTTCGTGCGGGTGATCGCGTAGCCGAAGGACCGACAGGGCGCGGTCGGCGCACAGGTGCCCACGTCGGCGCCAGTTCCGGAGACGAACGAACGTTGGCCGGCCGTGACGTCCGTGGCGGCGAGCATCAACAAGGCAAGCGCGCGTGGCGCCACCGCTAGGGTGCGATGGAACATCTGAGCCTCCCTGGGCAGAGCCGCTACGGAAGCGGCGGCTAATAGCATATTCCCGCCTGCCAATGAGAGGGAACCGCCCAGGGACTTTAGGTGCCTTCGGTCTGGCGCCCGCGAGGGCCGCTCACGGCCAGGAGCGGCCAGTCGATAGCCGGTGGACGACCTCGCGCGAGGGGGTTGCAAACGGGCGGTAGTCGGCGTCGAATAGCCGCCCCCCTGCCGCCCGCAATGAGGACGATGGGGCCTTTTGGCGTTCCATCAGGATCAGGGAGGTCCTCATGTCAATGCTGCGGTCTCGCCTTATCCGCGTTCCCATTCTTCTGCTGCTCGGTGCGCTTGCCGTATCCCACCCTCCGGGATTGGCCCAGCTTGGGCCCGACTCGAGACTTCGATCATGAAACGTGCCTTGAAGTGGCTGGGCCTGGGTTTGACGGGACTCGTGCTGCTCGCGGGTGCGCTGTTCATCAACGTCTGGTACTTCAAACCGCTTCGCATTGATTGGTTTTACGCTAGCGCATTCGCCAAGTCTGCTATTGAGAGTCCAGAAATGCTGTCGTCTTTGCGCATTCTGCCGCGCTGGCTCGACTTCTACGGCAGCGATCTGGACGATGCCTCGCCGGCAGCGGACCAAAGGGCTGCCGATAGACAGCGAGATGCCTACTCGACGCTGCGGCGGTATGACCATTCGGCGCGCGACCGCGAAGCGCAACTTTCATACGACACGATGGAGTATTACCTCCGCCTCCAGCTGGAGGGCGATGTGTGGCGCCACCACGACTTTCCGGTCAACCAGCTGTTTGGCATGCAAAGCGATCTGCCCAACTTCATGACCCAGGTGCACCAGGTCACCGACGTCTTTGAGGCGCGCGATTACATTGCGCGGCTGGACAAGTTTCCGCGCAAATTCGACCAGCTGATCGAGAGCTTGAAGCTGCGCGAGACCATGGGCGTCATCCCGCCGCAGTTCACGGTGGAGAAGGTGCTGGTACAGATGCGCGGCTTCGTCGCCAAGGTCCCAAAGGAGAATCCGCTGTACACAACCTTCAAGGACAAACTCGACAAAATCCCGCCGGATCGCATGGATGCGGCCACGCGCGAACGCCTGCTCGCGGACGTGGACGCTGCGATCCGTGGCAGCGTACTGCCGGCGTACCGGAAGCTGATCGGTTACATGTCGGCGCTCTTGCCCAAGGCCCAGGGCAACCACGGGGCCTGGCATCTGCCCGATGGCGACGCGTATTACGCATGGTGCGTGCGCCTGCATACGACGACCGACATGTCACCGCAGGAATACCACAATTTGGGACTGGCGGAGGTCGCGCGCGTCGCTGCCGAGATGGCCGTGATCCTCCAGTCCTTTGGATTGCACGAAGGCACCATAGGCATGCGTGTTCGGCAACTGGCCGCCGATCCCGGCCAGCTATATCCGAATACTGCTGAGGGCAAGCAGGCAGTGTTGATGCGCTACAGAATCCTCCTCGATGAAATGAACAAAGGATTGAACGACGCATTCGATGTTCGGCCGAGGCTGGGCATAGAAGTCAAGCCGGTGCCCGAGTTTGCCCAAGCCACGGCGCCCGCCGCGTACTACCAGCCGGGTTCCCTTGACGGGGCGCGGCCGGGTGTGTTCTACGCCAACATGCGTAATACCTTGGACACGCCGAAGTTTGCGATGGCCACGCTGGCTTATCACGAGGGCATTCCGGGTCATCATTTCCAGATCGAGATTGCGCAAGAGCTGGTCGACCTGCCCTTCTTCCGTCGGATACTCGGTTTCACCGCCTATGCCGAAGGGTGGGCGCTGTACGCCGAGCGCCTCGCGTGGGAATTGGGCTTCGAGAAGGACCCGCTGGACAATCTGGGCCGGTTACGAGACGAGATGATGCGATCGGTACGGCTTGTCGTGGACACCGGCATTCACTCGGAGCGATGGACGCGCGAGCAAGCAATCGCCTACATGATGGACAACACCGGAATGTCCGAGCCCGACGTGGAAGCCGAGATCGAGCGCTACTTCGTCGATCCGGGCCAGGCTTTGTCATACAAGGCCGGTATGCTCGAGATCCTGGCACTGCGGGAGAAGGCGCGCGTGGCTTTGGGGCCGCGTTTTGATCTCAAGCAGTTCCACAACGAGGTGCTGACGCACGGCGCGCTGCCGCTTGCCGTGTTGCGCCGCGTAGTGAACGACTGGGTCGAGCGGCGCAAGTCCGAGTAGATGTGCGGACCGGTGTTAGCAACGCCGTGCATGGGTAACGCCGCAGCTCCTCACCATCGGGGGAAATAAGCCGAGCGGCCGTGGCTCTTACGGTCGAAATCAGGACCTCACATTCGAGGGCTCCGCGTCACGCCGCACGACCGATTCCGCCCAGTCGACAATAGACCGCAGTCGCGGGGCGAGGAGCTCGCGCGCCTGGTCGAAGCTCACCCAGCGCCATTCGTGATGCTCTGGACGGCCGAGCTCGAGACTTACCGGCAATTCAATGCGCTCGTTGCCTGTTTCAGCCATGTAAAAGCGCACAATCTTCCCGCCGGCATAAGGCTCAGTCTCGCGAAAGGCGTGGCCCCAGATCAACGTCAAGTCGGTGAGGCCTGTCTCCTCGCGCGCCTCGCGAAGCGCCGCGGCCAATGGGTCCTCGCCCGGAGCGATGAGACCCTTGGGGAAGTCCCAGTTGCGAAACGCGCGGAGTAGAAGCGTTTGCCAACCCATCGCGACGCGTCGCAGCACGACGATGCCGGCGGAGCGCTTGGATTTCACGGCGATCAGCTTCCCTCACCGCTAATGCAAAATCCTGTCGCATGAAAGTTCATTGCAAAGACGTCTTTGTGATCGGACTCCCGGTGACGCTGTCGAGAATCGCGTTATCGCCGAAGCTAACGATCGACCCGTTGTTTGTAATGCCATTGAAGGACGATTGAACGCTTGTCTTCTCGAGCCACACGGTCGCTCCCGAAGTCACGTTGATGGACGTATTGCTGCTCCCCACAATCTTGCTGTCGAACAGCGCGCCGGAGACAATATTTACGCCACTTGCCTCGACGCTAAGACCGATGCCGTTTTCGCCAATCACCGTCGATTCAATGGTCGAGAACTGAAACGCGGCAATGCCCCCCGTGAGCCTAACACCATAGCCCGTGGTGGTGAACCCGTTGTTAACAATCTTGTCCCGGCTCAGCGTAAGCGTCAGCTGCCCGGAGCTGTCGCCGAACGTATACACGCCTGCGCCGGCGTTACCCGTGATCAGAGAGTCGACGATCGCAATGTTGCCGTCGTGTAAAGGGACCACAGAAACGCCATTGCTGGCGAAACCCCGCACAGTGCAGTTGGCCATCGTCAGCGAGCCGCTGTTTGAGGTGAAGGCCACACCATTGGTAGCGGAGCCCCCACCGTCCAGCGTCAGCCCCTTCAGGACCACTGCGCCTGATCCAGCGACGCTAATCGCGTTGCCGCTGGCAGCGAAAATCGCCGCCATGGCGGCACCGTCGTTGATGATCGAAATGGATTTCGAGATGGCGATCGGACCGTAACCCGCCGAGTCCTTCACGAAGATCGATCCGCCGTTGACGACGATATTGTCGTGCATGTATTGGAACGTGCGGCATGGCGTTGCTGCAGGACCGCACGTCGGGGTGTCCGCACCCGCGCCGGAAACCCACGCCCGCTGCATCGTTGGGGCGGCAGTTGCCATAGTGGCCACGAGGCTCGCGGTCCCAACGAAAGCGCGGACAAGTCGGATGTCGACCATAGGATTCTCCAAAGGGTTGACGTTGCTGATCTCGGAACTCCCACCCCAACGTGCTCAAAGCAACTCGCGAGCGGCAGCAGACGGCGACGCGCCGACTTAATGGTGAAAGCGGAGCTGTTGGGCCCGAGCACCATATGTCCTCACCACGGCGTTGGGGCAAGACACACCGTTTCGCCGTCTATTAGGCTGCGCCAAGCGGGGAAATGGAACAAGGCGATTATTCACGGAACGTGCCTGACCGGTCAGGGTCAGCCATCCGGTGGTGCTGCGCTGCGCGAGTCGGCAAACTTTGGCCGCAGAACTGCTATCGGCCAGTTGCGGACATCAGCCGAACCCAAACGCAGGGAAAGGGTTCCCGAAAACAGGCCTAGAATCGACCATTCGCCCTGCCCGGCTGGCGTGCCACCGAGAGACTCTTGATTAAACGACTGATACTCGTCGCACTGCTTATCGCCGCCACGATTACACATGCGGCGGATCCCAATAAGCGCTGGCATGGCATCTTGCCTGAGGACGCGCCTGGCTTCGATCCGTCGGGGCCGACCAACACCTCGGCTGCAGCAGTCGTCGAGCTGATTTTTGATCGGCTTCTCACTTATGACTATCTCGCGAGGCCAGCCAAGCTTGTTCCCATGGTCGCGGAAACGATGCCCGCCATCTCGGACGACGGAAAGACGTGGACGGTCAAGCTTCGCAAGGGCGTCATGTTTGCATCCGACCCGGCGTTCAAGGGCGCGCGTCGTGAGCTGACCGCGCAGGACGTCGTATATACGTTCAAGCGCTTCATGGACCCGGCGCAGCGCTCGCCCTATCAGTTCATGATGCGGAATAAGCTGGTAGGGCTCGACGACCTGGCCCGCGCGGCGAAGAACGACAAACTTGACTACGACGCCCGAATTCCCGGCATCGAAGGGCTCGACCGTTACACGATCCAATTCCGGCTAATCGCACCGGACTATCGGTTCGGATATCTCCTTGCGCACACGGCCACCGGCATCGTAGCGCGGGAGGTCGTCGAAGCGTACGGCATCGATGTCGGCCGGCATCCGGTCGGCACCGGCCCTTACGTGCTCAGCAGCTGGACCCCAGGCACGCGGGCCGTGCTCGACGCCAACCCGAACTATCGCGGATTCGTGTGGGACTTCGCGCCCGGATCCGATCCCCGCGACACGGAAATCGTGGCGCAAATGCGCGGCAAGCCCATGCCGCAAATCGGACACATTGAGCTGTCGGTCATCGAGGAGGACACGACATACTGGCTCACCTTCCTTCGAGGCGACCTCGATGTGGTGAACCTGCTGCCGCGATTCCAGGCAACGGCACTCGTTGGCGACAAGCTGGCGCCCGATCTGGCGGCCAAGGGAATCTTGATCTATCGCGCCCCACCGCCGGTCGTGAGCTTCACGGCTTTCAACTTTCGCGACCCGATCGTTGGGGGAATTGCACCGGAGAAGCTTGCGTTGAGGCGTGCGATCGCGCTCGCGTACAAGGGCGATGATCTCGTGCATGTGGTGTTCCACGACAACGCCGAGCGTGCGCAGATGCCCATCCCGCCGGGCGTGACCGGATACGACCCGGCTTACCGCACTAACAACGCTTACGATCCCGAGCTCGCAAACCGGCTCCTCGATCGCTTTGGATACAAGCGCGGCGCGGACGGTTTTCGCACGCTGCCCGACGGCAAGCCGCTCGAGCTCGTGCGCAACTCATACACGGGCGGAACGGCTCGCGACGAAGACCTGCTCTGGCAGAAGTCGATGAACCAGATCGGAGTGCGCATCCGCATGGAAGTCCTGACCGGCGCCGAGACCGCCAAGCGCTCCACCGCCTGCACGACGATGCTGTTCGGCTGGAGCTGGTTCGCCGACTATCCCGACGGCGAAAACTTCATGCAGCTGCTGTACGGACCGAACAGCAACGAAAGCAATCCCGGCTGCTATCGATCCGAAGCGTACGATCGCCTGTATCGACAGGCCGAGGCGCTGTCCGACGGACCCGAGCGCAATCGTCTTTTCATCGCAATGAGCCGGCAGGCGGAAGCGGATACGGCCTGGGTCCTCGGCGTGTATCAACGCCGCATCGTCGTCCTGCAGCCGTGGGTGCTCGGTCACAAGGCGCATCCGTTCTTGTCCTCGGTCCTGCCGTACGTCGACGTCAAGCCGCACTAGCTGCTCGACATTTCTGGGTGGACGCGTCGCGGGCGCCACGCCTCGACGATAGGAAGAAGCGGCCGTCAGGCATTCAGCCAACGCTGTTCAGCCGCGCGTCGAGGTTGCACGGCGGGTTAGGCAGCAGGAGCAGCATAGCCACTACGGTATAGCGGCTGGTGATGAGAATGGCTTGGCAGCATCAACAACGAACATCACCAATGCATGCAGATCGGTCGTTCCGCTGCTGGACACCTGCATGGCGCTGGATGCCGCTTGGCCCGCTTCAGCTTGCCCGGCCTTCACGCGCATAGTTCCTTGCGCGCTGCGAATACTTTGTTCTCCGGTGAGTACGAAGAACGCTTCAGAGCCGGGATGACTGTGAACCGGTGTCGTGCTACCTGGCGGTCCGCTGGCGTCGTTGACACGAAGCAGATAAGTCGTTGCGGTGATGCGTGGAATCGGACCGGCTTCGGCAACCTCATTTGCCTTTGCCGAGGATTCGCCCGCGGGCCCAAGCGTGAGCAGCCACACCATTCCGGCGGATTCGGCGACAAGCGACCCAAGGGCCTGCGGCGGCGATTGCCTCTGCCGGCGAATTGAAGTTCTGTATTCGCCAAAATAGTTCCCCTGGTGGCAGCTCTGTGACTTTCTTCTCTGCCAACGGCTTTATTACAAGTGCTTGCTGCGCGAAGGCCCATGACGTTGCCATACAAACTGCGAGTCCCACCGCAATCCATTGAAACAGAGGTCGCTTCATTTGGCTGTCTATTCCGATGACAATTCTGGCGCCTAAATGCGCGATGCGAATTACCAGTGGCCAACCAACGGCAGGTCGGTAGAGGTCATCGAGGGAAGAACAATTCGTGCAGAGACACTCGAATTGTCATTGCTCAAGTAGAACGTGTTTTTGCTGGGCCGATAGACGCCCACCGTTGTGGTCCCGTTTCCGTCCCAGTCGCCGACCACCGGCAGGTCGCCTGGTGCGCCGAAGGGAACTGTGATATCGACCGGGCCCACGCTATTGCTGTTGCGCAGGTAGAACGTGTTGGTGCTGGGCCGATAAACGCCGATCGTGGTGCTGAGGTTCCCGTCCCAGTCGCCGACCACTGGAAGGTCGCCCGGTGCGCCGAAGGGTATGACGACGGCGACACTCGAATTGTCATTGCTCAAGTAGAACGTGTTGTTGCTAGGGCGATAGACGCCGCCCGTCGTGGTTCCGTTTCCGTTCCAGTCGCCGACCACTGGAAGGTCGCCCGGCGCGCCCAAGTTGAATGCGATGTCGACCGGGTCACCCACGCTATTAGTATTGCGCAGGTAGAACGCGTTGATGCTGGGGCGATAAACTCCTATGGTGGTATCGCCGTCGGCGTTCCAATCGCCGACCACCGGAAGATCTATGTTGAAACCGCCAAACGGAATGGGCCCTCCACTCACTAGATTGAAATGGTTCTCGTCGTACAGATAGAACGTGCTGGTGCTGGGGCGATAAAAACCGAGGTTGCTCAAAAACGTAGGGGTTGGCAGGCTCGTCGTTAGCGCGAGAAATTGAGGACCATCCAATCCGGTGGCCGGCCCGGAGATGGTGCGGATCGGGGCGGCATTGCCGCCGGCCGTCAGGCTATAAACCGTGACGGAATTGTTGCCCTGATTCGTCACGAGCAACTCGCCATGGACCTTGTCCACGACCAGGGTGCTGGGGCCATTCAAGCCCGTGGCCGGCCCGGAAATCGTCCGGATCGGCGCCGAGTCCCCGGTCGCCAAGCGGCCGTAGACCAGGATGGAATTGGCGGCGGTGTTTGCGACAAACAGTTCCTCCTGCGCCCGGACGGCGCGCATACCGATCAGCAGGAACAGGCCGAACGCGACCGACCGAATCGCAGAGACGCGACGCGACATTTGATATCTCCCCTTGGATGCCGCCGATGGCGACGAGGGAGAGCATAGTCCTCCGAGCGCGGCCGTGCCAGCGTCTGACGATCGCGGGATTCGGATCGGAAGCGAGCGGGACCGCTACCACCGTGCATTGCCGCCTCATGCTGCAGTTTCAAGAAGCGGTCGTCGATGACACCCCGCTATCGGCCAACAGCGGCCATGGCGCCTTGTCCCCCAAGAGCAGACCTGCAGCCGCGGAGGGGATCGTCAACGTAGCGCGAGCTCGAACGTCTGCCCGACCAGGTCCTTGCCGAAGCTCCGGTGGGTTTCTTCGCGCACAAGCCTGAAGCCGGCGTCTTCGTAGAGATGGCGCGCGGCGTCGAGCCCGGCATTGGTCCAAAGCATCACCTTGTGATAGCCGGCGCGCCGCGCGAATTCGATGCATTCGCCGACGAGGCGCCGGCCAATGCCGGAACCACGCGCCGACGGCTCGACGAGCAACAGCCGAAGCTGTGCGACGTAGCGGGAGCGTTGCACTAGGAACACCGAGCCGACGTTGTCTCCGTCGCGTTCGGCGATCCAGCAGGCTTCGCGAGCGGGATCGAAGCGCCTAAGAAACCTTGCGGCGATTTCGGCGACCAGCGCCTCGAACGCCGCATCCCAGCCGTACTCCTCGGCGTAGAGCGCGCCATGGCGGGCGATCACCCATCCAATGTCACCAGGCCGGTGTGTCCGCAGCAGGTACGGCGTCGGGGGCGCTGGCGCGTCGTCGAGTAAGGACCGAATCGTGCCCATGGCAGCGATCACACGGCGTTGCCCGCCGGCGGGAACTCGCGCAAGCAGCGCGGCGATTTCGTCGTGCGACGCACGGTCGAGCGGCGCGAACGCCTCTCGCCCCGCGGCGGTGAGCTTGAGATGAAGGCGGCGTGCGTCCGTGTCGGAGCGCGCCCTCCGGATCAGCCTCTTTGCCTCAAACCCGCGCAGGATGCGAGATAGGTAACCTGCATCCAGATCCAGGGCGATTTGCAGCTCTGATGCTGTCGGATTGGCACCCGCATGCGCCAGCTCGTAGAGGACCCGCACCTCGGCGAGCGAGTGCTTGCTGCCGTAGAGGCGTGGACGCAGCACCCCGATCCGCCGCGTATAGAACCGATTGAAGCGGCGGACCGCTTCGATGCGAGTGTCCGGGGTGGAGAGTATCAACGACTGTCCCCCGCAAGGGATCGCAACGTAGATTGATGACAATATCAACCGATTAGTTGCCTTTGTCAACCACTCTTCGAAACTTTGGCCTCGTGCCAGGTCGAAATCGGGCCAATAGCGGTCACACGTTGATGCAAACGTGAATTAGGTTGGTTACTGAGTTTTCCTGCGAACCTCCTACTCTGCGGGCCAGTCAACTGACCATCTGCAGCCGTGCATCAGTTCCGTCAATATGATCTAGTCCCCAGGCCTTGATATGGGCCATTAGCGCACGGAGCGAACGTCCCTTCTCGGTCAACCGATACGCCTCTCGCCCGGCAATATCGTTGGACGGGTAGCGTTCAATAAGGCCATTGGAAGCAAGCCGGGCGAGACGCTCGGCAAGGATGTTGGTCGCGATTCTCTCCGGTGACGCGAGAAACTCCTTGAAGTGCGACTTGCCGCTCATCAAGTCCCGAACTATCAGGAGGGTCCACTTGTCGCCCAAAAGGTCCAAGGTGCATGCGACCGGGCAAACCGAGCGACGGTTCTCGCTTTGAGCCGGGCTCGCTTTGTTTCGTGGGCGGCCAGACCCTTGCTTAGCGCGTGGCAATGACGCTCCTGAGCGATGGCCGTCGGGTGATCGGGGTTTTGCCGTCCATGGCTTGACAATATCCCAAAGACTTGCATAATGCAAGTGCAGACTTGCGTTTTGCAAGTTGTGGGCCCCGCTGCGTCGCAGCGGGAGGGTATTGGCCTGGCGCAAGGCATGCGCAGCGTGGTTGCGCCAGGTTGCGCGTCGCTAGCTCACAAGGACGCTTTATTTGGAGTCTTGTATGGAATCCACCAGAAACCTTGCCACGTTACTCCCCTTTGCCGCGAGCGTTACCTTCGGCCTGCTCGCGTGGGCCGCAGTTTGCCTTACCTATGTGTGGCCGCGCATGCGCGACCTCCCCCTCCACATCGCGGTACGGCCTATTCTGCATCTACACTTGTTCCGGTATGTAGGTCTGGCCTTCATCGTGCCGGGCGTCGTCGGTCCAAATCTGCAGGCGGCATTCGCTGTGCCCGCGGCCTACGGCGATCTCGTTGCAATGGCGTTGGCGTGGGTGGCGTTGATGATGGGGCCAAGCCGCTATTCGCGTATCGCGATTTGGGCGTTCAGCGTGTGGGGTTTTGCAGACCTGTTGTTCGCGTTCTACCAGGGCACGATCGGCATAGGCATCGAGCCGGCTTCGCTCGGCGCTGCTTGGTTTATCCCGACTGTAGCCGTTCCCCTCTTGCTGTGGACCCATGTGCTGATGTTCGCAATGTTGCTGCGTACTTCGTGGTCCGCTAATTTCCGGGCACCGGTGGCGCAGTAACTGCGGTCGGGACATAGAGTTGAAGTGCATTGCGAATGACACTGCCACCCAAATTTCCCGTAAGCAGTTCCGGGGATCGCCAGGCGTCCACTCATAGCGAGTCATTCGTCCACCGCCAGCCGAAAGGCGTCGCTCTCGCTCATACACGCACCGTCGGCGAGAAGGCGCTCTAGCTTGCCGGGGCCGAATTCTTCGTGAAGCAGCGCCCGAAGCCGGTCGCGGGCACGCGCTTCGTTGATCTGACGTGAAAAGTCCTTAGCCGTGAATGCCGAGTCTGCGTAGCCGGCGAGACGAGCGGCGTATTCGGGCTTACCTGCTAGCGTGGCGCGCAGGGCAAGGTGATCAAGGAAATACCAGCCCAATCCCGCTTCGTTAAGCAACGGCAGGCCCTCGCGTGCTGCCACGAGTGCGTCGTCCAGTTGTCCGCGTTCGGTAAGCACGCCCGAGAGACAGCTCAGCGCAAATCCGAGCGTGGAGTTTGTCGAGACCTGTGACTTGCGCAGCGCGGCGACAACCTCGCGATATCCGGCCTCGGAAGCAACGAGGTCGCCGACGGCCCAGTCAAGGTTCGCGATGTTACCCAATTGGGGGACCGCGCGCTCGGCGCCTGTTCTGCGGTACAGCGATAAAGCTTCTTCGTAGTTGGTGCGGGCGGCTACTAGATCGCCTGTTTCCATCTTAAGAAATCCGAACGACTCGAAATAGCGGGCCAGAACCTTGGGAGCTCCCGCGTATTTCAGCAACTGGAAAGCCTCGGCAAGAATGGCTGGCGCTTGCTCGGCCCGCCCCATCTTTGCAAGCATGTCGCCCAAAAGTACGAGCGAGAAGCCACACCGCGTTGCGTCGCCCAACCCCCGATAAAGCTCGCAAGCTCGCTCCGTTGCCGCCATCGATCGGGCCGGATTCGCTTCGCCCACCAGCATTCCCAGGCAGAGCCATAGCCGCGCCTGATCCACCTCGGGCGTCTGCGCTCCAATCAGGGCGACGGCGTCCTCGAGCCGCCGCCGGCCCTCGACAGGAAGCGACAACTCCATCCATAGCGGCCCCGACGCGGCGGCCAACGCAACACCGATGGCCGAATCACCCTCGGAGCCAAACGCCCAGTCGAGTGCGGCGCGAACATTGTCGAGCTCCGGTGCGTAGGTGCGGCGCCAATCCATGTCGGGTAAGCGCAACCAGTCATCTGGCGCGCGTTCAAACCGATCACGGAGGTGCTGCGCGTGCCGTCTTGTGATGGCGTCGGTCGCCCCAGCCTCGACAAGCTTTTCCTGAGCGTAGGCACGCACTGTTTCCAACATTCGGTAACGATCGCCGTCGATATCGGCAACGATCAGCGATTGCTCGATGAGTCCAATTAACACATAGACCAGCCCGTCCTTGGCGATGGGTTCTCCTGCACCGACGGCCTCGGCTCCGGCCAGCGTCCAGCCGCCGGCAAACACCGACAGCCGCGCGAACAGTGCCTTCTCCGCATCGTCGAGCAGCTCGTGGCTCCAATCGATCATCGCGCGCAGGGTCTGATGCCGCGGCAACTCGCGGTTGCCGCTGGTCAATAGGCAAAAGCGCTGGTCGAGCAAGCGCAGGATCTGCTCAACCGGAAGCATGGCGACGCGTGCGGCCGCGAGCTCCAAGGCGAGCGGGATGCCGTCGAGCTTCACGCAGATCTCGGCCACCGCGCGGGCCTGCTGTCCCTGCAAGTCAAGTCTCGGTCGATACTGGCGCGCCCGCTCGAGGAACAGCTGCACGGCGTCGGAGCGGGCGATGCTCTGTGCACCGGCGTTGGGATCGGGCAACGGCAGCGCCGCCAACGGATACGTGTGTTCGGGGGCCAGGTGGAGCGGCTCGCGGCTGGTGGCCATTACTGTCGCTCGCCGGGTTTCGCGCAACAGGGCCTCGGCCAGTCGGGCACACGCGTCGAGCACGTGCTCGCAGTTGTCGAGGATCAGCAAGGTCTCCCGCTGCCGCAAGTGGTTACACAGCACGCTGAGTATCTTCTGCCCAGCCGACTCCTTGACCCGCAACGCCTGCGCCAGAGCGCTCGGCACCAGCGCTGGATCGCGCAACGGGGCGAGGTCGACGAACCAGACACCATTGCGGTATGCGTCGAGCACCTCGCTCGCAGCCTGCTGCGCCAGGCGCGTCTTACCCATGCCGCCCGTCCCCGTAAGCGTTAGCAAGCGTGTCGAGGGTAGGAGTTGCTTGATCTCGGCCAGTTCACGTTCGCGGCCGACGAACGATGTCAGCAGCTCCGGGAGATTGGTGCGCTTTCGGTCGGCTGCCACAGGAGGCCCGGGTCGGCCGGCAATTTCGGCCACCGGCCCGACAAAGCGGTAGCCGCGCCGCGCCAGCGTTTCGATCCAGTTCTCTCCCCCTGGCACGCGGGCGAGTGTCCGGCGGATCGCCGAGATTTGGGCAGCGAGGTTGTTCTCCTCGACGACCAGGCCGGGCCACGCGGCATCCAGGATGCTGGCCTTCCGCACGTACTCATTAGGCACTTGGACCAGTGTGGTCAGGACTGCGACACCGCGCGCGCCCAACGCCATGGGACGCCCTTCGTGGGTAAGCACTCCTGCGACCGTGTCGAGCCGGAACGGCCCTATTTCATAGACAGTGTTCACCGTGTGCACCTTGACAAAATGCTGACGACGCTAGTCGCCAAGCCAGACCGGCTGAGCCGGCGCTCGTGCCGTATGTCGAGCGGCGCGGGAACGATTCAAATCTTATCAATTTTCAGAGTTCTTTCAGGACTTCGTCGACGAGAGGACAGATGATTGTTTCGGTCGATCGAGCATACAAACCGGGAAGCGGCCAACAAAGCGCCCCGTTTTACGGCTGCGACAAAGACAGGTAGGTACTATCCCCGACGGAATGGCACCCAAGGAATCTTAAGGAGAGCCAAGAACATGAAAAGTAGTCACCGATTCGGCTACCTCGGCGGGTGGCTGCGGCATGCCGCAGTCGTCCTAACGATTACCGCGCTAAGCCATGCTAACGCGGCCCAGCCCGTCTACATACTGACCGACCTCGGCGATCTCGTCGGCAGTGCAACGATATTCACCTCGCATGGCAGCGCTGCATTCGGCGTGAACAGCGTCGGCCAGGTAAGCGGCAGTTCGTCGACTGTCCTGCCGAGCGGCAATGGAGGACCCGTCCACGCGTTCTTGTGGACACCGGACGTTATGAATGGCCCAACCGGGCACATGATCGACCTAAGTCCGTCCAGCAATGGGATCGACGACGGCGATACCGTCAGGATCAACGACTTCGGGCAGGTAATGTTCACCGACGGGTCCACGATTCCCGACGTGCAACGGGCGCCGGTACTGTGGACCCCGGCGACGCGCAACGGCACGACGGGAACCACTGCGGCACTGGTCGGAACGACTTCCGACGGCTTTGGATTGAACGATGTGGGACAAGTGGTCGGGCGCATGTTTCCCGGGCTTTGCTTCGCGTGGACCCCCAGTCAGCATCCCAATGGGATCGTGGGCAGCATCAATCATCACTTTGACACGGCGCGCAATCAGGACATCCCCGGCTACGGCTTCGGTGCTTGTGCCTTTGCGGTCGCGATTAATGATGTGGGACAAGTGACGGGCACTGTCGGGGTAGGATTCTGGGGCCGGCCGTTCATCCACATCAATGATCCAATCTCCTTCCCCAACATGGGGCCGCTGGAACTGGGAGCCATCGGACTTGGGGACATCGTCGGACCGGGACCCAACGCGGACCCCAACGACCAGACTTGGAGCGGCGGCGGCAACGCGATCAACAACCTGGGACATGTTGCAGGAGGGAGCGTGTTCCCCGGCGTCGGGATCCATCCCTTCTTTTTCGACGGCACGACGCTGAGGGATATTGCCCCACTATCCGGGGCGGGTGGAACCGCGCTCGGCATTAACAACGTTGATCAAATTGTAGGCCAGGCAGTTTTCCCGACACCCGGCGGCGCATTCCTCTATGACCAAGGCACCACGCACCAGCTGCTCACCCTGGTTGAGTCGGCCTCGGCCCAAGGGTGGTCACAACTGGCAACCGCCTATGCCATTAACGACAGCGGCCAGATCGTTGGCCAAGGCATCTTCAACGGCCAGGCACGCGCGTTTCTCGCCACGCCAATCGCGCCACCGCCACCTCCCACGATCATCTCCTATCAGTTGCTGTTCGGGTCGCAGAGTTTCACAATGCCTGGCGGGCGAACCAATCTTCCATGGACGACAGTCACTGGGGTTAAGGTGAAGTTCTCCAAGCCGGTGACCGGCAACTCGGCAAGCCTCACTGGGGTGAGCGTCACCGGTTTCAGCGGCAGTGGCACCGACACGCTAAATTGGACCTTCAACGCGCTTACGCGGGCAACCTACAATACCAAGGTACTGGGGACCACGGCCAACGCCATACTGGACCTCGCCGGGAATCCGCTGGGAGGAGGTGTCGATTTTGCCCAGACTCTCAATGTGCTTCCTGGAGACGTCAGTGATGACGCCAATGTCGCCAGCAATGATTCGGTTCTGGTAAATAATGCCCGGTCTTTGCCCTACAACGTTATTGACGATATCAATGGGGACGGTGTCGTGGATATGAATGACGTCAACCTGGTGCGAGGGCGGATCGGCACGCATTTGCCTTAATGCTTGAATAAGAGAGACGCAAATGGAGAAATGAGCAAGTTCCGGAGATCTAACATGGACGAGATAAACCTCCAGGACATGCGCTCGGGGTTCCGGCGCCTGTTCATGATATTGCCTGTCGTTGGCCTGCTCATCTCGGTGCCGGCTGAAGCCAGCCTGATCATAACTGTGGGGAATGTATTCTCGAATTCCCCCTCGTCGAGCAACACGCTCGAGATCGACCTGACCAACACGGGACCCGCACCTGTCTTGGTCGGCGGCTTCTCGTTCGGGATCGAGGTGACGGACCCGCACATCACGTTCACGTCGGCCACCATCGCCACGGCCCTGCCGTACATCTTTGCCGGCAACTCGTTGTTTGGCCCGACAATCAGTACTTTAGTCGGCCAAACACTTGAGGCGTCGGATCTTTGGAGCGGCGCCGGAGGCGCTACGATTGCCGCGGGCGCCACGGTCGGCTTGGGGGATGTCTCGTTCGATGTCTCGGCGAGAGATTTGCCGGGACTGGTGATCGTAATGCTGTCGTCGTTCCCGTTCACCAGCCTGTCCGATCCTGCGGGCGGCAATATCAACGTAGACACGTTGGCAGCTGGCTCGATCACGATCGAGACCTCCGCAGTTCCGGAGCCTTCCGCACTGATGCTCGCCCTCTTTGGACTTGCGGCGCTGGCCTCGATCAGGAAGCGCTTTTACATGTAGCACTTAGACTGCATAGGCCTGTACCACGATTGTTTGGTCGCAAGTACCCGGTGACTTTGGCGATGGAGCGCGGGAGCAACTCGCGAAGGGCATCACACTAAGTGTGCTCGGCAATGACGGCGCATTTGCTGGTTGAAGCGACACGCTGTTCCTAACTCGGTTGGTGCGCGTCGCTCTTCGAGATGAAGCGGGAACGTTGCGCTGAGATTTGAACTACGTCCGCTTTAGGCTTGTGCGTTGAAGTTCTGCTCCTGAGAACAACAACCGCTGGTGTGGGTCGATAGCAGTCATTGCTAACAGTCCGCTACGACCACTTCCGGACGATCGCTCTCACATCATTTCCATTTGCCGGGAAGCACTATCATCGACACTTCTGAACGCGGAAGGGCGCAGCCATGCCGGCAACGCATTCGGTAGCGGTTCTTGGCGGCGGCGTAGGTGGACTCAGCGCGGCACATGAGATCGCCCAACGCGGGTTTGCGGTAACGGTTTACGAGCGCAATTCCGCCCTTGGCGGCAAGGCGCGCAGCCTTTCGGTCGTGGGCAGCGGAATCGGTGGGCGCAAGGACCTGCCGGGAGAGCACGGTTTCCGCTTCTTCCCGGGGTTCTACAAGCATGTGACCGACACCATGAGTCGAATCCCGTACGGAGCACACGGCGGCAACTGCCGTGACAATCTCGTGCAGGCGACGCGGATCCTGCTTGCGCGCGAAGGCAAGCTCGATCCGGTCTG
>AR_comb_assmDRAFT_10026577_pt1 | contig 23974 bp, 17 predicted proteins | sample ArasoioldDNA_FD_10543 | JGI IMG/M metagenome (IMG submission 10543) | reverse complement strand
TCCTGGAACATCGGCGTGCCTGGAGGCAGGTTCGCCGGGTTCAGGAATTGCGTGTCGAAAAAGTAGTTACGGACCGGAGCGCCGTACACCGCGGTACAACACTTGAAGTTTCCGGTGTTGTATTGCGAGTAGTACATGCTGATCATCGATCCGGTGTAGTTCACCGTGGCGCCATTGGCGCCGCGGTTCTCCAGGTAACGGAGGAAGTTGTGCATTCCGCCGTCAGTGCCAAAGTCCTGACCTCCCCAGTTGGGTTGGGGGAACGGAACGCTCTTGCCGGCGGCAATGGCCATCCGATAATAGCTGGTGTTGCCCGGGCGGCTGTTCATGTCCGCCGGGAAAGTCAAGCTCTGCAGGTCCGTCCATCCGGTATTGGCGACCGGCAAGGTGTTTCCGGCGGGCGGATTGGACATCAGTGTCACCGAGTCCGCGATGATAGCGGCGGCGGAATGCGGAGTATTGGCGGTCGCGCCGCTGGTCGGGAAAAACGGATCAGCTACACCACTATTGTAGTCGCCGTAAACATAGACTGGCTCCTCGGAAGCCACTGTGAATCCGTAACCGGTAGCGGGAGGAGTGGCATGCGGAAGGTAGCTGACGCCTGCAGCATCCATGCCGCCGTCTACTAGACGCAGACCGTGCCGCGGCCCTGTGACCATGTTCCACTGTCCGCTGGTAGCGCAATTCGCGATGCCGGCGGTAGTGCCGGGGATGTAGTAGGCCTGCGACATGTTCGCGACGCCGGCTGCGAGACCGAAGCCAGCGCCCATATACTTGCCTCCCCAATTGTCGAGGACCTTGTCAGCGTTCACATCTTCCGGGGAGTAGGTGTAGTAGATCTTCGACTCAAGGGCGCCGTCAGGCACGCCAGGCGAGGAGCCAGCGTTGACCACGTCCTCCAGACCGGACATTCCGGTCATACGGTTATAGAGTCCATTGCCGGTTGGGGAAGGATCCGGCACCATGCCGCGATGGTCGGCGAAGTAAAGGATGTAGCCGTTATCTTTTGTGAAGTTGACATTCTTGCCGCTGCCGCCGGCATAGGGCGCTTTGCCCTGCAGCCAGAGCCAAAGGTTGCCCGCATCGAGTTCGACCACGTTCATTACGCCGTTGGGGCTGCAGGAGGCAGCAATTCCACCCGTGCGCGTATCGCGCGGTTCGCCTTCGCGAGCGTCATAGAAGTTGATGGGCAGCCAGTTCGTGGAGGTACCGGCACCCGTCGCCTGAGCCACAGTCTTGCCGGACTGGAGTTGCTGCAAGATCAGTATGGCAGGGCTGATGGGGTTCGAACACTGTCCCGCGGGGTTTCCCGCCAAAGGACATGCGGCCGCAACGCCCGAAGGAGCGGTCGGCGGGCGATTGTAGCCGCGGCCGAAGCCGTAGCCCAGCCATTCGTTAGTGACACCGTGCCACACGCCCGCGTTGTCGAGGTATTCGACCCGCAGCCATGTGCCGTTGCAAACAACCCCGCCGGTGGCCGATTGCGTGACTTGTCCCAGCAACGGCCATGTCGCGTCTGCGTTGTTGCATTGGGTCGGAGCAACCGCGGTCCAGTTGCCGACCGCTTTCTGGGCCGTGGCGAAATACATATTGGACGTTGCATTCAGCACAGCCGCGCCAGCCTCACCGACCGGGCCGACTCGCACGTCCTCGCCGTCGATTTGGGCGCCGCCGTTGCGCTCAGGATGCAGATCGTTAATGTTGTCGGCGAGCAAAATGCGGATTTCCGCCTGGGTATAGAGCCGGGAATTGCTAAGCAGCGGGGTGTCACCGGCTTGCGGCCTGCGCACGATGTCGATGGCGCCGACCGTCGAGGACTGCACGAAGGGCAGTTGCAACTTGGTGGCTCCGGTGAGTCCGTTTTCAATGAAGCCGTTGAACGTGGATTTGGAAATGCCGACCCACCCCGGATTTGCAGAACCAGTCGGAGGAAATCCGCCAGTCCAGCTTCCTGCTGGCACGGCGAGACAATTCGCCGCTGGACCACTGCCCGGAGCACCAGGACATCCGCCACCCGCGTTGGGTACGTAGGGGATTCCAGTGTAGCCGGCCGCCGTTGGGTGGCCATTCTCGAGCTGGTCGACAATGACTTGTCCCACCGCGGCAATCTTGTCGGTGAAAGTGAGCTTGCTGCCCGACGCAAGGAACAGGTTGCCGTTGGTGTGAACACGGCCACCAAAGTTAAAGTTGGGGCCAGCGAAGTAATCGCAATCGCCGTCACAGAAGATACCGAATTCAAACGCTGGAAGCAGAGCTACTTCCACGGTTCGCGTCAGGTTGACGGATGCCCCGGTGGCGGCCGCCGAGGAGTAGGTCGCAACTTGTCCGCTGCCCGCCCGACGGCTCGCGGTGACCTGCAGAGTGAATGGGATGAGGGTAGCGACCATGCCCTGATCGGGGCCCGATCCAACGATATCCCACGATCCACAGGGATCCGGAGCATTCGGGCAAGGTGTGCCGTCTGTCCTGGTTGACGGCCAGGTGATGGTCTCAACATAGTTCATGTATGTGATATTCGCGCCCGAGACCGCGGTGGGGTAATTGGCGGGAGAGACGAGAGCATTGAGGGATGCCGCGTTCGGGGCCTGCGAAGTCTGATAGAGCTGTGAGATCTGTGAGGTCAGGTTCTCAATACCCGCCTCGGCGCCGTAGTACGCGAGGTTTCCCTCAAGGTCATTGCCGCCCATACGGGCCTCGTTACTGACCATGTAGAGCAGCCCAACGGCCACTCCTGACAACAGAATGGTCAGCAACAGAGCGGCAATTAGAGTGAAGCCGCGTGAATTTTTGTGGCTCATTCCCATGGTTCTCCCTTTCATCCCCCGGTTCATTGGCACGAAGTAGTGCTATAGCCGTACGAGTTGCAGAATGTCATGTCTCTGGTCGAAACCGAGGTCGCCAAATACATGTTTTGGGACTTATTACCGCTTGTGGTCGGACTCGCCCCCATAACCCAGATATTGACTTTCTGAATCAGGTTCGGAGATTGACCCGCTCCGATCGGATTCTGCTGATTGGCGACGATAAGTCCGGTGTTGTTATCGATGATGTCGTAGGTGAATTGCAGGTTGATGATGTTGTCAGCGACCGGAACTGCGTTGAGGCCGTTGACCTGGCGCATCAGGCGCGGGTTCTGTACGGTGCCGCCAGCGGGCGGAACCTGCAGGAAGTAAGACACGATCTGAAGACGGCAGACGCTGGTCTGCGGAACGGAGCCTGCGGCTACTGCCGCGGCAATGGCGGCCGATACCGATGACAAGTTATTCGATCCGGCCGTCTGATTCATATTGAGCGCGTCGCCGGTAGCGAAATTGATGGTCGTGTTGTTCGGGATGCCGGTAATTTCCGTTGCCACGACGGCATTTTGGACCATCGACGTTCCGGCCGCCGTTTTGCCGTTGCCCGGAGTGGCCACACTGACCAGCAGGACGTCGCCAATCTGCAGGCCCCCGGGAGCCAGAATATTATTGGGAGTCACGCCCGGGTTGATGACCGCGACGCTGCCAGTCGTCGAGTTGGGAAACGTAAAGGCGAAGTTGGTTAACGGGAAGTTATAGTCGCAGTAAACCGCGGTGATGCTGCTGTTCAGCTGCCCGGGTGCGGCCGGGATCACCGCGCCGTTTTGCACGCCGACGCCGAAGCCCGGGATCAGGGGATACATATAGTTTGGAGTTCCCGCCCCGTTATTCGGATAAGTGTCGCCGGTGATATAGCAGGTGCCGGCCTGGTTGCAGGCGTATTTCGATAGTCCTCCGGTTGTGGTGAGCTGCAGTCCGCCGGAAGGCAGGCCCGCTCCCGCCATGGCCAGATCCTTGGTCATCAACTCGATGGCCGCGCGCATATTCTGTTGCGTCTCAGCGCGCTGCGTGACTCGCATGGTGGCATCCATACCCGTCTTGAACAGGCTGGTCATCACCAGAACGACAGTCAAACCGATGGAGGAGGCCACCAGCAATTCCAGCAAGCTGAAACCACGTTGCGATTTCATCATTCGCATAGCTCAGAGTCCTCGTTCCACGGTCTAGTGATAGGCCGAAATCAGCCCGTTGGCGCTAAACGAACGGGCAGGGAGTCCAGCCTTGGTGTAACTGATGGTGATGCTGATGGCCATCATGTTGTTGTTGATGTTTCCGTTCGCCAGCAGCACCGGAGTCACAGAAATCGTGCGCGTGAAGTTGCCCAGGCTCATGGTGACGTCGTCGCCCGTCCCGAGAATTCCGTCGGGGCCGGGAAGCACCATGCACTCGGCGCCGTTGCCCGGGCAGTTTGCCCCGGCTTGCGTCGTGCAGGTCACATCATCAGCGGTTCCCACCAGGCCATCGGGACCGGAGCACTTGAGCAACTGTGGTCCATCCAGGAAAATGCCGCCGGCAGAAACATTGGCCACCGATGCGAAGGGAATCTGCTGCGCGTTTCGCGCGGTGTAAATGCTCTCCATGGCTTCAAGCACTTTTTGGCGCGCAATCAGGTCTTCTTCGGCCGATTGGGTGGCGGAGATGGCGGTTGCGAACGAAGCGATGACGGCGAGCAGACCCACGGCCATGACCACGATGGCGATCATGACTTCGATCAGCGTGAAGCCCTCGTCCGCTTTGCGTGGAAGCAATGTCTTGAATTTGTTTTGCATCATTGTTGTACCCAAATAGGAGCGCCGGCCTGCTGATAAAGACGCCATCCCTTGATCCGGCCTGTTGCTCCCCACACCGTGACCGAACGTGAGTTGTAGGGGTTGGGGTCAGCGGTACGGGAGAGATAGACGACGCCGCTGTTGTAGTTGCCCAGACTGTCCCGCGAGGAACCGTCGGGCATGAAGCAAACGTAGTTCATGTTTCCGGCGCCAAGGCCCTGGCCGAAATCGATGGCAGTAACTCCGGAGCCGAAGCTGTCAGGGGAAGTGGCCGGGAATCCCGCCATGACGGCAAAGCTGATATCAGGGGGCAGCGTATAGGTGGCTACTTGTTGAATCGGCGGCAATGCGCCTCCCCCAACCGCTGGTGGTTGGTAGGTGACTTGCATCGTGCCGGCGGGAAAACCCGCAGGGTTGAAGTTCACGAAATACTGATGGCTCTGAGTGATTGCCAGGTGGCGCGTGTTCCGCAACACCATCAGCGCCGTGTCGTAAGCCAGATCGACGTGATTCCGTTTGAACATCGGCATCAGGGCGATGAAGGTGATGCCGGCCAAGGTCAGTCCAATCGCCACCGTGATCATCATTTCAAGTAGCGAGAATCCGCGCTGTCGCTTCGTTGTCATATAAGGTCTTCTCGGGAAGGAGATGCCGGATTCCGGAAACGCCCTCTCCCGTTCAAGAACGCCAAGATGGGGGCGGATCGCGTCCCGCTCACAAACAGCAGGGCGGTCGCGCTCCTTCATCGCGTCATCCATCATCCTAGGAACGCAGATGCAGCGCGTCAAAGCACGGGCGGTCAATAGACGGCTACTGTCCTTTCGAGATGAGGGCTGGTTACCGGGGTCACTGATTGAAAGCGTGCGGGTTAACGATAGGGAAGGGTCCGGCGGAATTGACGTGAGTGACTGCGGTAACTTGTTTGGGAAACTGACGGAACCTACGATGGTTGGCACGTATGACTTTAACTGCCCTACTAGTCTGCACGGACAAGGCGGCAGCCGAAGTTCTGAGCCGCGTCTTGAAAGAACTCAGCATTCGGGTCGAGTCCTGTCCGGATTTCGCGCGCGCGTCGATTCGCGCCGCCCAGGAACGGTTTGACCTAATCATCGTCGACGGCCAGTCGAGCGCAGAGGTGCTCTCTCTGCTGCGGGAGACCCGCACATCGCGGCTGAATGACGCGACGCTTGCCGTCGCGGTGATGCCGTCGCAGGAGAGCATTCGAGAGCTGTTTTCCCTGGGCGTGAACTTCGTTCTCTACAAGCCTGTCGCATATGAGCGGGCGTTGAGCAGCCTGCGTGCAGCCCGCGCGGTGATGCGCAAAGAAAAGCGCAAGAATGCGCGCGCGGTTGTGCATACTCATGCCACCGTTGACTACGCCAATGTCCAGCAGGAAAAAGCCACTCTGGTCAACCTCGCACCGGGCGGCATGGCGGTGTTGTTCGGGAAGAAGCTTGCGCCCACCAGCAAGGTCTACTTTCAATTCAAGCTTCCGGGGCAGACCGCGAGTGTGCGGCTATCCGGCCAGGTGGTCTGGCAGGACTGGAACGGACGCGCCGGTGTGCAGTTCGTCGACGTTCCCAAAGCTTCGCGTAAGATCCTGGACGAATTTCTGGGCGCGCACCTTCCGAAAGAAGAAGAGAAGCAGGAATTTTTCGATGTCAACGATGTCACAGTCGAGATGGAAGAGCCGCCGCCGGCAATCTCAGTGATCTCGAGGGAGCGGACGCCTGGTCACGGGGAAGCCGCTGTCGCTGAGGAGGTCGCTCCGCCGGCGGGCACGGCGGCGACAGTCGCCGATCCCGACAACCGGCGCGCGCAGACTCGTTACAGCTGCCGTATTGGCGCAGAGGTCTATCGCACAGGAACGTCTGTTCCAAACCACTGCTGCCTGACCGACCTGAGTTCCGGTGGCTGCTATCTTGAGATCCCGTTGCCTTTCCCGCAAGGAGCTTCGGTTGAAATCCTGGTACGAACCTACGATCTTAAACTGAGGCTGCGGGGTAGCGTGCAAGCGTCGCATCCCGGCTACGGCATGGGAGTAGCGTTCGAACTCAAGACGAAGGAAGAACAGGCCAACGTAAAGAAGCTCACGGACTTCGTCGCTGCCACGCAGGACGGTGCCAGTTAGCGTGCAGCTGTGGTGTCCTGCGCTACGGCCTTCTTGAAATACGCCAGAGAAAGCCGCAGCCCCGCCTCTAAATCGATCTTCGGTTCCCATCCCAGCAGTTGGCGGGCCTTCGTGATGTCCGGGCGGCGTTGCTTAGGATCATCTTGCGGCAGCGGTTCATAACGGATCCGGCTTTTCGATCCTGTGACTTCCAATACCAACTGCGCGCACTCCAGAATCGTGAACTCGTTGGGGTTGCCGATGTTGACGGGCAGGTGCTCATCAGACTTCGCCAGGCGCAGAAACCCGTCGATTTCGTCGCTTACATAGCAGAAGCTTCGCGTCTGGTTGCCGTCGCCATATACGGTGAGGTCTTCGCCGTTGAGGGCCTGGCGCATGAAGTTGGGAACCACGCGGCCATCGCGGATCTGCATGCGCGGGCCGTAGGTGTTGAAGATGCGCGCAATACGGACGTCAACGTGGTGATAGCGGCGGTACGCCACCGTGGCGGCTTCGGTGAAGCGCTTGGCTTCGTCGTAGACCGACCGCGGGCCGACGGGATTTACATGTCCCCAGTACGTTTCTTTCTGCGGATGCTCGAGCGGATCGCCATAGCACTCGGAAGTGGATGACACCAGATATTTGGCGCCATACTTTCGTGCTACTTCCAGCGCATGGAAGGTGCCAATCGAACCGACCTGCAGCGTTTCGATGCCGTGCGCATGATAATCCTCGGGACTGGCGGGGCTGGCGAAGTGGAAAACATAGTCGACATTCCCCACGTCGAAGGGCTGACAGATATCTTTCTCCACGAACTCGAAGCGCGGTTCATTGCTTAAATGAGTGAGGTTCGCGCGGCGGCCGGTAAGCAGGTTGTCGACGACTACCACGGTCCAGCCGTCCGCGAGCAGGGCATCTGCGAGATGCGATCCGAGAAAACCGGCGCCGCCAGTGATGAGAGCGCGACCTTGACTCATGCTTTCTTGCCGTTCTTCAGGGCCGAGGCTGGCACTCCGTCGGGATGCGAGGCCGCGCGGCCCACACTGTAATAGGTGAATCCTTGTGCCGCCATGACTTCGGGATCGTATAGATTACGGCCGTCGATCACGATCGGGTATTTGAGTTCCCGCCGAATGCGGCCGAGATCAAGGGTCGCGAACTCCTCCCATTCGGTAAGGATGAGCAACGCGTCGGCATTGTGTGCCGCTTCGCAGGAGGACTTGGCGTAGGCGATCTGGTCGCCGAGCACCTCGCGGGCGCGTTCCATGCCAGCCGGATCATAAGCTGTGACCCTGCTGCCTTGCTGCAGCAGCGATTGCACAATGGCGATTGCGGGCGATTCGCGAATGTCATCAGTGCCACCCTTGAATGCCAAGCCAAGCACGGCAAGGTGCTTGCCCCGCAGGGTCCATAGCGCACTGTTTACCTTCCGCAAGAAACGATGACGTTGGTCTTCATTAATGTGCATGACCTCATCGAGCAGGCGGAAGTCGTATCCATGCTCGCGAGCGACGGCGCGAAACGCCATTACGTCTTTGGGGAAACACGATCCACCGTAGCCAATTCCTGGATTGAGGAATCGTGGGCCGATGCGGGTGTCGGTGCCGATCCCGTGCACCACCTGGTTTACGTTCGCACCGACCGACTCGCACACCGAGGCTACGGCATTGATGAAAGAAATCTTCATCGCCAGGAAAGCGTTGCAGGCGTGCTTGATCAATTCCGCGCTCTTGGTGCTGGTCACAATCAGGGAAGGCGGGATTAAAGCACGATCGGGTTGCGGAATAGCTTCCGCGCGTTCGTAATAGCTGGCATTCGTGAGAGGAGCGTAGATTTCGCGTAATACCTCGGCGGAGCGCGAACTGTCGCAGCCGATCACAATACGATCAGGGAAGAGAAAATCGGTAACTGCAGTGCCCTCGCGCAGAAACTCGGGGTTCGAAGCGACGTCGAACAATTCCGGATCGGTGCCGTTGCGCAGGATAATCCGGCGGATCCATTCGCTGGTATAGACCGGCACGGTACTCTTCTCGACGATGACTTTGTAGTCCTCGATAGCACCGGAGATTTCGCGCGCCACCGATTCCACGTAGGACAGATCAGCCTCGCCGCTTTCGGTCGGCGGAGTGCCAACGGCAACAAAGATGGCGGTGCTCAGGCGTACGGCTTCCTTCAAATCGTCGGAAAACTGCAGCCGGGTTCCACAATTGCGGGTCAGAAGTTCAGGAAGGAATTTCTCGTGAATGGGAACCTGGCCATTGCGCAGGGCGGCTATCTTGGACTGGTCGTTATCCACCAGAACGACCTCGTGACCGAGGTCAGCAAAACATGCCCCTGCCACTAATCCCACGTATCCCGAACCCACCACAGCAATCCGCATTGGCTTATCCCTTAAGAAATGAACTCGACCTGAACTTGTGCAAGCGCAAAGGGCGCAGATCGATTCTACTGAATTCTATTGCGCGGCCAAGGTTCTCGGAGCGGAAAAGTCGACGATTCGTTTGGAGAAAGCCGAAAATGGGAATTCCGCACCTCCTACGGGGTTCGCGGACCCATTGACTGTCTTTGCGCTTAGTCATTGACATCTCTACAGATTCGCGTCATGCTCCAAACAGTTTCGCGGGCGGCCCGTCTGGTTTTTTCTTGAATCCCCCCAAAAACCGCTCGATAATAGTCATGTCCAGAAGTACTAACGGTTTGGCTCCCGTATGACTCAGGATCCTAGGGTGCAGGCGGACGTGAAAGAGGGTATGCAATTGGGGGATCAGGAGTCGTCCGGCAACGCCACCGCTCTTCTTTCGGCACCTCCCCGTTTAGCTCAGGTCGCGCAGACGCTGGCCGCTGCCGGCGGTGGAGCGCTATCGGCCGGCCTTGCCCTTGATCTCGTTCTCAATGACGTGGTCGGGCAGGCTCGGAATGCGACCGGAGCCACAGGAGCAGCAATCGCGCTGTTCCGCGAGGGAGAACTCACTTGCCGCGCCACCTCTGGCGAGAACGCTCCTGACCTGGGTGTGCGAGTCGATGCCAAATCGGGTCTGGCCGGCGCTTGCGTCACTACCGGCGAGATACAGATGTGCCGCGATACGGAGATCGACACGCGAGTCAATGCGGAGACCTGCCGGCTATTGGGCGTCCGCTCGATGCTGATGGCCCCGCTGGTCGATGGACAAAAACTCATTGGAGTCATTCAGGTGTTCTCCGCCTGGCCCAATGCTTTCGGCAAGCGCGAGCTCAGCGCGTTGCAGGTACTCGCTGGAAGGATCGCAGAAAGCAATCGCGAGGCCGAAGCGGGGTTCTCAATGCCCGTGGAGAATTCTGAATCGCAGTCCATGGCTGAGGAGATCAAAACCGAGTCAATCCAGGCCGAGTCAATCCCGACTGAGGTAATCCTCGAGCCAGTCCAGGCCGAGGAAGCCGAAGAAGTCTTCGCTGGGGATGCCGAGCCCCGCAAAGGATTCGATCTCTGGGGCACTGTTCTCGTCCTTCTCGTCATTGCCGCGGCCGTTGCCCTCGGATTGGTAATCGGATGGCGGAGGGCGGCAGAGTTCACGAAAAATGCCGCACAAGTAAAGACGAGTGCGTCGGCCAAGGCCTCCCAGAATTCTGAGACCGCGCCGGCACCGCCGCAGAACGCCGCCACGGACTTGAGCACCACTCCCAACGGGGCGGCCAGCGTTTCCCCAGCAAAGGCACCTACAGCGAGACCGTTGCCTCCAACGGGCGGACTTATCGTCACGGAAAATGGAAAGGTGGTTTACCGTTCTCCGTCAGACGCGGGACAGCCTCCGGCGAATGATCAGGTCGAGCGATCTCTGATTCACAAAGTGGACCCCCAGTATCCGGCGGAAGCGAAGGCCCGCCACGTTCAGGGTCCGGTCGTGCTCGAGGTTCAGGTGTTGGGCGACGGTGCGGTCGGGAAGGTCGCCGTGGTTTCCGGAGATCCCTTGTTGACCCAGTCGGCGATCGATGCCGTCAAGCAGTGGCGTTACCAGCCGGAGTCGTCGAACGGGCAAGCGATTGAGAGCCAGGCGCGGGTTACGGTGAAGTTCACATTGCCTCAGAGCTAGGAATAACAATTCGACATTATCGTGTCCAGGCGGCCAGATGCTTAGAGAATCTGGCCGTTGGCTTTTGTAGAGATTACTTAGGCGCGACGTCGTGCAGTGGCGCACGATTGCTGCGTGGTACACTCGATGCACTATTTGTGGGGCAGCCAGTGTGGGCTGCGCCACCTTCGAGGAACACGATGAAACCAGCCATTGAGACACCGGGCGGTGTCTCTACCGATCCCTACAGTAAAAGCGTGTGCTGCCTGCGTTGCGAGCAGAAGTTGCAGCGCTATCAGTTGATGCGCGCCAGCCTGACGCCGGGCACCGGACACGCGATTCTGTCATGCCCGCGATGCGGGCACGTGGAGTTTGTGGCTGATTCGAGTCCGTTGCTGCAGCACTTGGAGTTGGTGGCAATCGACACGGGCGACGGGGACTAAAGATTGCGTCGGGAGTGAGATTATATGGGGACGGCCGCCTTCGGCCGTCCGCGAGCCGCAGGCTAGCTCTCGCCGTATGCGGACCTTATGCCCCTAAGCTGCGCGGGCGAGACGCCCGCGCGACAGCCGTCGTGGACAGCGGCGCCATAGTCAACGTAACCAAAGCAGCGCTCAGAAGGGTATATCTTCGTCGGTAATCGGACCCGACGCAGCTGGCTCGGGTTCGGGAACGCGCTGGTCGAAATTGTTGCCGCCGGCCGATGCTCCGCGCGAACTGCCGGCAAAATCTCCTCCACCACCGCCTTCGCCACGTCCACCGAGCAGGATCAGATCGCTGGCCACAACTTCCGTCATGTATTTCTTCTGGCCGGTCTGCTTGTCGTCCCAGGAGCGGGTTTGCAGGCGTCCCTCGATGTAAACCTTGCCGCCCTTCTTCAGATACTCTCCCGCGATTTCGGCCAGACGTTGCCAGAGCACGACGTTGTGCCACTCCGTGCGATCCTGCCACTCGCCGGACTTGTCCTTGAAACGCTCATTCGTGGCGATGGTGATTTTCGCGACGGGCGTGCCCTGAGGCGTGTATTTGACTTCGGGATCCTTGCCTAGATTACCGATCAGTTGAACCCGGTTCAGACTCTTTCCAGCCATATGGGAGCTCCTCTGCAGGGGTTCACTATAGCAGAATGGTGGCGGTGGAGAACGTGGCGGCTGTCACAGAATGCGATCCACATTTCCATTTTGGCCTGACTCTTCCAGCAAGAGCCTTGCGTTTGACATCGTGAGCGGCGTTCTTTGAGGCGGAGGACCTGTGCAGCGGGCCGGGCAGTGTATGGAGCCTTCGCCGCAAAATCTGCGGCTCAGGATGACAGGGCGTTTACATCGTCAGCGTTTGACAAGAAACGGATTTCTCTCACGCTCTTCGCCAATCGTAGTCAACTCGCCGTGGCCGGGGATGACTACGGTTTCGTCCGGCAGCGCCAGCACTGTCCCATGCAGCGATTGCATGATCTTCTGTGTCGACCCTCCGGGGAGGTCGGTGCGGCCGATCGATCCGGCGAAGAGCGTGTCTCCGGCAATCAGTTTCTTGTCGGCCTCGAAGTAGAGGCAAATGCTACCCTCGGTGTGACCGGGTGTGTGCAGAATCTGGGCGGTGTGCGATCCGGCGGAAACAGTTTCTCCCGTGGTGACGCTGCGATCGATTTCGACGTTCCCCGGTGCGGGCACGCCAATCCACGCGGCTTGTACATCCAGCATCTTCAGCAAAGCATAGTCGTTCTGGTTGAGCAGGATCGGAGCCCCAGTGGCGGCCCGGAGTTTCATCGCTCCGCCGACGTGGTCGATATGCGCGTGGGTGATAACGATCTGCTTCACTTGCAGGTTGTGCTTGCGGACAAGGACAAGGACATCTTCGATTTCATCGCCCGGATCGATCACTATGGCTTCGCGCGTAGTCTCGTCTCCGATGATCGAGCAGTTGCATTGCAGCGGGCCGACCGGGAGAATTTCGTGGATCATCTGAGTATTGTAGCGAGTTCCGAGTTGTGAGTGAAAAGCCTTGCCACGGATTCGCACGGATTTCTACGGATGAAAGAAAACAGAGAGATTTTGAGTTCGATCCGTGAAAATCCCTTTGATCCGTGGCCAGAGATTGTTGTTGCAGTTCAATGGCGAGGCGCCGACCTCGCGTTACAATGCGCAGACTTGCCGCGCGGGTGCGATCGGGTGGACAATACGGCCACATGCTTGGGGGAGGTTTCTTTTGGCAAAATACCGTCAACCCGGATATAAGGACAATGATCGAGAACCGCGTCGTCAGGAGACGACGCGAAAGGCGCCACCGGAGCGCAAGAGCGGTCCGCCGCGTTGGGACCACGCACTGGGTCCGCGGCCGGTGAATCTGCCGGGGACGCGCGCGGTCTCGCGTTGTGCGCAGTGCGGAACGGTCCTGCAGGGAGGGGCGAGTTCGGGCGAGGGCCAGTGTCCCAAATGCGGTTTCGAGTTGCACTCGTGCAAGCAGTGCACCAATTTCGATCCCGGCAGCCGCTTCGAGTGCATGCAGCCCGTTAAAGAGCGGATCGCGAAAAAAGATGCGCGCAATGATTGCACGCTGTACGAGATTCGCGTGACGCGTGAGAAGGAAACGTCGACACCGGCTAGTCTGAAGCCGAACGACGCGCGGGCTGCATTTGAGAATCTGTTTAAGAAATAAGACGCACAAACGGAGCGTCACTCCGCGGACAGCCGGAGGTGGCTGTCCCCACATTTCTTGTTCTCCGACCTCCTCAAGTCTGACGACTGACGACCGACGCCTGCCTTAAGGTTTCTGCGTGGGCCTCAACAAGACCTCGCTGATAAACGACTGCGGGGCCTGCGTCACCAGCATCGCCACAGCGTGCGCCACATCTTCCGGCTGCAACATCTTGCGGGGATCCTTGCCGGCATGCGGACTGAATTCGGTATCAACCGAGCCCGGACAAATCACCGACGCACGAACGTTGTGCGTGCGCAATTCTTCCGCGACGGAATAGGTCAACCCATTCAGCCCCCACTTGGATGCGGCATAAGCTGCGCCGTTGGGCAGCGCGTTTTTCCCCGAGAGAGACGAGATGTTGATGATGTGTCCGGAGTAGGCGCGGATCATGAGAGGAACGAAAGTACGGATCGCATAATAGACGCTGCGCAGATTGGTGTTGAGAATGCGGTCCCACTCTTCCGGCGGCAGGTTGTGCAGCGGTTCGGTGAATCCGCCAATACCTGCATTATTTACCAGTATATCGAGGCGCCCGAATGTGCTATCAACACGAGCAGCAGCATATTCAAGCTGATGGAGGACGGTGACATCGCAGGGAATCACTTCGGTCTTGCCGCCGGCGTCGACGATGGCGCGAGCAGTCTCGTCCAGAGTGGATTTCGTGCGCCCGAGCAGCACAGCGGTGGCGCCGAGTGCGGCAAGTTTACGGGCGATGGCTGCGCCGATACCGCGGCCCGCTCCTGTGACTACTGACACTTGTCCGGCAAGGGGCTGTCTGGTGTCCATACCACTAGTTCCTCCTGGCACGATCGTGGGGGGCGGAGCGCAGGACGACGAACATCCACGTTCTCTGCTCTGCGCATCTTAACAATAAAGAGGAAGACGAATGGGAACGCGCTTGCCTTCGGCTAGAGAGGTACTTATAATCCGGCCAGCCGGGAAAAAGGATCCGCTGCCTCATTGCTCCAACCGGATCAACCCCTTTACTCCCGGGGCCACCTGCCAGGAAGCCGGTGCATTCCAAAGCAGGATCCGAGCGCATTGCGGTCCAGTCGGAATGCAGTCTGTAGTAGAAGAATACGATCCCAAAATAGCCATTTCCCGAGATTTTAAGGAGCCATACTGATGAAAAAGATTCTGCTTGCGTTTGTGCTTGGGGTAGCGGTAGTCGCAGTGACACAGGACGCTGCGCCGCCAGCTCAGGGACAATCGGGCGCACCCGCCCAGGGCCAGGCGCAGGGCCCCGTCATTAAAGATCCCGCCGAGTACAACGCGTACGTCGCAGCCGTGCAGCAGAAGGATACGAACGCCAAGATCAGCGGCCTGGAAGCGTTTCTCACGCAGTATCCCAACAGCGTGATGAAGAATCAGGCGTTCGAACTGCTGATGGGAGCCTACCAACAGGCGGGAAATATGCAGAAGACGACGGACACGGCCACGAAATTGGTCGCGGCCGACCCTTGCAATATGCGGGCACTGGCGTTGTTGGCCTACTTTGATCGCATTCGCGCGCAGGGGGGCGATCCCAACGCGCTGCAGCTTCTGGGGGACGCCAAGAAATACGGCGAGCAGGGCACGGCTTGCTGGCCCAAGGTCACCGATCCCGAGATCACGAAGAAGGAAATGAAGGATCAGATGACCAACATCTTCCAGTCGGCGATCGGCATCGCTGAGTGCCAGAACAAGAATTATCCCGCATGTATTGCCGCGCTGAAACCTGTGGTGGATTCGAATCCCACCGACTTCAGTGTTGTGTATCCGCTAGCCCTCGCTTATCTGAATCAGAGTCCGCCGGATTTTCAGAACGGGGTTTGGTACGCGGCTCGCGCTGCTGCCGTAGCTCCCGCGCAGAACAAGGCCGGGATCGAGAAGTACGCGCGCTCGCAGTACATCAAGTTCCACGGCGGCGACGATGGTTGGGCTGAGCTGCTGGCAGCGGCCACTGCGAACGGCCCACAAAAGGCGATCGCACCGGCGCCCACACCGGCCGAACAGGCCCACGATATGGTCCAGAAGACACCGGCGGACAAGATGGATTTCGCGCAATGGGAGTTCGTCTTGACGAATGGCAGCCAGGAAGATCAGGACGCGGTTTGGAATGTGATCAAGGGCAAAGCCGTGCAAATGAACGGCACCGTGATCAGCACCCAACCGGACCAGTTCATGATTGCCGGCAGTTCGGACGATATCGATGCCAAGAAGGCAGATATCACGCTGAAGTTCGAAGACAAGGTTCCGGCGAAGCTGATCCCGAAAGACGGAGCGCCGTTTGATTTCCAGGGGGAGCCAGCCTCCTATACCCCTAACCCGTTTATGATGGTGATGGAAAAGGGGCGACTGCTGAATACAAAGCCGGCAGCCACAACTCCTACACGCAAGGCGCCCGTGCGTAAGAAGCCCGCGGCGCAGTAACACCAACAGAACAGATAACAAAAGGCAGCCCGAAACGGCTGCCTTAATTTTTGGCAGGAATTATCGAACGATCTTCTTTTCCATGGAGACGGGGCGGGCACTGCGAGGCGGACGCTTAACGCCATCACGCAACTGGCGTACGTCAATCTTAAGTTCGGCGATGGTGCGGCTCAAAGTATTGCGGTGCATGCCCAGTTCGCGGGCAGCGCGGCACTGATTCCCCCGGTTTTCCTGAAGAACCGTCAGAATGAAGCGTTTCTTGAATTCCCTTACGCCCTCTGCGTAGAGAATATTGCTGCGGTACATTTGAAGGACAAGTGCTTCCAGTTGATCTTTCACGATGAGTCTCTCTCTATCCAGAAATTTGTTGTACTGCACCGCAGCCTATTTCGGCGGAGAAGCAGGCGAGCTACCCAACTTCTGGGGAGCCTGATGGAGCAAACCGAGTCCCTGATAGAAACGCATCCGCAATTCCGAAGGAGCCAGCCAGATCGCTGCACGCCCCACCAAGAGAAAATAAGGCGCCAGTTGCGAATTCTGGAGCAGCTTTGATGCCGGCTCAAACGCCGTCATTCCCATCAGTATTACTGCCACCATCAGCCCGCCCCTGACTAGCCCTAAGACTGCGCCAAGGAAACGGTCAAAACTGCTGAGCCCGGCCTCTTTCATAATCCAGCGCGCAACCCTGGCCGCTAAGCCGAACAGGAGCACGATGGCAAAGAAAATGATGAGGAAGGCCAGAATCTCAGCCAACCACGGGTTCTTCAAAAAACTTCCCAGCCACTCTGCGAGGTGATGGTACTGCCACGCAGCCACGATGTAACCGATTATCAATCCAGCCGTCGTGAGGGCTTCGGAAAAGAAGCCCTGCATGGCGGCGGTGATCACACTAAACAGCACGAGCGCGCAAATGATCCAATCGATGAAACTCAAGGTCATACGTCGTGCTCGGGTAAAACCGAATGCCCTCTCTGGTCACACATCCAGCTTGCGTCCTGTAAGCTGGGAATATGCTTCGAGGTACTTTTCGCTGGTGCGGAGCGCCACGTCTGGAGGAAGTGCGGGAGCGGGCGGCTGCTTGTTCCAGTGAATTTGCTCGAGGTAATCGCGAACATACTGCTTGTCATACGAATCCTGCGCCCGTCCGGGAGCATACTTGTCTGCAGGCCAGAAGCGGGAAGAGTCGGGAGTGAGGACTTCATCCGCCAACGTGATGCCTAGTGCGGTGCGTCCAAACTCGAACTTGGTGTCGGCGATAATAATGCCGCGCTGGCGCGCGTAGGCTGCGGCCTTCTTGTAAACGCGCAGCGTGAGGTCGCGCAAATGGCTCGCTGTTTCGACGCCGACAATCTTGCACATCTGGTCGAAGGAAATGTTCTCGTCGTGACCAGAGGTCGCCTTCGTTGATGGCGTGAAGATTGGCTCGGGGAGCTCATCCGATTCCTTCAGGCCGGCCGGAAGCTCAATGCCGGAAACCTTGCCGGTTGCCTTGTACTCCTTCCATCCCGACCCCGAGATGTAGCCGCGCGCGATGCACTCAACCGGGAAGATTTCAGCGCGCCGCACCAGCATGGAGCGTCCACGGAGCTGGTCGGTGTACTTGCGCACCGGAGCCGGATACTGGTCGACGTCGGCAGTGATCAGGTGGTTCGGTACCACATCCGCCAGGAAGTCGAACCAGAACAGCGACATCTGGTTCAGAACGCGGCCCTTGTGCGGAATGCCCGTGGCTAGAACATAGTCAAAGGCCGAGATGCGGTCGCTGGCTACGAACAGAAGATGGGTTTCATCTATGTCGTAAACGTCGCGGACCTTGCCGCTGGCCTTCAGGTTGAGATCGGGGAAATTTGTACGGAGCAGGACGGGATCGAGTAGTTCGGGGCTCATGATGAAATTTTACAGGTTTGAGGCGAGGCGTATTCTAGCTGGTCAGAAAAAAATGTCAACGATTCTCATCACACCAAAGAGGGCAGCGGTAGTCTCAGCGCCGAGGAAAAGCGTTGACAGTAAAGCGGATCGCGAGAACGCCTGTCCAGCGCTAGCCTCCGCGGGGATCACTTGTGGAAAAGCTGAGGATGGAAGTGGATAACCTGGAAAGATCGGGTCAAGGTCGTTTCGGCTGTCGGTGAGGAGGAGCGTTATTCTCGACTACTTATCAAAAAGTTATTCACTACGATTCATGTTAAACGTCCTTCCGACATCGTTGAGATGATTTCCAGAAGTCTCCTCCTAAGGACTAAGCACTGCTGACCGGTCGATTCGGGATCGCCGCCCGGGAGTCCGGTGAGCAATCCAACATGGTTACCTAGGCAGCTACGTCCACTCGTCGTCCAGCGTGCGAGGCTCTGCAGAATTCGCGTGCCCGGGAGAGTTTTCCGGCGATCTTCGCGGATTTTACAGGATATTCATATGCGCGAAATGTTTGTGTAACACGGTGTCCATACCCTTCCTGCTGACGGACTCACCGCCCTGCTCGAGTAACCCCAAACAAAACAGGAGGCATCTGTATGGAAAAGTGCTGCAAATTGAAAGACTTCCGGCGCGTGCCATGGCATTTGACTTTACTTGCCATCTCTCTTTGTCTGATCTCTGCCAATACTTTTGGCGAGGAGCCGCGGCGTGACTCCAAGCTACGCCGCATCAAGCACATCGTCGTGATCTATCAGGAGAACTGGAGCTTCGACTCCTTATATGGCCACTTCCCGGGAGCCAACGGCCTAGCCCAATCCTCGGCCGCGTCTCTGAATCAGACGGACCGGTTCGACCAACCTCTGAGCGGGCAAATAGGGCAGCCATTCAGCCTAGTATCCGGATCCCTCTCCCTGACCACGCCGCCGTCGCCGATCAACGCCGGGGCGATCGACACACGCTTTACAGCCGGACTCAATACGCTTCTTCCCTACGACGTTCTGCAGAACTCGTCCCTGCAGCCCACCGACACCACGGGCGACCTGGTTCACCGCTACTGGCATGAGCAGTCGCAAATCGATCACGGTGCCATGGATTGGTTTGTTACCTGGAGCGACAATCCCGGCCTGACCATGAGCTACTTTGACGCGACCAACATGCCCGAAGGACTGCTCGCGCAGAAGTACACCATGGCGGATAACTTCTTCCATGCGGCTTTTGGCGGATCGTTCCTCAACCACCAGTTCCTTATTTCAGCGGCCGCTCCGGTGTATCCCAACGCGCCGGTAAGCATGCAGGCGGTCCTGGATACAGACGGGCAGCTCCTGGTGGATCCGACGACGGGCAAAATCGTACACGACGGCAACATCACTCCCATCGGCGGCCCATCGTTCATAGTCCCGGGAGCGACATTCGACCAGAACTATGCTGTGAACACGATTTTCTCCGCGAACCTGGTTCCCGTCTTTTCTGCGGTCAACTCCGCCTTGCTGCCAACTCTGAATGACAGCGATCCGTCAGACACGACCCGCCCTTTCATTCCGAACATTGGCGACCGCCTCAGCGCGAAGCACGTCAGCTGGAAGTGGTACTCCGGCGGCTGGGACAATGCTCTGGCCAGCACGGTCAGCAACCCGGCAAACAATGGCGTCGTTCCTCCGAACGCGCCTGTCGATCCCCTGTTCCAGTGGCACCATCAAGCCTTCGCCTTCTATGACAACTATGCTCCGTTCAAGAATGGCGCCCGCAACCCGGTGTCGGCGGCACACTTGCAGGATGAAAACAGTTTCTTCAGGGATCTGAAGAAGGAACGCCTGCCCTCCGTCGCCTTCATCAAGCCATTGGGACCAGACAACGAGCATCCCGGATACGCCGGCCTGCTGCAGGGCCAGCAGCACGTTGCTGATCTGGTGAATGCCGTCAAGCACAGCGATTATTGGGAGGACACGCTCATTATCGTGACCTATGACGAACACGGCGGCCGTTGGGATCACGTGAGCCCACCAGTCACCGGCATCTGGGGCGATGGTTCGCGCGTCCCGGCGATCATGATCGGCCCGCTGGCCAAGCGCGGTTTTGTGGACCATACGCAGTACGACACGCTTTCGATTCTGAAGACGATCGAACAACGCTTCGGACTGGATCCACTGAACGCGCTCGATGCTAATGCGACCCCGCTGACGAACAGCTTGCGCTAGACAGAACTAAACGCAACAAAACCCTGGGCCAACCGCTCAGGGTTTTTTCTGTGCATCTACCGGTTGTCGATCTGATTGTTTACTGCGCTCCGAAGCGCACAGACACCAGCTTCGATACTCCCGGTTCCTGCATCGTCACTCCGTACAGTACCGGGGCGATGCTCATCGTCTTCTTGCTGTGGGTGATGAGCACGAACTGGGTCTGTACGCTCATCTCTTTCACCAGTTCGGTGAAGCGTCCGACGTTGGCTTCGTCGAGTGGGGCGTCAACTTCGTCAAGAATGCAGAATGGGCTGGGCGCATACTGGAAGATTCCGACCAGCAAGGCGAGCGCTGTGAGTGCTTTTTCTCCGCCCGAAAGCAGGAGCACGCTCTGCAGGCGCTTACCGGGAGGCGAGGCCACGACGTCGATGCCGCTCTCCGCGCTGTTTTCCTCATCGGTCAACTTCATGAAAGCGTGTCCGCCACCGAAGAGCTTTTTGAACGTGGCTTGGAAGTTCTCGTTGATCTTGCTGAATGCTTCCTCGAACTTCTGCCGCGAGATGAGATCGATCTCTTTGATCGTCGCCGTCGTGTTCTCGATGGAGGCGATCAAATCCTTGCGCTGCGTGTCGAGGAATCCGTGGCGCTCTGCCGTTTCCTTGTATTCCTCCAGCGCCATCATATTGACCGGGCCCATCGCTTCGAGCTTTGAGCGCATGTCGCGGTAAAGCTGATCTTCGTTGGCGAGTTCGTCGCCCGAGACGATCGGAAGCGTGGTGTCGGCCATCAACCCAGCGCGCTCGACGCCAAGTTCGTTCAGGCAGGTCTCCGACATGTACCGCGCGTCGGACTGCAACTTCGCTGCAGTAGCCGACAGCTCGCCGCGGCGATCGCGCGCCTGATCGAGCAACTGCCGGCTGTCGTGAAGCAGTTCGTCGATTTCCGCGAGCCGGGCGCGGAGTTGCTCGGTTTCAAATTGCAGCAGGCCTTCGCGCGTCTGGGCTGCGTTGCGCTCGGCATCGAGATCCGTGGCCTGTTGCGCCAGTTGCAGGTTCTCGGCCTCGCGTTGCAGCTTTTCGGCGGCAGCGCCTTCGATTTGTGAGGCGAGTGCCTGGACGCGCTGCTCCATGTCGGTAAACAATGACTCGATCCGCTGCAGAACGGCGGCCGCTGAGCGATGGCGCTCTTCGAGTGTCGCCACCCGCGCAGCATGTTGCGAAGTGGTCTGCGCCGATTCCTCACGGCGGAGCCTCAGCGCTGTCAACGATTCCTGCCCAGCCGCGAGCTGCCGTTCAAGTTCAGCGCGCCGCAACTCCAGTACTTCAATCTCAGATTGTCGGGCGCATAGAATGCCTTCCTGCTCGGCGCGCTCGGCTGCCAGTCGGCCCATTTCGAGCTTCGCCACGTTCAGCCGCTCATTCACGCGACTCATTTCCGAATCGAGCTGCTGCAACATGTGGCGCGACGTCATTGCCTGGTTCTCAGTCTCGCGCTTTTCGCCCTCGAGGCGTTCCAGCAGGGAAGAGAGTTCAGTAATTTCCCGGCCCAGGGTCAGGACTCGAGTCTCTTCTTCGCGCAGGCCACGCTCAAGATCATCAAGTTGGCGAAGCACGTCGCGCAACTCCCGCTTCATGGAGAGCGGTCCCTCGGCGCGCTGTTTGCCGCCCGTAACGGTGACGTTATGGAAGCACTCTCCGGATTGCGAGAGGAAGAAGGCGTCGGGATTTTCAAGCGCAAGCCCGCGCGCAACTCCCGACTCGGGGACAATGTAGCCGTCGCGCAGTTTGGGAAGAATCACTTCCAAAGAACGTCCGAAACCGTTAAGGACACGAATGGAGTTCTTGAGGGGAACGATCTGAGCGGCTGGCGGCGCGGAGTGCGCGGCTTCATCGAGTACGAACGAGAATTTCGCCTGGGAGTCCTCGGGATGCACGAGAAACGTGGCGCGTCCGTCCACGTCAGTGCGCAACACGCGCAGGCCCTCGTCGGCGGCGTCCCAGGACTTCACGACGATATAGTTGAGTTCGTCGCGCAGGAAATCTTCGACCACGCGCTCATACCGCGGCTCGACTTCCAGGAAATCAGCTAGCACGCCCACAGGCGCTAAGCCGCTCTGCATCACGCCGGACTGGAACAGCCGGCGCACGGACTCCGTTGAGTATCCGTGCTCAGCAATAACCGCTTCGAGCGAGCCCTTTTTACCCAGAGCGGTGGCATACTCGGCACGCAGCACGTCGAGATTCGTTTTAGCCTGGGTTTCCGCAAGCTTCTTCGATTCAATCAAACTACGGATCTGTGTGATCTCTTCGCTAATTCCAGCCGCTCGCTGCGTGACGGAGTCGAACTCCAGCGCAAGTTGGCCACGCTGTCCACCGAAGGCTTCAACTTGAGTGTTGGCCGTCGCGATTTCGGCTTCGAGGCGGCGGGCCTCGCGATCGGCGCCGGCGAGGCGTTCTTCGGCCTGCGCAAGTTGATTGCGCAAATGCGAGGCGGAAGAAACTGTGTCGAAAATCGCGACGCGTGACTCCTCTTGCTGACGCTCAATCTCCGCGAGACTAGCGGCAGCCGCGGCAGCATCCTGTTGGCAAAGAGCGAGATCACTCTGCGCGGCGGCAAGATCGGCGGCGGCGGATTCGAGAACCTGCCTGTTGGCCTCGCGCTCAGATTCCAGGGCGGTCAGCCGATGACGCGCCTGTGCCAATTCCGCTTCTGCAGAAGCCGACCGAACCAGCAATTCGGCGCAGCGTTCTTCATTGTGGCGGCGGCGAGCCTGGGCGCGGTCGATCTCCAGCGCAATCTGGCTGATGCGGTCGCGGTTCTCGCGGAGTTCCGTTTCGATCGAATATCCGCGCTGTGTGCGCTCAGCATGCTCGGCCTCGAGCTGCTGCACTTCCTCGGACCGGTGCCGCATCTCGTCGGCCAGGCGGTTGAGCTGGGCATCGATTTCGGCGCTCTCGTGTTCGATGGCGGCGAACTTGCTGGCCAGCACCACTCGCAGTTTGGCGCGCATCTCGTCGCGCAGGCGGGCATAGCGCTCGGCCTTCGAAGCCTGGCGTTTCAGCGAATTCATCTGCCGCGTGACTTCTTCGAAGATGTCGTTCACACGCGCCAGGTTGAGCTTCGCTTCTTCGAGGCGCGCTTCGGCGAGTCGCTTTTTCGTCTTGAACTTGGTGATGCCTGCAGCCTCTTCGAGAATCGCGCGACGATCCGTAGGACGGCTGCTCAGGATCTGCCCAATGCGTCCCTGCTCAATCAAAGCGTAGGACTCGGGTCCAAGCCCGGTTCCCATGAACAGTTCCTGGATGTCACGCAGGCGGCAGAGCTTGCCGTTGAGCAGGTATTCGCTATCGCCCGAGCGGAACAGGCGGCGCGTGACCACGATCTCGCCGCGGTGGAACTGCTGCTGGTTGAACTTGCGACGTCGAATTTTTAGAACCACATGCGGCGCTACGGTTCCCATCGCTGCGTTCGCAGGTGGGGCCGTGACGTTATGCGCGGGCAGCGCGAAGATCGGCTCATCGTCGGGGAATGCGACCGCAATCGTGTTTATCTTTGAACGCGAGACCTCGATTTCTTCTATCTTGCCGGGCTGCGCGTCTTCGACGGCCAGCTCGGTGTCGGCTGCGGCGCGGGAGCGGACTGCGGCTTCATCCCAGTCGTCGGTCACGTGAGCTACCGCTGACTCGGGCATGTCGTCCTGAATGTCAATTTCCGTGGCGGCGTTCGCGTCGGCCCCGCTGTAGGCCTCAGGATCGATCAGCGTCAGCGAGACCTCGGCCATGCCAGTGGGCTTGCGATCGCGAGTGCCGGCGAAGATCACGTCTTCCATGCGCGATCCCCGCAAAGTCTTAGCCGACTGCTCGCCGAGCACCCACGAGATAGCGTCGGAGATGTTCGACTTGCCGCAGCCGTTCGGGCCGATGATGGCAGCGATGCCGTCCCCATGGAACTTGAGTTCCGTGCGGTCACAGAACGACTTGAACCCGAGAATCTGAAG
>AR_comb_assmDRAFT_10049194_pt1 | contig 23998 bp, 23 predicted proteins | sample ArasoioldDNA_FD_10543 | JGI IMG/M metagenome (IMG submission 10543) | reverse complement strand
GCGGATCAGGGTGCCGCGGAAACGAATCAGTATAGCGCGAAGTGGCTTACCACAGAGGGCACAGGGGAATACAAAGGAATGACTTAGACGTAAGCCATGCGCGAGCGGCGTCCCCAGTAGGAAATCGCCAAAAGGGCACCGGCCGCGATCGCATAGCCGGCGGGGGAACTGGAAGCTGGCGTTATGCCCATGAAGTCGAGTCCGGGCATCTGATGTGCGGGTCCCATATACCACCAGACGGTATACAGCGCTTCGAAAGCGCGGCTGCTGCCGCTCCATACGCCGAGCGCGAGTGCAAGGCTGGGGATGAAGGCTGCCCCTGCGAGCCATGCGGCAAAGCCGTGCAGGTCACTACTGAGCAGCAGCCGGAGTGCGAAGCCGGAGCCGGTCAGAAGGGCTACCAGAAAACCGGCCGTCCATACCGCGGGAAATTGCCGGGTGATGCTTCGTTCGGACGAGTACAGCAACCCGGTCGTCGCATGTCGCGCTTCGCGGCACCCCATCTGGGACCAAAGCAGCAAGGGCCAAATCCAGGCGGCCACCAGGAAACCGCTGCGCGCGATGGGCGTCGGCGAAACCAGTTCGCCGATCAGAATTCCGACGGCCCCCGTATACCACCACCAGCGCAGCCCTTTGAGCATCAGTTTCAGTTCGGACACAACCAACCGTCCGAATGGGGAGCCTGCATCCCTGCTGGGCATGGGTGTGAGGTGGATGGCAGAAGCAGAGACCGCGGACGGAACAGGTGTGGTTGCGACACTAGTGCCATTCGAGGTCTTGCCTGATGCGGGCGATTTTCTGCGCCATGACCGCGCAGGATCGAACCGGTGAAAAAACAGGGACGTGGCGAGAGCGATGAGAAAGGCGACGGAGATCCACAGCAGTCGCATCAGAAGAACCGACCCAGTCCAGTGGATTCCCTCCCAAACAAATGTGCGTACAGCCTGTTCGCCGCCAATCGTCAGGCTGAAGTGAAAATTTTGCGGGCTGGTGGGATCGATGGCCTGCAAGGTCTCGCGCGAACTGCGATAGAGAAGTTGCATGCCACTGGGATCGTCGGTTCCGGCGGCGCCGAGGCCGATTCCGGCTGTCCACAGGAAGAAATAGACGACGTTGCCGAATCCGCCCCTGAGGCCGGGAAGCATTTCGAAGAGCAATGCCAAGCTTGCTGTGAGCAGCATCGTCGGCATCGACAAGAAGATGAATGGAGCCCAGAGGTGCCAGAGCGAAAACGAATGCGACTCGGCCTGCATCAACTGCATGACTACCGCGGCCAGCATGAGGATCACCACCATGCAGGCGAGTACGGCAAAATTGCTAAGGGTTTTTGCGACGGCGTAAAAGTCCTTGCGCATGGCCGTGGCGGCGAGAACCTGCCCAACTCGCGTATCCACATCGCGCTGCACCGAATTCTTCACGATGTAGAAACCAGCGAGCGAAAGAAATGTCGAACAGCAGACGGCCATGAGCACGCCGATCCACGCCGAGTTGTACACGCCGCGGTAGCCATTGCCGACGACGATCCAGATTTTTTCGGCAGCGACTCCATAGGCGATGAGCAAAGCGCCGGCCAGCGTCACCAGAAAACTGTAACGGCGCACGCGTTCGAGAAAGTCCGCCCGGACCATGTGATACAGCACGTGCGCCGAGTTCATGCCAAAACCTCTGCCGCGACGGGTGTTGCGGCTGCCGAGCGATGCTGCGACAAGCAGTAAAGGTATGCATCCTCGAGGTTCGGTGTGACCGCTGCGGCGCTTGCGGGAGGAGCATCTGCGAGAACGCGCGCATGTACACCGTCGCTGCGCCGTGCTGTGTTGCTGATGAGATATCGCTGCCGCGCAGAATTTAGATCGGCACTGGGAAGAATCCACTCCCACACCTTGCCTTCGACCTGGCGCAGAAGCTCTTCCGGCGAAGCATGAGCCACCAGCGTGCCTTGCGAGATGAGAGCGATATCGGTTGCGGTGGCCTCCACGTCGGACACAATGTGCGTTGAAAGAATCACAATCCGCTCACCGGAGAGTTCCGAGAGCAGATTGCGGAAGCGCACGCGTTCTTCCGGATCGAGTCCGGCTGTAGGTTCATCCACGATGAGCAATTGCGGATCGTTCAGGAGTGCCTGGGCGATTCCTACACGCTGCTTCATGCCTCCGGAAAAGCCTCCGAGCGGGCGCTTGCGGACATCGGTGAGGTTTACAAGGTTCAGAAGTTCGTCGATGCGGCGTCTGGATGCGGCTGCATCGAGACCTTTGACCGCGGAAAGATATTGCAGGAATTCCATGGCATTGAGATTGGGGTAGACACCAAAGTCCTGCGGAAGATAGCCGAGCGTTGCCCGGAGCTGATCGGGACTGACAGCGACATCGACACCATTCCAGAGGACGTTGCCCTCGGTGGCGCGCGTGATCGTCGCCAGAATGCTCATGAGAGTCGTCTTGCCCGCACCGTTTGGACCGAGCAAACCAAGCACTCCAGGACCAAGGTTCAGGGTGAAGTCGCGGAGCGCCCAGTTTCCACCGCCATATCGCTTACTGACGTTTTGCATTGCGAGTTGCAAAGGAAGCTCCTGGCCACTGGCTTCAGGCTAAGCAGCGTAGTGAAGGAACGTATCATACTCAACAAAAGTTCCGGCTGATTGGTTGGGGAACGTTTCCCATCCACAGTAATGGTGAATTCGGCTGTCGTACGGTCCTTCGGAGCGCTGGTCGCGCTCCTCAGGATGACATCCGGTTTTTCGGTCAGGAGAAGCGTTGTGGGGAGAAGGCGGAAAGATCATGCGAGGGCGTTTCGCGGCTGATTACCTGCGCCATCAGATTCGCTGTAATTGGGGCCAGGAGAATTCCATCCCGGAAGTGGCCTGTTGCGACGTAGTAGCCGGGAGTTGCCGTCGCGCCCAGGATGGGCAGGGCATCGGGAGTGCCGGGGCGAAGTCCAGCCCAGTCCTCCAGGATTTTGGCGTCTTTCAGGCCGGGGACGAGTTCCAGCGCGGCCCGATGCAGGCGCTGAATCGTGGCAACGTCTGTGCGCTTGTCGAAGCCGGCTTCTTCCACAGTGGCGCCTACCAGCAGCCTGCCGTCGCTTCGCGGAATGAGGTAAACGTCGGGGGAGCGGACCACGTGCCTCAGCAAGTTACGGGGCTGCATCACAAGGCAGAGCATTTGTCCTTTTACGGGCCTTGTTGGGAACGGATGAGGGGGAATCTGTCCGGACCAGCAACCTGCACAATTGACGACCTTCGCAGATTGAAATGAAGTCTTGGTCGTGCTCACACCCACGGCGCGACCATCAGACAGATTCACAGCTGTTACCGCATCCCCCGAGGAAAAGTCGACGCCGCGAAGTTTCGCAGTCTTAGCTGCGGCTGCCGTGAGGGCTCGCGGATCGACGCTGCGCTCCTTCAGATAGAAAGCCGCGCGAGTGCTCTGGGCCAAGGCTGGTTCGAGATCGGCAAGTGGAGCAGGCAAAGGGCTTGCTGTTGTGAAGCCGGGCTGATCGTGCACGTGCTCCGGAGGTGGAATCACAATCGTGCCGGTGTCGCGAAGATCGACGGAGATGCCCGACTCGATTTGCAGTTCGTGAGCGAACTCCGGATGCAGACGAGCGCTCGCCGTAGCCAGCGGTTGTAGCGGTGCGGGAATCTCAGCACCGCACTCAACGAGCATGCCGCCCGCCGCGTGGGAAGCTTCACGGCCTGGTTCTCCACGCTCGACGACCAGCACCGTCGCGCCCCGTTTCCGGAGCGCGATCGAGAGGGAGAGGCCGATAATACCTCCGCCGATGATGATGACGTCCCAGGACTTCACGCCTTGCAATTGTAAAAGACTTGAGGAGACAGCGACCTTGCATCGCACGCCTTCCGCAAAAGGCGCAAGGAATGCCCGTAAAGCACCCAAAGCAACACAGGTGACAGGGGTCGCGCGGCTGGCTAAAATGAGCGGATGAACAAGTTCCTGCTTGGGGCGACTGCGCTGCTGACGATGCTTACGATGGCAAGTCCGGCTCTTGCGCAGAAAGATAAAGACGACGAACCGACATCATGGTTGTATTTCTCCGTGATTAAGGACGACAACGGAAAACCGGTGCGGAATGCGGCCGTGGTACTCCATCCCGTGAATGAAAAAGGCAAGCAATCGCGCGGAGGCCTCGAGCTGAAGACAGATGCTGACGGCAAGGCTAATTTCGATGGCGTGCCCTATGGCATGTTGCGGATTCAAGTGCTGGCCCATGGCTTCCAAACTTATGGGGAAGACTACGATATCCAAAAGCCGAAGACAGAGATCATGGTGAAGCTGAAGCGGCCGCAGGGACAGTTTTCGGTATACGACGATCGTCCCAACGATGCGAGTGCCGCGCCAAAGCAGTACGCAGCGCCCGCCGATCAGAAGGATAAGAAGCCGAACTGATTTCGGATCGTCGATTTCAAACGTTTCTCTGGTGCACTCCATGGACTATCTCCTCAAGACCGAACCATCGACGTATTCTTTTGCTGACCTGGAACGCGATAAGACTACCGTCTGGGATGGAATTTCGAATCCGGTGGCGTTAAAGAATCTGTCGCGCATGAAAGCAGGAGAGCGCCTGGTGATCTATCACACGGGCGATGAAAAGAGTGCGGTGGGTACGGCGTGTGTGGTGTCGGTTGACGTTTCGGATGAGCGGAATCCACAGGTGAAGATCAAAGTCGGGAAGGCGCTCGCCAAGCCCGTGCCCCTTGCTCAGGCCAAAGCGAGTGAGGTGTTTTCGGAATCTCCGCTGGTGCGGCAGGGACGCCTCAGCGTTGTGCCGCTGAATGAACGGCAGTTCAAGTTTCTGACCGGAGAGTAAACCCGGAGTTCTCCTCCCCAATCGAAAGCCCCATTTCTCGCATCGCAAGAAATGGGGCAGCTACTCGTCACCGCTTCTCGAACAACTGAAAGTTAGTCTTCTACGACACGCGGGCGTCGCGTTTAATCAACGTTGAATCCAGGAAATAACCCAGCCCCAGCGTAAACGGGATAGCGCCGAAGGCGGCGGCGATGTTGGCGTCTGGTTCATAGCGGCCGACGATGGTAAACGCCATCATGTAGCCGACGGCACCGGCGACAAGCAGAATTCCATAGCGGCGCGACTTGGCCGTTTCGGAGAGTTCAGCTTCCATGGGAATATTGACACCGCGCTGCATGGCAGCCAACCGCTCTTCGGTGCGCAGTTTGCGCACGCGGTAAAAGGCGTACAGTGCAACGGCTGCGATTGGTAACGCGAAGAACATTACGACTGCTGCGAGGCCGGTGAGTCCGTCCATATTCGATTCTCCTTCCGGTTACGCTTGTGCCGGATGCGTGAGTTTCAATTCACTTTCTGAGAAGAGGTACGCATGCGGGTTCCCGGAAGTTCCATGAGTTTGTGTTCATAAGCGCTATCCCCGGGTCGCGGAGGTTGACCGGTCTCCGCGAGCCCGTGGACAGCGGCGATTACAGAGAACGCAGGAAGTTCAGCAGGTCCTGCTTTTGCGACGATTTCAGCTTGTTGTAGTTGGTGATCACCCTGTTAGCCTCGGATCCGTTGCTGCTGTGTGCCTGAATGGCCTGGATGAGATCGGTCGTGCGGCCATCATGCATAAAGAACAGCCGTTGTCCGAGTCCCCATAGTGGAGCAGTGCGGAACTGCTTTCCGCTGGCCGCTCCTTGCGCGATGCCATCCTGCAGATCAGCGCCCATTTTGTGCAGGGCAAAATCCGAGTATGGACTGTAGGCGACGTTTGACATGCCGGTATACGGCGAGCTTCCTGTGGTCAGCGTGGGTGAATGACAGAGTGAGCAGCCGGTTGAGGCAAATAGCGCTGCGCCGTTCTTTGTTGAGGGAGTCGACGCCGCCGGTGTTGGGGGAGCCGACAGACGAGCGAACAGTGCAAAGTTCGCTGCGTCTGATGACATTTCGGAAGCGCTTCCTGTTGTACTCCCGCTCTCGCTCAAGAGGTGGGTCTTGTCTTCCGGAGAGCTGTTAAACACGCAGCCGGAGACCGCACTGCGCTCATTGGGAAACAACTCGTTGCTGACCCCCATTTCAACGTTGTAAGCCTCTCCAGAAAAGATCAGGAGCGACTTGTTTTGTGCTTTCCAGCCAAAGCGCGTGATCGAGCCATCGTTGCCGGTGGTATTGAACGAGCCGCCGATTCCAAGGGCAGCGCGCGCCGACGCAGTGGAGCTGAGATTGTCCTGCAGGGCTTGATCGCTGGTGGCTTCCACCAATCCCAAGCCGAACAAGGGTGTGGGAATGCGGAAGATGACGTTGCCTTTTGCGAGTTCACCTTCGAAGTCCGGCTGAGCGAGTGTGCAGCCTGGTGCGTCGGAACGTCCCTGGATGGTGTACAGGTCGTGTACGCCTCCGTCGGACGTGCCGTTCGAGTTCTTGACGAACCGGGCTTCCATCATCGGACCGTTGGTGGTGATGAAGGATGGAACCGAGTTGGTGGCCCCATCCAAGGTTGAGAGCGCGACTTGCGGATTCGCGATCGGGTTTTGCGGGCTACTGAGGCCGGGACTGGTTCCGCCCGCTGCCGGCTGAGCATGGCACTGGGCACAGCCGTTGCCGTTGAACGTTGGTCCAAGGCCCGATCCGCCCTCGCCGGCAATCGTGCCTGAAACAGAATCAACCTCCTTTAGGACTTCTAACGCCTCACTGAAAACAGCCTGCTCGTTGCTATTCAGGGTTGGGTAAGGACCGCCCGCGCCCGCTGGGCCGGAACGTGGGCCGGGATCGTTTTGCGCGGTAACTTCCAGGGTTACAAGGAGAAAGCAGACTAGGAAGAGAACAGCAGGGGAGAGCCTTCGACACATCATTGGATCCTCCAGGGGATGGACACACTTCTGCCTCGGACTGCATGAGGGTTTTGCGAAGGAAGGCGCGAACTATCCGCCGTTCTGATCAAGCTGCGAGCCAGCCACAACGAAACCGGTCACGCGCCCCACCGCGAACAGAACAGCGCTATGGGAGTGATGGGAGCCCCAAGTGGATTTTTATCCTCGGCTGAGGAAAGAACGGGACGACATTGCGGGCCAATCTAGACTCAGCGCAAAATTCGGTCAAGGGCACACTAGTACATGATCCGATTTCTTGAACAGCGTAGTTCAAAAAAAGAGGCGCGCGATCAGTATCGTCGAAGGCGCGCCAATAGCAGGAACTCACAGGCCCTGCTCTGGCTTATCTCTGAGATGATGGGACTTACTGCAATCCTTTACGAAGCTCTCGCCGCAGGATCTTGCCTGACGCAGTCTTGGGAACAGCGTCGATGAAATGCACTTCGCGAGGTTGCTTGTAGTGCGTGAGGCGATCTGCGACGAAAGAACAGAGTTCTTCCTTAAGAATGTTGCTATCGACGAATCCATCACGTAGCGCGACGAATGCGACCGGAATCTCCCCGGCATCGTCACATGGTCGTCCGACGACGCCGCATTCCTTCACGGCCGGATGCTCAAGCAATACGGCCTCAACTTCTGCCGGCGCGACAGGAAAGCCTTTGTACTTGATCATTTCCTTGCGGCGATCGACAACACGATAGAAACCCTCACGATCGCGCGTCACAATGTCCCCCGACCAATACCAACCGTCGCGTAAGACCGCTGCCGTTGCTGCCGGCTCATTCCAGTAGCCGAGCATGAATTGCGGGCCGCGCATCACCAGTTCACCTGGCAGTCCGGCCGGAGGTTCGGTGAGATCGTCGGGGGTGTCGTTGGGATCGATCTCCGACTGCGCCAGTACACGGCAATCCGTTTGCGCAACGGGGTGGCCAATCGAATCGGGGCGGTACAGAGCGGGATCAAGGAATCCAACATGCGTAACTGGTGATGCTTCGGTCATGCCATAGCCCTGGCAGATGAGGATGTTCGTGAGAGCGGTGAATCGCCTGGCAAGTTCCGGCGCGAGGGGGGCCGCACCGGACTTGACCCAACGAATTTTGTGCTCGCGAGGGAATTGCCCAGCTTCTGCCATTTGAGCAATGGCGTTAATCGCGGGGGGGACCAGCGGCATCATGGTCACTTCTTCTTCGACCACAAGATTGGTGAGTTGCTGCGGTTGGAATCGCGGTGTCAGGACCAGCTTCGAGCCGAGAATCAACGACGGGTTGAGCATTACGTTGAGGCCATAGATGTGGTATAGCGGCAGGCAGCACAGAATGTTGTCCGCAGGGCTGAGTTCGGTCGCATTAGGCCCGGTTAGCTGATAGATGTTCGATACCAGGTTGTAATGCGAGAGCATGACACCCTTGGGCAGCCCGGTTGTACCGCTGGAATATGGAAGTGCGGCTAAGGCTTGCTGAGATGATTGCTGCGACTTGGGAAACGAACTTGAGGCAGGGCTCAACAGATTCGCGAAAGGCTCAGCACCGGCCGCGGGTTTTCGTGTGGTATAGACGCGTCGGAGACTGTGCAAGCCGCCAAGATCGATGCCATTGATGTTGGCGCAATCTGTGATCAATACAACTGCCCCAGAATTCTCCAACTGATAGCGGACTTCGCGCTCACGATAGGTGGGATTCAGTAGGGTGGGAATCGCTCCCGCCAGTTGCGACGCATGAAAGGCCACGCAGAATTCCCAAGAGTTGGGAAGGAAGATGGCAACGACGTCGCCTGGTTTCACGCCGGCAGCGATGAACCCCCGCGCCGCGCTTTCGACGATTTCCGCGTACTCAGAGAACGTCAGGCGACGGCCGCAAGAGGTGTCGACGATGGCGGTCTTCGTGGCGTTTCGGTGGCAGGACTCGAGAATCAGATCGTGAAGAAACTGATTATGGGGATCCGCATAAAGCTCGGTGCGCAACATGCCGGCGAAGATTGTAGCGGAAAACCGATGTTGATGATGAGAAAAAGGGCGGCTCGGTTACTCTGCCGCCCCCGTGTGGGTTTAGTTTGTGCTCGCCAGTGGGGCGCGGGTGCGAGTTGCAAAGCGCTCCGACCAGCGGATGCGCCCTGTGGCCTGCATCACGACGAACAGCGTGATGATGGCGGTGATGGTGATTGCGAGCCCGGTGAATCCTCGCCAGAAGAAGGCATAGGAGAACAACACAAGGTAGACCACTTGAGCGGTTCCAGCCTCCAAAGCCGCGAACCGCATCCCGACGACGAGACGGAGATAACTCACAACCAGCGTCACCGAGACGATGGAAGAAATCACCATCGCCGCATGAATCGAAATGTGATCCACCAGATACGCCAGGAGCAGATGAAAGGCAAAGAATCCAGTTGCCAGGAAGAAGTAGTTCACTGGATGGAGATCAATGTTGCGCATGGTAGTGATAATGAAAATCAGAAAGAAAAAGAAGAACAGCGATACCGGCGCAGCGTAACTGATTTCTCCGGCGAGTGGCCCAGGCTGCAGCTTTTCGGGCATGGTCATGCCGATCTGAAATCCAGAAACCAGATTCGAATATTGCCAGGTGAGTTGCCACCCGCCGGGAACGAGAAGCTTCGACGTGGGCGAAAGCGTATCGTCGGCAAAATCGATATCGCGGAAGTTCGTGTTCATAACGAGTTGAAAGTCGCGTGCCTGTGCGATACCGTCACCTAGCTGATAGCGCCAGGACTCCAGACCTTGCGACCGATAGGCCACGTGCAGCTTCACGTCTGATTGAGGGGGAACCGTCGCATGACCCACAGTACCCTGATCGTCTGTGGAGAGGGCCGCTGACCGCTCATTGATCTTCATGTCCAGGTTGTCGTACTTCGCTTTCTGCGCGGGGAATTTCAGACGAAAGGCGACATTCTGCGCCTCCGCGGTATCGTTGTGAAACACATAGTTGCTCGAGAAATCGACGGCATACGTGCTGTACCACAGCAAGCCTTTCTGTCGCGGATCCAGGTAAATGTCGACATGAATCCGGCTGGATTGCAGAGCAAGCGGAACTTGCTTTTCGATTTTGTCGTTGTGGACGACGAGTTTTCCGTTCTCAACGGTTGTTGAGGTGGGGGTTTCAGTGACGCTGTAGTTTGCGGTGGGCGGAGCCTGCTCCTGCGCCGTGCCCCAGGTCGAGGCGACGTGGCTCTGTAACACCTGATTGCTGCCATAGGTACGCCACGAAATGGTCGCCCCGAGAATTACCCAGGCGATCGTAGTGCAAGTGAAGATGAAACCAAGTGCAAGAATTTGCCGTAGCAGGTTCCTCCTTTGTTTAACTACTCGCGGTGATTGACTTGCAAGGAGAGTTCCCGCACGGTGGTGTTGAAGTCAGTGAAGTTATAGATTTTCGATGAAGACCGGCGTGTCAGGAGCGACACGTGTGTGTCAACGAGTAGACGCGGGCAAGGAAGCTAGCTGACGAGTTTGCGGAGGAACTCGCGCTCGTCCATGTGGTACTTGAAAGCCTTGCGTCCGTCGATGAAGACAACGGGCACTTCATCGTTGAACTGGCGGCGGAGTTCGATGTTTGCGTCCACATCAATTTCACTCCACGTGAATGCGCCCTGGCGCGAGAGCTTGCCGAGGCTTTCTTTCACTACTTCGCACAGATGGCAGCCCTTACGCGAGTAAACGACGACGCTGTGCGGCGCTGGCATGCGGGAGGGATTTTAGCGAGAGAATTAGAGGTTTTCCAGAAGTAAAGTGACTCCAGATCACAATATCGTTATGGTAATCTCCGGTACGCTTGGGAAGGGGTCGGGGGAACGAAGGCGCTAGAATCCATCCATGCAAGAGCAGGTCGTGAAGCCGCTAAAAGGAAAGACAGCACTGGTGACCGGAGCCGCGAGGCGCCTCGGGCGGGCGTCAGCTCTCGCATTGGCCGGGGCTGGTGCAGATGTCGCCATTACGTTCCGGAATTCGGCACGAGAAGCGCGGGAAACAGTCATTGACCTCTCCGGCTTTGGCGTGCGTGCGTTCGCACTACGGTGTGATGTGACGGATGAACGCAGCGTTCGTTCCATGATGAAAGAAGCCGGTCGGGAACTGGGACGCATCGACATCCTGGTTAACAACGCCGCGAACTATGAAACAGCCGAATTTGAAAAGCTCACGGTGCGGCAATGGGATGCGATCTTCGCGTCGAATACGCGTGGTCCATTTCTGGTGGCTCGCGAGGCCCTGAAATGGATGCGGCGGCCGCGAGGGAAGGGCGCAGGTCCGGTAGAGGCCAAGATCATCAATATGGGATCGTTGGGTGGATTGCAGCCGTGGGCGACGCACGCGCACTACTGCTCGTCAAAGGCGGCACTGCACATGCTCACGAAAGTGATGGCCAAGGCGCTCGCACCCGAGATTGCAGTGAACGCAGTTGCGCCCGGAATGATTGATCTTGGGGAGAAATCCGCGGCGGCTTTCATGCGCCGCATGGCGAAGCAGACGCCGATGCAGCGCAATGGACAAGGGGAAGAAATTGCCGCCGCTGTTCTGTTTTTCGCGACTGCCCCGCAGTTCATCACCGGGCAGATTCTGGCGGTTGACGGAGGACTCGGTCTGTAGGAAGCCTCATGCCTCAGCCGAGGTCGGATCGATCATTTGCTTCACCTCCGAGATACGGTTGGCGGGGAATCCCCCCTGGCGAGCATGCTCTCGAACCATCTCCTCATTGGGTGCAATATAAACGCAGTAAATCTTGTCTTGCGTAACGTAGCTGTGCAGCCATTGGATCTTCGGTCCCAGAGTGTTCAGGACGCTGCACGATTTCTGTGAGATGGCGATGACTTGCTCGGGAGTGACGTCCCCGATGCTCGGGATGTCACGCTCGATGACGTATTTGGGCATCTTCTCCTCCGCTGAATTTTGCGGCGCCCATGAATCCCAGGGCAGCGCGCGGCCAGATTGTAGGCTACCTTGGGGGAAATAGCCATTGCGCAACCGGCAAGGTATAGTGAAATTCGAATGAAGAAATCGAAAGGCAGATCGCCATCCTCTGAGTCTTCCAAGCTCAGAAAGAGCCCAGGCCAATCAGAACCCCGGCTGGCCGTGGCCATTATGGCTGCGGGCAAGGGAACCAGGCTGAAATCGCAACTTCCTAAAGTGTTACATGAAGTGGGCGGAAAGCCGTTGCTCGAGCACGTGATTCGCGCCGCGGTGCAGATCGTGCCGGCCAGCGACGTGTTTGCGATCATCGGACACGAAGCCGAGCGCGTCCGTGAGTCTGTGAAGCAGACCGGCATCAACTTCGTCCTGCAGACAGAGCAACGGGGAACTGGGCACGCCCTGATGGTGGCGCGTGAGGCCTTGGCTGGATACGACTACGTGATCGTGCTCTCCGGAGATGCGCCGCTCATCACTCCTGAAACTATCCGCAACATGCGGGATTTTCACTTGCAGGAGCGGGCTTCCATGACTCTACTTAGCGCCGAAGTGGAGGACCCGACGGGCTATGGCCGGGTGATCCGCAAAAGCCCTCGCAGCACCGAGGTCCGGGCCATTGTGGAGGAGAAATCAGCCACTGCGGCGCAGAAAAAGATTCGCGAGATGAATGCCGGCTTCTACGTATTCGGGATTCAGCCTCTCTATTCGCATATTGAGGAGCTTTCCACGTCAAACGCGCACGCGGAGTATTACCTCACAGATATGGCGGAAGTGTTTCGAAAGACACGCAAACGTGTGGTGGCATGGAAGACCGGCAACGTCGATGAAGTAGAAGGTGTGAACACTCGCGCGGAACTCGCCGACATGGATCGCCGGTTGCGTCGCGCAAAATGCGACCGGTTGATGGCTGATGGAGTGACAATCTTCTATCCGGAAACCTGTGTGATCGATGCTGACGTGGACATCTCAGCAGACTCGGTGATCGAACCGTACGTGCAACTGCTGGGAACCACGAAGGTTGGCACGCGCTGCCGGATACGTTCTTACAGCGTGATTCGTGATACGGAAATCGGTGACGATGTGCTGGTGCGCCCAGGATGCATTATGGACCGCTCGCGGATCAGCAATGGTGCAGAGATCGGTCCGTATTCTCATTTGCGTCCGGGAAGTGACATCGGGGAAGGGGCGCACCTCGGAAACTTTGTGGAAACGAAAAAAATCAGGTTGGGGAAACGGTCGAAAGCGAATCACCTGAGCTATCTAGGGGACTCCGAGATTGGCGCAGGGGTCAACATTGGGGCGGGAACAATTACCTGTAATTACGATGGTGTTCACAAGCATAAGACCACGATCGACGATGGCGTATTTATCGGAAGCGACACGACACTGGTTGCTCCGGTGCGCGTGGGAAAAGGAGCGTATGTGGGAGCGGCATCGTGTATTACTGACGACGTTCCGGACGATGCGCTTGGAATTGCGCGTGGACGCCAGGTTGTGAAGGAAGGCTGGGCTCGGCAGAAACGCGCAGAACTAGGCAAAGCCTAGCTCCGGGATGAGGCTTTACCGCGAAGTGCGCTAAGAAGAAACAAGAAAGGCATCGGTTACCCGATGCCTTTTGTTTTACTTGGAAAATTTCTTCAGTGCGTGACTGCTGCAAACAAGTCCGAGTGCATCAACGACTGGAACTGCTGATCGTTCGCCTTGAAATGCAGTTGTAAGTTCGAGCCATCCGAATCGACCGTTGTATTGTCGACTGCCACCTTTTCCGCGGGCGTCGCGTTCATCTTTTTGTAGAGCATGTAAGCCTTCATCGCGTTCGCTACTGTGGAGGCCTTCATGGAGTCGCTGGTCAGTACTGTCATATCGAAGTTGACGCCGCTGTTGAAGGTCATGGCATAGCGCGAGCCGAGCAAGCTCTTCTTTACCATGTCATAGTCGGCGATTTTCGAGGCATCGCCCATGGCGGAGCGCAGTGCATTCTGCGTCCCTTGCTGGTCGAGAATGCTCCACACGGGAGCCGAATCGACAGAGCTCATCATATCGGCCATATTTCCATTCGTATCCAGACCCAGAGTCTGACCATCGTGGGTATCAATGGCAACACGAATCGAAGTTCCATCGCCGAACAGCAAGGTGCTGTCGTCGAGGAAGGTCATAACGAAGCCGCCCTGCATCGGATAGATCTCTGAATTGCCGTATTTCTTCGGTGTGTACTTCTGCAATTTCATCTTTTTCAGGACTGCCTTCATATTGAAGGGCCCCGCGGCCACCCCAACGGTCTTGATCCCTTGCTTGCCCGAACGGAACGAGGCGAATGTCAGGCTGTCGACGTCCTTGTCGGGATCGAGGCCGATGCCTTTCAGCGCACCTTCAAACTGCTTGATGTTGTCGGGCATCAATTGCTGCTTCAGCGCCATGGCCGTGGAAGAGTCCTTGAGAGACCGGTAGTCGACCGAAATCAGCTGCAGCAGGTCGGCCGGAACACAGGAACGGGCCGAAGAATTCAGTGGGATGGCGTAGGCCATGCTCACCAGGAGGAGTGAAGCCAGACAAGTCTTTAAAAGTCGCATAACGCCTCGAATCAGAAATTGGTCAGGATTGCGCACTCTTATTGGATGCGCGATCAGGCCTTATCGTTCTCAGAACGCTTTATTCTATTTTACTTGCAACGAGATCCGCAGAAACAAAAGTACAGTGACCGTTGACAACTTGGACGCGTCCCAAGGTCTGCCTTCCTGAAACACGTTAGTCGTCGTCTGGTCCTGCAGGAGGTCTGCGGTCGTTCTGAAAATGCGAGGCGTTGAAACGTGCGTTGATCGTGCGAAACAATGTCGGGCTTTGATTGAAGTCGAAACAATCGGAAAGATCGTCCGCAAAAGAATCGGCGTATCCCAGGGATTGAAGGCCGAAGTTGTTCTCCACGAAGTGCAGAATGCTGCCGAAGTCGTGGTTGACGTGAGAGATGTAGGCTGGTTTTGCGTAGGGTGAGATCACGATCAGCGGTACGCGGAAACCGTAAACGTAGCCCGATCCCCAGCTTTTGCCATCGCTGATCACTTTGGGAGCTACGTGGTCGTACCAGCCTCCCCAATCGTCCCACGTGACGATGATGGCAGTGTTTGACCAATAAGCACTATTGCCGACCGCATTCACGATTGAAGCTACCCACGACGGTCCGCCGATCGTATCGGTCGCCCCGGCGTGATCAGAGTTCTGCTGCGCCGGGATTACCCAACTGACAGCGGGAAGTTGACCGTTGGCAATGTCGGTAAGGATAGGCGCCGGGGCATCGGTGGTATAGAGGGTCACATGGTTCACCCAATCGGGACCGACACATTGTGTGGCATTGGGAGGTGTGGCGTTGGGGCCGCACACATGCTGAATGGCGTTGGGCCCTGTCCATAAGGATCCCGCCGTTGGAGTGTAGTAGCGCCAGCTAATGTTCTGGGTGTCGAGTTCATCGGTGAGTGATGCATGATCGGTGCAAGGGTAAATCTTGCCCACATCATTTCCCGATGCATCCACCGTTCGGACGTTTTCCGCCGGGGGAGCGGTGCATCCTGTGTTATCGCCGGCGTTGGGCACACCGGCTGCATTGTCCGAGACGAAGAGACTGCTGCCAGTACTTGGTGCGGATGTTCCGGAAATGATGAACTGGTGCGCCGGGAAACTAGGGCCCTGGTTGGTCTGAAACATCCGATCGCCAAACACATATTGCTCCGCCATCTGAAAATAAGGCTGCACGTCGGATGGATTCACGTACTGAAACTGCGGATTGGGTGGGGGACAGGGATTGCCTTCGCAGTTGACCGGGATGAGATCGGCGCCGTCCATTCGGCCCCCGTCGTACATCGTAAGAAAAGCAGTGTGACTGTGACTCAGATCGAATCCGACACCGAGCGACGTCGGGGTCAGCGGTAAGGTTTGACCAGAGGAGTTGAGTCCGGTGCTGGCGACATCGGCACCGGCATTCATCAGCACGGTATCGTGGAACAAATTGTCGGGAGTCCGGTTCTCCTGGAAGATGATGACGACGTGCTGAATCTTCGACGACGTGAAGGTCGCATGCGAGGTTCCGCCGCAGCCATTCGCAACCAGGAGCAGGGCACTGCTGGTGAGAGCCAACAACGACAGACACAAGGACGCTGTTCGTCCCACGAAAAGACCTCGGGCAAGTAAATGTGGACCTGCCCTCGTTTAACCCGGACGGAGGAGAATCCACTCGCGGTGATCGGGAGCTTATTTGCTTTGTGATTCAGGCGCTAATCTTTGCTGTGCGTCTCCGAATGTCGTCCACGAATGGCTGGTCTTTTAAGGAAGAAAGGTTGATCTCAACGTTGGCAAGAGCTCCCGTGATCGCAGCCTTGGCCAAAGCAGCGGCCGTGGTCAGATCAGACTTCATATTGGGGTTCGTGATGGGCCCAAGGGAGTCGGTGATCTGTGCGATTTCATTGGCTTTCTCGGCAACGCTGAGGGGGACCGCGGTCGCGTCTTTGAGCGCGGCATCGATCATCGCCTCGCCAGATTTTTCGTCCGCCGACTTAGCCGTTTTGTAGGCCTTCATGACGGAGTTGTAGGACTCCGCATCGGCGTCGACAGCCGCCTTCAACTCCTCGCGGAGTGGGGTAAGACGGGCGATCGCGGCACTGAGTTGCGACTCGAACTGCAGGTAGGCCTTCTTGCCTCGCGACATGGAAGCGACCATTGTCGCGAGCCCTGCAGCCATAGCCGCCGCGGCCGCAGAAGCGCTGCCGCCGCCTGGAGTTGCGGTTGGCGAGGCAAGTTGCTCGACGAAAGGTTCCACTCCGGCGCGAAGCCCCCCAACCGCCATCTTGCCGCCCATTACAGCGGCCAGACGGTTCTCAAGGATAAGGGAGGAATCGAAATTCTCGACCTGCAGAAACCACTCCGCGGCATTCTCGAGCGCCTTCTTCGGAATCAGGCCAACGATTTCGCTGGAAACCGGGGTAACACCGTAGCGGGCCGCCTCGCGCTTGACCATCTCGAAGACGCGGTGGATGGGCGTTTGTTCGAAATCCGTCAGGTTCATCGAGACCTGGGCTACACCGCGAACGAGGAATCCCGCGCCCTTCACAAAACGCATGCCGCCGCTGGAAAAGCGCACGGCCTTCGCGACTTTCTTGGCGATGTCAACATCCGGGGTGTTGAGGAAGACGTTGTAAGCAATCAGGAACTTGCGCGCACCAACGACGGTTGCTCCTGCAGTGGGGTGGACGCGCGGTTCACCGATGTCGGGACGGCGCGCAGGGTTCGTTGCGATCTCGGCTCGGATACCTTCAAACTGCCCGCGGCGAATGTTCTCAAGCCCCTGGCGCTCGGGACTACGCGCGGCGGATTCGTATAGGTAAACCGGGACCTGATACCGCTTCCAGATCTCTTCTGCAACGTGATTTGCCATCGCCACACAGTCTTCGATCGTGACTCCATCGATGGGGATGAACGGAACGACGTCGGCGGCGCCCATGCGAGGGTGGGCCCCCGTATGAACATTCAGGTCAATTAACTCGGAGGCTTTGCCTACCCCGCGAATGGCCGCTTCCTGTATGGCTTCGCGCTCGCCGACCAGCGTGATAACACAGCGATTGTGGTCGGCGTCCATCTCGCGATCAAGCAGGTAGACGCCGGGCATTTTCATGGCGTCGATGATGGCGTCAACTTTGGCTTTGTCGCGGCCTTCGGAAAAATTCGGAACACATTCGACGAGCGTGGACATAACGAAGAAGAATAGCTGGGGCGTGCCAGCACCGCAACTCAGCCATTCTGAGTTGTCGGATTCAGAATAAGTCAAGACAGTCGGGTGATTCCCGGAAAGCCATCGAAGCCGGCATCGAAACTGAGTATTCGGTCGATGTTGTGCTGTTCCATGACGGCCAGATGCACGGCGTCGCGGGCGGAGAGCCGTGCATGGCCGAAGACGATCTTCTTCGCGCGCTCCAGGACGGCGTGGTCGACCGCCAGCACGTCATCGATAATGCCGAGCAAGGAATCAAATGCCGGTTGAATAGCGTCACGGCGGTTGATGGCAACGTAACGGTGCAGGATCTCTTGGAGAACTTCGGCATCGGTGACCAGGCGCTCGCGGCTGCTGAGCAGTTTTTCCACCAGCCGTTGCGCGTCGACTTTGTGCGGGTGAGAGCCGCCCACCAAGTACATCGGAATATTAGAATCGATCAGGATCACGACCGGTCCGTCAAGTAGCCCTGTTCGATCTCTGCCAGCATTGTGTCGATGTCGCCGGTGGGAAACTCATGCTTGACCGCTGCACGAACAGCTGCAAGTTTCTTCTCCACATCTCCGATCGGCTCGCGCCGGCGAGCGTGTGCGAGGGCTTGCCGTACCCACTCAGCGATTGACATTTGTCGCGATCGGGCGGCGCGCTGGATATCTCGATATTCCGGATCCTGCAAGATCACTTGGAGTCGCTTAGCCACAGGATGAGTTTATCTGACTCATCACTATGAGTCAACGTCTGCCAAAGAATCTTCCTACGCCTAACCTTACTTGCACGCTGTTGATTCCGGGGTTGGGCGTCGCTAGCCCGGCATTCGAGATGTGCATGTAGCGCAATTCGAGGCTGACATTGTGTTTCGCGCCAAGGATGTGTACCCCGAGTGCTGCGTTGTCCATGAAGTTTACGGTGTTTGTTCCGGTGGGGACGTCGTGGTTCGTGAACAGCACTCCGCCGGTGAGTTCCAGATACGGCGAGATGCGACCATGGTGCTGGAAATTCCATTTGAGTCCAAGTGGATCGAAGCCGACGCCGTAGGCGGTATTGGCCGGTTGGAAAACGAGGAAGAGCGGAATGGCATCGACCGCATACTCGAATCGACCGCGCAGAAGACTGGGAAGGTGCGGGCCGGTCAGCACCCATCCGTAGCGCAACCCGGCATTGAAGAGTCCTGTATCGCCACGCCCGCCGCTTACGGAGTGTCCGCCGCCAGTCCAGATCTGGACCTCGCGGCTGCCTTTCTCCGGAGCAACCGGCAAGTCGTGAATTTGCGCGGACGCAAGGGCGCTTGCGAAAAGGATGAAGGTAAAGAGCCAAAAACGATCGGGCACTTTCATCATTCGATGGGAGGCAAAGATGAAGCATCACAATACAGGAAGGCCTGCTGTAGGTACAACGAAAGTGATCTTGCCGTAGATCAACCGCGGTTAGGGAATGATCTCAAAAACCGTCCGGTTGTTTGACCAGACCACCGCTGGTGGTTCCGAAGAGGTGTCCACCCGAATCGATGATCACTCCCTCAACTGGTGCGGCTCCATCTGTCGCGGGGAAGTCGTCGACGAAGGAGATTAAGCAGATAGCCGAGGAATTAGTGGGTGAGTGGAAACGGAGGATTCGATTACGGTTTCAGATCGCTGGCGGGCCGTTGTGCCGCCAGTTCGAGAACGTCATGTGCCGCTCGGGTGAAGTTGTGGCGGGCGACTCCGGCTTCTTCCAGGTAGTCCCCTAGAACCGGGACGACTCCCAGCGCTTCTACAGCGTCAAGGTCGTTGAGGATCTGGCAGGCACCTTCTGACGCATACTTGGCCTTCAATGCATCGGAGACCGGAGTGTTGTTTATCAGCGCGTAATCGAAGATCTGGCCTTGAGCGTGCCGATTCAACGCCCGAATGTGGTCGGCGGCTGTGAGGCCCAGGCTTTCGTTGGCCTGAGTCATCAGATTGCAGATATAGACCTTGGTGGCACGCGATTCGACAATAGCTTGCGAAATGCCTTTGACCAGCAAGTTCGGAATCAGGCTAGTGAAAAGTGAGCCTGGACCGATGGTAATGAGATCGGCGCTCGCAATCGCTTCGAGTGTCTGAGGCATGGGGTCGACATCCGGAGGCACCAGGAATAATTCCTTGATGCGTCCCTTGCTCGCGGTGATTTTGGTTTCACCACGAACACGGGTGCCATCTTCCATCAGCGCTTCAAGTTCGATATTCGAAGTCGTTGCAGGATAGATGTGTCCGCGAGTGAGAAGAATTTCCGACGAAAGCCTGACAGCCTCAGAGAAGTCGGACGTGAGGGACATCAATGCTGCGAGAAAAAGGTTGCCGAAGCTGTGGCCCTCAAGGCCCGACCCTTTTTCGAAGCGTACTTTGAAAAGCTTGGAGAGCAGAGCTTCGTCTTCGCTCAGGGCGACAATGCAGTTCCGGATGTCGCCTGGCGGAAGCATGTTGAGCTCTTTGCGCAGGCGGCCGCTGGATCCCCCGTCGTCGCTAACGGTTACAACTGCGCAGAGATCGCGAATGACGGGACCTTCGGAATGAGCGAACGCGTCCTCGGTGGGGAAGATCACAAATCGCTTCAGGCCTTTGAGCAGAGTCGAGAGTCCGGTGCCGCCTCCGATGGCGACAACTCGAAGGCCGCCAGCCCGGGCAGTCATTTCCCGCGTCCCGTACTCAGCGGCCTTGGTTTCCATCAGAAAACGTCCTCGCTACGACTAGATCGGTTCCTCTTCGCTCAGTTGATCGGAAGACTCTAGGTCCGATCCGGGATCGGGATACAGCAGTTCCGTGAACCGCGGGTCTTCGGCAAGATTCTGGAAATCCGAATCGTTGCGAGCCTGGAAGCGCAATTGTGAGTTGAGACGCAGAGCTTCATCCAGGCGGCGGAGGGAGTCTTCGACGTGACCAGTCAGGCAGTCGAGCGCTGCCAGACCGTAAATGACGTAGTCGGCTTTCGCGTTCTGTTTGAGGAGCTTCTCAAGATGTTCGCGGGCCGTTACATAGTCGCCGACGTTCATGAGCGATACGGCATAGTCAAAATGCTCTTCCGAAGTCTTGAACTGCGTGGCCGTAGTCCGCTCCAAATGCTGGTTGCAGATGTTGAGATGAACCGTCGCGCGATCGACCAGTTCCTTGCTGGGGCCGGCGATGACCTTCTGGAAATGCGGCTTGGCCTTATCGAACTTGTGCTCCTGCATGGCGCGCAGCCCTGACTCGTAGCTCTGCAGGGACTGCGTGTAGCGCGGGTCTTCGTTGACGGTTTTCTTGGGGGTAGCTTTCTGAGCCATATGTAAAACTCTTCCTGTGCTCTTAGTAATGGCGGACTCCTTGCGTATGCGCTTGTAATCCGAGCATTAAAGTATCGCCCAAATGATGGGTAGAGGGCAATTCCAGCTAGTGCCTAGTGCTGTCCCTGCGTGCTGTTGATGACCGACGCGTAAGAACCATCTCCTTTGGCTCCCGCTTGGCCCTTCTGGCCCACAGCCTGGAAGTAGGGCTCCTGATCTTGGGGAGGAAGGACGATGACCGGAATCTCAACACTGCCGGGACCGCACTTTCCGTTGTCAGGCACGTTGAGCACGCAGTAGTTGGGGTCGTAGGCGAGGAGTGCGTCCAAATCGTAGAGTTCGACTATTGTTGCGTGACGCTCGACGGCGAACGGAAGTAGCGGGCGGAGATCGCCGGTCGGGCTGTTGGTAAGGTTCGTGGGATCGGACAAACTGTCCTGCTGTAATTCGAGCGGAATTCCTGTCGTGACGTAAGTGTTGAAGGTTCCGCACCAATCCGAGGCGCAATAGCCCTGGGGATTCGCGCCGTAGTTCGTGATATCACGGGCCTGCAAGCCTTGGCTTCCGAATCCATTGGTTTTGCCAGAGGCGTTTTGATGCGCGACGGCGATCGCAGCTTCGGCAGTGCCATAGGTTGGGTCCTCGGGCATTCCGGCTGAGTTCAATGGGTCCAGAATCTGCATCGCCGGATTCTGTGCCTGAACGAAATCGTCGATGTCAGTGTAGTACTGCAGCCAGCCATCTTTGGTGTAGGTGTTCGGAGAGGGAAGAGCTTCGAGACTCTCCGGACAGGATGGGAACGCTTCTCCGCCGACCGACCGGCCCACACGCATGTACGAGATCTGCGAAAGATTCGGGGAAGCGTTGAAGTGCAGAATTGCCGCGGCAATGAATGCTTGCCAAGCTGTTTTGTAAGGCGTCTCGTAGGGAACAGGCCACGACTGCTGAATGCTGATCACTGTGCCCGGAGCACTGGCGCTACCAGCCGCGTGAATTCCAGATTGATATTGAAATGTGTTGGCGGTGACGTTTTGCACGGTCACACCTTCAGGGTTAGCCGTTCCAGAAGTTTCCGCCGCCGGACCGTAGTTTGCATGAGTAAAGGTGGCGGTGAATTGCGTGGATGTCGAAGTCAGGATTGTCACAGTTTTACCGTTCAGGAAAGAAGCGTTTGCGAGGTTCGCGAAACTAACCTGCACTCCTGAAGGAAAGCTGTTGCCTGCGGTGATGGTGAGCGTGTTCGATGCGACCTGTACGCTACTGACACTTTCCTGCGCAATATTGAAATTGGCAGGTGTGGTTCCACCGATCCAGATGGTGTCACCGTTGGAATATCCGTGGTTGTTTCGGGTGACTGTCACGAGTCCGCCGGAATTGCGTGTCATTGAGGAAGCAATCAATCCCAGATAGTCCGTACACCCGTCTCTGTTCGAGTTGATGTAATCCTGGGAACCGGACGCGGTATGCGCTGCCCAGGAGTCTGTGGTGACGTAGTACGGTGTTAGAGGATTGATGCAACTGTCGGTGATCAGGCAGAGGGGCCCGGCGCCACCGATCCCGTCGAGAAGCATGTTGACTTTTTTCGTCCCGGATTGTGCCGCGAACCATTGGGCATTTGCCGCGTCGATCCTCGACCAGTCGTATTTATGGGTCCAGCCGAACGCGTCCTGCTGACAGGTGTCAGTGCCGATCGGACTACATGTGCCGGGGCCGGGCGTGGAGGTTTCCACATCAATCCAGGCATTGGGCACGGTCACCCCTTCGATGGCCGGCTGAGTGATCACGGTGCTCATGAAGTGCGCATTGTTGACTCCGCTCGAAGGAGGGAACACAACATAGACGTGCGTGAACTGGCCGGATGTGGGTGGCGGCGTGGAGGTGCTGCTTTTCGAGCCGCCGCATCCACTGAGAAACAGCGAGATCAGAAAACAGGCACACCACAGGCGCATTCGCAGTAACTCCCGGAGATTTACGGATCGACTCTAGGAACCCGGCCGGAATGGCGGAGTTGCGCCTGAACAACTCAGGTGTGTTGTTAATTGATAGCGGCGGCAGCCTGCAAGTCGATCTGCTTCCATTCGCCTTTGATGATGCCGGCGCGGATTTGCGTTGCCGTTTTGCCCTTCTGATGCTGCTGATACGAGTAGTAAAGCTCCTTCAAACAGGTAGAGCATTGTGCGCCATGCGTGTTCTCAAAGCAGCTGTGAAGGCTGTTGTGGCCCATGCGGTCGCAGTAGCAGTAACAAGGTTGCTGATGGAGGACGGTTGGGATCTTCGCTGCTAATTCGTATGCGTGAGTCTGGTAGGGATATTGCGCGTCGGCACCCCACAGGTCAGCCTTGGTCAAAATTGCAGGCAGCTTGGTGCCTTTCGGAGGAGGCGCCGCGTTGTAGGCTGGCGTCCCGCCTTCCTGCGGGCTGGCCCATTCGGCGGAAACAGAGAGTGTTACCAGGAAGAGAAAGCTGAGGGTCAAACTGCGGTGGACCAACTTGTTTTGCAGAAAGCGACGCGTCATCTAAAGTCCCCTTGGGCTCAACTATTGTAACCCGGAAGGGCCGAGCTACCGGGTTCTCAAGGAGCGGTTGTGTATACAATAGATCAGGATGATGGAACACCCCTCAGATCCTGCTCCGGTTGCAAAGACGGAGACGGTGTTGGCGCAGCCCCGCTTTGAACAAATGCCGCAAGCGCCTCCGCCGCGGCCGCGGAGCATGCTTGGCGTCTGGGTCCGCGATCTGATGATCTCTCTCGGGATCTCCGCTTTCATCATCATTTTCCTCTACCAGCCCGTAAAAGTTGAAGGCACCAGCATGATGCCGTCGCTGGAGGATCAGGAGCGAATCTTCGTTAACAAGTTCGTGTACGCACTCGAGCCCATTGAGCGCGGCGACATTGTTGTGTTCCGCTACCCGCGCGATCCTTCGAAGAGCTACATTAAGCGCGTCGTGGCAATGGCTGGCGATCACATTCGGATTGATGGCGGAGAGGTTTACGTGAACGGCGTCGCCTTGGATGAGTCGTACGTTCCGCCGGAATATACGGACACGAAGTCCTATCCCGATACGGTTGTGCCGCCGAACAGTTATTTCCTGCTCGGCGATCACCGTTCAATGTCCAATGACAGCCGCGACTTTGGGCCTGTGAATCAGAGCTTCATTTACGGCAAGGCTGTATTTGGCTATTGGCCGATGGATAAGCTCGGCAGAGTGAAGTGAGTCTGC
>AR_comb_assmDRAFT_10394994_pt1 | contig 24010 bp, 19 predicted proteins | sample ArasoioldDNA_FD_10543 | JGI IMG/M metagenome (IMG submission 10543) | reverse complement strand
AAAGAGATATTAGAATCGTGGAAGCGGTCTACTCCGTTGCAAGGAACGGACAACGAGTCAAACTGTAACTTTCGACGATGGAAATAATCTGAGGAGCAGCTAATGCTGCATGGCTCGTCGCTCTTGCTCTGACACAATCATTAATAGTTTTTGTGCTGGATGAGCGAGTCGTAAACTATTTCGTTGTCGCATCCATTTTGGCAGAAATCGATTTGGCCTGCTGCTTCAGCAATTCCAAATCTTTCTTGTTGTAAAACTTTCCGTTTGCACAAACTCCTTCGATCTTTTTCGTGTTTGAAATATCCTTTAATGGACTATCTGCGAGAAGCAAAATGTCTGCATACTTATTGGGTGAAATGCTTCCAAGGGAATCCGTTCTGTTCAAATACTTAGCAGCGTTTAACGTGGCCGCTTGTAATATTTGTAAGGGAGTAAACCCCGCTTGCTGTAGCAACTCAAACTCCTCGTGCAAGCTGGATCCTGGAAAGCAATACGGATTTCCCAAGTCGGTTCCGGTCAAAAAGGAAATTCCATTTCCATTGAGTAGCTTCAATCTGTTTAGATTGTCATGATAAACTGCCTTCGCGTCGGTCCATAGTTGCGCTGTTCTGCTTTTTACTCTAAAATCATTTTGTACTTTCCAACTTTGTGTTATTTCATGCGGAAGATAATCCAGCCGTTCATCTTTCATAGTATCTAACATATCCATATAAGCCAGGCCCCTTAGTACGACTACTGTTGGCGTTATCCACGTTCTATTTGCCCTTAATGTCGCGCAAACTTTTTCAAGTTTATTCGGAACAATTTTGCTTCTGAGCAATAAACTCTGACGCTCGGCCGATAGCGCTTTGGTGACAGCTGGATCCCCGTTTGAAAAATCAATTCTGTTAGTCACAGCAAATATTGAATCCTCTAGGTCTGATAAGGCCTCCGCGATACCCAACAGATGCTCCATCGAATACATTCCGGCATTCGATGCGTCGATCAGCTTCACCTTTTGGGGAACATGACCGACAAACTTGATGCGCAGTTCTTGACAACGCTTCGCAATTGCGAAAAAGGCAACGGGCGTCAGCCTGGAATAGACCTTAATAAAATCCGCTCCCGCCTTATACAGGCTGTCGACTAATTGAATTCCCCGTTCAGCGTTTTCGGCCACTTGTGAGCCGGGCCAAATAGGCGGCGTACCGTCAATAAGCCCTCCGGCAAGGATAAACCGCTGAAATGGAATTTCACCTCTTGCCATTTTTTTTCTGACAGTATCTGCAAATTTTAATTCGCCCCAGGTGTCCCTGAAGCCGGTAACCCCATATGCAACCATCAGCGGATTGCATATGTCGAACCACCCGCTCCACAAGGCGTGTACATGCATGTCCCACAAACCAGGAATTGCATATAGGTTAGTTGCGTCTATTATTTTAACTGACTTATCGTACTTATTTCTGTGTGGGATAATGTCAACAATCGAGTTACCTTTTATGAGTATATCGTGATTTATTGTGATTGAGCCGTCCGTTGTGTTAATTATCTTGGGATTACTAATGACAATATCAATTTTTTGATCTCCATATCCCAATAAAAATGCAGTAACGAAAACAATAATGAATTTCATAAGTTTTTGCCGTTGGTTGGGAGAGCTCTATTAAGGTAAGATAAAATTCCGATGCAGGGCATTCCTCTGCGAACAAGTTCCTATTAAGTGAGAGTGACTATCTAAGCCAAATGCATTAGATTACGATCGAACACAAAAAATAACCGAATGCGAAGACATATCATCATTCTTCTGCTTACCGCTGGCAGTATGTGCTGCAAATCGCAAAAACAAAAACCGATTAGTCTGTTCAATGGAAGAGATCTTACTGGCTGGCATGCTGACGTCCCTGAACTGGATACCAATACTTCGGCAAAAAATCCGTTCATTGTTCGCAATGGCATCCTCGTAAGCATGGGCGATCCCCGCGGTCACCTGATCACTGATTCGATTTACCAAGACTACCGACTTACAGTGGAATATCGTTTCGCCAACAAGCCTGGAAACTGTGGTGTGCTTGTTCATGCTTCTACTCCCCGGGCTTTGTACAAAATGTTTCCCAAATCGATCGAGGTGCAAATGGAACATCAAAATGCGGGAGATTTTTGGTGTATAGTGGAAGACATAAAAGTAAATGATATGGAAAAGCGCAGAGGGCCAAAGGAAAAGTGGGGAATCACAGAAGGAAAGGAGCGTCGTATTCTAAATTTAACTGACGGCTCTGAGAAACCGGTTGGTGGATGGAACACTTTGATCATCGAATGTGTAGACAAGTCAATTAAAGTGTGGGTTAACAAAGACCTTGTTAACTACGGATTTGAGTGTACAGCGGACAAAGGGCAGATTGCCTTGCAAGCGGAAGGATCAGAGGTAGAGTTTAGAAAATTAGAACTGCTTCACATATCAAAACTCAGCGGAGATAAGATGCCTCGCTGATGTCACTGACAATCGAGAACCGTCAACGATTTGTAGCACTAAGAAATTTTGAGTCGAAATCAGACGTTGTTGTTTTTGTGAGTCGAGCCAATTAAATTAATAACGTCGGATCTCCTAAGGCAATTCTTGGATAAAAGCAGGTTAGAAGAACCATCAGCCCCCAGGTGGACACGAACACACTAAAGCTGTAGACCATTTGTGGTGGCAAAAAAGGCAACAATAAAATCCTTAGAGCAGCGGCAAGAATTTTCACAGCCAGGGTAATTCTGATGAACATAGGTTAATCCTCCTGATAGGTGTTTTTTTCTTTCCCTCACGGTTTACGATGGCGGCCAATGCCTTTATCAGCACTTTTTCTCCGGAAACTTTCGGAGATACCATACGGATTTCTGAAAGACTGTTGACCGAATGCATATACATTACGCAACAGAATATCGACATCAGCTTTTTCATAGAGGTGGATCTCAATTAGAAAATTAAAAATTGGGGCATAAATGAACAAGAGTAAGTACCCCAAAAAGGAAGAAATTATTTACGTATTTCCACTCCTAAAAAATACGGTTCAGGAATGCAGGCCGACCACAAGTCGTTTGATATTACTTATTTAGAAGATACTTATTGAGCAACTCAATTCCTTTTTTTATTTCTTCTCGCCCTCGGGATTCAATTCCATACCATCCTCTATATCCGGATTCCTTGCATAACCTGATCATCTTCGCGGTTAATTCTTCAGTGGGCTGATTTCGGTATGACATTCCTTTGGCATAAGGAACTGTTTTTTGGAGATAGGTGTAGTTATCGAATTCAGCGGAAGGGTTTCGCCAATCCGGATATACACCAAACGCCGGATCGTTTATCCGTTTTAAGAGCGACACCATCCAATCCGCATCATTTGAAACACCTCCATGATTTTCTATAACAATGCTCACATTTGCAGGTCGTGCGTATTCTATAAGTCTATTGTAAGACTCCGCTGCCCAAGCGAGAGCTTGTTCTTTGCCAACGTGCTCCGGCCCCCGGCAATTTGTTCTTATCGCGTGACACCCTAAATAATGTGCGACGTCAACCCACTTCCGGTGATTAATTTCAAATTGTTTTCGCCCAGCGGCCGTATCAGAACAACCGTCGCCCTCCTCATCCACCATTATCAACACGATCGCTACGCCATGATCAGCGGCGCTTTGCTTCAGTTTTTTTAAGTATTCTTCGGTAGGAGCTTCAAAAAGTGTATTGACAAATTCGATCCCGTTAAGACCAAAATCCTCTCTTGCTATTCTGGGGAAATCCAGGTTCTTCCATTTGCCAGCTCTGATTTCTTCCACGAGCGCCCATTCGGCGAGCGAAATATCGTCTTTAAAAAACTGGGATGAATTCATACGAGGTTATCAGGCAATAAATAAAATGACAGAGACTATCGACTCTCGACTAACTATAACTCCCACCCCATGCGGTATTCCCGATAAAGGAACTTGTTCGCAGCCTCATCATTGGTGATTTTCATGTTAACAGAATCGTACTCCACTTTTCTCTTCGCCCTCAATGCAACTCCGCCCAACAAAATAGTCTCAGTGACTGGCAACGCATTCAAAAAACTGCCGGGCGACTGCGTGTTTGTCTTAAAGGCGTTAATCCAATACTTCTCGCCACGCTCCGTCTCATCCTTTGGCGGCGGTTGACCATTCAAATAACTTTTCATCTTACTTTCTGGCAACAGTACAGGATTTTCATTTCGAAATCCTCCAATGATTTTTCCCTTATCACCGACAAACATCATCCCCTCAGGTTCCAGCAAGCGATCCCCCAGCTCTTCAGGGGAGCATGGTTTTATTCCTCCATCGTACCAGAAAAGATCGAACGGGGGCAATTGTTTTTGCTTGGGAAACTTAAAATGAACAACAGACGAATACGGAAACGCTACGTCGTTTTGCACTCCAACACTTACCTGGTTTTCGATCTTACATGTTGTCGTGCCCCAAGCCTCAGCTGAATACGGCGCGGTCTCGATTCCTAACGTTAGGAACAATGGCCACAAACTATAATGGCCCATGTCTGCAATACTCCCGCCACCGAAGTCGTACCATCCACGAAACACATTATGCGTGTAATTAGGGTGATAAGGGCGATTTGGAACAGGTCCTAGCCACAAATCCCAATCGAAACCATCGGGAATGGGCGGTGTGTCTGAGGGATTCGATGTCCACTGTGGCCACACCGGTCGATTCGACCAATTGTGAATTTCTCGCAGATTGCCAATTAAGCCGTCATTAATCCATTTCTTTACCAACTCGTTTCCATCCCGACGGCTCCATGCAAGCAGATGTGTGCTCACGCCGGTTTTTCTCGCCGTCTCAATTGTCAACCGCGCCTCATACATCCGATTTGCAATGGGTTTGTGTATCACTACATGTTTCTTTTTTTTCATCGCTGCTATGGAAATATATCCGTGCAGATGATCCGGGGTCATGATCTTCACCGCATCAATGCCTTTTTCTTTTTCAAGTAATTCACGGAAATCGCTGTACGCCGCACAACCTTTATAGTTGGAATTACTTTGCTTACTGTAATATTTTTCAACTAATTCTTTGCCGATATCCCTGCCTCCGGGTATTCCCGTCAAGCCTGAACCCCAATCAGGCTCATTGATGACCTTGCGAATGTCATCTCGAATTTCATTCGGTGACCAGTCAATATAGTTTGTACTCATTTTGTTGGGATCACAAACGGACACGATCTGTAACTCGGGGTTCGTGATTAGAGCACACATTTCTCGCAAGCCTTGCGTTCCACACCCGATATATGCGAGGTTGAGCTTATCACTTGGCGGAATGTAACCAGGGCCGCCTAGAACGTGCCGCGGTAAAATGGTAAATCCAATTGATGCGGCAGCGGCAGTCTCAATAAATTCACGACGTGGGATATTTTTCTTTGGATTCATAAAGCAAGTTTTAGTTGAGGGAATAACCCTTTCCATTAATAGTCTCAGTAAAATTTACAAAAAAATGTGAGAACAAGACGCACTCAGCATGAATTCCCTTGCAATTATCTTGGAAAAGGCACCGGCAGTTGAGGACATTAGCCAGTGGTGGCTGCGCTACTTCAGAAAAAAAGCCGCTTCGACATCGGCGCTTCAGGCGTAATATAAGTATTTGCAGAATTATTGGTACACGATCACCAATTTAGGATGTTTTGTTGCCTCCGCATGGAATGGTGGTTATTCGTGCTACTTTTTACATTTTCCGTGTAGATTCACCTTAGTTTGCGACCGGTGGCTGCAAAAACGGCCAGCTTTACAGTATTGCGAAACATCTCTTTAGTTCCATAAATGAGGGTAAACAAAAAATAAACTAGCCCTGGTCCTTTACGCAGTTTCATTATTTCGAGTTCATGCTTCATCATTATCCTCCGCAACTTTGCTTGTTTCTTAGGATCGGTGCTCGCATTACTAATATGAATGATGGTTGTACCTGAATAAAAAATGATCTTGTACCCGAGACTCTTTATTTGCAAACACCACAACTGATCTTCCCCATACATAAAAAAACGATCATCTAATTTCCCTCCCGGCAAACTCGTAAGAATTTTTTTTTCGAACATGAAGAATGCTCCATTCACCCAGTCGCACTCAATAGTCTGATCACAGTTAAAGTATTTGCCCAGCATCATCCGTGATCGCTTTTTATACGGCATTAAGAGAGGAATGAAACGGAAAAGATCCAAAAGCTCCCACCCTATACTTCTAAACTTACGAGCAGTATATTGAAGATGACCATCGGGATACACCATTCTACAACCCAACACCCCGGCGTGCTTATAACTTTTAAAGCAACCCAGGCTCGTTTTGACACTGTCCTCCAATAAAATCGTATCGCTATTGAGTAAGAGAACGTATTCGCCCTGGGCTCGCTGGATGCCTAAGTTATTGCCATATGCAAAACCGCCATTTGTGGCACTCTTAATTAAAATGATTCCCGGAAATTCACTTAAAAATTTTTCAGGATTGCATTCTGTTGAGTCGTTATCCACGAGGATTATTTCGTAGCTGACATCTACCGTGTGATGGATAATGGAGCGAATGCAGTTACACGTAAGCGTAAAATTATTGTAGTTAATTATAATAATGGAAACATCCATGCCTACGGCAATATAGGTTTGCGTTTGATCTTCTTAAATAAAAGAAAGAGCGAGCGTGTGAAAAAATTGCTATCGATTTGTCTGGCTAATCTGACGCTGTAGGTATCACACGGGTGGAAGTTATTTTGAGGCGCAAGCATATCGGCGTAATCTTTACAGCTTTTAAGAAAAGAAGATACGGTGAGTCCGTTTCGCTTATTGTTAGCAGTTCGAAGAAGGCGATGAGACAGGCCCTTACAATAAAAGCCGATAAAATGCAACGAATATCTTTCAATCGTTCTGCTTAAGTCACTGTTCCTGGTCTTCAATTCCCCTAAAAATTTAATAAATTGAGAAAAAGCAAGATGGAATTTTATGTCCGGGGATGTTGTGGTTGCGCTCTGATGCAGTCGAAACGCAAAGCACTCTTCAAAAGCCGTAGCCTTATAGCCTTTCAAAGCCAAATTTATCCATAGTTCAAAATCTGCAAACAGCAAATTAGGATAGGAAGGAATTCCTCCACATGCATTATAGTCCGAGGATCTCATTAGGAAACCTGTCCCCATGGTGTCGATGGTGCTGGCTAGGAACGACGCCAGGAACTCGGACGCTGACTGCACCTCATCCATTGGTTTGCAATGGCGAATAGTCGATCCTGTGGTATCAATGTATCTAAAATGTGTCTGATACAGGCTGGCGTCAGGATGTCTTAGAATCAATTTGTCTATGACGGATAAGTACTCGATATCAAGAATATCATCGTGTCCAATCATCGTCATGAATTCATTCTTCGGAATCGACGCAATTCTACCCCAGTTTTGTTCCATTGTAAGCGAAACTTCGGAGGGGTACAATTTTATTCTGTCATCTTTTAGCGACTTTACCCATTGCAAAGAGCCATCGTCACTATTATTGTCCAGTACATGCAAATTAAATCCACCGAAAGACTGTGAAAGAATGCTATTTACACATTGTTTTAGGTAGCTCCCTCCATTTTTGACGGGCAAAATAATACTGTAACGATGAACGTTAGGATCCATTTGTTATTTCTTGAATTTCTTCTTCAATTCTACAGCTTTGTCATGTAAGAAAGGAAAATGCGTCAACAAATAGTATTTGAACTTATACCTTTTCATAAAAGGAATTCGAAATATTCTCTTTTCACATTTTTTGATATCCGCTACACTCTCAACATCATTAGCACGTTTGCCATAACCCTTTAAGAAAGCTAAATGCCTCAGAAGCCAGACAGCGACAAAATGCTCCATACTTGTTTCTATAGTCGGCCAGCTCTTTAAGTGCGATAACCTCCGGGAAACATAATCGATGAAATTCGGACCTACAATAACCAACTGATCATTTTGCGCTCTGCCAAAGTTTTCTTTGTGTAACGTTTGATGACCAAGGGCTTTATTGATGACTACACATCCGGAATGGCCGCCCATAATGCTCATGTAGGCATAGTCACCCAAAAAAGCCGTTCCATAGTCAGGCACGCCACCCATTTCAGTCAACACATCTCTTTTCACAATGGCACAAGACCACAGGTAATGCGGAAATATTTTGAAATTGAAAAAATTCATCAAAAACTCTTCCGCATTGAGCTCCATTTCTTCATCGATAGAACGATGCGCTAAGCAAGAATTTACCCCCACCTTACAGTGATAGAAGTCTGCCAGCTCAGGATTTGTGCAAAACCAATTGCAACCACCTAAATACATGCCGTGAGTGGGATACTTTTTTTGCAGGTTGATCAGCGTTTCCAACATATCGGGATAAACAGGGTCGTCATCGGCGATCATCACAATGAATTCACCGCGAGACCGCTCAAGACTTTTGTTGAAGCTTTTTTTCATTCCAAGATTTTCATTGTTTGGAAAGTATTTGAAGCGTTCATCAAAGCTTTCAACGACAGATCGTGCACTTTGCGCAGGATCATTATCAGAAACGATTACTTCGAAATCTGCAAAAGTTTGATTTTGCAGACTCTTCAGCGTATTCGACAAGTAATCAAACCTCTTGAAAGTGGTAAGACAAAAACTGACCTTAGGACGGATATTCATCTAACTAACTCTTTTGAGGTATCCGCGAGGAGCGACGCTAATCAATAATTTACTATCGATCATTTCGTCAACTTGGAAATTCCTATTTATTGTCAAAAATTCATCTACAGCCGTTCTTGGATTGTTAGAAATACCCCAGGGCCTTTTTTGCGAAAAATATCCTTGCGGAAGATCTTCAACAATCGTATCGAACGCAACTATATAAGATCCGACAGTAACAAACGGTGAGTATAAATTCAATTCGCTCAGAACATGCTCGTGTGTATGATTTGAATCCAGGCAAACCAACACGGACTTTTTTCCTTGAACAATTTTCCCCACTTGTTCAATCACATCAGCACTCACCGATGAACCTTGGATCATGCTTATTCGTTTATACATGGAATGTTTTTCAATTTCTCGTCGATTATGCTCACGAATATCTATGTCAACTCCCAGGACCCTTCCGTTTCCAATAAGCTCGAGCAGGGATGCGTAATAAATGAGTGACCCGCCATGTGCAATACCCGTTTCAATTATCAAATCAGGTTTTATATCCCAAATTATTTCTTGCATAGCGATCATGTCCTGGGGGTATTGAATAATAGGTCTTCCCATCCAGGAAAAGTTATACGAATACTGCACTTTGTTCGACTCTGTGTTGAAACTTTTTGCCGCCAACTTCAATGCATTGTTGGTTCCATTTTTTCGAATACGCTCCTTTCTTTCATCAACGAAGGCCTGTACTGGATCACTCATTATCTATTATTGTTTTTAGTTTACTGTTATCGCCCCAAAAACGCATCGGTTCGTAGTCAGGATAAGGATAATAACCATAATTTAAAGAAATGTTCTTGTCAGCGCTATGTAAATGTTTTTCCACGAATTCCTTTATTGTAACGGGCCGGTTGCTGCAGCAATTAATTATACCGGTCACGTCATCCTGCAATGCAATTTTTACAATGTATTCTGCTGCCCTCTCCACGGGCAGATAATCCCTAACCTGTTCGCCGCCACTCATATTGAACGAGCTGTCATTACGCTCTAAGGCCCTATCAAGCTGCGAAAGTAATGAATTCGCGTTTTGTCCTTTTCCGTACAGGTAAAACAAGCGCACCCATTTAAACGAGAAAGCAAACGTTTGTTGCAATTGTTCAAGGAATTTTCTAAGTTCATTCTTGGCGATTGCATACGGATTAGAGGGATGAGCGGAAAAATTTTCCTTTAGCATTCCTTCCTGCATGCCATACTCCAAACAAGTGCCGGTTACTGTTAAACTCTTGAGTCCATTTCGAATGATATTGTTCAAGATTTCCTGGTGCCGCGGCAAGTTTTCCTCAATATGAAATAAAGATTTGTAGTTCGGGAGGCCCTCCCAGGCGAGGTGAATCATTACGTCCGGGCATTGAAAATGCTCGAAGTAATTTATTCTGTCATCAAACGATGCAAGGTCAAAATAAATGCACGTAACGTCGTTGAACCATGAAGTCTCCCTGGCTTTGGATTCATTCGATGAAGTGGCAATCACCAAGTGATCGTGACTTAATAATTCCTGGACAACATAATTACCAACAAACCCCGTTGCTCCTGTCACCAGTACTTTTTTCATGTGTTACAAAACCTCCAGTTTGGGAATCGGTAATACAAACCTACCTCCCCAGTCCCGGATATATGAAAGTTGATTAGTGATTTCGTCCTTCAGATTCCACGGAAAAATGATGACGTAGCTTGGTTGATTCCTCCTTAGGTAAGACTCATCCACTACAGGAATATGGCTTCCAGGGAGCCATTTATGCTGTTTGTAAGGATTAGCATCAGCAACATAATCGATAAGATCACCTTTAACACCGCAGTAATTCAACAACGTATTTCCTTTGGCCGCAGCTCCATACGCAGCGACTTTTTGCCCTGATTTTTTTTTATCAACCAGGAAAGAAAGTAAGGCTAATTTTACATCCAGTGCTTTTTTCTGGAAATTGTTGTAATAAGCAAGGGTCGTCATTCCTTTATCCATTTCCAGCTTTAACAGCTCATGTACGGTGTCGCTTACCAGGAGACTCTCATTTTCTTTGTGCTTTGCATAAATACGCAACGATCCTCCGTGGGTGGGGATTTGTTCGACGTCGAACAATTGAAGCCCTACCGATTCAAAGATCTGCTTTACGCTAGTTAATGAGAGATAAGAAAAATGCTCGTGATAAATGGTGTCAAACTGGTTATTATCCACAAGCTGCATTAAATGCGGAAACTCCATTGTGATCACACCGTTTGCAGCGAGTAATTTTTTCATCCCTCGCACGAAGTCAACAATGTCCGGCACGTGGGCCAGCACATTATTCCCAAGGAGTAAGTCAGCTTTCATTTGCGAGTCACCAGCCAGGCGATCTGCGAGGGCTGATCCAAAAAATTCCGTGATTGTTTTGATTCCTTTCTTTATAGCAACTGCGGCGGTGTTGGCAGTAGGCTCAATTCCTAAAACAGGAATATTTCTTTCCTTAAAATACTGAAGCAGGTAACCATCATTACTGGCGATTTCAATAACCTGCGATGATTTGCTAAATCCAAATCGTTCGATCATTGTCTCTGTATACCGCTTGGCATGTTTCAACCATGTGGATGAAAAAGAGGAAAAGTATGCGTACTCACTGTTAAATATGGCATCCGATTTTTTATACTCATCTATTTGAACGAGAAAACAATGATGACAGGTGTACACCTTTAGCGGATAAAAGGCTTCCGGCTCGTTTAGCTGTTCTTCTGTGAGAAAGGAATTCGAAGCCGGCGAATTTACCAAGTCGATAAATATGTGCTTTAACTCCGATTTACAAAATCTGCAGAGCATGATTAAATTCCTTTGAAATTGTCATCGACTAACAAGTGGGCCCTGTCTCTGGATGAAACCAGTGAAACGGGCAGTGGCCATTGTATGTTGATTTTTGGATCGTCAAAACGAATCCCTCCTTCCGAATTGGGCGTATAAAATTCCGTATGGTGATAAATCAGTTCGCAATGATCCTGCAAGCACTGAAACCCATGAGCAAATCTTTCCGGTATGTAGAGCATTTTTTTATTACTCGCTGATAATTCGACACCAAACCATTTTAGGAATGTTGTTGATTCCCTTCGGACGTCAACAATCACATCGTACACCGCGCCGACAATACATTTTACCATTTTTATTTCCCGGAATGGATTCAACTGAAAATGCATTCCCCGAATAGTCCCTTTTTTGTTCGTAACTGAATGATTCAATTGCACCCATTCTTTTTGATGTCCTATTTCCAGAAAATCATTCTTGCAGTAAAATCTTGCGAACCAGCCGCGCTCGTCTGTGAGAACATTCGGGTCAATTACAAAACTTCCTTGTAGTGGCGTTGGCGTAAAAGTCATAAAGTAAAAAAGTCTTTGATTTGCTGAAACGTAAATTGTGCCTGTTGCCCGACAGGCTGTTTATACCAATCAATTGTCCATTTTATCGCTTGGTTAGCATCCAATTTGGGACGCCAACCAATTTCCTTTCTTGCAAGATTGATGTCTAATTTTAGCAAACCTGCTTCATGCGGTTGGTCAGGAACAGCAACGCTTTGCCAGTTTCCGGTTCCCCAATAGTTTATAGCGGCTTTCACCAATTCCTTCACTTTTAAATGATCTGTGGGCGACGGACCAAAGTTATACGCGTTAGAATATTTCTGCGGCTCATGATCCATCAGGCCGGCAAGCTGCAAATAACCACTCAGAGGCTCAAGCACAAATTGCCACGGGCGCACAGCCTCAGGATTACGAACTTCTATGTTCATGTTTCGTTGCAAGGAACAAACGATATCAGGAATGATTCTATCCGCACTCCAATCACCGCCTCCAATGACGTTCCCCGCGCGGGCAGTAGCGATGGATTTTTGGTGATCCCGGTAATTTGAAGCGTTAAAAAAAGAACTCCTGAACGAGTCAACAACTAATTCGGCGCACGCCTTGCTTGCGCTATATGGATCGTAGCCGCCCAAACGGTCATCTTCACTATACAAAACATGCTGTTCCTTATTTTGGTACACTTTATCTGTAGTAATGACAATAATGGTCGTCTTCTTTGTCAAGACTTTACTAGCTTCCAACAAGTTTGCCGTACCAATAACATTCACCTCAAAAGTTTCCGCCGGGATCTCATATGAACGGCGAACGAGTGGCTGTGCTGCCAAATGAAAAATGTAATCGGGCTGAAACGATGCAATTTCATCTTTCAAAACTGCCTTATTCCGAATATCGGCAATCACGCTTTCACAAATGTTAAGCGGTTCCAGAATTCTAAATAGCCCATTGTCATGCTCCGGTTCTAGTGCATAGCCTCTTATTTTGGCACCAAGAAAATGCAGGGTGGCCGCGAGCCAGGAGCCCTTAAAACCCGTGTGACCTGTTAAGAAGACTTTTTTGCCAGAATAGTATGAGGAAAGTTGAGTGTGCATCACCAGGTCTTCCATTTTGCCTGGCCCGAACGCCAGAGTGCCTCCAATTCTAATTTATCACGCAATGCGTCCATGCATTTCCAAAAGCCCCGGTGTTTGAATGCAGCGAGTTCGTTGTCATCGGTCAATTTTTCAAGGGGCTCATCTTCCCACATTATTTCATCCATGTTGTCATCGAGATACTTAAAAACTTCAGGTTTCAAAACAAAAAATCCTCCGTTAATCCATTTGCTCTCATCTTTAGTTTTCTCTCTGAACGACATCACATCGCCGTTGTCGGCCACCGCCATTCCTCCAAACCGCGCCTCGAGCTGCACAGCAGTTACCGTGGCTAATTTTTTGTGAGTTTTATGGAAAGCAAGAAGTTTATTTAGATCTACGTCACTTACCCCGTCGCCATAAGTGAGCATGAAATCCTCGTCATCCAGGTATTTTTGAATCTTTTTCAAACGCCCCGCAGTTTTGGTGTCTAACCCTGTATCCACCAAAGTAACTTTGAACGCTTCTATGTTCCCTCCAAGGACTTGTACTTTGTTATTACCCAATTCAATCGTGATGTCCGAGTTGTGGAGAAAATAGTGCATGAAATACTCCTTAATGACATATCCTTTATATCCAAGACAAATTATAAAATCGTTGTGTCCATATTGGCTGTACATCTTCATTATATGCCACAGAATTGGTTTTCCGCCGATTTCAACCATTGGTTTGGGCCGCGCATCGGTTTCCTCTGAAATTCTTGTACCCAATCCTCCAGCGAATATGACCACTTTCATACCGTTATTTTGGTTGGGGCAAATCTATTGTAAAAACGCATATAAACTGATGTATTCGAGAAACAACTGCATGCCTCTCTTTTTTCTTTCATCAAGTCGATAACTCAAGTGGAGTGTATAATATTTTTTTAGATCAAAAAGCGCGAACTGCTCCGTTCTGACAATTTCATCAATGTGGTTAAGCCCTATTGAATTTGCGTCATTGAATTTCTGGATGAATGAATCTGGCAAACGTCTATTGCTTATCCACGCAGCAAACACAAACGGCAATCCGGTAATCGCTCTCCACTCAGATGCAAGATCATATATAAATGTAGATATCCTGCGCTGCTCAAAGGCTCTGTCGCCGATGACCAATCCTGCAGTGGTACCGGCAATTTCCTTTCTGTAACTGTCATTTACAGCCTGGACTATTTCAGGATAAATTCCCCACGACTCGTGCATTAACCATCTTAATAATGCAGCTGAAGAGCGGCTTTCATAATCGAGGTAAACTTTTTGGATCTCATTTAGCGGTACTTCGCTAAACAAGCATACTGAAGCAACCTCCGTTTCAGTACCAATACAATAATCACTTGCAATAAAACTTTCTTTTAATTGTGGAATCACCGCAGTAGGTACTAGCCCAATATCGATTTCATTATTTAACAACAGGTCTGCCAACCGCGCTGGAGTTTCTTCCAATAGCTCTATTTCATCGGAAATAGGGCGAAGTTTTAAACCATATACCAATGGACGGGTGTTCAGATAACTTACGATGCCGACTCTTATTTTATTGTCCAACTAGATGATTTTGCCGATTGATTAAAATGACGAATATCGCGAAGTTCGTAGAACAAATGATTATTTTAAAATGTAACTACCGTGTAAATGTTTTCTTATACTCGGGCATCGCCCTGAAATAAGTGGTCAATATTTGCGCGCCTTCAATGCCACCAGCTAATATCATAAACTAATCTTTGTAGTGACGCAGCACTTTACAAACAAAAAGACCATTCGCGAGAACGGTCTTAGCTTTTGCCCTCAGTAATGTGATGCGTTACTTCAAACTAAATACCTTACCCGCCATTTTTTTATCGCCAATGCTCAATTGATAGATTAGGCCGCCACTTGAAATACGTGATTTGTACTGAACGGTTCGCACCTCGCCTGCCATCATCCACCCTTCAAAAACAACACCGAGTTTTTGTCCCTGCAGATTGTACACTTCCAATAGTACTTTCCCTGAACCGGTTCCCGAGATTTGGAAGTTAACAATGTTCGTAAACGGATTAGGATACGCTCTTATCGCTGGACCTGCGTCCAATTGTTCGGCAGTTGGAACTGCTACTGTTGTCAATTGACAATTGTTCGGTGGTTTTGGCGTATCATCCTGGCAGCCGAATTGCGCATTTAGAGTGCCTGTGCTACCCGATGCAATAACTCCATTTACTCTCGATCTAAATGTATACGCGGCGGTTGGAGTTCCGGAAATGGTTGAACCTGTAATCGATTTTGCGTCATATTTTACAGAAACTATGTATGTGGCACCAGGCGTATACGTTGAAACTGTTAGAGTCGCCTGGCTGTTACTTGTGCCCGCGAGGCTTGCAGTAAATCCTATTGAACCGGTTCCGCAACTTAGATCTGTCAATCTAACCTGGCTCACGTTTTGGACGGAGAAGAGTTTGAAGCTTGAGTTGTTGTTGAACTGTTCAACTGTGATTACGAACGGACCGCCAGAGGGAGCCGTTACGTACGAGTAATAGAAAAATACACCGGGAGTTACATTTGAGATTGAATTTCCTGATTTGCTATAACAGATTTTTTGCAATTGCGGGGCCGTACCGGAGACATAATTACAGCAAGTGGTTGCGGTTGGGAATATGTGCGCGCTACAAGCCGCAACAGTAATCGTCTGGCTGCAAGTCGCCGTGTTGCCACAGTCGTCCGTAGCCTTCCATGTTCGTGTAAGTCCGTCGGCTGAGGTTGAAACCACTGCGATGGCTGGTGAGCTATCGCAGTTGTCGGTTGCTGTCGGCTGGTCGAACTGCACTGGTGTGTTACACTCGATTGATTTATTTCCAGCGCAGGTAATTGTCGGCGGAGTAACGTCAGCAATAACTGTATAAGTATACGTCCAAACGTGTGAATGACCCGCGCAATCCGTATAAGTGAACGCGTATATCATTGTACCGCCACAAGCAACAGGTGACGGTACTGTCACTGTCGGCGTAAGTGTATTACCGCAAGCATCAATAACTGTCGGCGGCGTTGGGTGAACAGCATTTGAAGGACAGTCGACTGTTGAAGACCCGTCTGCTGGCAGCGTGAAGTCAAAAATACTAATGGTATAGGTATATGTCCAATTATGAGTATGCCCTGCGCAATCAGTGTAGGTATATGAATAGACCATCGTACCATTGCAGGCAATAGGTGACGGAGTCGTCAGGACCGGTGTGATACTATTACCGCAAGCATCAAAAATCGTCGGCGGTGTTGGATGAACAGCGTCTGCAGGACAGTTGACCGTTGAAGATCCGTCTGCCGGCAACGCGAAGTCCGGATGAACAATAGTATAAGTATATGTCCACGAATGCGTGTGATTAGCGCAATCAGCGTAGATATAAGTATAGGCCATCGTGCCATTACAAGCTACTGGTGATGGTGCCACCTGAATCGGGATAATGTTATTACCACAAGCGTCACGAATCGGCGGCGGCGTCGGCTGAATGGCGTCCGCAGGGCAGTTGATCGTGGAAGAGCCATCTGGTGGCAGCGTGAAATCGGGAAGATTAATTACATAAGTATATATCCAGTCATGACTATGGCCCGCGCAATCCGTGTAGGTAAATCTATAAACCATCGTACCATTGCAGGCGACAGACGATTGTGCAAAAACAGTTGTACTAATTGTATTACCACAAGCGTCAACAACTATCGGCGGCGTCGGTTCGACAGCATTTGCAGGACAGTTCACATTGGATGATCCATCTGCTGGCAGCGTGAAGTCGGCAAGTTGGGTCCAGGTAGCGGTGCGCGACACAGTAGTTGTGTTGCCGCATGAATCCACAGCAGTAAATGTCCTTGTCTGGGAACGGGAGCATCCGTTGCTTTGGACGGGAGCAGTAGATATGTTCAATGTTGGTGTGCTACAGGAATCAAAAGCCGATGCTGAACCTAACGCAGCATTAATGGCCGCCGAATCAGGGTTACACCCAAGATTCAAATTGTTGCCTGTCGCTGTGACAATCGGTGGTGTGACATCTTGTATCCAAGTTGCGGTGCGTGATGTGCTCGCAGTATTTCCACAGGAATCACTAGCCGTAAACGTCCTTGTTTGAGACCGAGAGCAACCAGCACTCTGAACGGCACTGGTGGACACATTAACGCTCGGGTTTCCACATGGACCGGTTGCCGTAGCAGAACCCAAAGCGGAATCAATCAGTGTCGGCGCCGGGTTACAACCAAGAGCCAGGTTACTGCCAATTGCTGTTATTGTAAGTTTCGAGGCTGGCGAACAGTTTTCACAAACCGTGGTTGTGATCAGAGAGGATTCCATTACTCCGACAGTTATTGTCGGATTATTGAATGCCACATTACCAATCGCAACAACATCTGGAGTGGGCTGACTATAAGAAGGATTCACCACGGTAACGTTACTCGTGTTAATTCCCGAACAACTACCACCAACGCTATCGATCTTCATTACGAACATATTGTTGCTGTCCGCAATCGCCGGCGCGCCTGTACTATGTCCGACAAGAGTATAGCCTCCGCCGGGCGCAGGCGTCATGTTGGCAATTGACTGTTGACCTGCTAACGGGTATTGTTTCGTGAACGCGAGAGTACCGTTTGCATTAACTCGACAAATAAGTACGTCCGATTCATTGTTGTTTTCTCCATTCACGGCCACAAAACCGCCATCAGGCAGCGGGTACCATCCATAGCTCAATGACCAGGTTCCCGGTATTACCGGTTTTCTCACATTCTGCACCGTTCCATCTGTATTGATATTCCACACGCATTGGTGTTGATTCTGTTCCGAAAAATTATCTGCTATCGTAGAGAACACCTGGTATCCTGTGTTTGTCTTTTTTATTCTCCACATCGAAACACTACGGTTTTCGGCATCGTAACCCCTGATCCATTGTACCGCACCATTGGATTTGTCCAGCTTCATTACATAGCTATCGTAATATGAAGCCCCATAATAAAATCCTGCTACTAGTAAAAAGTTTCCATCTTCTATTACGGAAGTTGCATTATCAGAATTCGAATTCCCGTAAGACCTACTCCAAATTACATTTCCCTGCGAATCGGTTCGCATTACAAATCCATCTGCTACTCCCGGAGAGAACTTATGTGTTCCCACGACGGCATACCCGCCATCCGATAATTGCGTCACATCATAACCCGTCTCACCATAAACGTTTCCATCGCCATATTTCTTTGACCACTGTATATTACCTGAAGCATCCAACTTGACCAACCAGGCATCGCCAGCGACGTTACCAAATGATTTAGTCTGGCCACAGGCAATAAATCCTCCATCACTGGTTTTTCTCACCTCATGAAAAACATCGTCGCCAGCCCCCCCGGTGGCCTTGGTCCATAGCACACTCCCTCCCTTGTTAATTTTTGTTATCAATCCATCAACACCTCCGTTGCCAAAGCTATTGGTGTTACCGGCAATCACATAGCCGCTGTCTCCGGCCAGTGCGAGGTCATACGGGAAATCATTCCTTACACCGGCATATATCTTTTGAAACAACGAAATTCCGTTGAAGCAACTCGAGTCTGGTGGTGTAGTAACGTTAAGTACCGTTATTGTCTGAGCTACCGTGCCTGAGTGATTACCACACGCATCGACTGCATCCCAGCTCCTTGTTACTTTATAGCAGTTAGTGCAAGTTCCTGCTGCGGTCACATCACTTAACTGGCGCACTGTCACAGGTCCGCAGAGGTCCGATGCAGTTGGTGCAGTAAATGATGGCGTTGCCGGACTTTCAACAGTAGCGTCAGGACCAGCAGCACCGATTGTCGGAGGTGTAATATCAGTAACGAAAACCGTCTGCGCTACTGTGGTCGAGTGATTACCGCACGCGTCGACTGCATCCCAGGTCCGTGTTACTGTATAATTATTAGCGCAAGTACCTGCGACTGTCAGATCACCCCCAAGGCGATTTACGGTTACTCCCCCGCAGGCGTCAGATGCTGTTGGTGCGGTAAAAAATGGTGTGCCGGGACACAAAATAGTTAGGGTAACACCAGCAGGACCGATTGTCGGCCGTGTAGTGTCTACAACTGTAATCGTCTGCAATACTGTGGCCGAATGATTGCCACACGAGTCAACTGCGTCCCATGTCCTTGTTACTGCATAATTATTCGCGCAGGTACCTGCCACGGTCACGTCAGCAAGGTAATTCACGGTTACTCCGCCGCACCCGCCAGATGCTGTTGGTGCGGTGAATGATGGTGTTCCCGGACAGGCAATAGTGGCGTTAGGACCAGCAGCACTGATTATCGGTCCTGTAACATTAACAACAGTAATCGTCTGTGATACTGTGGCCGAGTGATTACCGCACGAATCCACCGCATCCCAAGTCCTTGTTTCTGCATAACAATTAGTGCAGGTGCCTGCCGCTGTCACATCACTTAATAGATGTACTGTCGCTACGCTACAGAGATCAAATGCAGTTGGGGCAGTAAACGATGGTGTTGCGGGACTTTCAACGGTAGCGTCTGCGCCGGCAGCACCGATTGTCGGTGGCGTAGTATCAGCAATAGTAATCGTTTGAGATACGGTCGCTGAGTGATTACCACAAGCGTCTACTGCATCCCACCTTCTTGTTAAGATTGTTGCACACCCGCTCGCTAATGCTACCTCACCAAGTAGATTCACCGTAGCCGTTCCACAAACGTCACTTGCTGTGGGAGGAGTAAAGTTTGGTGTTGCCGTGCACTCAATAGTGGCGCTGGCTCCAGCAGCACCAATTGTTGGTGGTGTAATATCAATAATTGTAATCGTCTGCGATCTTGTAGCTGAGTGATTACCGCACGCATCTGTGGCATCCCAGCGTCTTGTTATCGTTCTTGAGCAACTGTTACCTGATGTCACATCACCCAAGTTGTTTATCGTGGCCCCATTGCACGCATCACTTGCGGTGGGCGCAACAAAATTTGGTGTGGCTGTGCAGTTGATCGTTCCGTTGGCTCCTGGAGTTCCAATCGCAGGAGCAACATTATCAGTAATGGTGAAGGTCTGTGATACCGTTGCACTATGATTCCCACAAGCGTCCGTAGCATCCCAGGTTCTTGTTATTGTCTTTGAACAACTGTTCCCTAAAGTCACATCACTCAGTCGATTTACGGTTACTCCTCCGCAGACGTCGGATGCTGTGGGTGGGGTAAACAATGGTGTTGCCGTACAGCTAATGGTGGCGTTAGCACCGGTACCACCGATCGTAGGTGGTGTAATATCAGTAACTGTAATCCTCTGCGATACTGTGGCCGAATGGTTACCGCATGCATCGACTGCATCCCAGGACCTCGTCACTGTATAATTATTAACGCAGGTACCGGCCACGGTCATGTCACTCCCCAGCCGATTTACGGTTGCTGCTCCACAGGCGTCAGAGGCGGTTGGCGGAGTAAATAGTGGTGTTGTCGTACATCCAATAGTTGCATTAGCGCCAGCCGCACCGATGGTGGGCGGTGTAATATCAATAACGGTAATCGTCTGCGATACTGTGGCCGAGTGATTACCGCATGCGTCGACTGCGTACCAAGATCTTGTAACCGCATAGTTATTAGCGCAGCTACCTGTCACTGTCACGTCACTCAGACGATTTACGGTTGCTCCCCCACAGGCATCAGATGCTGTTGGCGCGGTGAATATGGGTGTCGACGGACAGCCAATAGTGATGTTAGCACCAGGAAAACCAATTGTGGGCGGTGTAATATCAATAACTGTAATCGTCTGCGATACTGTGTCCGAGTGATTGCCGCACGAGTCGACCGCATACCAGCTTCTTGTTACTGCATAATTGTTATTGCAGGTGCCGGCTACTGTTACGTCAGGCAGGCGATTCAAGGTTACTCCTCCGCAGCCGTCAGATATTGTTGGTGCGGTGAATGATGGTGTTGCCGGACACCCAATGGTGGCGTCCGGACCAGGAGTACCGATTGTCGGCGCAGTGGTTGAGTCGGTTTGAGAAAAAAGTTTGGTACAAAGCAGGCAAGTAAAAAAAGTATACAGCGCAAGTTTTGGTGTCCTCATAACAGGGCAGTTAAGGGTTAAAAAATTGCAGTTTAGATACCTAGAATATCTATTTATTCGCAGAATTCTAAAAGGCCCATTTGCCAGAATAGATTGTTATTAAATTACACAAGTTAACTGAAAAGGAAAGTTAGATTTTCCAGATGAGTCATTATGACCAGTAACCGCGTCAAAATCGAAAAAAATCGCCTGAGCGGAAAGACTTGTGATTATGTCGCCCTCTGTTTTGCTTTTCACATTTCAAAAAAACGTCAACTCTCCTTCTCTGCAATTAAGTATTTTTGGATGGCAAATTTGAAATTTCTTAAAACAAAGGAATGGAACTTACACCTCTTACGGCTGTATCTCCGATTGATGGACGATATCGAAAGCATATTCAACACCTGGACGAATATTTCTCAGAATTTGCGCTTATCAAATACCGCGTATTTGTTGAAATAGAATATTTTCTTTTCCTCGCCGAAAAAAAGTTTTTCAAGGTGTCGAATAAGGTCGTCAAACAACTTAAGAAACTGCAGGAAGACTTCGGCCTGGAAGATGCGCAGGAAATAAAACAGATCGAGTATACAACAAATCACGATGTAAAGGCTGTTGAATACTTTCTAAAAAATGAGTTGAAAAAATTTGGAGCAGAGGATGAAAAAGAGTGGATTCATTTTGGCCTCACCTCGCAGGATGTGAACAATACTTCTATTCCTCTGCTGTGGAAACATGCGATTGAATACGAGTATCTGCCCGGACTCCTAAATCTCAACAGCCAGCTGAAACTCCTGGCGAAGACGTGGAGAGACATCCCAATGTTGGCACATACACATGGACAGCCAGCGAGTCCCACTAAACTGGGAAAAGAGATAATGGTTTTTGTCGAACGGATAGAAAATCAAATCGACCAATTGATCAACATTCCATTTAACGCCAAGTTCGGAGGCGCTACGGGAAATTTCAACGCACATCATGCCGCATTTCCGAAAGTAGACTGGATTAAATTGTCTAATGAGTTTGTGGAAAAGAATCTTTGTTTGACAAGACTACAGTACACTACACAAATAGAACACTACGATAATCTCGCTGCGCATTTCGATTGCCTGAAAAGAATCAACAATATATTTGTTGATCTGTGTCGCGATATGTGGACCTACATATCTATGGATTACTTTAAACAAAAATTGAGAAAGAATGAGGTTGGTTCTTCCACGATGCCTCACAAGATTAACCCGATTGACTTTGAAAATGCCGAAGGCAACCTTGGCGTGGCAAATGCGTTGTTTCAACACCTGGCATCTAAACTTCCCGTATCGCGGCTGCAGCGGGACCTGACCGACTCCACTGTACTTCGTAACATAGGCGTGCCGTTTGCACATACACTCGTAGCTTTCAAGTCCATCGACAAGGGCCTGCAAAGCCTCATTGTGAACGACTCGAAAATCTACGCAGATCTCGACAACAACTGGGCCGTCGTTTCAGAGGCCATTCAAACAATTTTGCGTAGGGAAAATTATCCCGAGCCTTATGAAGCATTGAAACACCTAACGAGAGGGAATAATCAGCTGGATAAAAAAACGATCCATGCATTTATCGACGGTCTCACAATTGACAATGAAACCAAAAAAGAACTCAAAAAAATCTCCCCGCATAATTATACAGGTATAGTGAATTTTGGATAAATTCCATCCAACACAAAATTCAAGCCGCGGGAATTGGGCACAGGTTTGCAGAACGGAGAAGAATAATAAACAATTCACGGGAGAAAGAAGCTCCTCTCTACTTACAACAATCTTTCTTTCGGACAAAAATGGCCTTGAATATTTTCCAAAAGAAATTACCTATTGATGATATAACGGTCATGACGCTTGATTATAGCTCTACGATTGATGAATGAATTTGTTTCTCATTTTCCCACATACAAATGACATGTGCATTATCAAGGGATTTTAAAATAGGGAGCGATCCGGCACCGAGTTTTTCTTTTATTCCTCCAGGTTTACGGAGAACAACTGTGCCATTCTCTGTCCATGCATATACATTTTTTCCGTTGACAGTTTCCATTGAACAATTTCTCCCCTCTCCTATTCTCGCTTCTGGTTTGCCAGGCTCACAGGCGTAAATATTATCTTTTCGTTTCCACACAGTTTCAACGCTCCCGCTTTCAGTCACTACAAAGGCACCCCCATCCATTGGACATCCATCAAGTTTCCAATTTCCATTTCCCAATTGCTGCGCCTGGCGAAACGTGTTTCCACCATCTGATGATTGGACGAGGTAGATATCCCTGTTTCCATTCAGCCAGTTGCGGAACATCAGATATACATGGTCTCCTTTGATCAAGGTCGAGGGCTTACAGCACTCGCAAACACTGCCGTCAGGCGACACATAAACCAAGAAGTTTTTTGACCAGGTCTTTCCACCATCGTTAGACCGTGCTCCAAAAATCTTGTTGTGCCCGTTTCCTCTAAGGTCAAGCCAGGCTGCAAATACATTCGGTCCGTCGGCGCTCAAAGCCATGAGCCCTTCCTTGGCGACTGTATCCACATCGTTTACCCTGGCCGTCTTTCTCCATTTTCCTTTTTCATCCATGACATAAGAAAAAATATCACCCTCAGAATTGGATACAATTGCAGCCAGTCCGTCCTTTGTCGCCGCAATTTGCGGTCCACGCATATGCGATGCAGCGAGTTCAGGAAGAAGGGCTACGAGAACTGGTGCAGAAAAACTGTTCCCATTATTATTCGAAAAACGGTAGAAAATAGTATCACCATTGCCGTACACTAGATGAAGATTGTTCTTGCGGTCTTTTGCGAGATTCGGCATTTGGCCTACGGCGATGATTGATCCTTTTTCTACAAGCGGATTTGTACAACCTGCAACAACAATAATCGCAGAAAACGTGGCAACAATTA
>AR_comb_assmDRAFT_10705131_pt1 | contig 24084 bp, 13 predicted proteins | sample ArasoioldDNA_FD_10543 | JGI IMG/M metagenome (IMG submission 10543) | reverse complement strand
AGGAAAAAACACGCAGGGATTGGGAGCAAAAGTATATGTATATGCAAACGGAAAACAGCAATACCAGGAGCAGATGACGGCAAGGGGTTATCAATCTTCTGTTACACCTGCATTGCATTTCGGGCTTGGAAAAGATAGCATAATTGATTCGCTAAAAATTATATGGCTGAATGGAAAAACGCAGTTATTAAAAAACTTGAAAGCCAATCAGTTTATTACCTTAAATGAAAAAGATGCAATCTCAAAGTCCTTAAAACCATCTTCACAGCCAACTCTGTTTGAAGAAATAAAATCGCCCATTTCATACAAAGACAGCTCAAAAAATATTAATGATTTTAAAAGGCAGCCTTTACTTGTGAACCCGCTTTCTTATTCAGGTCCATGTTTGGTTAAAGGCGACGTAAATGGCGATAAACTGGAAGATGTTTATGCAGGTGGAGGAAATGGAAAAAGTGGTGCACTATATATTCAACAGCATGATGGCTCATTTATTCAGCAGCATGAGCCTGCATTTGAAAATGATAAATTCAGTGAAGACGTTGATGGATTATTTTTCGATGCCAATGGAGATAAATATAATGATTTGTATGTTGTAAGCGGCGGCTATGATAACTATCAGCCTGGTGATTCTTTATTACAAGACAGGCTTTATATAAATGATGGCAAGGGTAACTTCACTAAAAGCACCAATGCCTTGCCTTTAATGCATGTAAGTAAAAGTTGTGTGCGCAGTGCTGATATAAATGGTGATGAATTTCCGGATTTGTTTGTGGGCGGAAGAGTAATTCCCGGTCAATATCCTGTAACACCACAAAGTTATTTACTGATAAATGATGGGAAGGGTCATTTCACAGATTCAACAGTCTTCATTGCACCATCATTGCAGCATATTGGAATGGTAACCGATGCAGCGTGGGTTGATCTGAATAACGACAATAGAAAAGATTTAATCATTGTAGGTGAATGGATGCCGGTTACTGTTTTTATAAACAACAATGGCAAACTTGCAAACAAAACAAAAGATTATTTTGAGGATGAATACATTGGCTGGTGGAATAAAATATTAGCAGAAGATTTGAATAAAGATGGCAAACCAGACCTGGTAATTGGCAATCTTGGATTGAACACACAATGTAAAGTAAGCGATAAAGAACCTGCTGAAATGTATTACAAAGATTTTGACGGTAATGGAACAATCGAACCAATTCTCTGCTTTTACATCCAGGGAAAAAGTTATCCTTTTTTGTCAAGAGATGAAGTGGTTAGCCAGATCAATGGCATGTCAAAAAAATTTCAGCATTATGAGGATTATGCAGATGCTACCTTGCAGGATGTTTTCACGCCTGAACAATTAAAAGAGGCCGGGCATCTGAAATCAAATATTTTAGCCACAACTTATTTTGAACGCGGCAAAGACGGTAAGTTTCATAAAAAATATTTACCTGCCGAAGCACAGTTCTCCCCTGTATTTACTATTACTTCTATTGATTATAACAAAGATGGAAATGAAGATTTGCTCTTGTGCGGCAATATCCATCATGCACGTTTGCGTTTTGGTAATTATGATGCAAATTATGGTGTGTTATTAAAGGGTGATGGAAGAGGACATTTTACTTATATAAATCAACAAACATCGGGCTTTAATATTAAAGGTGATGTGCGTTCTGTTATAAACATGAACAATATACTACTCTTTGGCATCTGTCAAAAGCAGATTAGTAGTTATAAAATTAAATAAGTATGGGTCTATAACAACGCTTGATATCTATTTTGGTTTAAATGTGTAAGAAGATGTTATCACAATACAAAAATGAAATACTTAAGTTGTTTCAAGAAAATAATCGTTCATTGTGTTAAGAGCGGCAATAACAACGTGATCCATTTCTGGGTTTTAGTATGGCAAGACGTGAAGTAGAAAAACAAGCGCTTACAGAATCTCAGTTACAAACAATAGCACGTGAAAATTTTGGACCACCACGTTTGAGACTTGTACAAGATATATTTTTGTTCTGCTGCTTTACCGGTCTTGCTTATGCAGATGTTCAAAAACTTAAACGGTCAGAAATTATCGAAGGTTCAAATAATGAACTATGGATAATAACGAAGCGGCAAAAAACTGATATTACATCAAGAATACCAATATTGCCAACAGCGCTCGAAATAATAAACCGGTACAAGGATAATAAAGAATGCGAGTTGAAGGGAACAGTTTTACTTGTTTTAAGCAATCAAAAAATGAATTCTTACCTAAAAGAAATAGCTGATAAATGTGGTATCCACTTCAATCTTACATTTCACATAGCAAGGCACACGTTTGCTACAACGGTTACTTTAAGTAATGGCGTACCAATTGAAACCGTTGCAAAAATGTTAGGTCATCGCAATCTTAAAACAACACAGCATTATGCAAAGATTTTAGATAAGAAGATAAGTGATGATATGAAGCGGCTGAAGGATTATACTTTATGACATTCGTTATCTTTATCGCGCTAAAGATTTTTTGACTGCATATTCATCATTTGACGGGTGTTGCCAGTGCCACCCTGTTGCTGTTTTAAAAATTGTTATTAACTCTGTCATTTCTATAGCCCTTCTTATTGAATCCACAGTTCAAGAATTTTTTACACTACTATGTCTTTTAATTTAACTTACTGCCATGTCAAGAGAAAAAATCACACACGAACGGAGACATATTGGCTTTAGGTTGGAAATTCTCGATGAGTTATTAAACAGCAATAAAAGAAGAAGCTATAATGATTTACTTGAAGCACTTAATAAAAAATTAGAAGATAACGAAGAAATCGCAATCAGCGAAAGAACTTTGAAATATGATATAGGTTATCTCATTAATGAAAAGCTGGCTCCTATTCACCGACCTGATAAAAAAGACCCGCACATTTATTACACAGAAAAATTTTCATTAAAGAATATACCGATAGATGAAGATGATATTGCAAGTATGAAAAAGGCAATTGCAATACTTAAAAAAGTAACGGACTTAAAACTTAATTCAGAACTGGATGGCATTATTACAAAACTTGAAAATAAAATTCATACAAACGTTGCTGACAACAAAATCATCATCGCTTTTGAAGAACATACACAAGCAAAAGGAAAAGAATATTTCGATGAGATTTTTTCTGCTATACATGAACGTTCGACATTAAAAATTGTCTATCAGCCTTTCGGAAAAGACGAACGTGAATGGACTGTTCATCCTTACATGCTCAAGGAATTCAGAAACCGGTGGTTTTTATTTGCAAGAGTTAGAGATAATAGATATGTAAGCACTTTAAGCCTTGACCGCATTAAAGGCAAAATCAAAAACTCATCAGCTCCCTTTATTGAAAATGACTTGTTTGACCCTGAAACTTACTTTAATAATCTGATTGGTGTAAGTTTCCCGGAAGACCAGCAGCAGCCGCAAAATATTATCATTAAAGTTTACCCTGAATTAGTTAACTACATAAAGACAAAACCCATTCATAAAAATCAAACTATTATTAAGGAATATAAAAACGGTGCTATTGAAATTTGCGTTTGCCTTTTTATAAACTATGAACTTAAATCATTGCTTTTAAGTTATGGCGCTGGCATCGAGGTAATAACGCCTTTATCGTTAAGAGAGGAAATGAAAAATTTATTTGAACAAGGTCGTAAGCTGTATGAAGTGAAACAATAAATCTCTTCCAATCTCAATTACATTATTGTCTCCTGTTCAGAATGTATTCCAGATTTTATCTATATCGTTTCGTAGTTCTGAAGTGAGCATACTATTATTTAAGTGTTACAAATATCATTGAATTTTAATTGCGTGTGTTTTTATCTTCATTTAACAAATTATCTTGTTGTTCGGCAATTATTTCTTCATCAATTCCATCTTCCATCAATGCTTCTTCAACAAGCTTTACATGCAGATGTTTAGTTGCCTTTATTTTTAAACGCTTCATTTGCTCTGCCTGGCTTATTACATTTCCTTTGCCTTTGTTGAGTTGCTTTCTTGCATCGGTCCATGTTTCATGCGCTTTCTCTAATTGAGCGCCTATCTTTTCAAAATTTTCAATAAAGCTTTGCAGCTTGTCATAGAGCTTACCGGCTTTATCAGCAATGGCTTCCGCATTTTTATTTACATCATCTCTTCTCCACATATCATAAATCAGTTTCATTGCTAATAATAAATTAGCCGGGCTGATAAGAATAATATTTTTACTGTACGCATATTGCTGCAGGCCAGGGTCGTTTTGCAAGGCGGTTATGTAAGCAGCTTCTGTTGGTACAAACATGATGATAGTATCAAGAGAGTTATTAATGTGTGCATAATTCTTTGCTGATAATCCATCAATATGTTTACGCATTGAATGCAACATGCTTTTTATAAGTATTGCTTGTGTTTCGGGATTTTCTTCACGGCATAATTGGTCGTAATGTGATAAGGAAACCTTTGAGTCAATAATAATAATTCTGTTATCAGGATATTTCACCTGTACATCAGGAATAATTCTTCCACCTTCATCATCTTTTTCTGTTTCCTGAATAAAGTATTGAATATTTTTTTGCAAGCCGCTATAATCAAGTATTGATTCAAGTAATCGTTCGCCCCAATTACCCTGCTTTTTAATGTTGCCGCTTAATGCCAGCGTTAACGACTTCGCTTCTTTGGTTAATGTTTCATTTAATGTCATCATGTGTTTTACCTGTTCACGCAGCGAGATACGTTCTTCACTTTCTGTTTTATACGTTTTTTCAACCTGCTGTTTAAATTCATTCAGGTTAGTTTTCAAAGGCTCCAGTAATATGTTCATTTCCTTTTGCTGCGTTTCATTAAACTTCTGTGTTTTTTCATCAAGAATGCTATTCGCCAGCAGTGAAAAATCTTTTTTCAATTTATCTGTCATTTGTTCAAGGTCTTTTTTCTGCTGTTCATATAACGCAGATTGATTTTGCAGTTTTATGGTGAGCTCTGTAGTTTTCTTAGCGGCTTCGTTTGCTTCTGTGGTTTTTAATTCTAACGCTTGAACTATTTCTTTTTTCTCCTGCAGAACGTTACTCTTTTCAGTTGTCACAGATTCGTTGATAGCGGTTGCTTTTATAAGCTGTTCTTTTGTAAGCTCATTGCTTTTGTTTAATTCAGAAAGCTTATCATTAAGTTCCGAAATCGTTTTTGATGATGTATTATTTTTTTCGTCTGCCAACACTTTTGCTGTTTGAAGTGTTTGAAACTGTTGACTCAAATCATTGAATTGTGTTACTGAGACATAATTTTTCTCGAAAATCAGTTTGCGAATTACCCATGTGATAACTCCACCAAATAATAAAGAAAGGATCGCTGTAATAATAATAGTAGTCATAAAATAATTTTAAGACACAAATTTGAGAAAGCAGGATGCAATGTAATTGCAGGCAAAAACATTAGTCTAAAACGTAAAGATTTTTAATCTACGCTAACTGTATATAAAATCGGCGACTGTGTAGATTGTCTTATTTTTAGTGATTGCCGGCTGTTGATGTTATCATCATAATATTTCTTCCCATCCATAAACCAACCGTGTTCTATTCCACCATCAGGTCGGATAATAACGGAACAATCTTTACTCTTAAATTCAAAAATTCTATAATGAGGGATGGTCTCACAAACTGTGTGAACATTGAGCATGTTATGTTGTGCAGCGTATTTTTTAACAGCGTTATTCCTTTGTATAGAATTTTGAAAACTATGGTATATCATTGCGGGTTCACGGCTTTCAGAAAATTGTTGTCCTTTAAAGATGAACGAATTGATTTGAAAATTTAATAGTGTTTTTAATTTATTAATAAACTGAATTAATAATATACATCCAAATGGTGTTTTCAAGTAGCGGTCGCTGTATGTAATGTCAAAAGATTTTCCTGACATACTATTTTTAAGATCTATTTTATTCTCTAAACTTTGCAGTACAACATCAGCGACGTTATCTGAGTAAATGGCATTGTTATCAGTTATAAATATTTCACAAGTTTTTATCGGGTTTAAATTAGGATGATATGGAAGAAGTGAAATGCTATCGCTATTCAAATTTTTATAAGTTTTGCCATCAATAGTATTGCCCCATGTGGTATCTACATTATCATTAAAATCAGTTGCCAGATAATCATAAGCCGCACCATCTTTCAAAAAAACTTTGCATACTGTTTTTAAGGAAGACAATTCTTTATTTTCAATATAAAAGTCTGCTTTTATTTGTATCAACGTTATTAAATCCTGGTTATCTGTATTCAATTTTGGTTCATGCGGAAACACAAAATTTATTTTTATCTGCTCTTTTATTTTTTTAAAAAAAATATCATTGTCTAAGTCCCATTTATTAACAAGCGGACTTACATAAAAAAATATTTTTTCAATTTTATCCAAATAGTTAAGCCGGTTGATTTCATCTTTTACAGTGCCAACAATTTTTGTAATTGAAGGAAAATCCTTTTTTATTGCTGCAGGCACTTCTTCACTTATAGCTCTGTCTAACCACTCAATTGCTGTATGCCTGTTTAAATCGTTTATATACCATTGGGAATCCCTATCAATAAGACATTTAGTACACGCTTTTTCACAATTGCAGCCAGACAATTTTGCTCTTGCAATTTTAAAAATTTCTTTAGCGTATAAATTAAATTGAGAAGCATAACCTGAACCGCCTTTTGCTGTATCAAAAATAAAAATAGTAGTATAGCTGCTATACTTTTTTATACCAAAGCTTATCTCATTATCTTCAACACCAAGATAAGTTGCAAGTGTTTTACTTAAAACTGTTCCCAAAGTTGAAAGCAGCACTTCATCCCTGGAAAATTTACCATTTGCTTCTTTAAAACGCAATTCACAAAAATTGGTTTGAAAGCGACCACCAAGAATTACATTTTCTTTAATTGATGAAAGATTGTTATTGCCATTGCACTCATTATCGCCTGTTTCTTTTCTTCCGCCTCTCAATCTTTTATGATTATTAAGTTGTGATCTGTCAAAAGCAGTTCTACCGCATTCTAAGCAAACAGCATAGCCATCTCCATGCCCTGTGTTATAATAAAGAATTTCGGCATTGTCATCGCTTTCCCTGCTTTCATATATTGCATCGCTTTCTGTTGTCCATGATTTTATATTTATCAATAGTGGGTCAACATATTGTGCATTAGAATGCTCGGTAATTTTTCTGCTTGGTGTTTCATAAATATCAACTGCGAATCCAGCCGGTTCAATTAATTCTGTGAACACACCCGGACTGCTTTGATTTTTAAATTGTACACCTTTAAATTTTGTTTGCTTACACTCCGGGCATTCGCTATTGATAGTTTGATTATTGTCAGCACGAATAATTCTCTGGTAGCCGCAATTTGAACAGGATTGAATAACCATTCTTTGTGCCTGGTCGCCTCTTTCATTTTGGAAAATAATACCCGCTGATTTATAATTTTTCCCATCAATCACAACATTGTTACCTGGTGCAAACTCTGATAACGCCCTTGTAACATAAAATGAGGGGTTGGATTTATTGGCTGCATCTTTTGGTCGTTTTAAATCATTAATGTTTATTGTATTGAATTCTATAATGCCGGTAGGTAATCCTGCACCTGATAAAAAGCCTTCTTCAACCAGATAGCCTATCGCATTTTTATAAATGAATTGATCCTTTTGAAACTTCACAGACTTGTATTCGGGCGCATTTTCTCCAAATTGATTTTCCATTACAGCAAGATTTGAATTATAAGCATCATGTTTTGCTTTTGTTCGGGTTGCTAATAATGAAAACTTTTCACTAACACTATTCAGCAAATAATAAAATGAGCGATTTTGTAATGGCGTTTTTTGTACAACGGTTGATAATTGTTTTTGATATTGCAACACATGTTCGCTGCTTAACCAGTTTATTAATTTTGCAGCTAATGCATCATCTTTCAAAAAAAAGACTTCAATGGTATCACGAACATTTAATCCTTTTATGTCGTCGCTTTGAACAAACTTGCCAAGAAAAAAAGCATTTACGTGCCGCGCCGTTACTGATGTACCATTAAATGATAAAGATGGCGGCGCTATTGGATGATTCAAAGCCCATGAGGGATTCTTCATAGCACTTAAACCTATTGGATTAGGAGCGCAAAATGTTAGCGTTAAAGATTTTGATTCAGCACGGCGACCTGCACGACCTGCACGCTGTAAGTAGTTAGCAGGCTTTGGTGGCACATTATTCATAATTACTGCGGAAATACCGCCAATGTCAACACCCATTTCCATAGTTGTTGAACAGCTAAGCACATTGATCTCTGATTTTTCAAATTTTTCTTCTAATTCATTCAATCTTTTTTCATTTTGCTGAGCAGAATGCTCGCCCGCAGCATAAAAAGGTTTTTTCAAAAAAATGCGTTCATGTAAATTATTCCAAAAACCTTTTTGTTTCCATTCTTTAAACGATTCTTCTATCCATAATTTAGTTCGCTCTAAATCAATCTCTCCATCTTCATTGACATTATTTGGATAAGGAAAGCATGGAAACTGGATAGATTTTTCAATCTTAAATTGCCTGATATTTTCAGACGTTAAATTACCTGTAATCCAAGGAGAGTACCCTTTGAATTGTGCATCTATCAATCTTTTTTTTACAGGACAAAGCCATAACATATCTGCCAGTTCAAACATTGTTTTTTCTTCAAGGCTCATCATAAAGCCGTCGCCATTTGGCGTTAGTAGTCTTTGCCTGATTGTTCTCCACATTACATCAAGCAGCTCATTAATCCGGTCTGCAGTTTCTTTATCAATCTCACTCATATTATGATATCCTAATCCTGCACATATCAACAATACCAATCTGCTCTGCCTTATTCTGTTTGGATTATAAACTGCCCATTTCAGTACGTTTTGAACAGTTGAATTCGAAGGATAAATTGGCTTGCTGCCAAGATAAGTAGTGCTGTAGTTGTGCAAATTTTCATTGAGAAAATAATGAAATCTATTTCTGATAATATAATCTGCGCTAATTTTTAAAAGGCTTTTCCATTCATTCAAGGTTATGTTTAATGTGGCTGCTATTTCTGGTAAAGTCACATTATCTAAATTTGGATAAACAATGTTTACCATACCCAAATTTTCTAATGAACGTTCTCTGGGTAATCTTCTTGCAAACTGATCATACAAAAGCGCAGATAAGTAATCACTCAATCCATGAATATTGTTGTCTTTAATTCCATTGTATAATGTTTTTAATTCAGTTAAACGAATAATCTGATTTTGCAGATCCTGCCAGGTCATTCTGCTATTCGTTACAGATTTAGTTTGATTATTTCGCCGAGTTTTATAGTCCTCCAACTCTTTAAGTTTTTTTCCTTTCAACACAGGAATAGTTGTTTGCTCGTACTCTTTTTCTAACTGTTCAATTATCATCTCAAGTTCTTCATTAGAAATTTCAACGTGAGATTGCATTTGCTTTTCGCATAAACGGTGAAATACTTCAGACCGTATCCAGTTGGTTTCGTTATCAATATTTATAAGTGCTGATATTTTTGCTGTTCCCTGCCTGCTATCAGTAAACGAAATATATTTATGACCATTCCATAACATTCGTTCTGTTTTGCGATTGGCTTCGGGGGTCTGCTCCAAAATAATATCAGATAAATTTCTGTTTATAAAAGAAGAAGATATTCTAAAGTGAATCGGATTATCAATATGCGCTCCGCAATAACCACATACCGGTTGACCGTTAATTTCGGCTTCTAAAAAATTTTCACCGGATATCAATTCTCCATCTTGTTTTACATTATATAAAGTGAGATTATTATGCTGAATATACTTTGCATTGCTATTATACTTTATGAGAAATAAATCTTTTTTTATGCTCACGTTAGTATTATTAAATTCATTTTCATCTTCTGCATCCTCGTCTGCATCTTCAATAAGAAATGCGTCCTGCATTACAGATGATTTTAAGCTAACATAGTCAGCATTATTATTGCGATTATATTGTTTCTCACCATACAGTATATGATTTCCGCAAGAGCGGCAGGCAACTAATTCAAGTAAAGGATAACCACAGGCAGAGCAAGTTTTACCGGCAATCGTTGTCATTGTTCCCGCAAGTGAAAATGGTTTTTTGTTGCTGTGTTTATGACATTTTGGATTGGTACAAACATACACCCCACCTATACCTCTTGCAAAAAAATGACCTCGTACAGGCAGCAGCGATTGGTCGGTTTTCATTTCTCCGCTTAATGCATCTATTATATCTAAACTATCTTCTTCATTTTTTGAATTAAAGAACTTTCCGATTTCAGACAACTTTAGAGCATTATGTTGAAGTAAATTTTTTCGCAGGTCATGTACGGCTTTGAATGATGATAAATTTTCATACTGTGAAGTTTTAATATCGTGAAAGCTGCAAGTATTCATTGACGGTTCTGGAATATCAGGCAGCATTCTTTTTCCCGTAATAATTTTGATTTTGGATTGGTCAATGCCGCACAATTCAGACATAAACTTCTTAAGATTTACTTCGCTTTGCTCTCCTGTACCAACAGTAGCAGATGTAATAGCAAACCGAATGTTGTTTATATCCGCATTAAGTGCATCAACAATTCTTCTTATTAATAATGCCATCTCAGTTGCAGCAGAACCCGTAAGTGTGTGCGCTTCATCTAACAATATCCATCGCAAACTGCCATTAGAATTATTAAGCAATTGAACGTCTTTGTTGCGAACTAAAATATACTCGAGCATTGACGGGTTTGTAAACAAGATCTGCGGTGGTGTTTCTCTTATTTGTCTTCTCGATAAAAGTTCCGGCATCGCGTCTCTGGCATCATTAACAGGAACCGTTTCCTTGGTGTTACCATTATACACTGCAAAATTAATTCCGCCAATTGCCTTGCACCAGGCATTCATTCTCTTTTTCTGACTGCCAATTAACGCATTCAGGGGATAAAGAAAGATTGCGTTTATGCCGTGGCTGTTGCTGCAATTTTTATAAATGTCATATAAAACAGGCAACATAAAACATTCGGTTTTTCCGGAACCAGTGCCCGTTGTAACTGCGATTGAATTGTTTGAATTCAACAGCGCATTCCAGCTTTCAATTTGATGTTGATATGGACTGCGTGTTTTTGGAAAGCAGTAATTTTCATCTTTGATTTTATCTAAACTTTTTATAAAGTGCTCATCAAAAATCTTGGTAAGGTCTTTAAATTGTTGTGAAGCAGTTTGCCAGGGAAATGTTGTTTGAAACACAGGTTCAGCCAATAAATTTTCTTCACCCAATACATGTGCAAAATAATTTTGCATAATATCATCACCTGTAGCCCATAATGAAAGAATGGAATCTTTTAACCTTTGTTTTGTGTTGAAATAAAAATTTTTAAAGTTCATACAGCAATAGTTAATAGGTTATAATTTACTAAGGCAATAGCATATTGCTTTACTGTACCATTCAGCTTTAATTTCCTGGCAATATTGAATGTTTCTTCGTATGGTATCCGCTTCTGAATTCCAAATAGAACTATCGTTTCCTGAAATTGAAAGTGCAACAGCTAAAGGTGATTTTATTAAAATTTTTACGATGCTGTTGGTGTCATTTACAGGTAGTACATTTTTAAATTCTACCGGTATTTTAGGACAGATGGTTGGCAATTCTTTTAATACTCTTGCACCAAGGCTTGCCCTTAGTTGATAAATATTGTCAGGTGTATTTATCGAGGCAATCTTTTCAATATTTCCGCTAAGAATGTATTTATAAATTTTATTGAAATTTTCATTCGGATATAAATTTTTAAAATAGGCATTTACGTTATCAATTATAACACTGTGTAAGTTTTCATTATCAAATGCACCAATCCACTCCAGCGCCTTCCACCAGTCATCTTTTGCAATCCAGTGAAATGAAAATCCCAAATCATCTTCTAATTCTTTAGAATACTCAATAACAAATTTTTCCTTTTCATCTGAATAAACAAAAAAAACAAATGCCTTTGCTGCAAGTGCTGATGAGCTACTTATTCCTTTTAAAGTTGTGAAGCTTGAAAATGGAAGGTTATTATTCACGCAAATTGAAAAATATTTCAAAAGCGCCTTCCAGCAACCGGCGTTACAATTTTCATTCAGCAATTTTTGTTTAATTGCTTCTATGCTTAATGAAGAATCAACTTCTATTATTGAATTATTAGAAACAGATCCAGGTCGAACGTAAGCATGCCTCTCACTATCTGTGAAGACAATAAATTTATCTTGCTTCATTTCGTTAGTAAAACTGTATCTGCCTTCGTTATTGTTCAAACAAAAAAGCTCTATTTCTTCATTAGTGCATTCTGCGGGAGCTGCATATACGTCTGTATTTACATTACTGTTTGTAGTCAAATACAAATTATTGTGTTCATCATACTCTTTTATAAACTTACCAGTATAATTATGAATTTGATAGGATTTTAATTTCTTCTGATTTCCATTTATTTCGTGAGCAATTTCTATAGTAATAAAAGAATTTTCATTCATTATATCCGTTAACCTTATCAGCTTTTGAATGGGTTCATTCAATTCTATTAGGGGTGAATAATTGTTATTTAATGGTTGCGAAATAATAATATTTGGGCGGCTGTTATTGTAAAGATTAATTACTAAATTTTTTTCGTTCGACATAATTCCATAACCATGAAGTTTTCCAAGTTGTATTTGATAATTACTCGGTATAACATTTCCACTGGCGTCTAAAATTTCAACACCTTTAAAAGGCGGTATAAGCTCGAAGTGCAATTTTTTTCTTTGATTGGTAACACTAAGACTTCCATGAATGGTTTTGGGTAAATGAGTGTCATTTGCAAGTTTTAAGCGAATTTTTGTATCTGATAAATATTCAACAGCATATTCGTTTTCCTGATTGATGTTGATATTAAAATCATTATTACTTGCTTCAATATCCGCAACCATTAACTGGTTTGAATTAAACTTGAGTTCTAAATTTCCAACATTGAATAGTTCATCTGTTTCTTCAACCTCATCAGCATTTATTTTAATTTCTAAATGACCAACTGGCAATGTATATGTAAAATCCTGCCATTGCTGATACTTATCTTTTCTCCATTTTATTTCGGCGTTGATGCGTTCACCCTGTTCATTAAATACTATAATTTTTGGACGATTTGTGACAACCGGCATATTGGTTTTAAAGAACCATTCAGGTTTTGTATTGAGAATGTGCCAATCAAATTTCACTTTATTAGTATTAAACTTAGCCGTTTCTCCTATGTTATTTTTAAATTTTATTTCTTTAGAAAACATAACCCAATTCATTTCTGAATTGCATAGGTTAATTTGATGTAAGTTTTGACTATTGCTTGGTTCATCGATTACATAATTTTTTGGAAACAATACAAAAGCGTTTTCATTATTAGAATTTTTCCCTTTTTCTAATACCCATTCTTTTTCTGAATATTCAGTCCATAAAGTCGGAACTGATAATTTAGGATAGTTGCCAATGAGATTTGTTATTTCAGTTTTAGTTCCCTGCATATCTTTCAAATAAATTTCGGGAAATGATGCATCACCATTCCAATTTAAATTATGATTATTGAACCATATAGTTTTGTAATTGCCATCCAGTTTTTTTATAAACTTACAAGACAAGTCCTCATTAACGAACAGTTGATACTCATTAAACAATATTGCGTTTTGATTACTGCTAAAAAAAGTATTTGCAAAAACATCCGTAGAAATATTTTCTGAAATACTTAAATGCAAAAAAATGTTATACCCGTCCTTTTTCTGCGCAAGCATCCAATGCGCTTTTATTTTGCTCCGTGAGATTGGATTTGGATTAGCTCCGCTTCGTATTTTATCTGCAACTTGTTTTAACTCATGGCTTGAATCTAACATTGAGAGAAGCTCGCTTTCACCTTTTATTATCTCCAAACAATTTTCATAAATAACGGGATTGCGACTGGATGCAGGTAGCAGTTTTGTAATTTCAGGATTCAATGCAAAATCATCAACTGTACTTGGATTTAATTGCCATATTTTTAAAAGAAAAGACGCATAAGCTTTTTGATTTTTGAGAATATGATTTTTGGGGAGACCGCCTTGTAAAAGAAGTGTTCTGAAATAAAGAGTATTTTGTGCTTTTATCCATTTTATTCCTAAAATATGTGCACCTTTCTTTGCAGCATCATAAAATTCTTCTTCATTAAATAAATGATTGCTGGAAATAGACAGGAATACATCCAACTTAGAGGGCGAGCCTCCATTATAACATCGTTTCCACCATTCCGCAAAATATAATGCACAATCTCTTGGATCAATATTATACAATGAGCGGGTTTGAACAAGGTGCGATTTTAACTGATAAAACTCTTTATCAGTTAAATCGTATTTCCAAAGAGGCTTGCCATCATGCGCATTAATGTTTCTACTTGCAAAAATGTTTTGAAAAAAGGAGTTAGTCATGTTGCAAAGATTATAGGGTAGGCTGCAATCTATTTGCATGCAGTATTAAACTAATTATTCAAATATTCGGTTTTTACTCAGATTAAGTTTTTGGTTATAAAATCTATTCAATTTAGCATTTGTGGTTAGTACGCTGCTTTATTTCAACCATAAATATATAAAATGGGCTATTAAATTCGATTAAACAATTAATATTTACAATGCAATTTTAGAATTTATATGCGTTGTCTTTGCTTTTTCTTTTTTCTTTTCACCAGCAACTTTGCGTTGATGGTTTCAGGTACTTGCTCAGCCTTTAATAAATCATCAATAGTTTCGGAAAGATTTTGTTTAAGCTTATCTGCAGCAGAAATGTTTTCATCTTTTATTGAAATGTGATTTGTAATTTCAGTTAAATTCTTTGAATGCTTGTTTTGAACAACTTCTTTAAAAAATTCACGGTCTGTTTTAAGCTGGTTTAAAAACGTTAAATGTTGTTCAATTTTTTGTAGTGAATAGCCGACTTCACTTCCTTTAATTTTTACTTTCTTATCGTCAATAAAAGAGATTCCCCTGCCCTTTATTACTTTATACCCTTTTGACTGCATAATTCTTACAAAATGCTCAAAGTCTTTTGAATTATGAACGGCGCTTCTAATAAGTAAGCTTAGTTGTTTTTTACGCTCATCGGTTCTTGGTAAATAGCGCTGTTCTTTTGATAAAAATTTCTTCGGACTAAGCACCTGTTGTAAATAATATTGTCGTTCCATCTTGCGGCAAAAGTTTGCAATCTTTTGATAGTTGTTGCTATCATTTACCGTTTTCTTATCAAAGCCGATTCTGTTGACTACAATATGCAAGTGCTGATAACATGTGTCTTTATGTACAACCGCAATAAATTGATTGTTTTCAAATCCCATATCCGTTGCACATGCTTCACTTATTGCAGTCAATTTATTTTGGTCTAACTTGTCATTTTTTGCAAAGCTCAACGTAACGTGTAAAACCGGCTTTGCAAGCTTTGGATTTAATTGTCTTACCTCATTAAATTGTTGTATCAATTCGTTTTGATTCCCGAAGCATTTATTAAACATTAAAATTTCCGCCCTGTTTTTAAAAACAACTTCATTTTTATGCAATTTCTGTTTATCATTCAGGCAATATATTAAGCAGCCTCTGAAAGATTTTCCTATTGTTATTTTACCAATCATTTCAGGTAATTTTTTATGTAAGTTGCAAGCTGTTTTATTTGAGCCGAAAGCATCTGTAATTCTATTCGTTCAACAGCAGTTAACTGGTTATAAGTATTGCATTGTTTTGCAATCTGATTGATGTTTGCGGCAAGATGATTTAGTGTTGCAGTGAACAACAATATTTCTTTTGGCAATGCTTTAATTTGCCTGACAGCCTGTCTTTTCAGACCAGCATCTCTTAAAAATTCTGAAAGGCTTACGCCTACAGTTTCTGCTTTTCGTTTGATTAAATTTTTTTCCTGCAAAGAACATTTTACGCCTATAAAACAGTCTTGTTTAATGACCTTTTTTGGTCTTCCGCCAATTGATTTTTTAGTTATTCTTCCATTATTTTCAGTCGCTACATTTTCCATCTTCACATGTCTTTTTCACTATTGGTTTATCTTGTCATCTTTTGAATGCCGCAGAAGCGGCATGAAAAAGCCAGCGTTTCGGTTTAACCGAAACATAGCTGGCTACATCCAAGAACTTATGGCAATCCTATCTTAGTAGATTGCTTTAATGATTTCTTATGTTTAAGCCTTCCAAAATTCATGACCCAATCGTTGATGTCTTTATATCCATCATACAAACTGCTTCGCCTTTATATTTTGTCGAACGCTTTAATGTAATATCAAGACATTTTTTACCAGCTTCATCATAATCTAAACACAGATGAATGCGTTCATGTTTTTCTATAAGTAAAAGACTTCTTTCAAAGAAAACAAGTGAGTTGAGGATAAGAAAATCTGTCAGTAAATGGGTTTGGCTTTGATGTATCGTTTGATAAGTTAAGAAGTCAAAAAAACCTTCAAATACTGCAATTGATTTTGCTTGTCTTGTTGATTGATTTTTGTCTTCGATTATATCTTTTAATCGCTTTGTAAACTCTTTGTTATAACATCATTGAGTGAGACAATTGATGAATGAATAGAAAGATTTTCGTCTTGATTTTTGCACCCCTTTTTTAATACATCTGAAGCATCAAAATTAGGGTTTGCAACATCGATTTTTGTGTCACAATTTTGTTTGCCGCTCGTTATGTAAGTAACATATTTTGGCGAGCTGCTTAACTTAAAATTTTCACTTCTTAATTCATAGCCACCAGCACTATTTTTCAATCCTATAGCAATATGTTTTGCATCTTTATTTCTAAACTTAAATACTACTTCGTGGCAGTACTTATCTGCGATGTTTTTTTTAATTCTTCTTTGTTTTAAATAGCGGCAAAACACCATGTCTGTGATGGATTGTTTTGCGGCTATTATTTTTATAGCCGTTTCTGCTGCATCCCTATGATTTATCAAACTATTCTCATGCAGGTGAAACGGCGGTCTTATTTCATGATAGCCATCGTTTGAATGATAATTATTTTGCTGTTGAAAAGGAAAATTATTTGCAGCATTTTTCAAGTCAAGCTTGTTGCCTTCTTCACACTTCATAACGCTCTTTTTTTAATTGATTGATTAATCTTTTGTTTGTACTGAAGCAGCTTCATGATTGCGTATCATGGCTTCGATGTCTGCTCTAAGAAAATACCTCCTTGACTTAATCTTAAAGCTCTTGATTTTGTTTTGTCGTAACCAATCGTAGAGCGTTGGCTTAGATACCTGGAATACAGCACAAACATCACTTAGTTTTAAAAGTGCTTTTTCAGGAAGGTGGTCTGTTGGTTGTGGCTGAAATGGCTGATTGATTTTTTCATTAACCACTTCTTCAATTGTCGATCTGATTTGTTTCCAAAACTCCGCCGGAACCATTGGAAATAACATAGGTGTTTCTTGCATCTTTCTTCACTTTTATCTTGTTCACAATAAAAAACATTACGTGTCAAATCTAAGTAAGCTTAGTGCAGATAACATCACCACTTCAAATTTTGAATAACTTCAAAACATACTCTTCATAACAGTTATACTTTTTGACGAAATCAAATTTTATCAAATCATATCAAATTAAATTAAGGTTGATTAAGATTAGATAAGTTTTGATAGGTTCTGACAATGAGACTTGAAATAATTTTTAACAACAAATTTTTGTTTGCCGAAGATGTTTTTTACAAGGTCAAGATTTAAAGATTCAACACATAATGGGTACTTCTTCCGCCGCCTTTCGGGAGTAAAACATTATGTTCTGAAAGATATTGCAAATCTCTTGTAGCTGTCGCTTTGGAAGACTTTGTAATAGATACATATTTCCTTGCATTCATTCCGCCTTCAAAATTGTCCGGTCCCACATCAAACATTTTATTAATCACTTTTAAATGACGATCATTCATCAGGCTTCTATAACGATCAAAAAACTGAGTTTTCTTTAAAATAAAATTTATCCATTCATAAGTTTGTTTTTGTGCATCAAGGCAGAGTTGCACAAAATATTGTATCCATTTAGTAATCTCATTACTTTTCTGTGCTGATTCAAGTGCTTTGTAATAGAGATTTTTATTTGCATCAATTGTTCTTGATAAGCTAAGTAACAAAGGTCTGCCGACGGTTTGTGCTAAAGCTTTTTCTGCAATAGCGCGACCTATCCTGCCATTACCATCTTCAAAAGGGTGAATAGATTCAAAGTATAAATGTGCAATGGCAGCCCTTACAGGCGCATTCTTAATAGGCTGAGCACCTTTGGGTGAAGTCTCATTAAACCACCTGATAAACTGTTTCATTTCTTTTGAAACCTGGGCGGACGGCGGTGCTTCAAAATGAATTTTTTCTTTTCCTATTGCACCAGACACCACCTGCATTGGCTGTTTATGTTTTCTCCATGTGCCGGTGTTTATTGTTTTGGTGTTACCAAACAACATATTGTGCCATGCAAATAATTTTTCTTTTGTTAGCGGTTCAGCAAATGTTTCTCTTACATCAACAATTAACTCTCCTGCGCCTTTCGCCATTTTATCTTTTACAGCATCCGGTTTTTTATTTAATCCTAATTTATTACGAATGGAAGAAGCAACATCTTTGCGGCTTAAAAACTCACCTTCAATTTCAGATGTTTTCATTGCTTCAGCAATCATAATATCAATAGTGGTTTCCAATTGAGTGCTTTCAGGAAGTGTTTTTAAAATACCAGTGATATGACCCGTTTCTTCTGCGAACGAAAGAAGCAGGTCTAATACATTTGATATGTCATATTTAAATTCCAGCCAGTCTGGCTGTTGCCAATTGTACCGCATGAGCCGATTATATAAATTATTCGGCTCAAAAATAATGAAAAAATGAGCCGATTGGTAAAAATATTTGGCTCACTTCAAAGTTAGCTGAACGATAATAATAGTTGTCTCGTTCAACCGCATCACATAAAACGGTGTTACATTTTCTTATTTTTGAACAAATAAAATAGTTTGCCAATATTTCCCTTAGTTAATGCAAATGAATGAACCTTTCTCGAATCAAATCCATCTTATCAAATCACTTTTTAAAGGAAGAGAAGATGTATTTGCAATTTATTGGGAGACAGAAAACAAAAGCAGTTATATGCCCGCTTATCATTACGATCCATATCTGTACCGTACGCATAGAATGAAAGGCGGCATATTTCAAAACTTCAACAACAAAACTTTGCTTAAATTGACTGATGAAGAAATTGTAAAGCACTTAAACGGAGAAAAACTTATAGGAATTTATCCTTTGCTTACAGACAATACTTCATGGCTTATTGTGGCAGATTTTGATGAAGTAAACTGGATTGAGGATGCAAAAAAATTTATCAATACGTGCAACGAAAAAAATATACCAGCTTATTTGGAACGTTCACGTTCTGGAAAAGGTGGTCATGTATGGATTTTTTTTGAACAACCTTATGCTGCCATAAAAAGCAGGCGAATTTTTATCGCATTGCTTCAACAATCAGGAGCTTTTTCGATGTTTGATAAAAGCTTAAGCTTTGACAGGCTTTTCCCTAACCAGGATTTTCTTTCAGGAAAAGGTTTTGGCAATTTGATTGCACTTCCCTTTTTCAAAAAAAGTTTTGAACAAGGTAACACTTGCTTTATTGACGTTGAAACTCTGCAACCGTTTACCGACCAATGGCAATTTTTAAAAACTATCAGAAGAATTTCGATTGCAGAACTTGATAAACTTAACGAAGAATTTTCTAATTCATCAAAACAGATGATTCATTTAAACACTGGCAAATTAACTGTTGCTTTGAACAATATTATAAGAGTTAGTCGTGATGGAATGACATTACTATTAATCAATTTTTTAAGGGAAGAATTGAACTTTGTAAACTCTGAATTTATCATTAAAAAGAAAGTTGGAAGAAACACATTTGGAACCGAACGTTATTTTAAATGTGTTGAAGAAAAAGAAAATGAAATAGTCATACCAAGGGGATTTGCTGGCAGGTTAATCAGGTTTTGCAGAGAAAATAAAATTGAGCACGATTTTATTGACGAGCGAAAAAAACATAAGCCTATTCCTTTTACTTTTAATGCACAACTTCGGGAACACCAGCAATCAGTAATTGAAAGCACTGCAAAAAAGGATTTTGGTGTAATTGTAGCGCCGCCCGGTTCGGGTAAAACAATTGTAGCACTAAAAATTATTGCAAACAAACAGCAACCTGCTTTAATTATTGTTCACCGCAAACAATTGTTAGAACAATGGATTGAGCGTATTGAAAGTTTTCTTGCAATATCTAAACATGAAATTGGTAAAATAGGACAAGGAAAAAATAATATTGGTAAGCAGGTTACAATTGCAACTTTACAAAGCTTATCCAAAGAATTGAACAAGTCAGATAGTACAACACATGCCTTCGGAACAATTGTAATTGACGAATGCCATCATATTCCTGCTGAAACATACAGAAACACGATTGCAAAACTTCAAACATTTTATTTGTATGGTTTAACAGCAACTCCTTTCAGGAAATACAATGATGGCACACTAATTTTTTCTTATTTGGGAGAAGTGATTGCTGAAATAAAACCTAATGAAATTACATCAGCAAAACAAACAAAAATCATTATAAGAAATACTGAACTTGATGTTCCATTCAATATAAAAACAGACAAATTTGAAACGCTGTCTAAAATCATTGTTCATGATTCGGCAAGAAATAAATTGATATTTGACGATGTAATAAACGAATTGAAAACGGGAAAGAAGACTGTAATTATTACTGAAAGAAAAGAACATATTGATACGCTTTATCAATATTTGAAACAATCATATGAGGCAATAACATTGAGTGGGGAAGATTCTGAAACAAACCGAATCGCCAAATGGAAATTATTGAAAGAAAGAAATTATCAGGTGTTGATTACAACAGGACAGTTTTTTGGTGAAGGCACAGACTTGCAAAATGCGAATTGCCTTTTTCTTGTTTATCCATTTTCATTTGAAGGCAAGCTGATTCAATACATTGGCAGAATTCGAGGTTCGGAAATCGCACCAACGATTTATGATTACCGGGATATTAAAATAGATTACCTAAACAAACTGTTTCTAAAACGAAATACTTACTACAGAAAGATTATAAAGCAGGCAACATTATTTGATGAACCTGTGGAAGAGCCTATGAATACGAAAGAAGTATTTACTCTTGAACAGAAAATAAAAATTCCGATTGAGAAACTTGAGTTTCGTTATGGAAGTATTGCATTTAAGTTTATCGTTCATGAATTGAAAACTGAAATAGAATTTGAAATTGAAAACTTAGAAGTGCGACCAGAGTTTGAAGTTTTAAAACCTTACTTCACTAAAGCTATCAAATCTAAAAGTGCAAAAGTTGATATTCATGCGGAATTTGAAAACGGAAAACTCGTTTCTCAATTGGCAACTTCTCCAGATATTGAAAAGATAAACACGGAAGTAATTGAAGCAGCGAAATTCAGATTTGTGAGTATAAAAATATTGGCACAACTACCGAAAACAAGTGAAAATATTTTAACTGTAAGTGAAATTCAAAACAAAGAAAAACAGCTTTATAACGATGGGCAAGAACTTTTAGATGATATTCTGAAGAACAAGAATTATAAACATTCAAAACATCTTTATTACCTCGCAAATAAACATGAAAGGAATTTGATGAAGATTCGCTTTGTTTTAAATCCATTTTCATTTGTATTTCTTTTATCTGGTGGAAAGCAGTTTCATGTAATATTAGAAACGCTTGATACCGAAGAAGCGACCTACTTGTGGCATGTTGAAAAGGATAAAGAATCTTTAATTAAAAAAATAAAAGAAATAGACCACCAATTTAATCTCATTCGCAATAAGGGCAGACAAGCTTTTTTGGAAACAAAACCAAATAACTTTTCAAAAATTTTGCATGATTATTCAGATGAAGAAAAAGGATTTGTTACTTGGAAAAATTTATTGGAAGAGCAAGTGTTATAGACGTGTAACAAGTTGAGTTTTCATTGTGGGATGACAATTCTTGCTGAATAGTATTCCATTACTCAACTGCCCGGAATGTGAACTTGATATTTGAATATAAGCATTTAGTAAAAGCCCCTTTGAGAAGCATCAAAGCAGGAAATAATCTTCAACAAAATTTAATCTTCACTACCTTTACCCAACTTAAAAGTTCTTTGTGAAATAACAATACTCAATGAGCGAATCGTGTACCTAACGAGTTTATCAAATTTTAATTCATTGATTTTTAAAGAAATCACGGCGTAGTTCGAATCCCTCCCTCACCGCAGAAATACTTATCAAAATGTATCAGAAACCTTCAAATTATTCACTTTGAAGGTTTTTTATTTTTAGAGTTTATTAAAGTGTTGGTGCGTTATTATTTACCTCCAGTATATTAAACGTTTTATTACCGGCGGGAAGATCCATTTTACTTTTTGTCCCTCCCGAAATCCAATCAAGGCCGTTCTTATCGGCGCTATAATAGAAATTTTTTCTCGTTAATATCGCTTTGTCAGGCGTAAGAGTTAATTCCTGTTCATTTTTTGAATTTGATTTTTGTAATTAAAAGCCGCCTCTTATAGATGGCTGTTTAAATGAACGATTACCGGACCTTCACCCCAATGCGGCGGAGCTTCTTTACTAATCAACAATGGCATTGAAGAAGAAACTCCGCCTAAATAATTTACCGCATGTTGATACACCACTTTTTTTATTTTATGAAATCGTATTGCATAAGAACACATAATGCAAGGCTCATGCGTTGAATATAAAATACAATCAGACAAATCGTTTGTCTTTAACTTTTTCACCGCAAGTCTTATTGCTTCTAATTCGGCGTGGCAGGTAATATCATTTTTATATTTTGCTGCTTCGATGGCTTCAGATATAATTTCATCACCTTTCGCAATAATAGAACCAACCGGCGCCTCTCCTTTTGCAGCTGCTTCCGCAGCTAATAACTCGCAGCGTTTAATATAATCAACATCGTTTTTCATATTTTAAAGAATCAGTTGATATCAATTTATATGTTCAGTGCTTTGAATGCTTTCTTCAAACATTAAACTTCTTTTTACTTATTTATTTTTAGAAACTATGCAGGGGGATCGGGAATTAAAGGTCTCATCGTGATCTCATCCACCAATAAATTATCGGGTGTTTCTATAAGGTGAATGATTAATGCTGCAATGTCTTTTGGTTGCAACATATTCTTGTGCGGATGTATTCCTGAATCTTCAAAAAAATCTGTGTCAATACTGCCAGGATTTACACAAGTAACTTTTATTTTATAAGAACGAAGTTCTTTAAACAATGCTTCGCTGAAACCCTGCATACCATATTTAGTAGCAGAATAAGCTGCACTTTCTGTTCTTGTTGTTTTACCTAATATAGAACCGATATTAATGATATGACAAGTGTTTTGATTTGACTTCATCAATGGAACTATTTTAGAAGTAATATAAAAAGCGCCGTTTAAATTGGTATTAATCATTTCGTGCCAACGCTCTAATGAAAGCTCATCAATCTTTTTAAAATATCCTGCTCCGGCATTGTTGATAAGAATATCGGGAAGGCGTGAATCTGAAAAAGTATTTTGTACCCAGGTTTCAATTTCTTTTTGTGAAGTGATGTTCAAACCAACAGGAATAAATTTTTTTCCCAGTTTATTTTCAATGTCATGAAGCTTTTCTAAATTTCGTGCAAGCCCGTAAACTATTGCACCTTTTACAACGAACGCATCACCAAGCGCAGCTCCCAATCCGCTGCTGGCGCCGGTTATCACAGCTATCTTTCCATCAACATTCATATTTTTTTACAATTAAATTTTCACGCAATTCTATTGCGGGTTATAGCTTCCCGGAACTGTACGAAAAGTAATTGCCAAACGGTTCCATCCGTTGATAGCAACTATAGCCATAGATAAAGCAACCATTTCTTTTTCATCAAAATGTTTACGAACTGAATCATATAAAGAATCAGGTACATTATTTTTTGAAATCAAAGTAAGAGCTTCAGTCCATTCCAAAGCAGAACGTTCACGGTCAGTATAAAAAGGAGTTTCGCGCCAGGCACTCAA
>AR_comb_assmDRAFT_10203640_pt1 | contig 24098 bp, 14 predicted proteins | sample ArasoioldDNA_FD_10543 | JGI IMG/M metagenome (IMG submission 10543) | reverse complement strand
CGGCCGCCGGAGTGGAACTCGTTGCCGTGGTGGCTGCTCACCACCGCGAGATCGCTCGCCAGCGAAGAGATGCCGTCCGCGGCCAGGAACCCGTAGGTGAGGTTGCCCTGCGTCTTCGGCGGATCGTTCGGCGGCGTCCCGTAGCCCGACGGCCGGTAGAGCTGGTCGCTCCACGACGGGTTCGGGTTCAGCGTCCCCGCCGGGATGACGAGCGTGGCGTCGTTCCGGGTATCCAGCGGGTTGAACATCGAGTAGCCGTCCCAGCCACCCTCCTGGAACCAGTAGATGAGGTAGTGCGGCTCGGCCGCTGCCTGCGCGGCGGCGGTGGCGATCCCCAGCTCCTTCGACGTACCCGGAACTCCGAAGGAGCGGAACCAGCGCAGCCAGTCGAGCGTGGTGATGACCGAGGTGCCCGCGACCGCCTTGAGGAACGTGCGCCGCTCCATCGTCAGTTCCCCTGGTACTGCGGAGCGGCCACCATCACCTTCATCGTGGCACGCAGGTCACCGTTCGACGCGGCGAGCGTGTCCCAGAGCTGCTTGTAGAGACCGCGCTCGTCCTGGTCGAAGCGCAGCGGGCGGCCGAAGAGAAGGTTGAACTCGGCCTGGAGCGTCTGGCGGACGAAGCGCTCCTTCTTCACGGCCTGCGCGGTGAACGCCGCCATCCCCTCTCCCTTGTACGGGTACCCCGCCACCAGCCCGCGATCCGAGTCGTCGATCGTCTTCCCGTCCGCATCCGTCGTCTGGTAGCTGCCGTCGTCCGACCAGCGGCCGCGCTGGTAGGCGAGCGGGGTCAGCAGCTGGTGACAGGTGAAGCAGATGCTGTTCGGGTCCACCGTGCTCGAGGCGGTGGCGCCGATTCGCATGGCGATCACCTCTGGCGGAACCTCGAAGACGTAGCCCATGAAGTCCGAGAGGACGCGCGCGGGGTAGTTGTAGTGAGGCAATCCGGGCTTGTGCTGGATGTAGCCCTTCATGGTCAGTGCCCCGGTGTTCCCGTGCTCGGGGCCGCGGGCGACGGGCTGGAACGAGGTGTCGACCCCGTAGTCGCCAGTGAGGAGGTCCCGGTAGCTCGTCCCGGTGGTGAGGATGCGCGTCCAGAGCCGGGCCGGCTCGTCCGAGTCGCTCGTGCCGTCGCTCTCGGTGCGGATCCGCATCTTGTAGTACGCGTAGGTCTTGAACTCCGCCGAGGCGAGCCAGCCATCGACCATCTGGTCGAGCGTCTTCGCCCCGGAGGTGAACGCCTGGACCTCCGCGTCGGTCGGTGGGCGCGCCACGAGGTCCTGGGCCACCTTCACCAGGAGCAGCGTCTGCTTCTCAGTGCCCGTCGTGGTCGGCCGCGACGGCGGCAGCGTCCAGAGGAAGTCCGGGTGCCGGACCAGCGCCTCGCATACCCCGCTCCACGCGTCCTGCGGCTCCGAGCCGGAGCCGATGGCCACGAGATCCTTCAGCAGCCCGTAGGCCGCGCCGCTCTCGGTGCCGGTGGGGCGACGGAAGAGGAGCTTCCGGTAGAGCTGGTCGATGGCGGCGCGGGCCGCGGTCTCGCGGGCGGTCCCGGTGCTGGGGCTGTTGGGCCCGGAGACCGTGATCTGATCGACGATGAGGTTCCGGTCCTCGGTGCTGCTGTTCGCGTCGTTGGTGAACGCCACGCCCACCGCCGAGGAGCCGGCGTTGACGGTCCCGGTCCAGGTGTAGTCGGCGAGCGTCGCGGTGGTGTCGACCTCCTTCACCACGTTGCCTCCGACCACGATCTGCATGTGGGCGTACACGCCGCTCACCGGAGTGGAGCGTGCCCGGACGGTCAGCGTGTACGCGTCGCTCACCGGGAAGGAGAGCGCCGAACGGGTGATGAGCGTCCCGTTGGCGTAGAGGTTCCAGCCTGCGCTCCCGTTCTTCACGCCGGTGGACGCCTTGAGGAGGGTGGAAGGATCGGTGTCGAGCGTGGAGGCGTTCTCGCCGCGGAAGGTCGTCGAGGTCGAAGGGGGTGAATCCACCACCGCAGCCGCGACATCGAGCCCGGTGAAGGGTCCGCTCTTCGCGGCCACCGCGGCCGAGCAGACGTCCTTGCTCAGGGAATCCAGGGCGAGGAGGAAGTCGGGCGTCGCGACCCGCGCCTCGACGAAGTGCGAGGTGAAGTCCGCTCCGCCCAGGAGCCCGATGTTCGCCTCGAACTGGTCCACCCCGCCGCGAACCCACGCATCACCGAAGACCGCCGTCACCTTCCCCTTCAGCTGCATGTAGCCGAGGAAGGTGTTGTCGTAGACGTCGACCGGCGGTCCTCCGTACGGCTGGAGGAGCAGCGGGGGAAACCGCTCGTCGTCCGGACCACCGCCACCGCCGGGGCCGCCGGGCCCACCCGGACCACCGCCGCCGGGGGCGGTGATGTTCCCCGAACAGCCGAGCGAGACCGCGAGCACGGCCGCTGCGAGCCGAGATGTCCAGCGCGGTGCCATGGGCTCCCCCCGAGAGGGGCCTGGCATCGTCCCGTGGCCGTGCACGGGAGCGTCAATGGCACGATGTGGGCGCCGGCGGCGACGGGAGGACTGCGCCCCACTGCGGGGTGGAGAGCCGCCCTCACCCGCGTGCCGGGGTCACTCCTGACGCCGGTAGCTGAACGTCAGATCGATCGGTGCCGAGATCCGACCGCTCTCCATCAGACGCCGGACGTGGAGCGTGCGACCGTCGGCGTCGGGGGTGAACACGGTCTCGCCGGAGCCATCGGTGCTCTTCCCGGCCTCGACCAGCGCGCCGTCGCGCATGCGGAAGGTGGTCTGGTTCTCGTCCCCGAAGGCGTCGGTGATGCTGACCGGAGGACCGCCGATCTCGCCGCGCTCGGTGGGATGGTCGGGCGTCACGATGCTCACCGTCGACCCCTCGAACGAGAGCGCGTAGCTGTCCCGCGGAAGCGCGCGGCCCCGGAGCGCCCCGGCGGCGATCCCGCGCGCGAGGAAGCCCATGTCCGCCGTGGCGCGCTCGACGGCGGGATCCACCGCGGCGCGCTCGGCGTCACCGCCGGCATACACCCAGGTTCCGGCGAGCGCCTTCCCCTCCGCCTCGGAGATTCCCCGGGCCTCGGTCCCGGTGGGTGGGGCGGGCTCCGCGGGAGCAGGCCGTGGAGCGTGCGCGCAGGCCACGAGCCCGAGGAGCACCGATGCAACCACTGAGAACGACCGGCCGGCGCGCATGAGAACGAGCTATCCACGGCAGCAGGCGAGGCGCAACGGGCAGATGCGAGCACACCCGTCCGGGCGGCGACATCCGCCGGGCGGCGTGTCCGGCAGCGTCCACCCCGGGATGAAATCCGGGCCCCGCCCGTGCGACAGTCCGGCCTCGGGAAGGAGCGTGACCATGTACAAGCACATCCTGGTCCCGACCGATGGCTCCGATCTCTCCGACCGCGCGGTGGGCGAGGCCATCGCCTTCGCGAGGTCCCTGGGCGCGCGCATCACCGCGCTGACGGTCTCGCCTCCGTTCCACCTGACGGGCTACGACCCGTTCCTGGTGACGGTCACGCCCACGCAGTACGAGCGTGCGCACGAGAGCCGTGCCCGTGAGGTCCTCGGTGACGCGCGCGCCAAGGCCGTGGCGGCCGGCGTTCCATGCGAGGTCGTCTCGGTGGTGAACGACGCGCCCTGGCAGGCGATCATCGAGACCGCGCAGCGCCAGGGCTGTGACCTGGTGTTCATGGCCTCGCACGGCCGCCGCGGTGTCGCCGGGATGCTGCTCGGCAGCGAGACGCAGCGGGTGCTCACCCACTGCAAGGTCCCGGTGCTGGTCTACCGCTCCTAGCCGATGCCGCGCCGGCCGCTGACGTCTCAGCGCTGCCCCTCTGCGTCGAACTTGGCGGCGAAGGTGGCGTAGTCCTCTCCGAGAGCGCTCGTGAAGGCGCTCTCGAACGGTGCGCCGGTGGACATCTGGGAGAGGATGGCCCGGATGCCCTCCTGTCCGTGACGCTCGATGATGCGCTCCACGGCATGGCGGCTCTCGAGATAGGCGAGGTGCGCCTGCTTGTGATTTCCGATGCGCCCGAGGCTCTCCTCGAGGGCGCGGAGCGGGAAGAGGTGCACGTCGGCCGTGCAGCGCACCGAGGGCCCGGGGTCGGCCTGGAGCTTCGCCACGTCGGCATAGCCCTCGTTGAGCCACGCGGGTCCGCCCCTCCTCCCGGTCGCACGGTGGAAGAGAGCGTGGGAGTACTCGTGGAACAGCGTCCCGCGAAAGCGCAGAGAGGCGGCGCTTGCACCGGCCGAGGGGAGACGGATCTTCCCGTCGTAGACCCCCGCTGACCACGAGACGTGGCCCTCCTCCGCGTAGGATCGATCCGGATAGAGCACCACCGGGATGGGCCCGTCGGGGTACAGCTGGAAGAGCGAACCCACGCTGCGGTACGCGGCCTCCATGATCTCCAGGCTCGCGCGCGCCCCGGGCACGTCCGCCCTGCCGTCGAAGGCCACGACGAAGTGCTCGGAGGCGACCCGCTCCAGTCTGCCCAGGCGCTGAGCCTCTTCGCGGCCACGCTCCAGCCGCCGCGCGAGCGCGACGTCATCCGGATTCAGCCGAAGCCCGCGCTCCCAGGTGTCCAGCGCGCTTCCGAGGTCGTTGTCCTGGAACTGGTACTCGCCCAGCGCGAGGTAGGCCTCGGGCGTCGACTCGTCGAGCGCGAGCGCCTCGCGGGCCTGCTGCTTCGAGCGCTCGGACTGGCCCTCGCGGGCCGAGGCGAGCGCCATCGTGCCGAGGAGCTGCGCCAGCGGGGCACGGACCTTCGCCTCGGAGGTCGGAAGCTCTTGCAGCCGCCCCAGGAGCGGGGCGATCTGCTGGGCGCCTCCGCCGCGCGCCTGGCGAATGGCGGACTTCGTGAGGAGCTCGAGCGCGGGCACGGCCGCCGTGGAGTGCTCGCGGAAGAGCGAGTGCACCTGCTCCACCGCCGCGGGATACTGGCCATCGTGGAGGAGGCGCGACAGCGCCTCGATCTCGCCGCGTGTGCTTGGACCGGTGGGGCCCCGATCCGGCGTCTCCGGCACGGCGAGCCCGCCGACGGCGCGGGCAGGAGTCTCCACCCGGGGCGCGCCCGCGTCCGGACGGCGAGCGGCGTCCTCCTGCTCGGAGCGCCGCTTCGCGTCGGCGAGACGGGCCATGCTGGCGGCGAAGACGTCGTCGTCGCTGAGGCCGGCATCGACGACGGAGGTCGACACGACGGCAATGGGAGGCGGCGGCGGCGCGGCCGGGCGACGGAGCACGACGACGCCCACCGCACCGGCGATGAGCACCACCGCGAGGAGGAGGAGCGGCCAGCGCACGGAAGAGAGACCTCCAGTCTGCCAGGACCGGAGGGGGAGCCGCACCGGCGCCGCGGTGCACACATCCGGCGTCCGTCACGGGCGGAGGCCCCGGAGCAGGCCCGGACGCGCCCTTCGTGACCCGGCGCAGCGCGGACGGATCGAGCAAACCCATGACACCCCTCGTGAGAGCGAGGCCCGGCGGGCGTGGTCGCGATGCACCCCACCGGAGACTGCGGACGTCGCGACACGTGCGTCGTGCCCCGGGTTCGTCGTAGATCGCGAGTGCGAGGGACGGGCGATGGGTCGACCCGGGGAGGCTCTCAGATGAACGGGGTTCGTCGCTGGGCGTGGTGGCTCGCGGGCGGCCTGCTGGCGCTCGGGTGCTCGTCGTCGGACAACGGGGGCGGCACACCCGATTCGGGCCTTCCCGATGCCGGGCTGCTCCACGTCGCCTCACCGACGTGGGAGGAGCAGGTCGTCTACTTCGTGATGATCGACCGGTTCAACGACGGCGACCCGAGCAACGACGACCAGCACCAGAACGAGTTCGATCAGAGCGACGGCGACAAGTACTCCGGCGGAGATCTGCAGGGGATCATCGACAAGCTGGACTACATCCAGGGCCTCGGCGCGACCGCGGTGTGGATCACCCCCCCGGTGGCGAACATGTGGTGGGACCCTCTGCAGCAGTCGGGCGGCTACCACGGGTACTGGGCGCGTCACCTCAAGAAGGTGGACGAGCACGTCGGCACGCTCGACACCTACAAGGCGCTCAGCGACGCCCTCCACCGGCGCGGGATGTACCTCATCCAGGACGTCGTCCCGAATCACATGGGGAACTTCTTCACCTACTCGCCGACGTACGATCCGGCGGACGTCACCAAGAACGTGGTGATGAACACCCAGGCAGTGCCGACGGCGAGGCCGGAGCAGGCGCCGTTCGATCAGGACGATCCGCGAGACGCGGCGCAGCGCGACGCGGGCATCTATCACTGGACCCCCACCATCAGCGACTACCTGGACCCCAACCAGGAGGCGAACTACCAGGTCTCCGACCTCGACGACCTGAACTCGGAGAATCCGGCGGTCCGCACCGCGCTTCGCGACTCGTACGGGTACTGGATCAAGGAGGTGGGCGTCGACGCGTTCCGGGTGGATACGGTCAAGTACGTTCCGCACGCCTTCTGGAATGATTTCTTCTGGTCAACGGCGGCCGACGCGCCGGGAATCATGGCGGTGGCGCAGTCGACCGGGCGCAACCGGTTCTTCGCCTTCGGGGAGATCTACGAGACCTCCGACCCGCTGGACGACGCGGCCGACCGCAAGGTGACGAGCTATCTCGGCGACGGCGGAACTCCCGAGCTGCCCGCCGTCCTGGCCTACCCGCTGTACTCGGAGATCACCCGGGTGTTCAACGGTGGAGCACCGAGCGCCTTCATGACCTACCGGCTCGGGCGGTTGATGGATCCGTCGCTGTACCCGAACCCGTACGCGACACCGCTCTTCATCGACAACCACGACAATCCGCGGTTCCTCGCCGCGCGGAATCTCAAGGCCTACATCCAGGCGCTGGCATTCATCTTCACCATTCCTGGCATTCCGATCGTCTATTACGGCAGCGAGCAGGACTTCACCGAGACCCGCGCCTCGATGTTTGCCGGGGGCTTCGGCTCGAAGGGCGACTCATTCGTGCTGGGAGAGCGCTACGCATACCTCAAGCGCCTCGCGGACATCCGGAAGAGCAGCGCCGCGTTCACACACGGCACGCTCGAGATCCTCCAGGACAACGAGGCCGCGCCGGGGGTCCTGGTCTACCGCCGCACGCAGGGGAGCGACGTCTTTCTGGTGGTGATGAACACCTCGGACGGGACCGCGCTCATGTCCGAGCTGGACACCGGCCTTGCTCCGGGTACGCAGCTCCAGGTCGTCGACGCGGAGAACTTTGGCACCCCCATCCCGGCCGGAACCAAGATCGGCGTGGGTCAGGGGGGGAAGCTCACCTCCGTGCTACCGCTCCGGACCGTGCAGATTCTGAAGGTCACGAGCGAGGTCGTGACCCCGAATCCTCCGGCGGCCACGATCGCCGTGAACACGGCGATCGCGGGGCAGGACTTCACCGACGACGTCACGGTGACCGGCTCGGTGACCCCTGCGTCGACGGTCCTCAGGATGGTGATCGACGGGAACTTCGAACAGCTGATCAACGTGCCGGTGAACGCCGGCGACGGAAGCTGGAGCGTGGTGATGCCGGTGGGAAGCTTCCCGACCGGCGACGGGAAGCCGCACTCGGTGGCTTTCTATGCACCGGCGGCCGGTGTCTCCACGCCGCTCCTCAAGTTCACCAGCAGCGTCGTCTTCGTCGCCAGCACCGTCAGCCAGGACGATCCCGTCGGCGACGACACCGGCCCAGGAGGCACCTACACCTATCCGCAAGACGCCTCCTTCGCGACCGGACGCTACATGGACGTCACGAAGGTCGTCGCGGAGGTCGGCAAGACGACGATGCTCCTCCACGTCACACTCAAGGACTGGAGCACGGTCTGGAATCCGGCGTTCGGCTTCGATCACGTCGGGTTCAGCATCTTCTTCGGCTTCGCCTCGGGGCCGCCGGGCCTGACCGTGCTCCCGAAGCTGAACGCCTCGTTCCCCAACGGCGGGACCTGGAACCTCAACCAGTTCACCTACGGTTGGGACAACAAGATGTACACGACACAGGGCGCATCGGCGACGTCTTACGGGAATTTCGCCATCCCACCGACCATCTCCGCCGACGCGGCCACGAAGACCGTGACCTTCAGCTACAACCGGAAGGACTACGGCCTCGCGAGCTGGGAAAACGTGAAGGTGTACATCACCACCTGGGACTACGACGGCATCGGCTCCACGCTCCGGCCGCTGACTCCCGGTGGCGGTCAGTGGGACTTCGGAGGCGGACAACCAACCGACCCGCTGATCATCGACGACACGGCGGTCGTCACCCTGCCCGCCCCTCCCTGATTCGCCCCCGCGAGGCGCCCGTGCCTCGCTGGCGCTCCCGGCCCAGTCACTGCGGAGTGCAGGCAGGTACGCCGATGTTCGAGACCTGAAGCCGATCGCCCGTTCCCTCGAACCCGATGTCCATCGACTGGAGGGAGACACTGAAGTCGGTGTTGGACTTCCAGGTGACGGTCCCATCCACCGCGTCGAGGTTCGCGCTCGGGGGCATGTCGGAGGTCGCCTGGATGAGGTTCCCGACCACCTGCCCCGGCCCCGGGACGGCCTGCTGCGCGACGACGGTTCCCACCGTGGGCGTGGTCGTCCCAGTGGCGAGCACCAGGGTCAGCGTGGTCCAGGTCTGGACCGGAAAGTGGCCGTACTGCTGGCAAGCATTGGGCTGATCGCTGAGCAGCACGGTGAAGACGTTGCCGCTGGCGATCGCCGCGCTGGAGTTGGCCCGCAGGTGGACACCACCGATGGTGACGTCGAACGCGGGGAACCCCGCGTCGGGGTTGAAGGGACCACCCTCGTCGCAGGCGGACACCAGGGCGAGCACCAGCAGGGCAGCAGCAGGTCGGACGGTCATCGAGTCGGACGCTCTTCTCAGTGGGCAGGGGTGATGGCAACCACCACCGCGTCGTCCACGTTGCCCGAATTCAGCGTCCGCGAGAAGGCATAGACCCCGGATGGCGCCTGGAGCTTGTGGTGCGAGCCGCCGCCGATGGCCCCGTGCCTCTTCCTGAACTCGCCCAGCTTCTGCCAGTGAGCGAGCAGCCCGGTGTCGATGCTCGACCAGTTCATGTCCGAGCGGGTGGGCTGGCTGTTGTCGTTCTCCGTCGGCCCAGGTTGGCGGGCGCTCTCGTCGCCGTAGAAGATCTGCACGCCGCCAGGAACGAGAAGCAGAGCGGTCGCCGCCTGCTTCTGCAACGACGCGTCCTGATGGAGGGCATCGAAGAAGAGATAGGTGTCGTGCGAGGAGAGATAGGAGAGGACGTTGAACGTCGGGTCGGTGGACACCAGCGCCGCGTAGCTCGTGTACAGGCCGTCCAGCGCGGACTGCGCAGCGGGCAGTGACCCGGCGGTCTGCAACGCGTTGAGGATCGCCGCCTGGAACTCGAAGTTGATCAACGAGTCGAAGCCGCCTTGCGTGTAGTAGCCATCCTTCGTGACCCCGTGGCCGAAGACCTCTCCGGTCATCCAGAACGGTGAGTCGTCCAGCTTCCTGGTCGGGTTGGCGGCCTTCCAGTCGGCCAGCGCCGCCACGCCTGCATCCTTCAGAGCGCTCCAGGAGCCGAGCTCGACGTTCTTCGCCGTGTCGCACCGGAAGCCGTCGAACCCGAACTGGCGCACCCAGTCCGTGTGCCACCTGACCAGGAACTGCCGGACGGTGCCGGTCTCCGCGGCCCCGAACTGGGTGTCGGGCTTGCGCTGGAAGAAGAACGGGCGGCCGGTGACCACCGTGGATTCGGTGATGAAGTCGGGGAGGAAGGTCAGCTGGCGCGTGAGCTCGTCCGATCCTCCCTGCGGGAAGCCAGGGAAACCGGCACGGATCCAGTCGGGGCTCCACCACTCCTGCCAGTGGCTGGAGTTGTAGTCGACCAGGTCGTTCCAGGCGTCGTAGCCCCGGCCAGGAGGTGGAACGAAGCTCTGGAAGGCGGTCCCCCCGTCGGGCTTGAACACCTCCGGGAGGTAGACGAGCAGATCGTCACCGGTGGCGTAGCCGGGGTGGTTGATCACCACGTCGACCAGGACGCGGATGCCACGGGCGTGCGCCGCGTCGACCAGCGCGGTCAGATCCGCCTCGTTGCCCCAGTTTGCATCCAGTCGCGTGAAGTCGAGTGCCCAGTACCCGGCATAGCCGTAGTGCTTGAACGCGCCGTTCCCGCCGCTCACCCATCCGTGGACCTGCTCGACAATGGGGGAGATCCAGATCGCGGTCACGCCGAGGCTGGCGATGTAGTCCAGTTTCTGGGTGATGCCCTTCCAGTCACCGCCGTGCCAGGTGCCGATCTCGTCTCCGCCCCCGTCTCTCGGCCGCGTTCCGTAGGAGTTGTCGTTGGAGGCATCTCCGTCGAAGAAGCGATCGGTGAGGAGGAAGTAGACCGTCGCGTTCGCCCAGCTGAACGGGGTGACGGCCGCCCCGTCCTTCTCGAGGAGCAGCAATCCCGTCGCGTCCGGGGTGAACGTCACCGTGCCCTGCGCGGTCACCGTCGCGGTGGTGCCGGACGATACGTCGCGCACGGTCGATCCGGCCGAGAAGGCGCCACCGACGTCGAGTGTGAGCGGCTGGCCAGGACTCCACGCTCCGTTGCCCGAGTCGGGGGGGCCGCCGCCGTCGTTGCTCGAGCTGCACGCGGAGAGAGCGACGAGGAAGGCGCTGGCACGCAGCGCACGAAGGAGGCGGCGAGGGATCATCGGGCTCACGGGTGGGGTTTGGTGTTGCAGGGCACACCCTCGGCCTCGGCCTGGGAGCGCTGGAACACGGCGGTGGTGCGGCCCTCGACGTGGAAGACCCCGGTCGTGTTGGTCCAGGTGGCGCGTCCGGTGAGCAGCGGGTCGAGTCCGCTGTCGAGCACCGCGGGGATGGTGAAGGCACCCGTCGTGATGGTGGGGATGGTGACGTCCTGCGCGGCCGGGCCCCCGTTGACGATGACCACGTAGCCGCTGGTGTTCGGGTCGAGATCGGCGCCGGTGCAGGTCACCTGGTCGCTGAGGGTCATCACGATGAGCCCCGGAGTCTGGTCCGGTCCTGCGTAGGGGCTCGGGAAGTCCACCCGGGTCTCGATCTCCGCGGCGCTGCGGAGCCGGAACAGCGGAGACGACCGGCGCAGGGCGAGCATCGCCTTCACGTGCGCTCTCATCCTCGCGACGTCGGCCGCGCCTGGCGCGATGCTCGCGTCGGCGAAGATGGGAGTGATGGTGCTCCAGTTTCCCGAGTCCCTGGGCAAGCCGCTTCTCCAGCCAGTGGTCGCGCCCGTCCAGTCCACCCGGTTGAACCAATCGCCGGAGTCGTAGCTGTCGCGCTCCATGGACTTGCTGCGCAGGACGTCGTCGCCCAGGTGGAAGAACGGGATGCCTTGCCCCAGGAGCACCACGTCCATGGCGAGGGCCGTGGCTCGGACCCGATCGTCCATGCTCCTGCCGGTGGGCATCTTGTACTGCACGATGTCCCAGAGGATCTGGTTGTCGTGGGAGGAGACGTAGTTGATCGACTCCGACGGGTCCTGCGTGTAGCCGGCCGGCTGTCCGTTGTAGCCGACTGCGCCGCCCACCGTCGTGCTGCCGGTCGACGTGACCAGCGGGAAGTTGGTCAGCCCTCCGGCCATCCCGATCTTGATGTAATCGAGTGCCTTCGCGAGCGCGGCCTTGTTCGCCCCGCTGGCGCTGCTCGCCTCGTTGGGGTCGGTGTACAGGCCGCTGGAGAAGCCCTGGTTGCTCCGGATCTGGCCGCCGCTGTCGAACGGGCCGCCGCCGCGTGCCCCGTCCCGCAGCCGGTCGTTGAATGTCCCGATGCCGGTTCCCGCCATCTGTCGCTGCGTCGCCGGGACGCCGTAGTTGCCGCTGGTCATCTCGCCGACCAGCCAGCCCTCACCGTAGAGGTAGATCTTCGACCCGTCCACGCCGTCCGAGCCCAGGGTCAGGGCGCTCAGCGCTGCCTTCGCGTCGAGGAGGTTGCTCTTGAGGTGCAACCCCATGAGGTCGAAGCGGAAGCCGTCGATCTTGTAATCGCGCGCCCAGCGGACGAGCGTATCGATCATCAGCTTCTCCATCATCAGGTGCTCGCTCGCCGTGTTGGAGCAGCACGACGAGTTGAGGACCAAGCCGGTGGTCGCGTCCAGTCGCTGGTAGTAGCCGGGCACCACCTTGTCCAGGACCGATTTGTCGCCGAGGGCCGAGGCGTTGGTGTGGTTGTAGACCACGTCCATCACCACCCGGAGGCCGATGCTCGCGAGGCCCTGCACCATCTTGCGAAACTCGAGGATCTTCGCCGTACCCTCGGCGCTGGAGGCATAGCTGCCCTCCGGAGCCCCGTAGTGGAACGGGTCGTAGCCCCAGTTGAACGAATCCAGCGCGGACAGGGCCCCGACGATCGACTGCTGTTTCTGTGAATCACCCGGAAGGCTGGAGAGCACGTCGAGGATCGGCGTGCTCCCGTAGGTGCTGCAGTCCCCGGGTGCGACCGCGGGGTTCTTCGCGCATAGGTCGGAGAAAGGCTGCGCGACGTCGACTCGCTGTGCCGGGTCCTCGTTCACCGTCGCGAAGTCGAAGGCGGGGAGCAGATGGAAGTGGGTCAGGCCCGCGGAGGCGAGAGCCTGCAGATGCATCATCCCGTCGGACCCGGTCTCGGTGAAGGCGAGGTACTTGCCGCGATTGGCGGGAGAGACCGTCGAGTCGAGGGCGCTGAAGTCGCGGATGTGACCTTCGTAGAGGACGATGTCCTCGGGCGCCGCGAGCGGTGGCTTCGCCAGCGCATCCCAGCCCGTGGGCTTCGTCGCCGGATCCGACAGGTCGACGATCTGCCCCCACAGCCCGTTGGTGTCGAGGTTGATGGCGTAGGGATCGGTCACCGTCGTGTGCTCGATCCGCTGGGTCGCTGGATGGAAGACGGTGATCTCGAAGCGGTAGTAGCTCCCGTACCAGGCCGCCGGCCCGGTGAACGACCACACCCCGCTCGACTCGCGGGACATGTCCTGCGCGGCGATCTCCGTCTTGCTCGCGTTCGCCACGTGGAGCTTCACCGCCTGCGCCGTCGGAGCCCACAGCCGGAAGGTGGGCGTCTGGGGTGCGTCGAACGCGACGCCCAGCGGCCCCGTGTACGCATAGAGCTCATCGAGGGCCCAGGCGGTCTGGACCTGGGTCGCTGCAAAGATGCTCCCGTCGCTCCGGTAGGCGATGGCCACCAGCTGTCCTTGCAGCCCATCGATGACCTTCGCCGCGTCGGCGTCGGCGATGGTGAAGGCTCGCCAGCCACTCAGATACGGCGCCTTGCTCACCACATCGGTAGGAAGCGCACTCGTGCTGGGGGTCAGCGGGATCGCCGTTCCTCCGCTGGCTCCGGTCGAGGAGGTGACGATCGACGCGGTGCTCGAGTACCGGAGCTCGAAGGTGACCGCGGCGGCGTCGGTCACGTTCCAGGCGAGGAGCTGTTGTTCGACCAGGTGCGCAGCGGCCCCGGTGATGCCACCGAGCTTCCGCGGGTAGGAGCTGATGAGCGTGGAGCCGCTGGTCAGGAACACGATGTTCCCGAGCTCCGAGAGGTTCCAGCCCATGTCGGGACCGGGATCCTTGGTGTCCCCCTTGTGGACGATGACGTTGACCCGCTCCGCGCCGCTCTTCACGTTGATGAGGAAACCCGCACCGAGACCATCGTCGACACCGACCGGTGAGAGCGGGCTGGTCCATTGCGTCTCGTTGACCACGTCACCCCAGGTGTGGAGGCCCCATCCGGTGTAGTCGCCGTCCCCGCGCAGGTAATAGACCGCGACCTGACCGCCCTGGGGGACCGCGGACACGCCGAGAGTCCGCACGGTCGGGTACTCGGAGAAGACCCAGGCCTCGCGTGTGGTGCCGGAGACGTCGACCGTGAAGGGCCCGGCCGGTTCGGTATCCGCACCGTTGACGAGGTTGAAGGCCAGCTGCGACGCACCCGACTTCAACGTGATTTCGTAGACGGCGCCGAAGCCGTCCGTGGAGATCGGGGGCGCGCTGGCTTCCTGGGCGCCGGCGCTCGGAACGATGTTCCAGCCGCTGTAGTCCGAATGCGGGCGATGGTAATGGAGCATGAACTTGAGGGTGAGGGGCGTACCGCTGTCCGGCTGATTCTGGTTGTCGCTGCTCTTGCAGCCGGTCACCACCGCAGCGAGGGCGAGCGCAGACCACCGCGTCCACGTCCGGGAAAGGGAAGCGCGCATGAGCGCGGACATTGAACGGTTCGACAGCCCCGGGCAACGAACAACGAGAGAGGATCTCGGACGGATCTGCGCCGGTCTCGCGCTCGTGCTCGCGCTGTGCGCCGGCTGCACCGCGTCACGTCCGCCGGAGACGACCCCCGCAGCCGCCGAGGCTCCGCGGGCGTACCCGGGCTGGGCGAACGGCGCGGTCTTCTACGAGGTCTTCGTCCGGAGCTTCCAGGACTCGAACGGCGACGGGAAGGGAGACCTGGCCGGGCTCATCTCCAGGCTCGACTACCTGAACGACGGCAAGCCGGAGACGGACGGCGACCTCGGGGTGGACGCGCTCTGGCTGATGCCGGTGTTCGCGTCGCCGAGCTACCACGGCTACGACACGACGGATTACGACCGGGTCAACCCGGACTACGGGACGAACGACGACCTGACCCGGCTGTGCACCGAGGCCCACCGGCGCGGAATGCGGGTCATCGTGGATCTGGTCCTCAACCACACCTCGCGGGAGCATCCCTGGTTCATCGAGTCCGCGTCCGGACCCACCTCTGCCAGGCGCGACTGGTACGTGTGGAGCCCGGTGGACCTCCACTGGCCGCAGCCCTGGAACGCGGCCGGGAACACCTGGCACCAGAAGAATGGCGCCTGGTACTACGGGCTCTTCTGGGCGGGGATGCCGGACCTGAACCTCCGGACAACGGCCGTCCGGACGGAGATGGAGAAGATCGCCGCGTCCTGGCTGGCCCGGGGGGTCGACGGGTTCCGGCTGGACGCGGTCCGCCATCTCATCGAGGACGGGGGCGGCGAGGGTCAGAACGACACGCCCGAGACCCACGCCTTCCTGAAGCGCTTCGCCGCGCATGTGCGGACGGTCAAGCCGGACGCGGTCCTGGTCGGGGAGGCATGGACCGAGACCCCGAAGATCGCCGCGTACTACGGCTCGACGGAGAAGGTTCCGGGCGGCGACGAGCTGCCGCTCAACTTCGACTTCCCGCTGGCGAAGAAGATCGTCGAGGGGGTGGAGGTTGGCGAGTCGAGGAGCATCGCGGCGACGCTCCGGGAGATCGCCTCCACCTACCCGCCGGGCGCCACCGACGTGCCGTTCCTCACCAACCACGACATGCGCCGGGTCGCCTCGGTCCTCAAGGGCGACGCGGGGAAGCTGCGGAGCGCGGCGGCCATCCTCCTCAGCCTGCCGGGGACGCCGTTTCTCTACTACGGCGAGGAGATCGGATTACTGAACGGCACCGCCGACGGTGACGAGGCCAAGCGCACGCCCATGCCCTGGAACGGAGGCGGCGGTGGGGGCTTCACGACCGGAACCCCCTGGTATCGCTTCGCTCCGGAGCAGGCCACGACCCACGTCGCCGCGCAGACGGGCGACCCGCGCTCGCTGCTTTCGCACTACCGCCGCTGGATCCGGGCCCGGCATGCCTCCGCTGCCCTCTCCCGTGGCGAGCTCCGGGTCCTCCAGGGCGAGGGCCCCGTGCTGGCATTCCTGCGGACGAGGGGGACCGAGCGCGTCCTCGTGGGGCACAACCTCGGGCCCGAACCCCAGGAGATCTCGATCGGGGTGGAGGCGAACCGCGCGGAACCCTTGCTCGCGACCGACGGGGCGACTGCGACCCGCGAGGGACCAGCGGTCCGTCTGACGCTGCCACCGTACTCGAGCGGCGCGTTCAAGCTGTAGCGAACGCCGCAGGCCTTCTCGCCGCGGCGCGGCAACGCAAGTTTTTCGTACCCGCGACGCACACTTCGCGCTTTCTGGGCGTTGACTCACATGTCATAAACGCCCTCGTTTCCTGAGTCGGGGAGCGCGTTCCGCACCCCATCTGGGTGCGAGGGCCCGCGCGGGCGGCCGGAACGCGGGGAGGGGAAGCGCGGGTGGTCGTGTCGCGGCAGACCAGGGCGTGGTTCGCGGTGTACGCGGCGGCGGTGCTCGTGGCGTGCAGCTCGAGCAGCCCGTCCCAGCCCGACTCGGGAACTCCGGACTCCGGAACGCCAGACTCCGGAATTCCGGACTCGGGCATCACGCCGAACACGCAGGGGTGGTGGCGCGACAAGGTGTTCTACGAGGTCTTCGTCCGGAGCTTCCAGGACTCCGACGGCGACGGAATCGGAGATCTTCGCGGGCTCACGGCGCGCCTCGACGCACTGAATGACGGAGATGCGGGGACCGATGCAGGCCTCGGGGTGGACGCGCTCTGGCTCATGCCGATCCACCCTTCGCCGAGCTACCACGGCTACGACGTCACCGATTACCGGAACGTCCTGCCGGCATACGGAACCCTGACCGACCTCGACGCGCTGCTCACCGCCGCGCACCAGCGCGGCATGCGCGTGATCCTGGACATGGTCCTGAACCATTCGTCCAGCCAGCACCCCTGGTTCCAGGACTCGCAGACCGGGCCGAGCGCGGCGAAGCGTGACTGGTACGTCTGGCGGCCCGACAACCCCGGGTGGACCCAGCCCTTCGGCTCGGGGAACACCTGGTGGAACCTCAACGGCGCCTACTACTACGGCGTCTTCACCAGCTCGATGCCGGACCTGAACCTCACCAACTCGGCGGTGGAGGACGAGCTGGTGGACACGATGAAGTTCTGGCTCGCCCGCGGAGTGGATGGGTTCCGCCTGGACGCGGTCCGCTACTACATCGAGACCGGCGGAGGCGACGGGCAGCAGGACCAGCCCGCGACCCACGACTTCCTGAAGCGCATTCGGAGAAGGCTCCAGGCCGACTACCCGAATGCGCTCCTGGTCGCAGAGGCATGGGCAGGCCTGGAGATCACCACCTCGTACTACGGCGACGGCGACGAGGTGCAGCTCGGATTCGCCTTCGATCTCGCCGAGGCCGTCAAGGACGCCATCCCCGCCGAGGACGCGAGCGCGATCATCAACACGCTTGCGCGGACCGATACCGCCCTCCAGGGCAAGGATCGCGGCTTCGACGCGCCTTTCCTCTCCAATCACGACCAGGTCCGGGTCATGCGCGCACTGGCCGGTGATGCCGGTTCCGCGCGCGTCGCCGCGGCGGTGCTCTTCGCTCTGCCGGGGACGCCGTTCATCTACTACGGCGAGGAGATCGGAATGCAGGGCGGAGCCGGATCCGACGACCGCAACAAGCGGACCCCTTTCCGCTGGGATGCGGGAGCCGGAAACGGCTTCAGCACGCACACGCCCTGGTACAACGTGGCCGAGGCCCCTGGCGTCGATCTCGAGACCCAGCGGGCCGATCCCGGTTCGCTCTGGTCGCTCTACCGGTCGCTGATCGCGCTCCGACACTCGTCCCCTCCCCTGTCCCGGGGGGGTGGCAGCTACGTCCTCCTCGGAGCGGGTGGACCGGCCAGCGTCCTCGCCCTGATGCGGGATGAGTCGGGCCAGAAGGTCCTCCTCGTTGCCAATGTCGGGGCCGTCGATGTCGGCGCCTTCACCGTTCCCCTCGCTGGATCTCCCACCGTTCTCCTCTCGGAAGGGCTGACCTCGCCTCCGACGGGAGGGACCTCCATTTCCGTCCCTGGCCTCGCTGGCCACGGCTTTGCCTTCCTGTCTCTCTGACCCGCTCGCAGGAGGATCCAGCCATGCTCCACCGCTCTTCCTTCCGTCGCCTCCTCACCGCGGCCGCGCTCGCCAGCGCTGTCCTCGGCTTCCCCGCCGCCGCCGAGAACTCGAAGGGCGTCAAGCTCTCCGACCCGACCAATGATGACAAGGGACCGGGCACGTACACCTATCCGACCGACGCCGTGTACAAGCCCGGCTCGTTCGACATCACCGACTTCGAGGTGGTGCCCGGAGCGAACCAGACCGAGTTCCGGGTGACGGTGCGCACGCGCATCGAGGATCCCTGGGACAGCCCGGCCTGGGGCGGCAACGGATTCTCGGTGCAGATGGCGTTCATCCACATCGACACCGATCACAAGAAGGGCAGCGGCGTCCAGGACGGGCTTCCCGGAACCAACGTGCGCTTCGCCGAGGACGAGGCCTGGGACCGGGTGATCATCATCTCGCCGCAGGGCGCGACCCGGGTGAACTCGGAGGTCGGCCTGAAGGCCGCCCAGTGGAAGGACAAGATCATCGTCCCCAAGGTCACCCGCGCGCAGGGGAAGACCCTGATCGCGGTGGTGGACAACGCGCAGCTCGGCGGTCCGCCGCAGACCACCTGGGGCTACCAGGTGCTGATGCAGTCCAACGAAGGGTTCCCCGACAAGAAGGACCTCCTCACCAGGAAGGTCAACGAGTTCGAGGGACAGCACCGTTTCGGAGGCGGATCGGACTACGACAACGACCCCCACGTGATGGACATCCTGGTCCCGCCGGACGGTGATCCGGCCAAGAAGCAGTACGAGATCCTCTCCAAGTACAAGAAGGACACGAAGGAACCGAAGCCCGAGGACCTTGCAGTCGTTCCGATGGTCTACCCGAACAAGTGAGGGGGAGCGCGCCCATGGCAAGACCTGGGAGGGGACTTGCGGCGATCGCCACGCTCGTTGTTCTGACGATCGCGCCGGCTGCTCGCGCGGACATCGTCAACTTCGACATGAGCGGGAAGATTTACATGAAGTACATGTACCAGAACGACAACACGCAGGGATGTCTGTCTCTCTCCAACCCGTTCTGGCGCGACAACATCGGCGGCCACAACGGCGTCTGCAGCGAGTTCGAGCTCAATCTCAAGGCCAACGTGGGACCCAAGGTGACCGCCGGGGTCCGCCTCCAGAGCCGCTGGGGAATGATGTGGCAGGACTGGTGGGAGAACGGGGACCTCAAGCCCAACATCGCTTATCCACCGAACAGCGGAGACACATCGGGCGAGAGCCTGGGCATGAACCACGCCGCGTACATAAAGCTGCGCGCGGCCTGGATCCGGGTGGGGCCGCCGATTCCCACGGTGAAGTGGATCACCATCGGCTCGACTGACTACTCGATGTGGAACGAGTGGACGATCGGCAAGGCGCGCTACATCGATCGTGACAACGGCAACGGAGTGTTCGTCGAGGGGGCGTTCATCCCGCAGGGCAAGCTGGACTACACCCTCGGTGCGTTGGCTCTGCCCAAGCTGTGGGCAGGCCCGGGCTGGAATACCGGCCTCAGCTACAACGAACCGCTCGCGAACCTCTACGGAACGGACTGGGCGTTCGCCGCGAAGCTGGAGAGCCGGCCCATCGACGACCTGAGGCTGCGCGCGATCGGGACCTGGACCCAGGACTGGGAAGCCGATCGGTATAGCCCCTTCCTCACCGGGTCACCCGACGCGGCGCGCTGTGACACCGTGGGCTGCCCTGATCACTCGACCAAGCTCGCAACCCGGTTCCGCGGCTTGAACGCGACGCTGGAAGGGTTCTACACGCCTTCCTGGACGGACCTCTTCTCCATCTCGGCGCTGGGGGCGTACTCGAGCAATTACGTGAACCCGAACTACGCCACCAACCTGGTCCGCAACGGACAGGGCTTTTCACCGGTGCTCTTCAAGACCGATCCGAATGGGAACCCCATCGCCGCGACCGGCGCGGCCGCGAAGGTCGACCTCGAGTTCTACGACCCCTTCAAGATCGGCCTGTCGCCCAAGTTCGAGTACTTCAACATCGGCAGCGAGTACAACGCGATCATGGGCGCACGCCGCGAGGCGGACGTGCTCCTCACCGATGGCATCATCACCGGTGGCTTCACCCGTGGGGGGCAACTCCCCACTCTGAACGTCGCCAACGAGTTCCAGGACTGGGACGAGCCCTGGTACGAGAGCGTGATCGGCTGGACCGGCTTCACCGGCGTGCTGGAGCAAGTGCTCGGCTCGGTGAAGCTGTCCGGCGAGTACACCTTCGTCGGGTACAACACCAACATGCAGGGCCGGGACACGGTGAACCAGTACCCGGACTTCCTCTACACGCACGGGTTCACCGACACGACCGCGTACACGGCGGATCAGGACTACGCCAACGTCTACGACCGCGGCAAGGACCCGCGGAGCGTTTACGACAAGAACCAGGACCGGCACACGCACATCGGCGTGCTGAACGCGCAGGTCCCACTGGCTGTCGGCTGGAGCCCGCTCTTCAACTTCAAGGTCAAGTACATCTTCGACCGGGACAACCGGAACATCAGCAACCCGAAGGACGACTACATCGGCCGGTCGATTCTGCTCTTCGGGCAGGTCACGGTGCAGCCCACGAACGAGCTCAAGGTCTTTCTCGGCTACGAGTACAGCCACTGGTCCGAGGACGGGCGGAACGGCTCGGACGCCGCGGGCTACTTCCCCGCGCGAACCCAGCGCCACACCGCGCGCGCGGGATTCACCTACGCCTTCGGCGGAGTGCTCGCCGGATACACGGTGGAGTACTTCCACAAGAACCTCCTCCGTGATCCGGAGGGCGGCTACTACAACATGATCTGGAACGTCTGGCGGGCGAAGGGCACCGTCGAGGTCGCGTGGTGATGCGCATGGCTCGCTCGAAGCAAGGCTTGTTGTTCCTCGTTCCGGTGCTCTGCGCCGGCTGCGGTATCGAATCGTTGGGCAACCTGGGGCGTTCGGAGTACGAGCGGCCTGCCTCCGCCATCTCCGGGAAGCTCGGCTGGAGCGACCCGGACCTCGTGACCAAGTACTCGGTCAGCGACGGAGAGAACGAGTTCGGTCCGGACGTGGCGTTCCTGATCAATGGAAGCGCCGACGCCTACGAGATCCGTCTTGCCAGCTCGAAGTACTCGATGATCGAGGTCGTGGCCCGCGTGGGCAACGGGCTCGTCCGGGGGCTGGTCCCCTTCGTCGGAGAAGAGAGCAAGGTGACGCAGGACCTCGACGCTCGGGCGATGACCGAGGCACTGATCGTCGAGGCGCGTCTCAGCGCGGACAGCGCGGCGGGAGGGGTGAAGCTCAAGCAGATCGACCCCAGTGCCTATCTCGGCACGCGAAATCTGATCTACCGGGCCTTCGACGAGCCGGGGCCCACCCAGGACCTCCTGCACATGGTCGAGCGCTTCTTCGTCCGGATCGACCCGACCATCTCCTCGCTCGATCCCGACTTCTTCACTGTCCCGGTCCTCAACCCGGACTTCACCCCGGTGACCCGGGGCAGTCCGATCAACGGCGGTGCCATCCAGCGCAACCCGTTCGACTACACCGGGGACGGCATTCCGGACAACGACAGCTCCGCGTTCGATGCCAAGCTCGGAGAGGTGGCGCAGCTCTACCGCCCGGCGGGCTGTCCCGACCCGAACAACATCCGTCTCGTCCTCACGGTCGACTTCAACCCCAGCGCGAAGAACGGCGTCTGCAGCACGGTCGATCGGTTCAAGTGGGCCACCGACAAGCCCGGCAAGACGATGTTCTTCGTGGGCTGGGTCCACAAGGATTCGGTGCTGCAGGATCCGGCGGTCAACAGCCTCCTCGGCGCCAGCACCCCGAACCAGATCCAGATGTACGACGACGGAACCAACGGTGATGCCGTCTCCGGAGACAACGTCTACACCGTCAGCTTCGTCATCCCGAAAGGCGATCCCAGCAACGGCCAGGTCTTTCGGATCGGCTACAAGTTCACCTGGGGAACGCGAGGGGCACTCTGGGGCGGAAGCGAGGAGTGGCCCGGGAACTCGCGCATCCTCGAGGTGGTCGATGTCAACGGCGACGGCTTCGTGTACCGCCACGAGAGCTTCGGGGACGAGGCGACCAACAAGGACAATGCGAACCTGAATCCTGCGGCGCACGGAAGCATCACCTGGACCACGGACCTCCACGGGTGCGGGCCGGAAGCGCGAGAGAACTCATACGATTTTCCCAGCTGCAGCTGTACGACGATCGAGACACCCAAGGGCGTCGGTCCCATCACCGTCGCCTGTCAGTAGAGGGGATCCCTGGTGGGATGAGTCCCCGAAGTTCAAGTGGAGGAGGAACGCATGAAGAAAGCATTGCTGCTAGCAGCACTCGGAGCAGGCGCCCTGTTCGCCGCCTGTTCGAGTGACAATGGCGGGAACAACTGTACGAAGAAGACGTGCGCCGACTACAGCGCGACTTGCGGATCGCCCAGCGACAACTGCGGTGGAACGCTTTCGTGTGGCACCTGCAGCGGTGGCAACGTCTGTGGCGACGGTACCAACAACAGCGTCCAGTACATCTGCGGCTTCCCGCAGCCTGCCGGAACGGTGCCCGTCAACTTCAAGGTCGACGACAGCACCAACCACCTGTACACCTCAGGGCAGCTGGACTGGAAGGGCTCCTTCGGCGGCGTGACGTCGTCCGTCACCTTCGACGGAGGCACCCGGATCATCAGCAACGACCAGAGCTGGGCAGGCGGAAACGGCCCCTATCCCCAGCTCTATGACGATGGGCCCTGGAACAAGGGCGGCCATGAGCCCGCGGACGCGACCGCCGGTGACCACGTCTTCGGGGTGACGGTGTTCGCCAAGCCACCGACGACGGGAACCGATAGCTACGGGTTCGGGCTCCAGGATGCGTTCTACCGCGCGAACTGGACCACCATCGCCGGGGCTGGCGAGACTCCTGACGGGTGGATGTGGGTCGGCGACAACGGGAGCTTCTCGGTCGCCGCGGGTCAAACTGCTGCGGTCAACGCCGGGACCACGACCCTGCGGACGGGCGGCAACATCGACCTGCAGTTCACGATCGATACCAACAACCTCGGCACTGGGACCTGGGACACGAGCAAGATCCAGATCAAGAGCGCCGCCTGGTACTGGGGCACGGTGACCCTGCACGACGACGGCTCGAGCTACGGCGACGCGGCGGCCGGAGACGGGATCTATACGTTCACCTTGTCCTCGGTCGTTCCTACGCCGTTCGTCCACACCGCGTTCGCGAAGTCGACCGACAAGATCGAGTTCGTCTTCGTGCTCAACGGCCAAGAGTACAAGGACGGGGGTGGCAACGGCCTGATCGATGGCGTGACCTCGGGGTACCGGACCGGAACCACCGGTTCGTTCACCGACGTGACCCCGACCATCGCGACGAACAAGAACACGCAGATCGTCGTCCCGTAGAGGGGGCGGCCGACCACGCCGGCAGGGGCCACTCGCTCCTGCCGGCGTTTCTTGTTTTCTTACGCCAGAGGATCTCCGCGGTGCGCCAGTTCGTCCCCCAGACCTTGCTGTTCACCTTGCTCGTCAGCACCTCCGCGCTGGCCGCCGAACGGGTCCTGATCGCGGGCTTCGACGACCCGGCGGGTGACGCGAACGGGCCGGGGACCTACCAGCCGCCGGGCGACACCGACTTCCTGCCAGGAGACTTCGACCTCCGCCGCTTCGCGGTCTACGAGGAGGGCGACACGGTCGTGTTCGAGGTGACGCTGGGCGAGAGCTTCCGCTATCCGCCGAGCACGCAGCGGTACAACTCGACGCCGCTCGACCTCAAGAACAACATCTACTTCCAGAACATCGACATCTACGTCGACACTGACCCGACGCCGGGCTCGGGCTGGTCGATGTGCATCCCGGGCCGGCGGGTGGCGTTCGCCGATGGTCACACCTGGGAGTACGCGGTGGTGATGACGCCACAGCCGGGCGCGGCGAAGGCAGTCACCGAGGGAATCTTCGGCACCGAGGCATCCCGCCGGGTCCTCTTCCCCACCAACCTCCAGACGCAGGGGAAGACCATCTCCGCGCGGATCCCGGCGAGCTTCTTCGGCGGCCGGCCGACGAAGGACTGGGGTTACTCGGTGCAAGTGTCGGGGGCCCGCTGGGAGCGGACCTTCGCGGTGGTCGACCGCATCGCCGGCCGGCACGAGGCGGACGCGTACACGATGCCGGTCATCGGCGTGCGCGAGGCATGGATGTTCGGCGGAGCGCCGTCGGCCGGCGGGAAGGCGCACCCCTGGGTGGTGGACGTGCTGCTGCCGCCCGGCGCGAGCCAGGCGAAGGTGCTGGGCTCGTACGACGAGAAGACCGGTGCGTACGCGCAGGTGCCGTTCGTCTACGGGTCGGGCAAGGCGCCGCCGGCGGTCGCG
>AR_comb_assmDRAFT_10160608_pt1 | contig 24242 bp, 14 predicted proteins | sample ArasoioldDNA_FD_10543 | JGI IMG/M metagenome (IMG submission 10543) | reverse complement strand
CATTGAGCGCCGCTCTACCGCGGCACAGATGCCATCCCACCATCTCGAGGGGCAGTCCGGCTCGGAAGACCATCTTGGCCGCTTCCGGGTCCACCCAGATGTTGAATTCGGCGGCTGGCGTAACATTCCCTTCGCAGCACGGCGCGCCGCCCATCACAATGCAACGACCAATTGCTTTGCCAATCTCGGGTACTTTGCCCATCGCCAGGGCGAGGTTCGTCAAGGGCCCCAAGGTGACGATTTCGATTCCCGGATTTGTTAGGACCGTCTGGATGATCGCGTCTACCGCGCGAGTGGGGTCCGCACGCCGCGACGCCGGAAGGTATCCGTGATCTCCTAGGCCGTCTTTACCATGAAACCACTGCGCGGTCACAAGATCTCGCACCAGTGGCTTGGCCGCACCGGCGTAAACTGGAGTCTGCGCCCCGCACAGTTCCACTGTGTACAGGACGTTCTGCGTTGCTTGTTCGACACAAACGTTTCCCGCAACCACTGTGATCGCCGCAACACGTGCGTCCGCAGATCGCAGCGCCATTATCAGCGCCACCACATCGTCTGAACCGCCATCGGTGTCAATCAAAAGAGTACGAGTCATGGACGGTTCAAGCGACTGCTGCTGTGCTGCCCCGCACAATCAGTTCCGGCTCCACCACAATGTTCTTTGGATACTCAGCGCTTTTCGGCGAGTTGATCCTCCGCACCAGCGTTTCCGCCGCGGTCATGCCCATGTGCCGTAACGGCTGGCGAATCGTCGTCAGCCCCGGGTTCTGATAGGCGGCGCTTTGAATGTCGTCGAACCCGATCACCGAAACGTCTTCGGGAATTCTGCGCCCCGACTCGCGCAATGCGCGGATCGCGCCCAGCGCCGAAATATCGTTGAATGCGAACAGTGCGCTGAACGCTTGCCCGGTCTTCAGGAGTTTGCACGTCATGTCATAACCCGGCTGCGGCGTCGGTGACTCGCTCTCCAGTTGCACCGTCAGTTTCTCATCGACTTGCAGATTCAGCTCGTGGGCCGCGGTTCGAACCGCCTTCCAACGTACTTCGGTGTCCGAACTGAACGCCTGTCCCTTGATGAACGCAATCCGGCGATGGCCGAGGTCGCTCAGGTGATCGAGCGCCAACCGCGCCGCGCGGCTATGATTCAGCGAAATATTCGTCACACCGGCTGCATGCTTATGTCCGGAGACAGCCACGATCGGCACGGAACTTCCCGGCTGGCACGGCGTGTCCACCAGCACCAATCCTTCCACCGCGCGCTGTTGCAGTAAGCGAGGATATTCTTCAATGAGATCAGCGCGATGGCGATGGCTCACGACGAAATAGAAATACCCTTCCTGCAATAGGTGGTCTTCCACGCCCGAAAGCACCAGCGCCGCATATCCCTCGCTGATCTCCGGCACGATCACGCCTACCGTAAAACTCCGCTGCTGCCGCAGCATCCGTGCCATCACGTTCGGGCGATAATTCAGTTCGCGCGCGGCAGCGCGCACACGTGCCTGTGTGTGGTGTGGAATGGACTTCGCCGCGGGTGACCGGTTCATCACCAGAGAAACTGTAGCCACCGACAAACCCAGGTGCTCGGCCAGTTCGCGCAGGTTCACCTTGTGCTCGCCGCCACCCTGCGCTCCGCCGCCTTGGTCCGATTTGCCGCGTGACATGGCTCTGTTGGTTGCGTAGTCTGTCACAGGCTCCGGCATTCCGGCAAGCGCACGAACGTATCAGCTCGGCTGCCGAAAGCAGGCGGTTTCCGCCCTGTTCTACTTAGATAAATCGATTTACTTCTGCGTTTTGGTGATTTATGCTTTTCTCAGTTGGGGGTGCTGGCCTATACCGCCCTTTGCGGCCCTGGCTGGTTCCTGTATTTTTCCCGCTAGCGCAATTCCACCCATCACAAAGGCGGTTTACGTCACTTATGAAACTTCGCGCAGTCTGGTCACCCTTGTTTAACGGTCACGGACGTTTTCTTTCGCCGAGCGCCTTCCTTCTCCTTGCGATGCTGTGCTTATATCTCGGCTTGCCAGCTGTCCCGGCGCAAACGCCAAAAGCTCCGGCCGTCTCGAAAGTTCCCGCAAAAACCTCTTCCCAAAATCAGCTAAGCCTGCCGGCGATCGAAAAACGAGTTGACGCGCTCCTTGCCAAGATGACTCTCGAAGAAAAAATCGGCCAGCTCGTTCAGTATTCCGCCGGAGCCGCCACTGGTCCAACTTCCGGTCGCACCGACGACAAGGACATGATTCGCAAAGGCCAAGTCGGTTCGCTTTTCAATGTCACCGGAGCGCGCGCCACCAACGAATTGCAGCACATCGCCGTCGACGAATCCCGTTTGCACATCCCGCTGATCTTCGGTCTCGACGTCATTCACGGTTTCCGCACAACCTTTCCGCTGAACCTCGGCCTTGCCGCAACTTGGGATCCTTCCATCGTGGAAAAAACGGCGCGCATTGCCGCGCAGGAGGCTTCGGCGTCCGGCGTGCGCTGGACTTTTTCGCCCATGGTGGATATCGCGCGCGATGCGCGCTGGGGCCGCATCTCCGAAGGCTCCGGCGAAGATCCATTCCTTGGCTCGGCCATGGCCCGGGCCTACGTGCGCGGTTATCAGGGCGAACGCCTTGATGCCCCGGACAGTATCGTCGCCTGCGCAAAACACTACGTCGGCTACGGCGCCGCTGAGGGCGGCCGCGATTACAACACCACGGAGATTTCCGAACACACGCTGCGCGAATATTATCTGCCGCCATTCCACGCCGCCGCCGAGGCCGGCTCCGGAACATTTATGAGCGCATTTAATTCGCTCAACGGAATTCCGGCTTCCGCCAATCCCTTCACTATCAAGCAAATTTTGAAAAAAGAATGGGGCTTCCAGGGATTTGTAGTCAGCGATTGGACTTCTGTCAGCGAAGTCATGGCTCACGGCATCGCCATTGACGGCGCCACGGCGGCCCGCAAATCGTTTCTCGCCGGCGTGGATATGGACATGCAAAGCAACCTCTATCACCAGAACATGCTGAAGCTGGTGCAGTCGGGAAAAGTTTCGCAAGCCGTAATCGACGACGCTGTCCGCAGAATTCTACGCGTGAAATTTGCGATGGGACTTTTTGATCATCCCTATACCGATGAAAGTAAGGAATCGAGCGCATTCCTGCGTCCGGAAAGTTTGGCCGTCGCAAAGACCGCCGCAACCCGTTCCATCGTTCTGCTGCGCAACGAATCGGTTTCCGGCGCGCCATTGCTTCCACTTTCCGCCAAAGCGGGATCGATTGCGTTGATCGGGCCGTTGGCCGATGATGCCGGAAATATGATCGGCTCGTGGGGCGGACTTGGCCGCGGCGAAGACGCGATCACGCTGCGCCGAGCGCTTTCCCAAAAACTCGGTGAATCGCGCGTACACTACGCGAAGGCCGGAACTTTTCTGGATGCATCGGATAGCGATATCTCTTCGGCGGTAAGCGCCGCGCAAAATTCCGACGTTGCGGTGCTGGCGCTCGGCGAAGACGCCCCCGTTATGACCGGTGAAGCCGCATCGCGCGCGTGGATCGGCCTGCCCGGCCGCCAGCAGGAACTGCTTGAAAAAGTTGTCGCCACCGGCAAGCCCGTGGTGCTGATTCTTTTCAGCGGAAGGCCGCTGACTTTGCCGTGGACATTCGAACATGTCCCGGCTGTGCTCGCGGCTTGGTACCCCGGCGTGCAAGCCGGCAACGCGCTGACCGATCTTTTGCTCGGCGACGCCGCACCCACCGGCCACCTTCCGCTCAGCTGGCCCCGGTCGGTGGGTCAGGAGCCGCTGTATTACAACGCGCTGAACACCGGCCGTCCCGCAACCGATCCCGATCATCCGGCGGAAAAGGGCGAGACGAAATTTATTTCACGCTACCTCGATGAAAAGAATACACCGCAGTTTCCGTTTGGCTTTGGGCTGACATACACGAGTTTCCGTTACGGCGCGACATCTGCGAGCGCCAAGGAAATCTCGCTGGGTTCTTTGCGGCAAGCGCTCGCCGCAAAGAGCAAACCTGCAAAAGTTGTCACCGTCAGCACGGAAGTCACGAACACCGGATCGCGCGCCGGCGAGACCATGCCGCAACTTTATGTGCGGCTCGATGGAACCAGCATGGCCATGCCGGTGCGGATGTTGAAAGGATTCCAGAACGTCACGCTCGGTCCCGGGGAATCACGCAAGGTGACGTTTGATGTGGACGCAGAAACGTTCGCCTTCTGGGGCGCCGAGAATAGATTTGGGGTGGAGCCGGCGCATGTGACCCTGTGGGTTGCTCCGAACAGCGCGCAAGGCGAGGCGACCACGCTGAACATTACCGAACAATAGGCGCCAGTTCGGAGTTCGCATTTCTTTTCGAAGTCTTCAATTAAGGCACCACGGTGCCTTGGCCTTCGATGATGGTGATGTACCGGTCGGCGGCCAGATCCTTGAAGGTTTCCACTTTGCCATTGGGCAGCGGCCACTGCACATCTAGGCGATCCAAGCGGGCGTTTGCACCGAGGCCTAACAGCATGCGGGGATCGTGGGATGAGAGATAACTGCCGCCGCCGATTTTCAACTGTGTGCGTTTGAGCGTTCCGGCGGTCCATGTGAGTTTTGCGCCGATGGCGTCGGGATTGGATTTTTTTCCTACGAGTTTGACGCCCAGCCAGTGATTACTCGCGGCGGCTTTGTTCTTCAATAACACGGGCGGTTCCCCGTTCATGGAAAGCAAAACATCGAGCGCACCGGTGTTGGTGAAATCTCCAACGGCCAGGCCGCGCGCGGCGAAATTTTTATCGAACGCGGGGCCGGCCGCGGTGCTGACATCCTCAAGAGTTTTTCCATTGTTGTGAAAGAGCAGCAGCGGCTCTTTGTATTGCACGTGGCTGGAGTGCTCTTCGATGCGGTCGTCGGGATGACCATTGGCGATGAAGAGGTCGAGATTGCCGTCGTTGTCGTAATCGAAAAATTTCAGGCCCCAGCCGCTCATCAGGCGCGTGGTGCGTCCCAAACCCATGGGCCCGGCGAGATCTTCAAACGTCAGGTCGCGATTGTTCTTGTAGATGGAATACATTTCCTGGTCCACGTTGGTGACGAACAGATCCTGCCAGCCGTCCTGGTTGAAATCGGCGGAGTCCACGCCCATGCCGGAGCGTTCGCGGCCATCCTGGCTGTAGGCAACGCCGGATTGCAGGCCGATCTCCTCGAACTTTCCGTTTTTCTTGTTGAGAAAAAGAAAATTCTGCACCGTGTCGTTGGCGACGAAGAGATCCATCCAGCCGTCGTTGTTGATATCGGTGGCGACGACGCCCCAGGCCTTGCCCAAGACTTTGCCGATGCCGGATTCTATGCTGACGTCGGTGAAGGTGCCATCGCCGTTGTTGTGGAAGAGCCAGCTGCGCGCGGGAGTGTAAACGCGCGGAATGCAGTAGTAACGCTCTTTCGTTTTCTCGTTGCCGCAGAATTTATTTTTGCTCTTATCGAATTCAACGAAGCGGCAGACGAAGAGATCGAGCTTGCCGTCGTTATCGTAATCGAACCAGACGGCGCTGGAAGACCAGCCGGGAGCGGCGACGCCGGCTTTTTCGGTTACGTCGGTAAACGTGCCGTCGCCGTTGTTGCGATAAAGAATGCTGCGGCCATATTGCGTGACGTACAGATCAGGCAAGCCGTCGCCGTTGTAGTCCCCGACTGCGACGCCCATGCCGTAGCCGCCCGCGGCGACGCCGGCTTTTTCCGTTACGTCGGTGAAGGTGCCGTCGCGATTATTTTTGTAGAGCGCGTTGCGCAGCGGCGGATCGGGCGCGAAGAAATCGCACTGGCCGCTATTGACGAGGTAAATGTCCATCCAGCCGTCATTGTCGTAATCGAGGAAGGCGCAGCCGGCGCCGGTGGTCTCGGGCAAGTAGTATTCGGGCGAGCGGCCGTTGACGTGGCGCCAGCTGATGCCGGACACGGAGGATGGCACTTCCTCGAACAGGGGAGAAGGAGGCGCGAGGACCAGCGGGGAAGCAGCAGGTCCGAAAAGCAAACCCGGGAATCGGAGTCTGCCAGCGGACGTACTGACCGCGGCTGCGAGAAGGCCAAGGAAGTGGACCCGCGAGAGAGTGGTCATTGCGGGCAGGCGGCGCGGGTTGAAATGGACTGCAAAGCAGAAAGGAAAGGATGGGCGCAGCGCGTTCCAAAATGGGTTGCGGTTAATGAAGTGGAGCTCCTCCCCCTTGTTCTTGCGCCAAGAGCGTGGAAGCGATTGAAAAAGAAAGGGTTAGCGAAACAACATAGCAGAAGAATACGCAAGCATATCGAACTGAGTGGTTTAGCGGGAAAGGTGGAGGTGGGAGGACGCTGAGCTGTGATATTCATGGATGTGAATAGTATAAAAGTAAACGCTGGGCAAGAAAAATGCCGCCTACCAGGGGTATTTTAGCGCAGACCGGAGGACCGAGCGCGTGGGTATGAAAAAGCAGATGCTTCGCGTCCGTCAGAGGCGCTCAGAATGACAACGGCGTGAGGCTACCCGGTGTGACAGGCCACGAGGGTTATGGTTTCGGTGGAGGCTGGGCGGTTTGCTGGTCGAGTTTTTGGCCGAGAATACCTGCGGGCGGGTCGCCGTAAACACCGGAATCTGGAGCTTCCCTTTGGGCCTTTTCGGCCGCGTTGAGGCGGACGAATTCGGCCCGCATGCGGGCGGCGTCTTCCTTGCGGCCGAGCTTGGCGTAGGCGTTGCCGAGGGCGAAATAGACCTGAGCCTGTTTCGCAAAAGCCTTACGGGCGATTTCGAGTTGGGGAACGGCTTCGGTGACGCGGTCGTTGTCGAGATAGAGCAGGCCGAGCAGGTAATGAGCAAAGGGAAGCTGTGGGCTGACTTTGACCGCTTGCTCGGCGTATTTGATTCCGTCGGCGGAATCTACGCGGTAGCGGACAGCTGCGATTTCGAGTAATGCGCCGAGATGCCGCGGATCGTTCTGCAGTTCTTTCTGGAATTCTGCTACGGCTTCATCGAGTTCGTGCGCGTCGAGGCGCAGTCTGCCAAATGCGAAGTGCAAGTTAGGGTAAGCGGGATATTCGGTTGCTAACAGCGAGTAGATCTGTTTGGCATCAGCGAAATCCTTTTTTGCAGCGACACTTTCCGCGCGCCCAACACGATCCACAACATCGCGGCCAGGGGTGTCCTTATCCGGCAGATTCGATGGCGGAACGCCGAGGGCAGCCATGCCCATTCCGGCCACGACCTCGTCGGAACGAATGCCGTCTCGCACCAATTGGCTGAAAGTGGCTTTGGCATCGCTAAACCGGCGAGAGCGAAGCTGGACGCTGCCGAGCTGGTATAGAACCACGCGCCGCAGTTGAGAATCCTCGAGTACTCCCAGTTGTTCAGCGCTGGTGAGGTGCTTGAGGGCTTCGGGATCCTGCTTTAGCTCGACCCGACACAGACCGAGCATAGCGTGTGCGGAGCCATTTGCAGGGCGTAACGCAATCAGCTTTTCGAAAGCGCGCGCCGCGGCAGCGTATTGGTTTTTGTCGTACTCGAGAGTACCCAACGCCCACCACCCCACTGCCCAGCGCGGCTGTAGAGTGAGTGCCTTGCGATAAAGAAGGGCAGCGTCATCGAGCCGATTCTCTTCGCTTGCTTTAGCGGCTTGCTCGGAGAGCTGCTTGAAATTTTGCGGCGTGGAACTCTTCGTCTGGGCAGATGCGGCCAAGGGCGCAAGCAGCAGGGCCGCCCAAAGTGAGCCCCTCATGAGGCGACCAAGAACCGGTTCTCGATGGATAAAGAAAATGGACTGAACCCTTTGAAAAAGTATCCGTAAAAAAAAGAGAAGCTGTCAACCGGGACGCTTCCGTCCCAATTGACAGCTTCCCCGGGGTGCGAGGCTCAGCCGGGGTTAAGGACTGGCCTCTATGGGTTAAAAGCTGAAGCGGCCTTGCAGTTCGATGACGCGAGAACCGAGAGCGCCGAGCGCTTGTCCGAAATGCGTGTCGGGCGAAACGGATCCATCGGCATTGACGTGGCCGATATTTGTGTCCACGTTGGTCAGGTTCAACTTGTTGAAGAGATTGTAGAAGTTGGCGCGGAACTCGATCTTCGCGTTCTCGCCAATCACCTTCATACTCGGCAAGCCAAAGGACTTGCTGAGCGTAGCGTCGACGCCGAAGTAGCCCGGCCCTCGGAATGCGTTGCGGCCAATACCCGGTGCGGTCGGTATCGGACCAAAAGGAACCTGGCCTGTTGGGCAATTCGCCGTCGGCACAGTGGTGGTGAGACATTCGATGCTGGGCCCTGGTGTTGGCCCGAAGCTCGGCGGTGTGAAGTAGGTGGAACCGCCGTTCGCGAAGTTGCTTCCGTTTATGAAGCTATCGTTGCTGTAATCGTGCCCTGCGCCTCCCAAATAAGCGGCGGGACGATAGCTGCCGTTGCCGCCGAAACCAGAGCTTCCGCCAAAAACTGGGTCAAACGGCTGGCTGTAGGTCGGATTAAACGGGAACCCGGTATGCCAGTTCATGATTCCGCTGACGGACCAGCCGCCGAGAATCTTTTCGCCCCAGCTATGGCTGCCGCGGAAAAGTGTCGGGGACCAAATGCCCCAGACTTTGACGGTGTGGGTGACGTCGAAGTCTGACGGTCCGTAATTCGTGGCCAGCTCATACTGATAATTTCCGTTAGCGAAGTTATTCGAACCGGAATCGAAGCTCCGGCTGTAACGGTATTGCACGTCCAACTGAAAGTTACTGCTGAAGCGGTGATTCAGTTCGGCCAGGAGTGCGTTGAAGTTGGCCGTACCGTCGTTGGAATACCAGTTCAAGCCGGAAACCACCGGGTTCGGCAGTATGCCTTGCGCCGCGGCAACGTTGTACAGGTTGTATTGTTGTGTCAGATGGCGTGTGGCGCTGCCCTGATAGCCGAGCGAGGCGACCCACTGATGGCCGAGGTCGTACTGGGTGCCCAGCGTGTAGTGATAACTGGTGGTTGACGGCCAAGCTGCGGGATAACCCGTAAGAGCCACGTTTGCGAAGTTGGCAGTTCCCGGCTCCGGCAGGTTAGTCGACGGATCAAAGGTGGCAATAGCTGCTGGATTCGAGGCATAGCCAAAGAAGGAGTGAACGTCTGAAGGGAAGCTGTCCGCGTAGACAATTTGCGACCCAGTCAGCAGGCCCGAAGCGGACAGGAACGGAGGATTGCTTCTCCCGTTCAGGGAGATAGCTTCATCCAAGCCGTTGTAAGCGATGCCGAAGCCGCCGCGTACAACCAAACGGCTGCCAAACTCATGCGAGCGGAGGCGCCTCGGACTCCAAGCGAAACCAAGTTGAGGCCCGAAGTTGTTGGTGGAGGCGTCGTAAAGTGTGCCGCCGGTACGAACGCGGAGGCCGCTGAGCTCGTCGGCGCCTGATCCGAGTTCAACAGAGGCTAGGTTGCCGTTCTTTTCGGAGATAGGACCGAAGTATTCCCAGCGGAGACCGAAGGTCAGAGTCAGATTTGGCTTCACTTTCCAGTTGTCCTGGAAGAAGAGACCGTAAATGTTGGAGCGAGTATCTTTGCGAAAATCGGTGGGAACGCCGGTGAGAGGATCAAAGGTGGCCTTCTCACCCGTAGGAGCGTCATTCAGGAAGTCCCACAGGTTGTTAAAATAATAGGTCGGGCGGGCGTTCCACGGTGAATTGTCCACGAAGAGAAGGCGCGTTACTTCCCCTCCCATTTTCATGGTGTGGCTGCCATGGACTTTGGTGAGAACGTCCTTGAGGCCGTACGTCCACTGATCGAATGTGCCCGGCGCGCCGATGCCGTACCCTTCGAGCGAATTGTTGCAATCCAAATTGCCGACTACGGCCGTGCAACCATCCAAGCCGTTCACGAAAGAGATCGGCGCAAGGCCCCAAGGGCCATTCGGATTGTTGGGGAGATCTTTCCAGCGCCATCCGGCGGCGTTTAAGCGCACTTCGTTGACGAGAGTGGGCGAAAAAGTGTGGTCCCAGAGTCCGGTGAAAGCCTCATTGATCACCGTATGGAAGAATTCGTTCATCGCGCGGCCACTACCGTTGATTGAGGTCGAAGAAGCCGGCACGTTGTAAATGGAAAAAGCGACCAAGTCATTGCGAGTCGCGTTGAAATCGACGCGCCCATTATATTGGACCTGCGTGGTGTTGCTGGGATTAGGAACGTTGCGCAGGAATGCGAGATCGGCGACGCCATCGAGTCCGCCTCCGAATCCTGGCTGAGTTGACCCGTTATAGCTCGGATCAAGATTGCCGACACCGTTGGTAAGAGGACTACCAAGGTCCAGGCCCTGGCCCGGAATGAAGTGGCAAAACGGTCCTTCCGTCAGATTGATATCCGTGCAGGTATGCTGGTCGCCAGGATCTTCAGCCACTGTGCCGCCCAAAGGTGCCGAGCCGGGAAAAGTAAGGTATTTTGCAGCCGTAGGACCGGGTGTCAAAGCGCGGAAAGCATCGGTCTCATACCAGTTTCCCGCGGCTACACCGGAGGCGTTGTTGTTGTCGAGTCTCTCATAGGAAAAGAAAACGAAGAGTTTATTGCGCCAGATTGGCCCGCCGACGCTGCCGCCATAGTCGTTGAAGCGGTTGTTGTCGCGCAGCAATCCGTTGCCGGGGCCGTTGTATTTTTGAAACGCGTTCAAGCCGGGACGGTGCGCCTTGAAGAAGAAGCTACCGTGGTAGCTATTGGTGCCCGTTTGAGAGATGAGTTGGACCTGCGCGCCCCGATAGCGACCGTACTCAGCGTCGTAGTTGTCCGTGATGACCTTGACTTCTTTAATGGATTCTTCGTTGGGGGTGATGACCGCAGTTCCGCCCCAGGACACGCTGGTCATGCCGACGCCGTCAATGGTGTAATTGTTTTCGCCGGTACGCGCTCCATTTGCGGTGACCTGCCCCCCGTTTTCGGTTTTGAAGATGCCGTCGGCAGCGCCCGTTCCTCCAATCGTTGTTCCCGGAAGGTTTTGCGTTCCGCCGCCTGCGCTTTGCGAGCCGTCACCAAAAGCGCCTGGGGCGAGTTGCAGCAACTGGAAGGGATCCCGTCCAATGGACGGCAATTTCTGTATTTCGTCCGCCCGCACGGAGCCGCTGTTGCTGGAGCTCTCGGTGTCCAGCAGAGGCAGTAGGTCGCCGTTTACAGTTACGCTTTCGTTGACGTCACCGACCTGTAGCGTGACGCTCGCGGCGTTCACCTGTTCGGCGATTACCTGAAAGTCATTCAGAACATTTTTCTTGAATCCTGATTTTTCGACAGACACGGTATAACGGCCGGGCGCCAAACCGTTCACGGAATAGGCGCCGGACGCATCGGTGGTGGCTTCCTTGGTGACGCCGGTCTCATTCGACTTTACGGTTACCTTGGCGTCCGCAATGGTGTTTCCCTGTGGATCGGTGACACTTCCCTGGATTGAGGCGCGGTATTGCGCCGCTGCCATCGGCGCGAATACATAAAGGCAAACGAACACAGCCAGCCCGTAGGCCAGCAATTTCCCCATTTTCATTTTCAACACCCCTCATAAAGCTGGCTGGCCAGGACCCCCGCCCTAACCAACAGCGACTAAAACGGTTAAGTACTACTGTTTGGCAATATAGTGATGTAAAATCCGCTTGTCAACGACTCTTAATTTGCATGCTTCGCCTGCCCAAGACGGCCCGCGACCCTGGCATCGGTCTTTTGTCGCCACCTTGTCACAGCCGTGTCGAACTGTGGTTGCCGGACCGGGAGCGCCACCTGGTATTGTGACCACTCTTGGGAGAGACGACCTTATGTCCCTACTCGCTTTCAGCCAGCAAGTGACGCCCACCGCCCCCCCGGAGCGCTCGAAACCGGCGGGCGGGGTAGCTTTTCTATCGCAGTGCGTTATCGCTACAGCGCTCGGCTTGGCATCGCTGCTGCTGCCGGCGGTAGCGGTCGCCCAATCGTCGTATTACCGGCATACGTTTTTTGACAACGGGCCGCACGATGCCAGCTATTACTACTCGTCGGGCAAGGCGGTGCCGCCGAGCACATTGGAGACGCTGGGCGGTCGGCCCTCTGGCGGCGGGCGGCTGCCGCTGGATGCGACGACGTTTTTTACGGGGCCGAACTCCCTGAAGGTTGCGTGGGAATCGAAGCCGGGCGGAGCGTGGGCGGCGGATATCGGCGTAGTCGTTTTCCGCAATCGGGACTACCACTTTGACGGAGATACGCTGTCGTTCTGGGTGTACTCGCCGGAGGCGATTGGCGCGGCAGCGATGCCGCGGTTGCGGCTGCTCGATCAGGCACGGCAGTTTTCAAAGCCAGCGGAGGTGGGCGAATTTTCCGGCGACATTGCAGCGAAAAAGTGGACGCGGATTTTTATTCCGCTCGGCAAAATCGAGACCGGCTCGATCCACCCGTTTGACCCGCGCCAGCTGAAGTCGATGATTTTTGAGCAAGGCGCGGCGGATGCGGCGCCGCATACGATATTTGTGGATGAAGTACGCATTGACAATGCGCGCGCCGGAAATTCCGCGGGCGGGAAATCCGCGAAGTTGGCGGCGCCGGCGAATCTGAAGCTGCGGGCGTACGAGCGGCACCTAGATTTGTCGTGGGATTATGCGGCGAGTACGGCGTCAGGCGCCGCGACGCGCTTTGTGATCTATCGGTCGTTCGATGGAAAGGATTTTGCCCCGATCGGGATACAGACACCGGGGATTCGGCGTTATACGGATTTTCTGGGCCAGGTGGGCAAGACAGCGTATTACAAAGTAGCGGCTTCGGATGTGGACTATCGCGAATCGGAGGCGACGATGGCCGCTTCGGCGACAACGCATGCGATGAGCGACGACGAGTTGCTGACCATGCTGCAAGAGGCTTGCTTTCGGTATTACTGGGAGGGCGCGGACCCCTATTCGGGAATGGCGCTGGAAAATATTCCGGGCGACGACCGCGTAACGGCCACCGGAGCGTCAGGATTTGGAATTATGGCGCTGGTGGCTGGCACAGACCGCGGGTTCATTACGCGCGAGCAGGGCGCAGAGCGGTTGAACAAAATTACGAAATTTTTGGAGAAGGCGCCGCGGTATCACGGCGTGTGGTCGCACTTCATGGACGGCAAAGAAGTGAAGACGCTGCCGGTGTTTGACATGGTGGACAGCGGCGGGGACCTGGTAGAGAGTGCATTTCTGATGCAGGGGCTGCTGGCAGCGCGGCAATACTTCAATCGCGACGCGCCAGCGGAAAAAGAATTGGCGCAGCGGATCACGCGATTGTGGCAAGGGATGGAGTGGGATTGGTATCGCAAGTCGGCGGACAGCGATGCGATCTACTGGCACTGGACGCCGGAGTGGAGCTGGTTTATCAATCACCGGCTGACGGGATTTAACGAAACGATGATTGTGTATCTGCTGGCGATTGCGTCGCCGACGCATGGTGTCGGGCCGGAACTGTACTACACGGGTTGGGCGGGGCAGTCGGAAGCGGCGCAGCTGTATCGCAAGGGGTGGTCGGGACTGGGGGAGGGTGCGAAGTACGCAAACGGGACGACGTATTTTGGGACCAAGCTGGATGTGGGCGTGGGGACCGGCGGGCCGATGTTTTTCGCGCACTACTCGTACATGGGATTTGATCCGCACTCGCTGACGGATTTGTATACCAATTATTTTGAGAATAACCGCAACCTGGCGCTGATCAATCGTGCGTATTCGACGGAAAATCCGAAAAAAAGCAAAACCTACAGCGCGGAGGCGTGGGGTTTGACGGCGAGCGACGGGCCCAAGGGCTACATGCCGGAAGCGCCGGATGTCGAGCACGATTTGGGTACTTTGGCGCCGACCGGGGCATTGGCGTCGTTTCCATATACGCCGGACGCTTCGATGATGGCATTCAAACATTTTTACCGCGATCTGGGGGACAAGCTGTGGGGGATCTACGGGCCGTTGGACGCGTACAACCTGGATGACGATTGGTGGTCGCCCATCTATATGGGACTGAACCAAGCGCCGATCACGGTGATGATTGAAAACCAGCGGACGGGTCTGCTGTGGAAACTTTTCCATTCGAACCCGGAAATTCATACTATGCTGAAGAACTTGAACGCGACTACCGAAGAGCTGCGGGCGCACCAGTCGCCAGTGTCGCATTAGACGGAGGACGCGACTTGCACAACGAGCGCTTCCTGTCTCCAGCCAGCGAGAACTCTAACTTTCTTTTGACATGAAACGCTGCGGCGTCTCCTTACACTACCTATAGCTCGTTCTGAGTTGAGGACCACACGTATGACGGCAGGCCTGGATAATCTTAAGCACATTGTTGTGCTGATGATGGAAAACCGCTCCTTTGACCACATGCTGGGAGGGTTGAAAAAGCAGGATCCGCGGATCAATGGGCTAACGGGGAACGAATCGAACCTGGACACGACGAACGAGCCAGTGAAAGTGCAGCCGAAGGCGCAGTTCCAGGGACAGCTGGATCCGGATCCGGACCACCATTTTCCGGGCGTACACCAACAGCTTTATTTCGGAACGCCGGGACCGCCCGCGGCGCCGTCCATGAACGGCTTCATTCAGAGCTATTTTCAGCAGCAGAAGGACGCCGACCACGCGCGAAAGATCATGTACTACTTTCCGCCGGAGAAGCTGCCGGTACTTTCGACGTTGGCGAGAAGCTTCGCGGTTTTTAATGGCTGGTTTTCCTCCATACCGGGCCCGACCATTTGCAATCGGGCCTTTGCGCACTACGGGACATCGTTTGGGAAAGTGGGGATGGACCTGTTCTATGAGAAGGTCCCCTTCAAGAATATTTACGATCGCATGTGGAGTGCCGGGCACACCGCAAAAATCTACTATTTCGATCAGACCAGCTCGACTATGGAAATCGTAAACCTGCTGAAGAACCAGCCGCAGAATTTCGCCACCTATCCGCAGTTTCTGGACGACTGCAAGAAGGGCCTACTGCCGGACTACTCGTTTATCGAGCCGAATTACAACGACCATGAAGGCGACGGCGGCGAAGCGCTGGCTTCGGACCAGCATCCCGATCACAACATCCAGCAGGGCGAAATTTTCATCGCTTCGATTTACAACGCGATCCGAGCAAACGCCACGTTGTGGAAGAGCACAGCGATGCTCCTGGTGTACGACGAGCATGGCGGGATTTACGATCATGTGCCCCCTCCGGCCTGCATGGCGGACGGATTCGAGGCGTCGGCGGCGGATACCGGCATCGGGCAGCCGTTCAAATTCGATCGCTTGGGCGTGCGGGTTCCGGCGGTGCTGATTTCGCCGTGGATTGCCAAGGCGACGGTGGTCGCGGGACCGGAGGATACAAGCGGCGGGCGCACGTTCGAGCATGCCTCCATCCCCGCGACGGTGACCAAGCAATTTATCGGGAACTACGATCAGCGGTCGCCGCGCGAAAAATCGGCGGAAACGTTTCTGGATCTGCTTTCGGACAATCTGCGGCCCGATTCGGATTGTCCCGTTTTTCATTTCTGAGGTGAACGATGCCGGGCAAACCGAAAAATGTAGTTCGCGTGCCGAAGCCTCCACGATCGGCGTTTAATAAGGATCGGATCGCGTCGCGATTGTTACTCGACCAGATGATTCATTCCGCGAATGCGCTAGCCGCGCATTTGAAAACTCTGGACAATCGGGCTGCGCAAAAGCCGGTTACCGAAGAGCAGGCCGGTGATCTCGTAAAGCTGGCCACGTCCATCCTGCATCCGCACACCGCACCGGGCCCGGGCAAAAAGAAAAGCCAAGCTGGGGTCAGAAAGAAAAAGGGGAAAGGCCGTGGTTAGACGCTTAGTGATGCTTCTGGCGCTGGCAACGGTTTCGGCGCACGCGCAGGAGAACCAACTGCAGGCCGATTTCCGCGGCGAAGGGGAACGCTTTCATAAAAGTTGCCTGGCATTCGACCTGAAGGCGCTCGGAAGCTGCGCGCAGGTGCTCTTTACAGATCATCCGCTGCACATCGCCGTAGGCGGCATCGCGCCACAAAACGGATTTGGCGCAGGAGCGGCGTTCGTTGCGCACTGGACGCCAAACGAAACGTGGCGGCTGAACTGGAACGCGGACGGTGTCGCTTCGCCCAATGGATCGTGGCGGGCGGGCGTCTACATGAAGGCGATTCGCGTACCGCACCACTTGATTACTGTGACTACCGGCAGCGCTGCAGATGCGGCGGCCTCCGATCTGGCGGTCGAAGAGGCTCCGTTCTTTAACGTGTACGCGCAGGCCATTTCGCTGAACAAGATCTATTACTTCGGGCTAGGCCCGTCCTCGACGCTTGCGAACCGCTCGGTGTTCGGTATGAGTGAACGCATCGTCGGTACGAATGTTGTCTGGCCGGTTTTCGGGAAGTTGAACTTGTCGCTTTACGGCGAAGTGAACGGCCGCTTCGTGGATATTCGCGGCAACCACGGCGAGTCGAGCCCGTCGATTGAAACGCTTTTTTCGGAAGCGACCGCTCCCGGCCTGACGAACCAACCCGGATTTGCGCAGTTCGGCGAGGGCGCGCGCATGCGGCCGCATCTTCTTTCCGATTACCTGCGGCTGAATTACTTCGTCAACTTTCAGCAATTCGTAGCGGGAGATTCAACCTTTTCGTTCCGCCGGTTGACGGTGGACTTGGGCCACCAGATTCCGCTGTATCGCAAAAGCACGCGAACGCTGCTGCCAAGGAATCAGAACGGGCCTGACGCCTGCGCCGTGGGAACGGGCGCGGACGCGCAGTGCCCGCCGGTGGTGCGCAATCTGGAGGGTAGCATCAACTTCCGATTCTTCCTGGCCGAATCGTTTACGTCTACTGGGAGTGTCGTGCCATTTTATTTCCAGCCCACGCTGGGTGGCGGCGATCTGAACGGCAATACAACCCTGCCGGGCTATCAGGACTACCGGTTTCGCGCACCCAATGTGATGTTCCTGCACGAAGGATTCGAGCATTCCATATGGAAGCTGCCGCTGGGCGTGGCGTTTTCCGCGGATCAGGGAAAAGTTGCGCTGAACCGCGGCGACCTGGGCTCCAATCCGTGGCGGCACACGTATTCCGCCGGGCTTACCTTGCGCGCGGGAGGCTTCCCGCAGGTTTTCCTTCTTTATTCCTGGGGAAGCGGCGAGGGAACGCACTTGATTGGAAATGTAAACACTTCGCTGCTCGGCGGAGCAGCGCGCCCCTCGCTTTTCTAGAATCGCATGCGGACTTTAGTGCGGAGATTTTATGTTTGGCTCTGACATTCTGGATGTGGCGCTGGGAATGGTCTTTGTTTACCTGCTGCTCAGCCTGATCTGTTCCGCGGTGAAAGAACTGATCGAGCAGATGATGAAGCACCGTGCTCGTGATCTGGAAAACAGTCTGCGTGAACTGCTGGCCGATCCCGACGGAACCGGGTTGGTGCAGAAACTCTATAACCACGGGATGATCTTTGGCCTCTTCAAGGGTTCGTACCGCCCGGCGGGGAGCAAACGCAATCTGCCGTCCTACATTCCATCGCACAATTTTTGTCTGGCCATACTCAATATCATCGCTCCCGACGGTGACGGATCGCTCGCGTCGCTTCGCCAGTCGGTCGCACGGATCGACAATCAAAGGGTGAAGGCGGCTCTGGTGGCCATGCTGAATGACGCAGGCGATGACCTCGCCAGGTTCCGGAACAACGTCGAGAGCTGGTTCAACAGCGCGATGGAGCGCGCCTCAGGCTGGTATAAGCGGCGCGCGCAGATCGTGATTTTTGTTCTTGGTTTTGCGGCGGCGATTTTGCTGAACGTCAATTCCATCACCATCGCCAAGGATCTATGGTCCAACAAGGCGAAACGCGACGTCCTGGTTTCCGCAGCGCAGGGCTATCTCGGAAAACAATCGCCAGGGCCGGGCGCGAACGCGGCCACTGAGGCGCTGGATCCCGGATTGAAAAAGGATCTCGACGAGCTGGAGAGACTGGGACTGACGTTTGGCCGCAAGCCATCCGGGACCGGAGGGCGCGCGCTGCTGTGGATTTACCTCGCTTCGATCGCCGGCTGGATTGTAACCGCATGCGCTGTTTCGATGGGGGCGCCGTTCTGGTTCGACGTGCTGAACAAGGTTTCGGTGGTGCGTTCGACGATCAAGCCCCAGGAGCCGGCGAAGTAGGAGCAGCCGTGGCGAAAAATATTGTAATTTGTTGCGACGGGACGGGTAACGAATTCAGCGACCACAACTCAAACGTGGTGAAGCTGTACAGCGCGCTGCGGATCGACGGAACGTCGCAGATTGGCTACTACCATCCCGGCGTGGGTACCATGGGCGCACCGACCGCCACAAACTGGGTGAGCAAAACCTGGTCCACGCTGATGGGGCTGGCGTTCGGCGCCGGCTTGCTAACCAACGTGGGCGACGCGTATCGCTACCTGATGGACAACTATCAGGAAGGCGATCAAGTGTATGTGTTCGGCTTCAGCCGCGGCGCTTATACCGCTCGCGCGCTGGCCGGCGTGCTGCACATGTTCGGCCTGTTGCATCCGGGGAATGATGGACTGATTCCATACATCCTGCGCATGTATGCGAAAAAAACACGCGACGCGGACGGAATGACCCACACCTTCGAAGTGGCCGGACAATTCAAAAAGACCTTCTGCCGGCATTGTCCGCCGCACCTGGTCGGCGTGTGGGATACGGTGAGTTCGGTCGGTTATGTGTGGGATCCGGTGCGGCTGCCATATACGGGGCAGAATCCGGACATGCAGAACGGCCGCCACGCGCTTTCCATTGACGAACGGCGCTGCTATTTCCGGAACAATCTTTGGGGTGCGGAGTTGCCGGGACAAAGCGTCAAGCAAGTGTGGTTTGCAGGAGTGCATTCGGACGTGGGCGGATCCTACCGGGAGGCGGAAAGCGGCTTATCCAAAATCGCGCTCGAATGGATGCTTTGCGAAGCGGCGTCGCTAGGCTTGCTGGTCGATCCTGTTCGCGCGGACCTGGTTCTCGGGAGGTCGCAGCCGCCCCCGCCGGTTCCGCCCGATCCGCGCGGAATACTGCACAATTCGCTGACACCGGTGTGGTGGCTGCTGGAACTTTTGCCGCACTCGTACTGGGATCTGGCTGAGAAAAGGAAACGCTGGAGGATTCCCTTTGGTGCTTCGCGATTTATCCCCGATGCTTCGGTGCTGCATGCGTCGGTGCGGGAAAAGCTGGCAGTGGATCCGAGCTACCGGCCAAAGAATCTGCCGCAAAATCCCGCGCCGGACGAACCTACAAATTCATGCCGGTTCGGCGGTTCGGTCGACTGACGGAATGGACCGGCCGGGCGGTGCCAAGTCGTAAGCAATGTGCATTCCCAAAGCAGGAAAAAATTCGTAGTGACTGTAATGGAAGCCGAGCTTCCCGAGTACTTTCTTTCTGCTGGCGTTTTCAGGATGGTGCCCGGCAGCGAGCGCTTTCGCGCCGAGCGTGCTGACCGCATGGCCGATCACGGCAGTGGCCGGGTCCGGAGCCAGGCTGCGGCCCCAAAATCTGGAGCGCAGATGGAAGCCCAGCTCGGGAATTCCTTCGTCCAGTTTGTACGGGCGCAGCCCGCAACAACCAACAAATTGATGGACCGTCAAAAAATGTATCGGCCAGTATTGCAAGTTGTGGCCGGCACCGTTTCGTTTGACGCGATTGCGGCTGGAAATGTTCTCAGCCTACGAGGCCCGCAGCGTGGCGGCGAGGCGAGATTCGAGGGCGGTGACGATTTTTGCCGAGAAATCGGCGACCTGGGCGTCGGTGAAGGTCGCTTCGCGGCTCTGGAAAGTGACGCGTACCATGAGCGAATACTTTCCGGCGGGAACATTTTTGCCACGGAAGAGGTCGGCGGCTTCGACGGAAGCTATTTCGGGAATGTTGAGGCGGCGAATCGTATTGGCGACGTCGGCGAATGTGACTCCATCGGCGAGCAGCAATGAAAAGTCGCGTTCTACGGAGGGGAAACGCGGGAGTGCTTCGTAGCGGCGCGCTTCCTTCACCCCATAGTACTTGCAATAAAACGGGCCGAGAACGAGTTCCGCTAGGAAAACGTCCTGGCGGAATTTGAGTTTGTCGGCGATCCGGCGGGACAGTTGACCCGCGGAACCTAGTTCGTTGGTGCCCAGCAGAAGACGGCCGCGCTTGGCCGGATGCAGCGAGTCTCGACCGCCATCTTGCCACTCGAATCCGCCGCCGAGCGCACCGATGGCGTCAAGATCGCCCTTCAAGTCGGAGAAGGAAAATTGGCGGACGCTGTTGTAGAGGCCCTGGGAGCGGGCTTCGCCGGTCGCGCCGAGCGTCAGAAAAGTCGTTTCGACCGGAACGCCATCTTTCTCCGCGGCGGAGCGCTCGCCAGAAGGCCACACAAAACGATAGTGGCGCCCGATTTCAAAGAGGCGCACATTGCGCTGACCGTGATTCAGGTTCCATTCGATGGCGCCGGCCATGGAAACGGAGCCGTTCGAGCGCAGCAAGCCAGCTTCCTCGGAAAGCGGGTTTGCCAGCCGCGCGGGAATCATGCCATGCGGCCGGAAAAGCGCGTCGCGTTCCTCCGCCACCTGCGGGATGGTGACGATTTCGCGATAGCCGAGGCCGATCAGGCGCTCGCGCAAGCGGGTTTCGGCTTCGTAGTGCGGCAGGCGAGCCGCGCCCTGGCGCGCTGCCGGAAGCCGCGGCGGAAACTTATCCATCCCGTAGATGCGGATCACTTCTTCGATCAGGTCAATTTCCCGTTCGGCGTCGGCACGCCAGGAGGGTTGTGTGCATTCCCACGCCGCGAGGATCGAGCCCAGCTGGCCGCGGTTGTGGTCCACGCGCACGGGCGCAAAACCGAGTGCGCTCAAAATTGCTTCGATCTCGCGGTCGGGAATGTCCGCGCCCATGACCCGCAGCAGTTCCGCGCGAGTGATGGTGATTTTCTTGGCGCCGTGTTTGACCGGATACACGTCCACGACGCCGGAGAACAGTTCACCTCCAGCCAGCTCGAGAATCAATTCCGCACAGCGCCGCGAAGCGATTTCCGCCATTTCCGGGTCGGCGCAGCGGCTGAATCGAGTGGAAGCCTCAGTATGCAATTTCAGGAAACGTGTCGCGCGGCGAATCGCTACCGGCTCAAACCAGGCACATTCGATCAAGACGTTTTTCGTGGAGAAAGAAATTTCTGTTTCGCCGCCGCCCATGATTCCACCAATGCCCACGGCCCGTGAGCCGTCGCCGTCGCACACGACGCTGAAGGAAGGATCGAGGGTGCGCTCGGTGCCGTCCAGCGTCTTAAGTTTTTCACCGGACTTTGCGGCGCGGACCACGATCGAGTGATTGCGCACCAGCTCGTAGTCAAACGCGTGCAGCGGGTGGCCGAGCTCCAGCATCACGTAGTTTGTCGCATCGACCACGTTGCTGATCGATGCGACGCCCGCGGCTTCGAGGCGCTCACGCAGCCATGCGGGCGAAGACTGGATCTTCACGTTGCGGATGACGCGCGCTGTGAAGCGGCCGCAGAGTTCGGGCGATTCGATTTTTACGGAAATAGCGTTACTGGCTCTTGCCGCGGAGGATTCCGCCGGCTTCGGATTGATTGGCTTGAGCGGAAGTTTGTAAATCGCCGAGACTTCACGCGCGATGCCGTAAACGCCCAGGCAGTCCGGACGGTTCGAGGTGATTTCGGCGTCGAGGACACCGCCGAGCGGCTGCGGCTCGACGCTGGCGATGTTGGTGCCAGCGAGCGCCAGGCGAGAGGCGAGCTCCTGCGGAGTCGCCGTGACATCCACAAAATCCTTCAGCCAGTTGTAAACAACCTTCATCCTGAGTTCCTTGCAGCATCGAGCCGACCAAAATAAATCTGCGTGGTGTATTCCATGCGGACGCCGCCGGATTTCTGATGCGCGTCAAAGAGCTGGCGCAACGCCACCATCATTGGCGTGTAGTTTGCGTGTCCTTCCTTGGGCGCATAGGAACTGCTGCGCAGCCGGCCGGCTAGCCCATCGAAATCAAATTCCTGGAAGTTTGCCAGCTCGGCACGCTGAAAATTGCCGGAGCCGAAAAACTGTTCCATCTCCGCTGCTACGGGATACGCATCGCGGACTTTGGCGTAGTCTGTACCATAACGAACCAGCAAGTCTTCGTAAGCTCTGCTAAATGCGGTTTCGCCGATGCGCCGGTCGTTCCATATCACCAACACCCAGCCGCCGGGCTTCAGAATGCGCTGGAATTCGCGGCGAGTGGCTTGCGGCTCAAACCAATGGAAGGCTTGCGCGGCGGAGACAAAATCCACGCTCGCATCGGCGAGCGTCGTGGCTTCGGAGCAGCCGTTCACGCTGGAAAAATTCCTGTACCCGGCCAGATATTCGTCGCCGGCGGAGCGCATTTCTGGGTTCGGCTCCACGCCGATCACGCGACAGCCGTTTTCCAGAAACACTTTGCTCAACAATCCCGTGCCGGAGCCGACGTCGGCAATCAGGTCCTCGCTCCGCAGTCCGCATGGTTGCCGCAACACGTCAACGAGCGCAGACGGATAGCCGGGCCTGTAGCGGACGTAATCCGCCACCCGCGAGGAGAACCGTTGTTTGGCGTCAGCAAAAGTCATCAAATTTCTAAAAAGCGATCCCTCGCTCCGCGATGATTAACTTGGCTACCGTTCTCACGGAAACTGCTTCAAAAACCGCACGTCGTTCTGGAAAAAGGCCTGGATATCGTCGATGCCGTACTTGAGCATCGCCAGACGGTCCATGCCCATGCCGAAAGCGAAGCCGCTCAGTTTTCTGGCGTCGTAGTTTACAAAGCCGTAGACGGCAGGGTCGACCATGCCGGCGCCGAAAAGTTCAATCCAGCCTGCGCCCTTGCATTTGCCGCAGGTCGCGCCGTTCGCGCCCGTGCCGCTGCCGCCGCAAAAAATACACGAAACGTCGAATTCGACGCTAGGCTCGGTGAATGGAAAATAACTGGGACGAAAACGCGTTTTCACGGTCGGCCCGAAATATTGCTTCACGAAATATTCGATAGTACCGGTGAAGTCGCAGAAGGTAATGTCGGCATCCACAGCCAACCCTTCGATCTGGTGAAACATGAAGGAGTGGGTGGCGTCCGGATTGTCGCGGCGATAGACCTTGCCCGGAACAATGACGCGCACCGGCGGTTTTTGTTTTTCCATGGTGCGGATCTGCACCGGCGAAGTGTGTGTGCGCAGGAGCAGCGATCCCGGCGGGGTTTTGGCGCCGAATTCGGTAGCGGCCTCGACATAGAACGTGTCCATGTCGTCACGCACGGGATGAAATTCCGGAATGTTGAGCGCCTCGAAGTTGTAGTAAGGGGTTTCGATTTCCGGCCCTTCGACGACCGAGAACCCGATCGAAACAAAAATATCTTCGATCTCCTGGAACACCTGACGAATGAGGTGCCTAGAACCAATCGGCCGCACGACTCCTGGCAACGAAAGATCTACGCGATCTTTTGCGGCGACGGTTTCCTCCGCGCCGGATTCGATGGCCGCGCGGCGCGCTTCCATCTGCGCGTCCAGTTGCGCTTTGAATTTGTTCAGTTCCTGCCCGACGGCGCGTTTCAGCTCCAGAGTCGCCGGTTTCAACCAGTTGTCGGTGGCCAACGTCAGCACGCCGGATTTCCGGCCGAGCCAGTGGATGCGGAATTTCTCGAATGTCTCCGCGGAATTTGTGCCCTGCAAATCGGCCGTGGCTTGCATAAGCAGTTGGGCAAACAGCGGCGCAACCTGCTCTGGCCGCTTTATGCCGAGTGCGGCCAGCGTTCTCTCATGGGAATTTTCAGCCATAGGAAGCAGATAGATTACAGGACAGAGTGCGGACGCCGCCAGCGCCCACGAATAAAGGAAATCGAACGGCACAACCTCCCGCGCCTCCTGCAGCAATCAAGGCAATCGCAAACAGCGCAGCAGAGCGATTCCCTTCAACAGGAATGGGAGCCCGAGATCGCTGCCCGCGGATCGAGGAAGCCGTGGCCTTACGCTTTTTTGGCGGCGGGCTTGGGCGCGAAGGCTTTGGCTTTTTCCGCGAGCTGCGCAAAGCCGGCGGCGTCTTTCACCGCGATGTCGGCCAGCACTTTGCGGTCCAGCTCGACGCCAGCGGCTTTGAGGCCGTGGATCAACTGCCCGTAGGTGATGCCGTTCAACCGGGCGGCGGCACCGATCCGCTGAATCCACAATCGGCGATACTGGCGTTTTTTGGCACGGCGATCGCGGAAAGCATAGCGATCGGCGCGATTGGCCGCCTCTTGCGCGGACTGGTACAGCTTGCTTTTGGTGAGGAAAAAACCTTTGGTCCTCTTGAGGTACTTCTTGCGCCGTGCCCGGCGTTTTGTGCCGCGTTT
>AR_comb_assmDRAFT_10035924_pt1 | contig 24254 bp, 21 predicted proteins | sample ArasoioldDNA_FD_10543 | JGI IMG/M metagenome (IMG submission 10543) | reverse complement strand
GCGCGCTTCGACTTCGCGCCGATGATCAAGCTCGGTGGTGAGTACGCGTTCGGATTTACGGTCGGCTATTACCGGCAGCAGCAGGACCGGTACACCTATCGCTCGACGCAGGACTCGATCGACCTCGCGACGCGACTGGGTGCGCCAGTCTCAGCCAGCGTGCTCAACACCGGAACGGACTGGCATGTCACCCGGCTCGGCGTCGCCATGACGTACCGCTCACGAGATTACGAAGGAAGTATGTCGCTCGAGTCGACGGTCAGCGGCTGGGGGGCGCTTTTGCCGTCGGCGTCGGTGTTCCGGATTCTGATGCGGACTTCGCGCTGGCCGTTTTAGTCGAGTCTCTGCGTAGATCGCCCAGATTGCCAGACACTACCGAATTGGGCATCAACCTGAAGAATCACTATATGATTTCTCGCAGGATAGCTTTGCCATTTTTGAGCACCTCGACGACTACTCCACCACCTCTCGTCCTATGATCGACAGGAGTCAACGTGACGACGTGGCTGCTGTCAGTAACCTCAACGGAGTAAACTTCGAGCGCGACCACACCGTGTCCATGTCTTGAAGCATAGTCCTTCCCAGAATTGTCGGGCATTCCGCCCAGCCCGAGGCCGAATCGGGTGCAAATAATACAATAGGTTGGGAAGCGCCGGATTTTGACGAGAGTTACTAACCACCAGACCACATGAGATAAGCGCAGCGGCAATCCCGCTACAAGGCGAATTGTCGTGGATGTGAGGCACGCGGGCACGTGACCAATGTGCCTCCTACGATTTCACCAGCCACTACCGCAGACCGAGATTCGGTCGTGCAGCATGAGAAGCGATCCCGATTGGCGGAGTGTCGACACGTTGCGATTAGGACCCGCGCCAGACCTGTTCGATCAGCAGACGCAGGACGCGGCGGCAGCGGTGAGGGAGCTGATACGATAACTCCGGGCTGACTAACGCCGCCCCCGCGCCCTTCTGCTTGTTCACCGTCGCAATTCGCTAGCAGCATATTGAGATTCTGTCCGAGTGGCCGACCGAGAACGAATTACTATTGACACTGCTGCGGGCAGCTTACATACACGGCTTTTTCGCTCGATCCCGTACGTCCCTGAGAATCCGTGACGGTCAGATCGATGTAGTGATACGCACCGCCTGCCCATGGTCCAGCAGTAACAGATACGTCTCCACCGGCCGGTGAGCCGTCCACCATCCACGTGTAAGTGAGGGGAGCAGAGCCGCCCGAAACCACTGCCGTCCAAGTGCCGAGGTCCCCTTCGGTCAATCCGTCTGGACCCGATATTGACACGATCGGCGCCCCCGGATCGCTCTGCAAGAGGAACGAGAGCGTGGTCAGGGTTTTGGTGCACCAAGATTGGCCGCTACAACCGTAGCCGGAGGTAGCCAGCACCTGGAATTTGTAATCACCTTCAGGCGCCAACGTCCCCTGATCGGTGTAGCGGTCCCAAGTGATGGTTCTAGCGCCCGGCGGATCCAAGGCGTCATTGAGAATAGTGCGAACAGGTGTCCCGGCGTAGGTCAACACCTGGACCTGCTGACTTCCATGATCGGTGATGAAGTATGAGAACTGCGGATTATTGGTACTTGGTTGCGCAGTAATGGATCCGTCAATTCCGAGGAAGTGCTCCCGCGCGCCTGATTGCGCGCCCCAATCCTCGGCGGTGATCACACGTCCGTCACCAAACCAGATCCAACCGAATGTGGGATCAGCCTTGGGCCCAAAAGGAACATCGACTGCGTGAGGATGGGCGAACGTGTTGTTGTTGGTCGCGCCAGTACCGTACGTGCCATAGCTATCTAAGTACGTCAGATTCCAGGTGTACTTGACCAGCTTGCTATTCAACGAATCAGCCACAATCACGTTGCCGTAATGGTCAACAGCGCAACTGAGTGGTGTGCCTCCGTTAGGCAACGTCACCGAGCCCTTCCACGTGGGACCGCTGTCTGTCCGTTGTAGCCAAACAAGCCGATGGTTGCCGCCATCGGCGACGTAGAAGTCATACGTATACACGGATCCGCCGTCTGGCCCCAGAACATGACCCACACAGATCCCCTTCGGTGCGTTGAACTGGCCGGTGCCACTCCCAGCACCCCCGTAAGACCAGAGTTTGTCACCAGCGTGATTCCCCTCCCATAGAAACCAGTAGGAGACCCGCCCCGTAACGCTGAGTGCGTATACGTACCACTGAATCCCACTCCAACCTGGGCCTCTCCCATCAAACGCCACGTCCGTGACGCCACTAAGATCTGCATCCCCGGAGGCGCCGTAATCGATGGGGTTGAGGGCCGACGCATTGCGATCAAACACTGCGACGACAATCCGCTCATTGGCGCGGTCAGCAATGAATACGGGAAGACCCTGAATAAGCAGCATACCGTAATCGATTCCCTGCGGCCCAAGGAACGATGATGTTTGATCGACTTGAGAGACCGCATGGATGTAGACGTCTTTCTGCCCAAAAAGCATTCGATTCCACGCCGGATCGCTCGCGAACTGGTAGACCGGAGGCGAGCTCGGATTGTCGATTAGAGAGATGTAAGTCACTTTGTCACCCACCCAACCGAACAGCTTGCGTCCCCCCAGCTTCGTCTGGGTTAGGCTCGAGGTAACTCTGGCTCCAATGGAATTAGCCGGATCCAGTTCCGCGACTTGAGCAAATGTCTGCGCGCATAGGGATCTACGGGCCCAGGCCGGCAGACACGGTTCGGTGAGGAGACATGCAGCAGAAAGGATCAGGAGAGTCTTCATACTTGGCGCCCCAAGGCTCTGGACTCGCGTGTCAGCGAGGCCGCGGTTGCTTGATTTGTTGCACATGTCGATTTCGCTCCACTTGGTACTGGGCCATCTCGCCGGCAGCCGTGCCACGCAGTTGCGTTGCAAGGAACGAGAGCTGGTCAGGGTGTCGTTCAGACAATTCCTGAACGAGGAGAGCCCCAGAGCTTGACCGACTTTGCCTGCCGATTACGACCAGCCGCAACTGCGTCACGAGTTCGCTCGTGTCAGGATCAAACCTCGGTGCCTTACCCGATACGATCTGCTCCTCCAGAGTCTTGCCAGTCAGATACATCCCACTGGTCAACAGGAACGGCAGAAATGGATCGTCGGGCCGCTGGTGTACCATTGCGTTGACCATCGCTATTAAGGAAGGATGGTAACTCATAGCACGAGGATGGCGGCCAACCTTGGTGGTGTCCCACCCCATTCGCTGCAGGTCTTCCAGTTGCTGGACTTCTGCTTCCTCAGCGACTGTCCTCGGCCGGATCCGAAACGCGACAGGCGGGGCCATGACGATAAGTGGCGGGACTCCTGACAATTGAAGGTGTGCGTTGAACTCGACGCGCAACTCGTAGTCATCAGGTGGTAACTGATGCGCGAAGAGGTGAGCCCGCAGATCCGACGCTTCCCCCATGAGGCTTTGCAGCACCATGGTCTTTGGGACGCTTGCTCCCGGTGCAAGGGGCTGTCCCGCCCAAGCCGGTGGTGTACGGTAATCCAAGACATAGCCACCCACGTATTGGCTGCTTCCCTGCTTTCGAGTGACGGATACTCTGAGAGCTGGAGATACGAGGTTGAAGAAATAGGTTCTCGCTGTATCCGTCCCAACATTTTGTAGTCTCACTAAGAGGTAGATCGGTTCATCTTCAAAGAACTCTGACTTACCAACATCAGCTGTCAGCAATAGCTGCTGCTGGCTTAGACAGAGCTTGGGACCCATAACGAGTGCCAGCAAGAGTAGCGCCGTCCGCGTGTCACGGAGTCCTTTCATCGCTAGTCCCGGGGCGACACTGCTAAACCTCTGATGGAATGGCATGGCTACGCACCTCAATGTATGGATCGCGCGTTGAGCAGAATCGCTCGACAGGTACTGGGAGGATCTCCAACCCGCTCGTTCCAAGTGGCGTCAAAGACTGGATCGCCGTGTTCCGACGCTTCTTGGTCATTATACTCCATCACGTCGTGACGGCCGGAGGGCACGCTACCTTGATGGTAGATGGTCGTACTTCGGGGGGGATTGAAGTCGTAAGGGTAGTGGGTGAGGCCTGCCCGCTGGTGGCCATACTCATGCGCGAGCGCGTGGATCACGATATTCTCGACCTGTTCGTCGCTGCTGGGCGTATGATCAGGAGGCACACAGTACGCCTGCTCATATACCTGGACGTCAGTGAGAAAAACAAACGAGAAGCGATCTTCCGCATTGGGCCAAACGTAATTGGGAGTATTGGTGAGTGTATGGGTAAATGCAATTCCGTACCCTATATCTCCCCCACGACACTCAGTGGACGGGTTCGCTACCGTGTGTTGCGCATAAACCACAAACCACGGGTAGTCCGTCGTGTTATGGTGGTTCGACGAGAAGTTCTGGTACCAGGTCAAGCCCACCTGAGTATTGGGGTCAGGCCAGTCCGGGTCAGACGCGTTGTAGGGAGTTGATGCATCAATATCATGGTTTGTGTCGTGAAAGTTCAGCGTGATGGCCGCAGTGTGCTGAAACGCGCCTGCAACGGCGTCCTCCAACCTGTAGAGATGGCCCAGAATTGTGTAGTCTACAAACGTGGATTGCGTCTCCACCTCATCGGTGACAAGGTCCAGAACGTCGGGGGGTGCCGCGTCGGCTTGAGCACAAGCGAAGACGACTGGCAGACTGAGAATCGTTCCCGCTGCCAGTTGCCACCTGTCGAGTTGAATGCATTTCATGTTAATAATCCTCAATTCGCGTTCAGATCACCGTCGGACCGAGGGCCCAGCACTGGCATTGCCATTAGCTACCGCCGGCACTCGGCAAAGCCCCAACAGCACTCCGCGAACTCTTCCCATACTTCGAGCATTGCCGGAGCGGGTGAGCGCTACGGAGAGTCCCGTCGTGCGACCATTGATGCTCAGTTGCGCGGTGCCAACAGCGACAGTGTCCCCCTGCGCCGCGGCGAGAACGCCGACTTGCCGCAGGACCACCGCACTCCAGCCCCCGGCGGCCGCGGACCGCTTCTCCGCTCGATTCATCGCTGCCCCGATCGATGGGCAGCCCGCACGACGCGCGGTTGTCCTTTCCTCCGTAGGAATCACCTCGATCGGTGCTAGCACTGATAAAGTCGTGGTGTCACCTGTTTGTATCGCCCGACGCAACTCTGCAAAGTAGAGTCGAATGACTTCCTGCTGGCGCGTGACAGGTGAGAATGACAGCAACACCGGCAGTCGAACCGCATCAGGATTGCTCCCCGCCGGCTCCTGCGCACCAACTGGCGCGCATCGAACGATGATTCCAAGCGCAAGAAGTATTGACGCGCGTATCATTTGGACCCCCGAAGTGTGCATCCCGCTATTGCATTCGACGTGCCACCGGTAGCGACGTGCCCTGGTATTGCATTGCAATATTTTTGGCCCGTAGCAACCAGAGATTGATGCGGTTTGGTTCAGGTTGTCGCGGAGACGAAGTGAACAGAAACACAGGCTTCTTTCACTTGTGGTCAGCACGGCGGTCGCGGAACTACTTCGCAACGCTGCGGTAAACTCTTACGTCAGTAGCCGATCAAATAAAAGAAGCAACAACCAGCACGAGGGTTCTCATGCTATTCTCGCGACCAATAGCTGCGCGCTTCGTCGCGTACGCGTTCTTTGTGTTTAGCGGAACCATTCTGCTCGGTGCTCAGGGGGCCGCGCAATCCTCGTGCGCCGCACCACAGCGCCGCCTCAGCGGTACTGATTACGCACTGCTGGCCACTTCGACCGCTCTGCTCGCGAGCGACTGGCTTACGAGCGTCGACGAGGTACGCAGAGGCGGCCCAAATCAAGAAGCAAACGTATTGCTCGGATTACATCCAAACGTAGGCCGGCTGAACACGTACATTGCACTGTCGATGGTCGGCAACATTGCCGTGACTCAAATACGCAATGCCTCGCTTCGCCGAACAGTATGGGTTGCAGTCATCGCCATAGAAGCGCGCACCACCCTACACAACCTATCGGTGGGATATCATCTGAACTTTCGCATATGACTGGATTCGTTTTTCAGTTCGCAGCACGAGACCAACGGACTTAAGCCGACGATAGAGCGTGACCCGCGCAATCCCGAGCGCTGCCGCCGTGCGACCAGCATGCCAACCGTTAGCCTTACACGCTGCAATTAGATGTCGTCGCTCGTCCAACATCGATTCCGTGCGCTCGGCGATCTGGGCGCCTCCCAAACCGATTGCATCGGTGATCACCTGAGGCTCGATGAGAGCTCCATCTGAAAGCGCCGCCGCACGATCAATGACCGCCCGGAGCTCACGGACATTTCCGGGCCAACTATAGCCTCTGAGTACGTCCGACGCGCCGGCACCTAGGCTCTTCCCCTGACGACGGGCAAAGCTCTCCGCCAGAAACGAGACATCATCTCCTCTTTCACGGAGCGCAGGTAGCACTACAACCACCCCCGCGATACGCTCGCAAAAGTCCAGACGCAACAGGCCAGCAGCCACGAGCTTCGCGGGACTCTCCTGAACGGAAGACACCACGCGCAGATCAACATGGCGCGGCTCCGTCTCACCGACACGATAGACTTCCCGCGATTCAAGTACACGCAATAGCTTGACTTGGTCTTCCAACGGAAGGCTAGCGAGCTCGTCCAAATACAGGGTTCCGCCTGACGCGACTTCGACGAACCCCGCCGCCGACTCACGGGCGTCGGTAAACGCGCCTCGCCGATGACCGAAGAGGAGGCTTTCGATCATTGTGCGCGGGAGCGCTCCACAATTCACCGGCACAAAGCGTCCCGGCCTCCTGCTCTCCTGGTGGACCATCCGCGCGAATAGCTCCTTGCCGCTTCCGGTCGGCCCCTGGAGTAACACAGACAGGGACGTACGAGCAAATCGAGCCGTCAACTCAACCGCAACTCGCAATGAATGCGACTCGCCGAGGATGTCCCACTCTGTACGCTCGCCTTGATGAACGCGGGGGGGCGAGCGTCGCAGGGTCGAGAGGCGGCTCACTGCTTGAGCCCCCGTGTCAGCCTCATGGATGACGGAAGAGCTCATCATTGTTGCCCACTCCGTTGTAACCGCGGCGCGGTCACACTGTCCGCATCCGCGTCTGTCTTCAGGATTCGTGGCGTCAGAAACAGATAGAGCTCGGTATTGCTCACCTTGCGATCCGCTCGGCCGAACAACCCGCCCAGAATCGGGATCCCTGAGAGAATGGGCACACCTCCTTGCGTCACGTCCTTCTCCTGGTCGCGCAGGCCGCCGATCACGATCGTTTGACCGTTCTTGACCAGCACCTGGGTCACCGCCTCACGCGTGGATATCACGGGTGCGTCGAACTGCACCTCACTCGTTGCCTGATTGATTTCCTGCTGAATCACGAGCGACACATAGCCATCCTGATTGATCGTCGGCCGAACCGTCAGCTTGGTTCCGACATCGCGGTACTGCACCATCTGGTCACGTTGTGGCGAATCGGTCGGCAGGCTGCGGCTGAACTGGACGAACGGACGTTGCGATCCCACGAGAAACCGCGCTTCCTGGTTGTTCGATGCCAGCAGCACCGGCCGAGAGATGATCTTCACATCGCCGCGACTCGCGGCAGCACGAATCGTGGCGTCGATGTTGGCGTGCCCAAGGTTCATCAGCGTGATGACGAGATCCCCCAACCCGCCGCCGGAGGTCTGCCCACCCGCGGTGCCATCTCCCTTGTCTACTTTCTGCGGCGGCACAAAGATGTCGGCGCCGAGGGAGAAACTCCGATCCTGACGCGCCTCCACGATCAGCACCTCGATGAGGACCTGCAGCGGCCGGATATCGAGCTGATCGACCGCATCCTTGATCACGTCGTAATCGGCTTCGGAAGCCCGAATCAGCAGCGAGTTGGTCAATTCGTCAGGAACGATGGTCACTGAGCCCAGCAGTGAGGATTGTCGCACCGATGTTGTCTGGCCGGGTGCCGCCCCTCCCGCAGGTGGCACCACGTTTCGACGTAGCTCATCCGACAAGGTTCCCGTCGATAGACCGCTCTGGCCCGAGAATGCCCCCGAGCCCCCGAACAGCTGATTGACCGTGGCGGCGACGTCCGACGCGCGCGCATGGCGGAGTCTGATGACGAACAATTGCACAGGGCCGGAATCGGAGGTGGCGCGCCGGGCGGGGCGTTGCTCCGGCTGCTGTCGGGGACCTACCCGATAGAACGCCGAGTCCTCCACAAACTCGAGATTCTGCGACTCGAGCAGGCCCCGTAACAAGCTCCGCAGCGTTGCCCGATCGACTGGGCCTGGCGTCTCGAGCGTCACGCGTGTCGGCTGAATTGGACCGACCAGCACCGGCTTCGGCAGATACTGCGCGATTGCCTGAATCACCGCGCGGATGTCCGTGTCGATAAAGCGCACGGACACGCTGTCGCCGGTGAACCGGATGGCCGATGTGTCCTGCGCCCCCAGCGCGGGACAGAACGGGCCGCCAGCCAGACAAATGGCGATGCCGAGGGCGCGGAGGCTGGTCACGGCTGCCATGGCTTCCTCACTTCCAGGATCCACGTGGTATCCATGCCGGCGACCACGACGCGTTGGCCGTCGATCCCCTTGATCTTCAAAGGGCCGATGACGTCGCCGACGCGAACGACGCGCGAACCTTCGACCCCCGGCAATCCTTCGAGCACTGCTGAGGGGGGCCGGCCCTCGAGGATGCCAACCACGGCAATCACCGGCCGGGGCGGCGGCGGCGCCAGTTGCTCCGCCAATCGCAGCGGATCGTACGCCGGCAGCACCGGCCGTCGCCCCACGCGGAACGGGTCCCGCGCTGTAATCGCGTTGATGGATTCGGCGGCGATTCCTCCATGCGTCACGCTTGCCGGCCGAGGGGACGAGGAGTCAGGAGCTGCATCGAGGCCAATACGGACCAGCGGCCACGCCGCCAGGCGAACGACGGCCAGCAAGCCCAACGCAATTGCAAGGACCAAGGGCAAGCGTTGCAGAGCTGGGTTCACGATCCCTGACTCCTGACTCCAGGCTCCCGGGACCTGATGTACCACCCACTCACCGTCACCTCGATCTTGAGGATCTCGGGACCGCGCTCGGGCCCCCCTCCCCCGGACTGCGGCGCCTCCACATGCAATTCGTCCAGCTGCAGCACCTCGGGCCCCGCGTCGATCGCGCGCAAGACCGCGATGAGCCCCCGCACGTCAGTTTCGAGCGCCGCATGGACTCGGACACGCCCGAGCCGGCCGCGACTACTCGAGTCCGGCAACGGGTCGAGGCGTTCGACTCTCGCGGGCGCGTGGGAGGCAGCGAGGTTCACGCGCCCGGAGAGATCGGCGCTCGCTTCTGCCGCAGTCGAACCCGACAGCAGCTGTGGCGCCAGCGCGATCAGCGCCTGCGACAGCACGCCGGCGGAGTCGCGCAGTTTCGGCAACGACGCCATCTCCTCGCGCGTGCGCGCGAGCAGCGTGGCTCGCTCGTGGAGCACGGCATCCGCCCGCACTGCGCTGCGCACACCCCACGGCAGGACGCGCAGCGTGAGCACCGCGCAGCCGACCGCGAGTCCGCCGAGCACGAGCGCGCGTCGGTCTCGGGAGTTCACGGGTTTGTGCCCCCAAAGATGATCGTGAAGCGCTCCCATTCCCGGTTGGCAAAGGCCTCGCGCACGATGGCGCCGTCGATGCGTGGATTGGGAACCGCTTGTCTCCGCTCGAACGCCGCCAGTACATCGGCCGCGCGCCGTCCCGCGCCGGCAACCACGCCACTGCCATCCGCGCGCCAGGTGTAGGACGTCATGACGGCAGAGTCCGGAAGTGCCGCGTTGACGCGCGCGAGCGTTGCGAGCGCCGCTCCGCGCGAGCGCCGCGCGTCAGCGAGATCCACCACCATGGTTTCAGCGGTCCGCATCTCCCGCCTGACGTCGCGCAAGGCCGCGAGCGGTGTAGCGGTGGCAGCAAGCTCCTGTTCGACGCTGTGCCGCTGCGTGAGCAGCCGGCCCGTGAACAACGCACCGGCAAGTATCCACACCGCACTCGCACCGATCCCCAGGCGCACGACTGAGCGACGGCGCGCGCGTTGGCGCACGGCACGCTCGGTGGACGGCAGCAGCTGGAGCTGTGGCGAGACGCCTGCCACCGTGATGCTGCCCAGGTTGAGTCCCGCCTGGGCGGCCCCGGCGGCGATCGCCACGAGCAGCGGTTCTTCGACTGCCGCGGCATGCATCACGCGTCCCACGCCGTTCTGGACCCATGCCGCATCCGTCACGAGCGGCGCGCCATTGCGCCGAAAGAACCGCCCGGCCTGATTGGCGACGAGCGAGGCAAGCTCGCGGTCGCGCACCGGTGGCAACTCTTTCAGGACGCGCGTCTGCGCGGGCGGCCGCTCCAGGACGACTCGCAGCTCGCGGCAACGCTCGGCGGGCGCGGCTGCAAGCTGCGCGATGATCTCGGTGAGGTCGGCGGTCGATGCGCACGTCGCTTCACCGGCCCAGATCGTGGCTCCCCCTCCTGCGCGCCGAGCCTCCGCACGGACGGTGGCAGTACCGACCGTCAGGTGTAACACCGGCGCGCGCGCGAATCTCATTCGGTCTCCCGGCGGATGACCGCGAGCCGACCAGGTACCGGAACCGTCGTGAGCGTAGCGCGAGCGAGCAGCGCGCTGCCCTGCACACCGCCCTCGAGGGTCACAATCAGCTGCGGGGGCGCAAACACGGCCGCGCGCACGAATTCGGCGTAGCTGCCGAGCAGGATCGCGCGCGAAGACTTGGACAGCGCGCCGGCCAGCTCGTCCGCATTCTGCAGTGGCCGAGTCGCGCGGCGGGTCACGATGATGAACACCCCTTCTTCGTTGATTCCAGGCAACAGTCGCAGGACTTCGGGGCGCGCGGCATTCACGTTGATGGCGCCGGTCCCGCGGGTCGTGACGAACGGCGCGAGTCTGAGGGCGATCACGGAATCGACGCCGGGGACTTGCCGCACATCATAGATCGGTCCCTGTCGCTGGCACAGGGCTACCGAATCAGCGAGCGCAGGCGACACACCAACGGCGGCAAACAGTCTCGCCAGCTCATCTGGGCCGGCGGTATTGAGGTTTGCGCGCGCGGCGGGATCATCGAGGTGAGCCCGGCACCAGGTTCCGCGGCCCCAGTCGATCGGAGCCAGCTCACGGACGGCGGGATCTTTCGCGAATCGCGCCTCCAAGATTTCGCCGCACGCCTCCCGCGCCCACTCGGCGCGGGCGAGGAGCAGCCGATTGCGCGTTGTCGCCGCGCCGATTCTGGCGACGAGCAGGCCCGCTCCCGTCAGCGCGGTAAGCGCGGTGATCACCCAAAGCACTGCGAGTAATGCGAAGCCGCGTTGGGTCATCCTCGCTCCTTCACCAGAAAGAGCAGTGTGTCGACGCACGCCGCATTCCGCTTCCCGCATCCCGCCACCCGCACGCGGATCGCGAGCGGCGCGCTCACCGGCGAAATCCATTCCCGCACCCACTTAGCGTCGGCGCCGGGATCCAGCAGGTAGTCGAAGGCCACGCCGCTCACACTATCGGCGAGATCGAGCGTCGTACTGCCGCTGTTTGCCGTGAACTCGTCATCGGCGAGCTGTAGGGTCGTCGGCTGCTGCGCTAACCAACCGCCGGATGTCAGTTGCCACGACGTGAAGCTGACGCGGTCCGTGCGTCCTTCGAACGGCGGCTCGAGCGACAGGAACGTCGCCTTGAGCCACCGGCGCGCGTTGGCGCGATGGTCCAGGGCCTGCCGCGATGCCTCTATCGCCTTGGCGCCGTCCGCGACGCCCGTGAAGATTCGGTGGGCTGCAACCATCACGACGGCCGCGATCGTGACAGCGACCATCACCTCGATCAACGTAAAGCCGAGAGGGTATCCATGGGCTGAAGCCCCGGCTCGGCAAATACGCGCGTCCTTAAGGACGCCGTGACGTGGCCGAGCCGCCCCTTCAGGGGACGGCAACCACCGATCCCTCCTCATCGATTCTCCTCTCGCCGATATACGACCGTCACCAGATCTTCCACGTGTGGTGATTGCTGCAGCGTCAAGGCAATCCGGTAGAGCGTCGGCTCGGGCCGCTGAACGTCAACGATGAACTCTCCGATCTGGCGCTGGCCGATGCGTTGGTCCAGTTCGTTACGTTTGAGCAGCGTCAGCGCGGTCAGCAAACGCTCCTCGTCAGCAAGGGTGCCTTCTCGCAACCGCGCTTGTCGTTCTCCTCTCATGCCGTACCCAACCAGTTCGACGAGCGCGATCCCGGCAGTCGCGAGGATCACTAACGCGACGAGGACTTCCAGTAGTGCAACACCACGCTCATTTCGCATTGGGCTTCCCCGTCAACGGATCAACTCCGGGTCCGATGGCCCGGCCGTCTGGGAGAAACAACGTGCGCGGTGCGTGGTGCGCGGTACGCGGGGTGCCAGTGCGAATAGCTTCAGTTCGCGTTTGGCGCAGCTCAAGCGAGAGTGCGCTCTCGCGTGGGACCTTGAGCGTCGCCAACGCAAGACCTGTCACGCCGAGAATCACGCCAAGCACCGTGAGCACGACGAGGAGCTCGACGAGCGTGACACCCCGCGCACCGCATACCGCGCACCGCGTACGCATCATCCGCCTGGCCTCAGTGAGTACACCGCTTGCAAGAGTGCAGCGGCAGTGAAGGCTACGAGCCCACCGAACGCCACGATCAATGCCGGCTCCAGGGCAGTCACCAAGGTCCGCAGGCCGCGGTCGGCTTCCTGCGCTGCGAGCGTGCCCGCGCCCAGCGCCATTTCCGCCACTCTGCCACTGGACTCTCCGACTTTCATGAGCTGCAAAGCACTCGGACTGAGTGCGTCTTCCCGCTCGAGCGCCGCCGTAAGGGGAGCTCCCTGCAGAACGCGCTCGCGGACTCGCGCCAGCCGGTCGGCGATGGCCAGATCTCCCGCAGCCTCGCGGGCCGCGTCGAGCGCCGGCACGAGCGGCATCCCGGAGCGCAGCATGCCGCCGAGCGCGCGCGTGACTCGAGCGGTCGCGAGCGCGCGCCGTAGTGGACCGATCACGGGCAACTTCAGCAGCGCCTCTTCGACTCGTCTGCGTCCGGCGGGTCGTCGGACCCAATCCACCGCGGCCCACGTCCCCGTGACGGCGATGATCAGCAAGGGAATCCAGAATCGCGACAGGAATTGCGAGGTGCCGAGTAGTATGCGTGTCGCGACCGGAAGTTGTTGTCCGAGATCGCCGAGGATCGCGGCGAAGCGCGGAATCACGACCGTGGTGATGACAAGGATTGACGCGACTCCGGTGACCGCGAGCAGTAGCGGGTAGGTGAGCGCCTGGCGCACGCGTGCCACGAGCTCGGCTTCCTGCTCGAGGTGCCCAGCGACCTGCTCCAGCGCCTGACTGAGCTGGCTGCCGCGCTCTCCGGCGCGGACCATGCCGATCACGAGCCCCGGCACCACGCCGCGGCCGGTCGCGAGCGCGTTCGCGAAGCTGGTGCCTTCGTGCAGACGTTGCCGCGCCGTGGCGAGGGTGTCGCGCAACGGACCGCGCGTGAGTGGCCCGCTCGCGGCGACGGCACGCTCGAGCGGCACGCCCGATGCGACGAGCGCCGCAATTCCGCGAAACGCGATCGCGAGGTCGCGCCGGCTTGCGGCGGGACGTCGCGCCTCGGCCGCGGGTTCCACCGCAATCGCGAACAGTCCGCGCGTCGCAAGCGTCGTCGCCGCCTCACTGTGGCTTTCGGCCTCGAGCGCACCGGTAACGATGGCGCCGTCCTGGCGCGCGGCGCGGTAGGTGTACGCGCTCATGGCCGGCGCGTGTTCCCTTCCCAGGACGTCACGTCCGCGTCTTCGCCGGTGCCCCCCGGCTGTCCGTCACGCCCGAGCGACAGCAGGTCGTAGCTCTCCGCGTTCACCTTCCCGGGCGACGTGTAACTGTAGGGTCGTCCCCAGGGATCGAGCGGGATCGCTTTGCGGAGATAGGGGCCGCGCCAGTTTCTCGCTTCCGGGTCCCCGGTGGGCTTGTCACGCAGCGCGGCGAGGCCCTGCGTAGTGCCGGGATAGAAATCGTTGTCGAGCCGGTACTGATCGAGCGCGAGCGCAAGCAGCTCGATCTGCGCGCGCGCGGCGGAGACTTTGGCGTCGCCCACATTGCGGAACACCATCGGACCCACGAGACCGGCGAGAATCGCGATCACGGTGATCACGACCAGCAGCTCCATCAGGGTGAAGCCGCGCTCAGTGGGCCGTGACACGCAGGACCTCCTCGACGGTCGTGATTTCGGCTTGAACCTTGACCCAGCCGTCGCGCCGCATGAGCTGCATCCCTTCCTTTTCGCCGAGCTCGCGCAGCCGGGCGAGTGGTTCCCGCGCCGAGATGGCCCGATTCATCGCTTCGGAGACGACGAGCAGCTCGAAGATGCCGGTGCGGCCGAGGTATCCGGTGCCGCGGCAGGTGTCGCAGCCGCGTCCGCGCACGAGGTGTGGCTGGCCTTTGGGCTGTCCCGAAATGAGGGCGACCACCCGCGGATCGGGACGATAGCGCTCGCGGCAGTCCGGGCAGATCCGCCGCACGAGTCGCTGCGCGAGCACGCCATTGATCGTTGCCGCGATCTGATACGGAGCGACCTGCAGGTCGAGTAGGCGTGTGACGGCGCTGGGGGCGTCGTTGGTGTGCAGCGTCGAGAACACCAGATGCCCCGTCATGGCGGCCTGGACTGCGACCTCGGCGGTTTCCGGGTCGCGCATCTCGCCGACCATGATCACGTCCGGGTCCTGGCGCAGCACGCTGCGCAGCGCCGAGGCGAACGTCATGCCGGCTTTGCGATTCACGGGGATCTGGGTGACGCCGCCGAGGTGGTATTCGACCGGATCTTCGACGGTGATGACTTTTTCGGCGGTCGTGTCGCGGAGCGCGAGCGCGCTGTAGAGCGTCGTGGTTTTGCCGCTGCCCGTCGGGCCCGCGGCGATCACGATGCCGGTGGGCCGAGCCACAAGGGCGCGGAACAGCTCGAGTGTTTCGGGCGCCATACCGAGCTCATCCAGGCCGACGGGCTGGCCGCCGCGATCGAGCAGCCGCAGCACGACCGATTCGCCGTAGAGCGTCGGGACGGTCGACACGCGGATGTCGAGCTCGCGTGATTCGAGCCGGATGCGAAAGCTGCCGTCCTGGGGCGAGCGGCGTTCGGCGATGTCGAGTTCGGACAGCAGTTTCACGCGGCTCACGATGGCGGCCTGCGCTTGGGGCGGCGGCGCCGGTGCGTCGGCGAGGACGCCGTCTACGCGAAACCGCGCGCGCAGGCCTTGCTGCGTCGATTCGAGGTGGATGTCCGATGCGCGTGCGTCGTGTGCTTCCTTGATAAGAAGATTGACGTACTTCACCACCGGGGGTTGGCTCGCGAGGTCGCGCGCGTCTGCGAGCTCGTGATCGCCCGGGCCTGAGACATTCTCATCGCCACGCAGGTCGTTCACGACTTCCACGATGGATTCCGCGGCGGCGTAGGCGCGGCGGATGCCGTCCGCCAATTCGTCGTCGCTGACCGACACGAGCTCGACGGGCCGGCCGAATTCGCGCTCGAGGTCAGCGAGCACATCGGGATCGGGAGCGCCGCAGACCGCGACGCGAACGTGCGAGTCAGTGGTTTCCAGCGGCAGAATCCGGTTGTACTCGAGGTAGCAAGCCTCGAACGAATCGGGCAACGCTACCTGTGAGATCAGACTCATTGAAATGCCTTCGCATATGAGTGCTGAGTGCATGCTACTGGCAGGGAGTATGCCGTCATCAGACGACGGGATTTGTGCTCATAACCCGCGTTCTTTCCAAGCCCAATTGTTCAGTTGACCACCTCGCTGACTCCCAACTGATCGCCTGGACGGACGAATTCGACGGCAGAACGAAGGCGAAGTGTTCAGTTGACCCGTTGAGGCGATCGAACTGATCAGCCTCGGCGCGTATTGGGTGACGGTCTGCGGCGGAAATGCTGTGGCATGGTGAGTGCCTACTGCCACGACGCCCCCGGCGTCCCAAATGAACCGCCGCTGCCGAGGTGTTCGATGATCACAACTGGTCGTGTAAGGCACGGACTTGTGGCCTTTGCCGCGCCTTCTTCCCTGCTGTCGGCCCTCCTTCTCCTACTCTCCGGCGGCAGCCATCCGACTCGACTATTGAAGCGACCGACAGCGGCGTCCTCCATTCGCCGGCAATCATGTCCCCTGAGCCCAGGACCAGCAGACCCCGAGTTGATCGATCCGGAAGCAGGCATGGTGAACTACGCCGTGTCACTTACCCCCGATGGCAGTCCGGTGAGCTGGCCAGCCAACACGGGCGGCCACAAATCCAAGTTCATCGTGACCAATACCGGCGATTGCAAAGACAGCTTTAGCTTCACGAAGAGCTTCACGGGTACAGTTAGCGGGGTCACCCTCAGCAAAACGAGCACCGCCGTGCTGAACCCCGGCGCCATCGACAGCGTGATCGCTACCTACAGCGTCGGCGCGGTTGGCACGGGCACGCTCACCGTCACTGCAACAGCAAGCACTGGCGGGGAATGGGATAGCGCTTACTACAACGTCACATCGCTTTCGAACGGCCCGGTCATTTCGCTTGCTCCCCACACCAGCGGCTACCACAACGTGGGCCTGTGTGTGTCCAGTTGCTTCGATGTCACGGCGACTTACGCAACACCGCCCTACTACAGCTGGGACGCAGCACACGCTGTGCAGCTGGTGTACTCGAGCGCTCAGGCAAAGCCGATGGGCGAAGTGCAAGTCGATGCAACAGACACGACGACTCAACCGCCTGCGAAAATGTCCATTCAGTTGAAGCGTCCTGACGGAACGTTCGTGACCTTCACTAACAACAGCACTGAACTCTTCTTCAATTGGGCGACCGGTGCAAACCGGCTCGCTGCGCAGTTCGATGCAAGTGGCCTCGCGAGCGGGGCGTACGCCTACACAGCGGTGGTCCGGAGCTACACCTCCCAGTCGACATTCCGGGAAAACTATGCGTCGCTTCGTGTCCTCATCACGAACGAGCAGGCCAGCGCGTTCGGTGCGGGATGGACGGTGGCAGGATTCCAGAAGTTGATCGTACAAAGCGACGGTTCGATCGCGATAACGGAGGGCAACGGGTCGATCGCGTTCTTCTCGAAGATGTCCCCTACGTGTACGCAGAACTGCGGATATACGCCACCGCAAGGGGACTTCACGACGCTCACGAGTCGAACCCCCGGCGCCGATCCTTTTTATGATCGTCGCTATCCCGACGGGACGACTTTTTCGTTTCACCCGGACGGCCGCTTGGCGTCCGTAACCGATCGCTTCAATAACGCGACCACATTTGCGTACAACGCGTCGAACCTGCTGGTCGCGATTATAGATCCGGCTGGCAAAGCGGACTCGTTGGGCTACGACGCAAGTAACAAGCTCAAATGGATCAAGGACCCGGGTGGCCGCGTCGATTCCATAACAGTGGATGCTGCGGCAAACCTGACCCGAATCAGGGATTGGGCGGGTGGCCTGCCGTTCCAAGGGACTTACGATGCAACGCACCGCCTCACTCATTGGACCGACCGTCGGGGCGGCGCATGGGGCATGACCTATGATTTCGCGGGGAAGGTCGCAACCGATACGGCACCTTCGGTGACGGTGAACGGACAGACCACTCGTCCGCTGATTCGGTTCGCCTCAATCGAGAAGACAGTCCTCATTGATCCAGCATCGGGAGCCGGCACATACGCCAATTCCGGCAACTATGTGGATCCCGCAGCCCTCCGCGCGAGCGTCACCACCGCGCGCGGATTCACCACGAGCTATGCCCTCGACGGCTTCGGTGCAGCCACGTTGGTTCAGGAACCGCTCGGTCGCACCACGACTCTGACGCGGGACTCGCATTCGCGCGTGGTACGCAGCCAGGGGCCATCGGGCCATGTGGTGAAATCCACCTTCACCGGATCTGATCTGACGCAGCAGGTGGATTCGAACACTGGCCGGACAATCAATTACACCTACGAATCAACCTATCACCAGGTCACGCTTGTGTACGGCGATGTCGATTCGGTCGTGAACAGTTGGAGTTCCGGACGCCTCGACAGCTCTCGGGCCGGGGGCTCGAGCTGGACGAAATACCAGTACACGACCAGAGGAAGAGATTCGCTCATCACAGATCCGGGCGGTCATACGACGGCCTACTTCTATCACACCTCGAGCTTCGCGAACACCGATTCGATCATACTCGGCGGCCTCACATATACGTCCTATCAGTATGACGGCCACGGGCAACCTGTCCTGCTCGCGCATCATTTCACGTTCGGCGGCGACAACCTCCAGATGCATTACGACACGACGCGGACCCAATACGATTCTATCGGGCGGGTGATGCGCACGATCGGCCCGCTCCACGATACGACGACGACCACTTACGACGCCCTGTATGTCACGCAGCTGGAGGACGCCAAGCACCAACTCTACAAGACCTGGCCGAACGCTGTGGGCTGGGCGGATTCCACGACCGACCCGACGGGCGCAGTGGATCGTTTTCAATACGATTCGAGCGGAAATCGCATCAGCTGGACCAATCGGCGTGGGCAAAGTATCCAGTTCACCTACGATTCACTCGATCAGGCGCGCCTTGTGATCGTTGGGACCGACACGACCAAATTCCTCGCCGATCCGCTCGCTCGTTTCAGCGCGGTAACGAATCGAGAGAGTGTAGATACTGTCAAGGTTGACGTCGCCGGGCGTGCCATGTGGGAGATCAGTTGTCGCGTTCTTCCAGGCAGCGGCACGCCGCGGTGTTTCCGTGATAGTTCGACGTACCAGATTCGCGACCTGCGCACCACGCTGGTCGCAAGCGCTGACCAGATCTGGGGCGTTGGAGTGCAGCGTACTGTTCGTTGGCACTATAACAACGCTTCGAACCTCGACACACTGACAACGTCTGCGGGTGAACGAACCCATTTCGGGTACAACGCCGAGTTCTTGACGAACGGGATCACGCTCGAAGCTCTCAATGGAATGGTCATTTCGCAGGAGTTCCCCTGGACCCACGAGACCGACGAGGTCGCCCTGGGCGACAGCGCGGTTAACGCGCACCTCGGCCGCAGTTACGGTTTGGACGCCGGCGGTCGAATCGAGACGCGGTTTCACGGCTCTCAGCTCCAGCCAGATTGGACGCGCAACTATACCTACGATGTCAGCGGTCAACTCACCGGATATGCCGATACGACCCGGACGTATGCGCCCGGTGGCGGTTGCACGCGTCACATGCAGGGCGAGCAATGTTCGGGCTATCAGACTTCGACCGGAGTCGGATCCGGCGCGTTCTTTTACGATTCGCTTGGCAATCGCAAGGACTCATCGACAGCTACCGGTGCTGTCGACCCAGGCAATCGGCTCCGCCGGCTCAGCAATGTGCGCATGGACTACGATGTCGCGGGCAATCTCATTGCCAAGCGGACGTTGAATACCAGCGATACTACACAAGTGCTCCGTCGCGATTCGCTGTTCTGGAGCGCGCTCGGTCGGCTCGACAGTGTTCACACTCGCGATGCACAAGGTGCCTTGACTCAGGTCGGGTTCGGCTACGACGGCTGGGGGCGTCGCGTGCGCAAGACTGTGGGCACCGTCACCACGCGCTTTCTCTGGGACGCCGATGCGCTACTCATGGACCTCGACAGTGCCGGCAATCGCGTGGCCGAGTATACCTATTATCCCGGCACGGACAATCCACACAGCGTGCTGCGGCACGATCAGGGGGATACCACCTTCTACTATGTGAAGGACCTTCCCGGCAACATCAGTGGGCTCGTGAAGCGAACCGCAAGTGGTGTGACCGTCACGAATGAGTACGACTACGGACCCTTTGGCACCGGCACGGGCGGTGGTTCCACCACTAACCGTCTCTTGTATGCTGCCCGCGAGTGGGACGCCGAAACACAACTCTACTACAACCGGGCGCGCTACTATGACCCCGTTGTGGGGCGGTTCGTTTCCGAGGACCCACTGGGCTTGAGCGCTGGGATCAACCTTTACACCTATGCGAGCAATGACCCACTCAATGGGCGGGACCCCTCAGGATTGTGCGATGGGAGCGGCGGAACCGCGACCGGGGGATCTGGAGATCCAGATCGCAAACCGAAAAGGCGGTCTTCGGGCATCGCGTGCGCTATACAGGCGGCCGATGCGTGGTTCCAGATGAACTATGGATTCGGCCTTGCGGATGCGCTTAATGGCACTAGCGGGGACTGTCTCTTCTCTGCTACTAACTGGGAATGTACAGGTGCTAGCTACTTTACCCCACCGAGCCCTCGGCGCTTCGTCCCTGCATCACTTGGGACTTTCCGGGTAATCGGTCTGCATTTCGAGTGCTCTGACAACGAAAAGACCTACCCCTTCTTGCTCGGCACAATCATCCCCTACCCAGGTGCGATGCCCCGAGTGGGATTTGGGACCATCACTATCGAGCCAGATGGTCCACCGACTCGCCTCGGGCACCGGCAATATAGTGGCACGATTTCAGCATTCACGTATTTCGGTCAATACAGCGTATCCGGTCCCATTACCGGTCACATAAGATGTTCTACGGGGGTGGGAGTGTTCGACGGAACCTTCGGCAGCACCTCGGGATACAGTGGGCCAATTGCAATGCATTGATGCCGTGCGTTCGTTTCTCCGAGGGAAACACGCGGCGCTGGGGGGAGCGGTGTCTATTCAAATCGGCAATCAGGACAACCAAGAGTGAGATGCGCTGCCACTTATGTGGAGACCCATCAATAGTGCGCGATTGTGGATTGTCTGGCTATCTTGCACAGGTATGATTCACAGTGCAGGCCCGTCGGATCCTGAACAGCAGGCAGCACGTGTGGCGGTAGTAATGTTGCGGGCCACGCTCGTTGGAGGCGACGGGAGACTCGTCCCTCGAACTTATGCAATCTCAGACTCGTCTAAGGTGGTAGACGAATCAAGTTTGATTCAAAGCTTGGTCCGATTCCAAAAACCGATCCGGTGTGATGCCCAGCTCGATCGCGGGCTGGTGCGCGTGAGTTGCGAGAACATCGAGGGTTCGCCGTTACGAGTGTTACAGCAACAACTCCTGTCGCACATTAACCAATGGCTTGCGTCTAAGGCGCAGAAACAGTGCGGCGCCGGCAGTGTGTTTGTCGCCGTAAGTGGCGTCGGCGAGTCCGTCGTTGTGTCCGCCGATGACCTTCGACAATTCTTCAGTCAATTTCTGATTGTTCGATCGATCGAATATGATCAACCAAATCAGGAAGAGCGATCTCGGGGTGCCTGCGCCGCAATACGCATTGGTCGGCCTGCCGAGGATGTTCGCGTGCAGATGTTTTAGCGCTCTCGCATTTCGCCAGGTGTTGAGCGGCCGCTCCTTCGGCGTAGAACCGACTTACTGCCTTGCCTTTACTGCGTTTATCGTTGTTCTGCTCACGCCGAGCAGTTGAGCAGCCTTCTTCACATTCCCATCCGTAATCCGCAGGGCCCGTTCAATGACTCCTCGGTTCGCATCTAGATCCCCATGCCGCCGGTATTGAAGGCGATCGCTCAACGGGGTAGGCAGGTGATTCACATCGATTTGAGATGAGCCGCTCGCTTTCGCGATGAGATACGCGCTCAGTACGATCCCCTCGAGTTGCCGCACGTTACCCTCATAGTCCCCCTCGCCTAGCAGCGCTAAAGCCGACTCCGTAAACCGCGTTGGCCCGTCCACGCGCGTCCGCTCTGCAGCTTGTTTCAACGCACGCTCGGCGAGCAACGGGATCTCGCCGCGTCGTTCCCGCAGTGGCGGAATGGCGACCACGCAGGCACCGAATCGATATCGGAGATCCTTCAGCAAGAGACCTTTCCTCATGAGGCTTTCGGGATCGTCGGTCATCGCTAGGATCACCCGGCAAGCCACCGTTTGGATCCGATCAGCCCCAACGGCAGTATATGTCCCGCGATCCAGCACCTGCAGGAGCTGTTTTTGAACACCGAGGTCCAACGTGTGCAGATCATCGAGCAGCAGCGTTCCGGGCCCCGCTGTTGCAATGAGCCCAGCGCGGTTGCCCCGAGCGTCCGTATAGGCGCCGCGTACGTGCCCAAATAATTCATCCGGCGCCAACTGCGGGCTGAGCATACCCACACTAAAGGCAACCAGTGATCCCAGTCGCCCGCTGAGACAATGGATGTACTCAGCGAAGAAAGTCTTGCCGCTCCCACTTTCACCATAGAGGATGATTGGCGTCGCCGCGGGCGCGAACGCATGTGCACGAGACACCGCTTCGATCATCGATGGAGCCAACGCAATCGGCTCATTCGACGGCGGCGAACAAGAGTCCGGCAGGAGACGAGGTGTGGTCAGGGCACTCAAAGCGTCGATCGGTCTAGGAAAAGAATGATCCGATTCAGCTTTCTTGAATTCCCGCGGATGGAATTAACTCTACACCGAGGAGGAGGTTATCAATCGAAAGGTCGACAAATCTCTAATTCATGGGATTTTGATCCTAGGAACGGTCTCGAAACTCATTTCTGCTCGCCGATTCCGCGCCAGCAACAAGGCGCGGTAGGTGATTCCCTACCGCGCCTCGCCGCCGCCCCGTCCGAATTCAGCGCCGACATCACGCTGCCTTCGGTGTCTGACTACCGCCCTCACCCGAGGTCCCCTTCTGCTTGGGCTTGAACGGCCCCAACACGTTGCGCGCGCTGGCCCACGCGCCCATCAGCTCGGCATCATCCCCGAACCGATACCGCACGACGCCGTCCAGCAACCGCACCTGCTCGGCGATCTCCGCGGCAACGGCCTCGAGATCGGCGCTCGCACCGACATGCTCGCGCCGGCCTGCCCATGTCGCCTGGATCGTCTGCTCGAACTCGCCCAGGGCTTTGGCGAGATCATCGATCACCTGCGGCGACATGCCGAGGCTCACGAGAACATCCTTCTGCGCGGTCGCATTCTCCAACGTCTTGCGACCCGCCGTGAGCAACGCCTCGTTACTCGCGTTGGACGGCGGCAACGGGAACGCATTCGCCAGCTCCCCGTGCTGCTTCCCCGCCACCCTGCCCACGACTCGCAGATACTTCAGTAACTTCCCCTGCAACGCGCGGCGGACCTCCCTGCGATGCTTGGTCGCCTGGCGGGACAACTGCACCCCCGCCTGCTGCTGACCAGCGAGCTCCTCCGCGCGCTGCACCAGCTCCTCGAGCTTCGCGAGCCCGAGTCCCTCCCCTACCCCATCAGTGTTGTGGGCCCGCAGAAAATCCCGGACCCGCACGGCCATTTCTAGCCGTCTACGCAGTGTGGCGTTCATACGCCACTCCCTTCTCCACTCATCGTTCCCCGCTCTCTACGGGGCGCAACGAGTGAGGACCTTGGCCACGGCGTCGGGCACCGTGCACCATCATTTCGGAAATCTCCCGACGTACGATCGGATAGGGATGAAACGTGCCACGAGAATCGTGCTCGGATCGCAGACTGCTGTGTGCGCAAATGAGGACGCTTTACGCGCAGTTTGATGCCCGCTTCAAGAAAAGCGCCCAACCGCGCGGCGAAATGTGTCCATACTTTTCGACACACTCTGCGCAAATTCCCGATCCCCGTGCGCTGTTGTCCGATCGCGGGCCACTCGCTGCGGAGCCGCGCACGCTCGCCGTGACAAAATGCTGACGTATCGCATCGCGGTGTTCGCTGATTGTGGATTTCGGGAGATCTGAGACCTAAGAGCGTCACCACCGCGCGCTCGAACGTCGTCTGTTTGGGGAAACGCGGCCGGTGACAATCTATTTCAGTCGGCTAATCACGCTTTTCAGGAAGGGGGATGTGCAAAGCAGTCGGCACAATGCGCCGCTCACTCATGTCCACGACCAATTCTGGAGACGCTACGTGCCGATCTGGAGGCGCAAAGCCACTTGCAGCCCACGATCAGGCGCCCGCGGTCTTGAGCAGCTCGACCGCATGCCGCCGCGCCGTCGCCATGTCGGCATCGCCCAGCATCCGCGCAATCTCCTTCACCCTCGACTCACTCTCGACAACCTGCACATCGCTCGTCGCCACGCCGCCTTTCTTGCCCTTTGCCACCACCAGGTGCTGGTCCGCGTAGACGGCGATTTGGGGGAGATGCGTGATCACGAGCGCCTGCCGGCCTTCACGCGACACATCGAGCAGCGCCTCGCCCACGCGGCCGCCGACCTCACCACCGATGCCCTGATCGACTTCATCGAACACGAGCGTCGGCACGACATCGTGGGCCGCGAGGACCACCTTGAGCGCCAGCATGAGCCGAGACAGCTCGCCACCCGAGGCGACGCGCGCCAATGCCCGCCGGCCCATGCC
>AR_comb_assmDRAFT_11087349_pt1 | contig 24263 bp, 18 predicted proteins | sample ArasoioldDNA_FD_10543 | JGI IMG/M metagenome (IMG submission 10543) | reverse complement strand
TACTGGTTGTAGTCGATGTCGAAGTCGTCGAAGAACGACACCTCGCCACCGCGATCGGCACCGACCGTATAGTCCTGGAGGTTGACGATGATCCCGACCAGCTCGGGCTCGTCCTCCATGACCTCCACGGGCACGACCGAGGACACCCCCAGCTCGGAGGCCAGCTCGGACCCCGTCCGGTAGTAGCGACGTCCCTGGGAGTCACGGGCCAGGAGCATCTGGGTCATCACGGGCAGCGTGGTGTAGAACGTCGGCAGCCCGGAGCCCTTGTAGAAGCGCATGGACTCGAGAATCTTGTCCACGAGGTCCGTCTTGCGCAGGTCGCCATCGACGTCGACCATGATGGTGGCCGCATAGAGATCGTCGTCGTTGAGGATCGAGCGAATGCCCGCCCCGTCCGTGGCCCCCTTGGGATCGCGGATCTTGTCCTCGTCGTCGACATCGCGACCGTCACCGATGAGAATGGCTCGCGCCAGCTCCTCGTCGAGCATGAGACGCATCTCGGCCTTCAGCCACAGCACGACGTCGAAGTCGGTGATGTCGATGATGTCGTCACGGTCGAGTCGTTGCTTCTTGTAGATCGTGCTCGGCGTGGTGACCCGCTTCATCAGGCCGAAGAACTCCTCCTTCTTCAGCGTGCCCTTGATGTATCCTCGGGCCCGGGCCTCGGCGTGGGTGATGTCCGCCGTGAGCGACTTGATCCGAGAGAACGGGCTCTTGCGCACGCCCGAGAGAACCGCTGCGACCCACTCGTTGCGACGCCTGTCGAACTCGGGGGTGTCGGTAATGGTTCGCGCATCCGGGAACAGGGTGTCGATGTTCTCGATGCCATGCTTGAAGGCGTAGTCCTCCACCGCCTCCTTCAGCGAGCCACGCTTGACGGCGTCCGCGGCGATGCCACGCATGGCGTCGTGGGAAAGCACGGTCCGGGGACCGCCATTGCCGTTGGAGGCGGCTTCGCTCGCCTTTTCGAAGACGTTGCGTCCGCTCATCTCGTTCTCGTCCTTGTCCTCGTGGGTGACGCCCTCCTCTTCGGAGGCGCTGGTTTCGGTGCTGGTTTCAGAAGTTGCGACACTCTCCAGAGCCGCGCCCACCATGTAGTGGACGACTTGCTGCTGATCTTCGGTCATCGACTCGTAGACATCCTGAACGGTCACATCGTCGTCATCCGACGAAGTCTCCGTCTCGGTCGTCTCGGTCGTCTCGGAGTTGTCGGCATGCTCGAGTTCGAGACCGGTGTAGATGATCGCTTCGTCAGAAACGATGTCGACCTCTCCGTCAGCATGCGCGATCTCGATGTTGTCGATCAGAGCTCCGGGATTGGCTCCGGCCAGGACGAGTGAGAGCTCGCGAATGATCCCGTGAGAAACCTGCTTGGCCTTCTCGACGAGCGAATTAGCGAAGATCGACAGCGCGTTGATATCCTCGTGCTGCACCAACGTCTTCGCGTTCTTGCCCTGGGTTGTTTCGTTGAAGAACCCGTAGCAATATGTACCCTCGTTCTTGTGCTCGAGAACCGCGTGGCCCAGAACGTTTTCGGGTGAGTTGTGACCGTGCTGCCAAACCAGCGGAACCCGCTCGCCATCTTGGTGCTGAAAAGCGCCGCTGAGGATGGTTCGTCCGTCCGAGCACCTCAGGCCATACTTCGTAGCCCAGCCACTGAAATCAGGGACCGAGTGCATCAAGCTGTTCTCCGGCGAAGAGTCACCGAAGACCAGTCGGCGGGACTTTGCTCCCATTTTGACTGTTCCTTTCGTCATTTGGATCTTCGGCGCTCTAGAGCGCAGCTAGCTTTTGTTTGGCGACTGCGATTTGTCCTTTCATTTTGGTAGCCAAAGTCTTGAGTGAAGAGATCTTATGGGCTCTCTTCTTAGACTCTGCCTTATCCCCCTTGGACTTGTCGCCGTCCTTCTTATCTTTGGACTTCTCTGTCTGCTGTTTCTTGGCTCGATCTTTCTTGGCCTCACGGGCCTTTTCAGCCTTTTCGGCAGCGGTATCTGGTTTTTCTCGCTCTTTGGCTGCACGCTCCTTTTTGGCCGCCGACTTTCGGTCTTCACGAGCCTCTTCATGCTGCAATTCTCGAATCCGGGCTTCAATCTTTTGAAGTTTCCCCTCGAGAGATCGGATTTGAGTGGACAGTTCCTTGCGTTGCTTGGCTATGGCTTCCTTATGGATCTGGTCCATAGTCTTGCCGGTACGAGGATCGATCCTACCGACTTTAGCCCGGGCTCTACGCTGCTGGGCTCGATTCTCTGCCCGGGTATCGACATCGAAATCCTCGGCTCTGCCCTTACGACGACCTTTCAACTCTCGGGTTCTCAGATAATATTGATGAGCTTTGATCGGATCGTAAAGGGGACCGTGACGAAGCTCGAATTCAGTGGGAGTTCGCATCATTCACCCGCCAATGCTGCGTCGGCTTCGGCTCCCGTTGCCGCAAGCTCCTCGATCATGGCTTGGGCTGCTGGATCACCTTCATCAGTGATGTCTTCCGCCGTGGAATCAACGACCTCAACCCCCGTATCCCCCTGAGGCATGTTGGCATTGATCAACTTATCGGCCTTAGGCTCCTGAGACGGCTTCATCCCGATGGCCTGTCGGATCTCGTTGGACGAGGTGATCTCGTTTCGGGTGAACTTGTCGGCGATGTCAGCGATGCCACCTTCGCCACCAATGGGCACGAACTTGAATGGATCTCGGAAGTACATGATCGACTGACCCTGAGTACGTGCCGTCTTGGTGAGAAAGACTCGGATCATCGATTCCACGATTGAATCCAACAGAGGCTCGATGGTACGAGCGTAGTAGTTCAGCATGACCTTCTCATCAGCCGTGCCGTTCATAACCTCCGGAGTCAATCCCAGCTCACCGTACAGCTGGGTTTTAAGTTCTTGAATTTGCGGTAGGAGGTTGTTGTCTACGGCACGATTAAGTTGAACGATCTTCTCAGTACCATCAGTATAGGCGATGCCATACTGACTTCCCTTGAGCTGAAACTCAATATCCTTTCGCCTTTGTTCGGCCTGCTGACGACGAGCTTCCGACTTGATGACATAAGGAAGCTGAATGATGAGGTCGAGCTTGCCCGAAGCCGACTGTTCATCCACGGTATCGAGAAGATTGAGCTTACGAATCAATCGTTGCAAGGTCGAATTCGGCTCATTCATCACCGAATATAGAGGATTCTCGACGATGGCCACCGTCTTCTTGGGAAGTGTGATCTCTTCTCGAGTTCCCCGATTTTCATCGTACAGAGAAACTCGAACATGGTGAGGAAACCATGTCATGATGCGACCCACACGCATGGTCTTGATGTCGTAGCCCCCTGATTCCTCTGGAGACAAGGTGGTGTCTACGGGGACAATGGCAGCCACACCTTCATCCAGGATGGTCATGGCGATGTCTTGACGAAATGCTCGACCCGCCTGATCGACATTGGCCTCCAAAGTCAAACAGTTGTCGAGACCACTTTCGATGTCTTCCAAATATCGGCGTTGCTCATCAGTACGGACATGCCTCATAGGCACCGAAGCCACATCGATACCAATCCGGGTATAAATCGAGGAGATGATCGATCGCTCATTCGAAAACCGAGGACGAATTCGATCGGGCCGTCCACCAAAATATGATCCGGACACGATCTCCATCGGGCGATCTCTCACGCTGTCACTATCTGTGAACGCGTTCCAAGCGTGTCTCAGCCGGTCTCCGAGCTTTGCCATACATCACCTCCTCTCTCATCGTGGCCAGATTTGACCGACGTTGGGCTCCAGGTACTTCCCTTCTACACTAACCGCGCCTTGCACCACATAGGGGGATTGCAGTTTATAAGCTGGAAAGGGCACCGCATTTTCGCCCTCGGTCAAGAACGCATAAGCTGTGGGTGGCACTGTAAATATAATCGATCTCGGAATAACCTGACCCGAAGTTATACCCAAAGGAGAAGTTACATTGGCTATGATTGCCATCAGGCTGATACTCCGGTATCCCACATACGACCATCGGCAGCATTATAAGGAACCCACAACCGGCTTTGAAGCACGTAGCCATCACCGAAAGAAAATCCTACCGGAGGCACTGTGGTGTTGACTCGCATGCGCTTCACTTTTCCTACTGCCCAACCCATCGTAGGATACCCTCGCGAATCAGATGCTCCAAACGCTTGATAAAGAGTAATTCCTTGTTCTGCGACTAGACGTTGACCACCTTGAAGAGCATCATTTAGTTTGAGATCACCCTCGAAACCCAAAACTGGACCATTAACCGAAGTCAAACTAAGCATGTTCATCAAAGCACAGCCAAAATGACTGATTCCAGCCACGGCAGGATTACGAAGCATATGTCCTTGAGCAGAGCTCGGTGCTGCAGACCCATAACAATGAACCGGCATGGCGATGGGAAGAGTCATGATCGGAGTATAGGTGCCACAATGGAAAAACCCGTTGGAAGCCCCACTAAACGCCACGGCAAACCCATCATCAGCTACGATGATCCAATACTTGGTTGAGCTTCCACTAGGTGCCCATGAGTTAAAATACGGAGTACCCTGAGCAGATCCGTTAGGGACTGTGGTACTCAGAATATAAGTAGTAGCATCAGGAATACGACCTAGTGAATCGTATACTATCGCTCCAGTAGTAGCAGAAGCCGAACAGAACTTCGCCACCGTATGCGTCGCTAAGGTATAACTCTCACAAATAAAGAAACGAAGCGATCCGTCACCCAAGGTGCGCCCGATGACCACGAAATAATCAGAGGGTAACCCCGACTGAGAAGCCAAGCACTTAAATACATACCAACGCACGAGACCGCTAGCCGGAGTAAACTCCTCGACTAGATCCCAGGCAGCGTGAACAATGAGATCGTCACGAAGCTGCTCAACCATAGCCAATCCAACCGACCCCGCATCGGGCTGATTGATGGTACCGGTGGTAAACGCGAGTGCCACTCTTTACCTCCTCTCTCAGCGGGGCCAGATTTGTCCGACGTTGGGTTCCAGAACGTCAAGCGTAGGACTAAGAATGCTATTAATAGATCGAGTAATTCCTGGACCAGGAAGAACCCATCCTGGATCAGCTTCTAGAGTAGTGTCTATAAGAAATCCTCCTGCCATAGGAGCAGTCGGAAATCGATTCGTGATAGGGCCTGAAAGAAGATCGATCGAAGTCAGAGTGGTCCGATCAATCAAATCCCCCGTAGGAATTGGAGGGAGGAATTCAAGCGTGGTTATAAGAGGAGTTACTTCAACTAGGTTGCCCTGAACCGCCATCAGGAAGCCGCCACTCCGGTGTCCCAGACCCGATAATCAGTAGGATGAAAAGGAACCCACAGCCGGTTCTGAAGCACGTAAGCATCTCCAAAAGCAAATCCAGGAGGAGTCTGGCCTCCACCCACCCTAAGACGCTTATGCTTCCCCAGAACATAGCCAAATCCTGGAATCCCAATCTGCGGTTGATACTGGAGAGTAACCATTCCAATCTCGGCGACCGCTCGTTGATTACCTTGCAGTTTGTCATTGTAATTCATATACGAGGCAAATCCGAGAATATTCTGAGTCGGCTGACTTGAACCTTGCCCTCCGGTGAACCCCAAAGCACCCCCAAACATATTGCTAACATTGGCTACCGCCGGATTACGACAGAAAATCCCAATACCGTCATAACCCATAATCATGATAGGCAAGGTCATGGACAACTGGGTAAGGGGAATAAACGCCCCACCATGGACATATCCGTTGGACGCGCCATTGAAGGCTACTGAAAATCCGTCATTATCGACAATCAGCCACCACTTTGTTGACGTACCACTGGGAGTCCAGGTAGTGAAATTGGGGAAAGGACCTCCTCCAGTGTTAAACGGCCCAGTAGCCAACACAAAAGTATTTGGTACAGCCAATCGTCCTAGAGAATCATAATTGTAACTAGAAGTATAGTTTTGCCCGATGGAAAAATATGTCATGATATGGGCAGCCGCGGTATACTCTTCACAGATAGAAAAGCGAAGCGATCCGTCACCGAGGGTACGAGAAATAACCAAAAACCAATCAGCCGACATACCGGATTGCGAAGCCAGACACTTGAACACATACCAACGCACGGTACCGCTAGCTGCGGTAAATTCCTCGACCAAATCCCAGGCTACGTGGGCAACGAGCTCATCTCGGATCTTCTCAACCATGGCCAATCCAACTGATCCCGCATCCGGTTGGTTGATGGTTCCGGTATTAAAGCTAATTGCCATATTACTCCGTCCTGAAGTAGTGGTAGGTGACGGAAATCGAATTTGCCGTGAGACCAAGATTTGTTACAGTGGAGTAAAAATTCGAATCGAACGCATCCTGAGAAGTCATGTCCACGGCAGGACTAAGAATCAGCTCGAGCAGCCCTACGTAAGTCACTACCTCAAGCAGACGACCGTGATTACCCTGAGGCTTGATTCCGATGGATCGTGTAATATCGGCGTCACGTGTAGCACTGGTGGGATAGAGCCGTACCCGAGCTGGACGATTGGTGGCAATCTTGTACAACCTCACTGACGGATATAACTCAAGGGTGTCAGTTTCCGTCGAACCCGCGTTCAATACTGCAGTATTCTCGGTCTTAATCACCCGAGTAGAAAACCCACCACCAATCATGAGTGGTTCGCCCAACTCATTAAAAAGTTGTAGCTTCTCCGGCAAGAGATTGGGATCTTGGGGATCGCCCGACGTGAGGAGCATCTGACGAGTTCGCTGCTGGGTAACTCTGGCCATCAGACCTCCTTCTTTAGTTTCGATATCGGCTGATCTCCAATGAGCTTTAAAACGTCTTCTGGTGATGCCCCTTCAATGAGAATGGGTGTAGTCGAGAATGGAAGCGTAGAATATACCCAGTCACCCGCTTCTTCGTTCTTTCTCGCTGCGGCTTCCAACCTCTCGACCGCCTTCTTATCAGCCGGAGCGCTCATCTAACCCCTCCCATTTCATCAAATAGAGCTTTGGCCGCAGTTAGCTGTTTCGTCGTAAGTTTACTACGCATCTCAGGAGTAAAGTAATGTCCGGACAATTCCGCCAATGCCTCAGCCGGTTCTGTGGCTCCGTATGGACTCAATTTGCTCAACTCTTTAAAGCTCAAACCATGCTTTTTGAGAATGGCTTTGTGAGCGTTGTGTTTGCTCTTAGACCATTTGAGCTGAGATCTGACCTGAGCTGTAATACTACTACCACTTCCTGAACCTGACATCATATCCCAGGCATCCGGAATCTCACCATGTGCCACAGCCAGCATATGACCCATTTCGTGATAGCCCAGAAACTTCTTTGTGAAGATTCCCGGTTGAAGTCGCTTCACATACTCGGCTTCACTAGGAGAATATCCATCAAACAGATCGTTGTACATCAAACGAGCTTCACCCTTCTTGATTCCCATTACCGCAGCCGGTGACTTTCCAGCCAAAAGTCCTTCCATTCCCGGAACCTGCGACATGGGTACAACTTCGACTGCCAGATCCCTTACTGACGGATATCGCTTTCGCATGTCTTCGAACGTATCGATAAGTTCGGCATGATGCCGAGCTACCATCTCGTTGGCAAACCCAGTCTTTGGGCGAATATCAGCATAGCCTTTGCTAAGATCTACTACCAGATCTCCAGGCCGCTTGAGCTGAAAGGCTGGATTGTCTCGCCCTAAGCCTTTCAGCAGAACCTCAGGATTAGCTGGTTTCCGAGGGCCCAGACTGCTGATGTTAAATCCGGCTCCCCCACTTGAATACGCCTTGTACGCTACGAATCCGACTACCGAAGCCGCTCCGATACCGAGAGCAATCTTTTGATTTCGAGTAAGACCCTTCCTCTTTCCACCCTGTTCTTGAGGTGGTAAAGTCGGATCTATTTTTTCCGAAGTCTGCGATGACGATTTAGTCGCAAGCTTGAGATTCGGCTTACCTACTGCCAATTCTGCAGCTCGTTGTCGTTTCTCGGATTCGTTTCGAGCCACGGCCTCCCGAGACGAAGTCTCCTCCTTCTTTTGGATTCCCCAGCGCATGCCTTTGACGCCGTGATGAGCCAAAGACTCCGGGGGCTCCTCATCCAGCTGTGAGTAATATCGTCTCAGCGCGTTGGCGGCTTTTTTCTTCTCTTCATCAGAGACCCCCTTGAGCCCGCCTCGAGCGCCTGCCAAAGCCGCAGCGGCAGCATGCACGCCGTTTCGATTCAGAGAGCCGTCTGGCGTCTTGACCGGTAACTTGCACTGACTCTTGGAGGTCGGTTCTCCATCGTGAATATGAACTAGACATGCCGCATGCCACTGCTCAAGCGTGTAGTCCGCTTTGGTCCAATTGCTCCACGGCGTCTCGGAAATATGGGCGAGTGCCTCTTCTGGGGAGGCAAACACTTGATTACCTCCCTGGTACATTCAAGGCCTCCTTTTAGAGAGCGGAAAGATCGATCGGGTTCCCATCGTGATCAAACAACTTCAGTCGAACTTCCTCACGATCACCACGTTGACGGTGACCAAATATGTGAGCATAGCTGCCCGGAAGATCGATCAGATTTCCATCGGAATCAAACAACTTCAATCGAACTTTCTCACGATCTCCACGATGGCTACGACCAAATATGTGCGCATCGCTACCTGAAAGATCGATTCGATTTCCCTCACGATCAAATACCTTCAGTCGAACTTCTTCACGATCACCACAACGACGTCGACCAAATATGTGAGCATCGAATACGTAGCTTGGCTCGCCTCCTGGTGAAGAAACCTCAGGCACGCTGTTGAAAATGACGTTTCCGTCAACTTCCAGATAATCCCATTTCACAACTGCTGAGCGAGGAGTTCCCTCTTCCCAGTCTCCCCAGTCATCAGGACTTTCCGAGTTGGCATAGACATCAACTTCGATTTCGCCCTCAGTAATCAGAGTTCCGTTCCACGGAATACTACCTAATTCCGTAAAGACATCACCATCTTCAGAAACTTCCCAATAAAGAGTTCCCGACTCTACCCGAGCTCGCCACCACGGAGTAATCGCCGGATCAATGGCCGGATTCGGAGAAATCCCTACGTTTGTTTCACCAGCGACCATACGCGCATCACAGATTGCTGTGCCCAGATACGAATACCAATCAAACTGTATCCAACGCCAATTGCTATTAATTTCACGATTACGTAGGAAAGCCACAACATCCAGATCGTAGGCTCCATCTCCAGTAGGAGCGGGTAGTCTCACCGTGAACTGAAAATCTCCTGTAATCGGACACATCGGACTGATAGTACCCGCATACCACTGATCAGGTGGATTATGAGTATCAACCGTCAACAGAATCCCCTCTGTAGGAGAGAACTCGACGATGGTGTCATCGCTTCCTTTCACCCAACCAGTTGGATCAACAGGAATCTGTGGCATCTACTCGAAGACCTCCTTTATACGATGGCTCGATAACGAAGTACAGAACCCGTGTAAACCAGAGTAGGACTACCTGCTGTCTTGGTATTCTGTGCCCACCGGAATTTGAACAGACCGCCGTTGCCAACGTGATGAGCCAGACCTCGACATACTCGCTTTGCCGCCGCGGTTCCAAAGGTAGCACTTACACCACCCACGTCAGTAGTGGTAAGCGTTTGTGCCGCATCTGCAGTACTCAGACCAACCCACATGGTTGAGCCACGTGCAGTAGCATCCTCGGACAGCTCACACTTAATATCAGGAGTCCCACTACCAGCAGGCGAAGCATAAAGCAAAAGCAGCTCGATTTCGTATGCCGTACCCGCCACCGTCTGAAACTGCAATTCGTTATCGTCTTGAAGGACGTTGTCGTTGTACGACTCGTCAACCGCTTTACGCACTACCGTCCAGCCAGCCGTATTAACGATCCACTGACTATCGTAGTCAGTATCCGATTTCTTGGAAAGAACTTGTCCAACCGTTCCCCCGGCGGCTACGCCAGGACCAGTAGCTCCCTGAGCACCGGTATCACCCTTAGGCCCTTGAGCACCGGTATCACCCTTCGCCCCCTGAGCACCGGTGTCACCCTTAGGGCCTTGAGGACCCTGCGGACCAGGGGATCCATCAACTCCTGGAGGTCCTTGGATAGCGCCTCCGTTGACCCACTGGTCGCCATCCCAAATCCACAGCGAATCGTCGGCCTCGACCAGGTAAGCGTCGCCGTTTTTCAGATTGCTAAAGGTCTGGGAACTAGGCAAGTCGGCCTCAGTCGGAACCGATCCCTTAAACGTTATGCCTGTGCCCGTCGCGCCCTGCAGACCTTGCGGTCCAGTCGGACCAGGATCACCCTTATCGCCCTTCGGCCCCGCCGGACCCGGTACCGTAGAATCAGCACCAGACGGACCAGGATCGCCTTGAGGCCCCTGAGGACCTTCCGGACCGGGCATCGTAGAGTCTTCTCCGGGAGGACCAGTTGGCCCCGGATCGCCCTTCAATCCCTGCGGCCCTTCCGGGCCCTGAGGACCAGGTACAGTCGAATCAGCACCAGGAGGACCTTCGGGACCAGTATCACCTTGAGCACCCGTAGGACCAGGAACGGTTGAGTCAGCCCCAGCAGGGCCAGGATCGCCTTGAGGCCCCGCAACTCCAGTGTCTCCCTTTGGCCCTGCCGGTCCTTGAATTCCGGCGGGACCGGCCAAGCCCGTATCACCAGTATCTCCCTTTGGACCTTGTTGACCCGGTTCCCCCATAGGTCCCTGAGGACCTTCGGGACCGGGCTCGCCTTGAAGTCCTTGCGGTCCTTGAGGACCTTCGACTCCTTGTTGACCTGGCTCGCCTGTGGGCCCCGGAGACCCGGTATCTCCCGTATCTCCCTTTGGACCTGGAGGGCCAGGCTCGCCCTTTGGGCCCTGAGGTCCTTCCGGACCTTCTGGACCCATCGGGCCTTGAATACCTTCGCCAATCGACTCGGAAGTCAGATCAACAAAGTTGTTCAAGTCGATGGGAGTCATATCTGGCTTGTACAGCGCCACTCGAATGTATTCCTGGCCCTCACGTGGCTTTGCGTTAGGAATAACAATGGCTTGCATGGGTCCTGCTGGCATTACTCGAAGGCCTCCTGATCTATAGAATTCCACTAGCAGGTATGAAAAATGCACTGGCAGAAGAAACCAGTACTTCGCCTTCGGTTCCAACTAAGAGTTCCGAAGATTGATCAGTGACCAGTCGCCAACTAAGCTTAGCTGTAATTGGAGAAACCGGGATACACGTATCGTATCCATCGATATAAATTTCTCCAGAACTTGATTCAGACGTTTGAGTAGTTTCGAGATTACCTGTCTCTTGTACAAATGGAGGATCCGGAGCATCTTCGATAATCATACTCAGTTGAAACAACGGAACAATTTCATCAGGACTTACCGGATTGGGTTCGGGACCAAACATAAAAAACGCAATCTCACACGGACGAGCAGGAATTGTCAAACTCCCCCATTCTACCCAAGGAGTGACATGAAAATAAGGAGGTGATTGTTCTTCCCCAAACACTCCTTTACAACTTCCCGAAAGCGTAGCTTCAGAGCTCTGTACTGATAGACCCCCTCTACCATCTACGCCTAACGGATTACCCTCTTTGTCGAACAACTTCATTCGAATTTCTTCTCGATCTCCAAATCTTCGGCGACCGAAAATATGAGCATTGAACATTACTCGAAGGCCTCCTGGTTGGCTTTGAACGCGATGTAGGCATCCATCATAGCTGCTACATTGTCAATCTTCTCTTCTTGACGTTTCTTGAGCAGCTTGCGATTACCGTTGGTATCCTCCAGAGTAATAGCATTGCCCATGGCGAAAGACATCAAAGACTGGTCAAATATGAGATGTCGATCCTCGGACAGCTTCTTAAGTTCACCCAACGGAACCGACTCGGTCTTAGCCCCTTGAATAACCTTCTCAATCCCAAACGGTCCGTTCTCGACTTCCCAGCGCTTAACAAACTCTTTAGCGTTGTACGGATCATAGCCAAAGCAGCGAACATCATACTCGGATTGAATAACAAACTGATCGAGATCTTCATAGATCTCTTCCCAGTTTAGCACCGTACCATTCATGACATGGAGACTACCCTCCTGAATGAACTCCTCGTACTTCTGACGCATGGAAGCTTGAAGTAAGAAAAGTGTACGCTCGGTGATGTAACTCCGCGTCTTGACCCCGAAGAGATCGCCGCCCAGTGGAAAGAGGAAGGTGAAGGCCCAGAAGTCGTCGCCCTGCGACGCATCCATTCCCAATGCACAAGGCAGTTGCCAGAACTCGCGCATACGGTGTAGCAAGGTCTCTTCGTAGGTAAAGAAATATGTATACCCCTCCATAGGGATACCAAACCGCTTGGCGAGGATATCGTTACGCGCTGCCGGAGCCTTCTCGGCGCGTTCGACGTCTAACTGATATGTCTCGTACGTCACGGTTTGCCCAAGATTTGGATTCGCCTTCAGCCACATAGCTGGATCACCAACTTCGTCCAGTTCATCCAGCTTATAGTGCCAAATAGAGATGTGAGGAGCGTGGTATTCTCCCTTGAGGATGTCAGCCAGCTCCATTTTGATTGTGTCACCGGAGCCGTTGCGAACTGTGCCCTCTGAGGAGATGGCAATGATCAGATAGTCCTCCAGCTTGGAGGCTCCCTGTTCCACCGCCCCGATGACATCCTCACGAAGATCACCGGACAGCCACTCATCGATGGTGGCAATCTTGGTCCGAAGACCTTGAAGTTTATTGATAGTCATGGGCCGGATCTCGAGCAAAGACCCGGTGAGGAAGTTTTCGATACCCTTCTTGGTGGTGGCCAGTTTTTGCCGTAGCATCCGATTGCCCGTGGTATTCTGCATCGAACCCTCGGTTAAGAACTTGAACAGTGGACCTCGAGCACGAGTTATGGCAGTTCGGAAGGGGGACAACACTTCTTCTGCCTGCTTCATAGTCGGGGCGGCTGTGATCTGATGCGTGGTAGCAGTATCGACGGTCATGAAGTAAGCTTGGATGAGGGCAGCAAACATCGACTTGGCCGCCCCTCGGGCTACGATGAGATAGAACTTCTTGACCAGTCGGATCCTGATGGTCCTCGTCTCGTAATGGCCACCGTGGTTTCCATCTGAGGGGACATAGACTGAGCGGTCTACAAAGTAGCACCAGCCAAAGATCTGCTCTGACCATAGTTTGAAGGTGAACAGGAGGTGGAGGTCACTACCCTCGGTAAGGGTCATTTCTCCCTCACAGAAACGTAGAAAACCCTCCACCGCCTGATCATCGTAGTAGATGTTAGGATTGGCGATGAGCGCATCAATCCGATTCATCTCCAAGGAGATCTCACGATTAACCGGAATCTCCCCTCGCATCACTGCATCGCGGAACTGCCCGTAATACACCGGGACTGCAGTATTGGACAGCGCCACTTACTCTCCTTTCTTACGGCGGTGGTCCTCTTCGGCCCCGCCAACTCGAGTACCCATACGGAACCGCGGGAACAAACATGAGGACTATCCCGATCACCATGAGGATGACTCCCCAGAACAAAGACAGGAAAATCGCCACAATGAGTCCGATCAGGACCAGAGCCAGACCCAACAGACCACCTCCTTTCTTACACCAGTTTCACCGCTAGTAACACGATAATTACAAATAAGAGAAAACCAACAACCCACCAAGCAATGTAACGCACCGCTTCTTTACGAGTACGAAACATACCCGGATCGTCATCAGACATGACTAAATAAGAGCTGTTACCGCGGCTGTGGCCACGCCCTTACGAGCTTTCTTGACCACCTTACGACCAACAACAGGAGCGCCCTTCTTGAATCCTTCTCGAGCCAGCCCCTTGGTTGCGGTCTCAAATTCTCGACTTACAAATTGCCTACCCTTGGATGAAGTAAGAATGGCCACCTGATTTTCGACCTGGAGCCGATTGGCCAAATCTCTGAGCTCTTGAGTAGAGAGTGCGTCGGGGCCGCTTTTCTTGAGCTTTTGCTTTTGCACCGCGGCTTTGATGGCATCGGTATGGGCAGGATGAGAAGCGCCACCCGTGGCTCGGACTTTGGTTTTACGCTTGAGAATCCCAGTGTCGGGAAGCGATCGAGCCGAGATCTCTTGTTGACCTCGCACTCCCCAACGCATACCCTTGACCCCGTAGTGCTCAAGAATAAACGCTTCACCTAGATCGGCCGATTGCGCCATAGATTCTTGCTGGAGATGATCGAATTCGAACCCGACAATATGGCCCGTGCCATCACGCTTGATCTTGCCCGTGATCTCGACGGTGATCTCCTCATCACCAATATCATCATCCGCGTGCTTCACTCGCGTCGGCTGAGGCGTTGGACTACCTTCTCGAGCATGGATCTTAAAATCCAAACCATCGTTTACGAACTCGAGATCGAGATGCATTCTTTTGTTCCCGATCGAATTGGCCGACTGACGATAGCCATCCTGCATCGTCTTCAGAACTTCGGCATCGTATTTCTTCCGCGTGGATACGCTTTTATTCGGGTTCGGGTATCTTTTGTTGATTCCATCAATATCCCGATTAGTCTTTTCAAGCGATCCATTATGGATTGCCACGAAGTTCTTAGGCGACATAGCCTTCTTGGCAAATCGTTTATCCTGAATATCGGCCGCTTTGGCCTTGACTCCTCGAGCACCGCCTCGGATCAGACGAACCTGGGCAGGCCAGGTAAGAGGAGCGGTGATCGGAAGCAGATAACCAATAGCAAACTTGGCAATGTCTGTACTTAGATCATGACCTTGCGGATCCAGAAATCGCTGTGCTCCTTCTCGCTTGGTTTCGGTCGTACGGCCTGTAGTAGGATTCACATTGCGAACCCCCCACTTCATGCCCTTGACCCCATAATGAGCCAAAAATGCCGAACCCAGATCGACGGTCTGGGCCATGGAATTCTCGACCGGCTTGAGGTCGGAAATATACCCCTCGTCGTCGACAACAACCTCAATGTCCCAGGTAAAGTCACCGTCAGCGTGCTTGACCTCACGAGTGGTAACCGTCCAGAAATGCTTGGACGAAGGAAGGGCTCCACCTTCAGCCGGAAGTTCCCAGCCTCGCTCACGAATCGTGTACTGACGAGTACCCGAGACATTGGTCATCGAGTTGGCAGCTTCTTCCAACCGCTTGATGTAGGTCTTCCTGGCGTCTTTGCGATAGGCCCGAGCTTCTTTAGAAAACGGCTTCTTCGCTCGATTGATCATCTTACCGTAATCGCCGTGTCGTTCCTTGAGAGCAGGCAGATCCGTCCGTTTGAATGCCGATCGAGCCTTCGAATCGATTGACATGTTGACAACATTTCGGCCGGTCTCATCCTGGAGACGAGTTTCGAACTGAACATCTCCAACCGCCCGACTCACTGACGTGGCAGCTCTGCCTACTGTGCCTCCTGCAGACCTGGCTGCACGTCCCACAGATCTGGCGGAGCTTCCAACATCCGACTTACTAAATCCCCACTTCATTCCCTTGACCCCGAAGTGCTCAATCTCGCTCATAGCAACATCCATGGGCACGGTGTCCAACGCTGCAAACTCATCTTCGTAATCCTTGAGCAAGAATTCCATCCCCTCGAAGTCGCCGGTCCACACCGCGATCTTGTTAAAGCAGACATCGTAGAAACGATAGTCCTGATCATCGTCAACCGGCTTGGCCGGAGATGTCGGGTAACCCAAGGTCAGATGTGGAATCCACGAATGTCCAGAAGCCCCCACCGCCTCGGGGGCTTCGAATTGTGTCGCAGAATCATAGGCCGTCTTGATGTTTGGATCCTTCAACAGGAGGCTTCGAAACTCGCGGATTGCCTTGTAGTCATAGCGTCCCTTCTTGAAGAAGAGGACGTCGGCTTGATCAGCTCCCAGCTCACCTCGTCGATCCACCGGCAAGTAAAAACGCTTCAGCGTCGTGCTGGCAGCATGCTCCACGAATTGGATGATCTGGTCAAGGTTGGCGACATTATCCATCTCACCCAGAAACAAAAGGGTAAGATGAGGAACCTTCTCGCTGGAGATCTTCCACACCCGATCGTTCTCTTCAGGAATAGCCACGATGACAAGATTACTACTCATTTTGAAGTTCCACCTCCTTTCGTTTCAAAGTTTGATGATGGTTACCTTCGGTGCGCTGCGCTTTTCAACCTTAGCTATGATACCTCTCTGAAGCGCAACCTGAGCTAGGGGCGGCGGTGTGATTGTCACTACCGACCGAATCGACGCCGTGGTCCCGACCGAAACCTTGATCGGGTTAAGAGCAATGACAGTCGAGAACGGTATCGGCTGCGTGCTGCTGTGGCCCTCTCGGCTAGACCCAGTAAGTACCACAATCCCCAACGAGCTGTCGTCGTAGACAGACTTCTCGAGGGAAACCCCTGTAAGTAGTGTATCGCCTGTCGAACTATCAGTGTAGGCATGACTCTCAACCCTGCTTCCGAACCAGGTGGTAGCTCCGGTTGATACGTCGCTATAGGAAACCGACTCAATCCCGGTACCCGTACTGGTGACGGATCCTTCGGCAAAGTCGGTATAGATGATTTGGTATGACTCGACAGAGGTGCCACTGACGACCAAGTAGCCAGTTGCCGTACTCGTATGTGAATACGACTCGAGACTGGTGCCTTTAATCGGCAATGCGCCGGGGGTAGTACTCGTATGCGAATACGCTTCGACACTGATCCCCTCGACTGACACAGCACCAGTCGAGATACTCGCATGTGATTGAGCTTCTGAGCTGGATCCCTCAACTGAGAAAGAGCCAATTTCGGTATCTGTATAGGCTTGCGATTCGACGCCTGTACCTGAGACCAATACAGAGCCAGTGGCCGTACTGGTACGAGATTGTGATTCGTTGCTTGTACCATTGACAAGCCCAGAGCCGATCTCCGCATTGACATGCAAATGCGACTCGGTGCTCGTACCACTGGCGTTGATCTGCCCACTACCATAATCAATATAGCCGATAAGAATTTCGTGGGTCTCGGTACTCGAGCCACTGATCAAAGCGATGCCCGAAGCAACATCGGTGTAGACCCGGCTATCAATCCCGGTTCCGCTGAAGACAGCTGTACCGGTAGAGCTTTCACTATGAGTAAAGGTTTCCGAGCTAGTCCCACTGGCTATGGCCGTACCTGTGGCACTGGCCGAATACGAAACCGATTCGACGCCGGTACCTGAGACTACCGCGGAGACAGTCCCAGTGTCATCGTAGACAACGGTGTCAGATCCCGTACCGGTGAAGACAATCGTCCCGATAGCGGTATCAGTGTAGATATACGACTCCGTGCCTGACCCACTGATCGTGACAGTGGTAACACCGGTTCCCGAATGATCAAAAGTATCAGTACCGGTTCCCGTAACGACACTTGTACCCGTTCGAATATCCGAATAGGTATACGACTCCGTACCGGAGCCACTTGCCGTTACTGTACCGCTAGCGCTGACATTATGAGTAGATGACTCAGTGCTCGCGCCATTTGCTGTAATCGTTCCACTAGATACATCAGTGAAGTTATAGAACTCGGTAGAAATCCCACTTGCCGTAATCGTGCCGCTGGCACTGACACTATGAAGATATGATTCGGTAGAGCTTCCACTTGCCGTAGTCGTTCCTGAGAAAGCGTCAGACGTGCTGTAGGACTCTGTAGACGTCCCACTTGCCGTAATCGTGCCGGAAAGAACGTCAGAAGCACTAGAGGACTCTGTAGACGCTCCACTTGCCGTAATCGTGCCTGAAGTAGCATCGGAAGCACTAGAGGACTCCGTACCTGTACCGGAAGAAATAACCGTACCACTCGCGCTGTCATCGTAGGTAGGGCCACCAGTTACCGGCTGATAGTCCTCAACTCCGGTGCCTGAGACGGTGATAATACCTGAGTTGATGTCATCAAAAATCGTTGATTCAGTACGAGTACCATTAACCCCAATTGTGGGGATAAGCCCGACACGATAGTGCTCGAGAATACGAGCCGGAGAAAGCAATGAGTTATACCAGGCAACTTCGTCAACTAGTCCATCAAAGGTTCTATCGCTACTACCCACCAAGGAATCTGCGCCAATGACCGGAACATCATCAGGTCTTGACACCACACTTCCAGGATCAGCAACAATAGTAATTACCAAAACATTATTGGCATAGAGAGTCAACGTCGTTCCGTCAAATCTCAGAACAAGATGAACAACCTTCCCCAACGTAACCGTATACGAGGTGTTATAAACATTGCTTCCGGTTCGGATCCATATTTTTTGGTCGTTTTCGATACGAATATCCAGCGCAGTACTACGACCCAGAAGCCATCGTCGATTAACTACCAATTTACTTGCTCTAAACCAAGCCTCGACTGAGAACGACCCCGTATTATAAGGTAACCCAAGATTAGTCGCAGAATCAATGCCAAACTTCTGAGATGCGGCAATAAAGGATGATGAATCCGACGAATTAGCAATTAGAGATTTATCCGCGGCGACAGGACCATTGACGGCCGGAAGATTCCGTACGCCCTTGCGATCTGTGGCTTGATTAGCTTCACCGAGCTTCCAATGAGAAACCGGATTATCTTGGTCGATCGTAGCGTCGTAACCAGAGGCTACGCCAGCATTATAGTGAGCGAGAATACGAGCCGGAGAGAGAGCCGTACCATAGACAGCAGCTTCATCAACAACTCCATCGAAATAACTCGTACCTGTTCCTGTAAAAAACCCGATTTCTGGAGCCCTAGTGGGTTCTGGCCAACTCGTAGCATTAGAAATTCGTCCAACTTCCGTACCATTGATATAGAAAATCATCGTGGCACCATCATAAGTGCCAACCAGATGGTACGTTGTGCCAACGATCAGAGGTGTAAAACTTTCGACGTCTCTATTCGCACCTCCGCTGGTCCACATTCTCAACCGAATCGAGTTTGTAAATAAGAAGATGTTCCACGCGCTGCCTCGTGCTATTACCCATGCTCCAGTAAGGCTAGCAGGCTTTATCCAAACCTCTACGGTCCAGGCTGGAGTTTCATAAGGTTTACCCTGATTGGCAACGGCACCATTCCCCAACCCCTGCTGAGACGAACCAGCAAGATTTGTAGCTAGATCAGAAGCATTGTTTCGAATAATACCAGAAGTAATGGTTGGGCCATTATTTGCCGTAAGGTTTCGAACACCCTTGCGGTCAATCGCATCTCCCGAATTACCCAGCTTCCAATGCGAAATCGGTTGGTCAGCATCGATTACGTTGTCGTAGTAAGTAGCGTCATCACCGTAAACAAGCTTCTCAACGCTGGTACCACTCGCCATAATCGTGCCACTGGCGGAGTCATCTACGCTGTAAGCTTCAGTACTGATACCCGAAACACTAATCGTACCTAAACGGCTGTCATCGTAAATATACGACTCGGTACCAGAGCCACTACTACCAATCTCGAAGCGAAGACCAGTTCGGTAATGAGCTAGAATTCGTTCAGGAGTAAGAGCAGTATTGTAGTAGGCGACCTCATCTAGAATACCGGGAAATGTGGTCTGACTGAGATCTTCCGATGCGCCGATGGAGAGTACATTGTTTGGCCCGAGACTTGGTGTATCCGGCGTAATATCGGCTGAACCGAGGGAGAAGCCGTTGATATAGACTCGGATACGCGTTCCGTCGAACGTGCCGACCACATGACAGGCTCGACCAATAACTAGCTTTGGATTAGAGGTGGACCCGAGATTACCCCCACTCGAAATTTTTAGACCAACCTGCACAGAAAGATCAGACGACGTACTCATCCACTGCCCAGAGCCAAGCCGGTTCAAGATGTGCGGAAATCCAGTAATCGCTTCAGTAACCTTTACCCACGTTTCAAGACTCCAAGCAGCAGTCGAATAGGGAGCACCAATACCCGCTATACCTGCTGCTGCAAATCTCTGCCTGGATGGCTTGTCAAGCCTGCTTGCTACTACATCACTTCCATTATTGACAACAAGTCCAGACTCAACAGCAACCGGACCATTGACGGCCGGAAGATTCCTTACACCTTTACGATCGGTAGCTTGATTAGCCTCACCCAACTTCCAATGGGAGACGGGATTGTCTTGGTCGATGGTGGCATCGTAACCAGAGGCAACCCCGGCATTGTAATGGGCGAGGATGCGAGCGGGAGAAAGGGCGTTCTGATACCAGGCAACTTCGTCAATGATGCCATCGAAATTGAATACGGCACCACTAAAAGGAATATCCGGCACTCTTCCTGCTGCGCCAGTTGAACCAACCATCGCAGTTCGTGCACGTTCAATGCCATTGACATACAGAATCAGATCTGAGCCATTATACAACCCGACAATATGCAGCAATGTTCCTATCGGCCAGGTTGCCGCAGAAGTTGCCGATTTGGAGGCGCCCACACCATCAGTGGCCTCAATAGCAACAGTTCCGTCCACATTGAGATAAATAGCTTGACTAGCTGAGCGATTGACTACATATCCACCACTAGCAACCGTTCTAAGTGCCCATACTTCTACTGACCATTGAGGAGTGCTATAAGGGATTCCACTTACTGCATCAGCAGCTTTACCAAAATATTGACCTGTCGTCTTGACGAATGTGTTAGCCCCATTACTCGCATTGTTGAATATCAGACCATCCGAAGAAACCATAGAGCCAGCACGAACAGAAAGGTCAGCGAGCCCCTTGCGATCTACGGCGGTTGCTGTCGTGCCTAGCTTCCAGTGTGAAATCGGCTGGTCAGCATCAATTACATTGTCGTAATAAGTAGCGTTGTCACCGTAAATAAGCTTCTCAACGCCGGTTCCACCCGCTGTAATCGTGCCACTGGCGGAATCAGTATAGATAGCCGGAGTTGAATATGACTCGGTAGCACTACCACTGGAAACGATCGTACCTGACGCACTCGCAGAATGATCGTAGGACTCGGTGCTGGTGCCACTCGCTCCGATCGTACCGCTACCACTGTCGGTGTAGTTGATGCCGACTAGCGGCCCGCCACGTAGATTGTCCCAGCGCGAGGTCGTTTCGTTGATCTGTACCCCGACTACTCCGCTGGTTGGGTTGTGGTCGGTATCGATGGCGCTGCCTATGAATGAGTAGACACCGCTTCTGATGCGGATAACATCAAGTCGTGAGCCACGCTTGCGGAACCACATGGTGTCGCCCGCCGTTAAAGTATTGTTCACCGCGCCCAATACTTCGGCCTGACTCCCGGTAGCCCAGCGACTTAGTGTCACAGTGCCGAGCGTGGTATTGAACAGTACCCGATAAGCCGAGTAGTTCGCGGTCCCTGGGTTAGTTATTAGGACCGCAAGGATGGCCGATGAGCTAATCGGGACTGTTACGCAGTCGATCAGCACATCACAGTTGCCGCCAGAATTGTCGATGGCGATCGTTGTGTACGCCTCACGGATGGCAATTGTCTGTCCGCCCAGAGTGTTGGAGATAACCCGCAGGTCTTGAGCAGCTCCTCCAGCGAAAGGTAGGAGCACCCAGGGACCGCCTACATCGAGCAGGCCGTCTGCGCGGTCGAAGGTGTCAATACTGGTTGTGTAAGTCGGTGGCGCGATGACTTCGATAGGCCAATCGACTTCCAGCATCATCGCCTGGACGGTCGGGACCGGGCTAATATCAGCCGACGTGCAGCCACCGAAGCGGAACCGGACGGCGTTGACTTCAGTCCTATTCCAACCATTCGGAGGTACGTCAACAATCGCACCCTTGAAGTTGTTGGCAGTGACGTTGTACGCCTTGCCCACTCCTCCGGTTAGCCCCCACAGTTCATCAACTGCTCCGGCAGAATTACGCACATCGCAGGCAGCGAGATTGGCTTGGGTAGCCGAAGACGAGTAGGACATGATCGCCCGGACCGCATTGGCCAGTCCTACCTCGTTAGTGATTACGGGCTTGAGCTCTGCATAGGCTCCTACTGTGGCTGTCCGTAACGCAATGTTGTCAGTGGTGCTTCGAGTCGCAGTCCAACCCAGTGTGCCTGGTGGATCGTCGACCATCGTGTTGACATTCGTCGGCGTGCCCGAATATGCCGTACCAGCATCACCAGGAGAAAGGCTGGTTATCGTGGCATGAGTACCGTCCAAACCCGCCAATTGCGCAAGCACCTTGCCATCGCCGTACCAGTCGGTTACCCTGTTTGTCCACTCCCCAATGATAAAATCGTCATAGTCGGCGGTGAAAGCAGGCTGACCTGCCGAGACATGCGTACCCAACCCAATGTAACGTGCAAAACCGCTAACACTACCGGGGGAAACCGCTTGCGTCTGAGTTACACCATCGACCTTCCAGTCAAGTACCGAACCCGACCACTCGAACTGCCACTCGATTAGATGCCAATTCGTCGTATCAATCGTGGGGCCGGTTACGGTCGTACCACCCAAAAGTGTCGCAGAGAGCACCCCCGTGCTAGAAATCGTAATCCGGAAATGCTCGGCAGCGGTAACTCCCTGTTGGTGTAGAATAATGGCTGTTCCACTAGATGGATGGGATGAAACCTTGACTGCCACCCTTGCTACGAGCTGCTGAAGTCCTCCCGCAGACAAATCCTTTACTATACGAGTCACGGTGGCTGCGGGAGCTACAACCCGAGCACAGTAATTCCCATTTCGAGGCGTCGTCGTGCTAGCCGAACAGCCTGCGGTAACCGTGTCGAACAACCCCAGCCCCGCCGTAGCAGCGGAACCCACAAAACCGTGCTCGAACCCCGTCAAGAACAGGGTGTTGATAGCCATCAGCTCCACCCTTTCCCATTGGTTACGAGCACAAAAATGACGTGTTTACGCCAAGGTCAATGTCGGTGTGAAATTCTCCGTGGTATTGGCGGCATTCATGGCGCGGCCCGCCCCTCCTGGTTGTAGGTGCCAGGCGCAAATAAGTTTGGAACCCGCCGCGTTGCGCATGATGACGCTGTAGACGTTGGCAGGCCAATCGGTGGCAGAGCCCGTGGCCCATGACTTGACCGCGAAGGCCGCCGAGCCATTGGACGGTGTCGGCTCGGCTTCGGTCTTGGACGCGTAGCCAGTGCCGGTGGCAACTCCGTAGCCACCCGCATGGGTGGTAGCCGCGGTCAGCGGCGTGCCGCCCGCGCCAATCTGCCTCGTCGAGAGTTCAAAAGTGCAGGTGGCAGGAAGTCCGTTGGCCAGAAGTTCGTTGGCCCCTTCGGTGAACATGAGAAAATCAGGCATGTTATGGTCTCCTGGTTACATCGAGGTCACAGATCACAGTGCCTTGCACCAGCGTGCGCGGCTCTTCTCCTTCGGCAAGCCACTGAACATCCCACGCGCCTTTAAATTGCTTTCCGTCCGCAAACAATTCAGAAGTTTGCTGACCCGTGAGAAAAAGATCTAGGATGCCATTCTCCGCCTGATCTGAATTGATGGTAAACTCAACTAAAGGTTCTGTGTCAGCCCGGTGCGCCTTGACGTGGGCCAAAAGCTCACCACCAAGATCAAGACTATTACCATTCTCCGCATTGGTCGCTGTCAGACGCAAGGCCACGCCATCCCCCGCGTACAAGATGAGATTTACTTGCTGAGGAATATTGCTGACTTCTGAGGCTTTCATTCCTCACCATCCACAACCAGAATCGTCGGTGGATCGGGATCGACCCACGCGATCGCTTCGCGGTTGGTGTTAAGACGCCATTCTGCTTCTTGGAGCTGTTCCTTGACGGCTTCTAAAAGAAATCCCACCGTGGGCGGATCAAACAGCAAGCGTACTCGCAAATAGATCGCGGTCTTGACCTTGCTGAGCACGATCTGATCTTGTAGATATGACTCCCATTCCGTAAACTCATCGATGACGAAGCCTGCTTCAGGCCCCACTCCCATGTCGGTGAGGTTGGAGAACGCTGAATTGATGTGGATGATGATGTCAAGATCAAACGACGTGTCGTCAGGGTCGATACCCAGGATCTTCTTGGTGCTGTTCAGGATGCTCTGTGCCATTCTCCACCTCCTTTATGCGCTGTAAAGCAAACCTATCCCAATCCTTCAGCTTGCCGAATATGGTTGTGGCGCTAACCGGAGCTCCGATTGTTGGGACCACATGAGGATAATCAGACGACGCTCGAAACCCGTCGATTGTGCTCGTCGAGCTGAGCCTGAAGCTCTCCCTCGCGGACCTTGCCCCCACCGGCACGCTCATTGTGCTCGCTCACCTGTGATTCTCTCAGGTGAATATGCTCCTCAGGCGCGGGCGGATTGACGTCGGCCTCCTGAGGAGGCGAGGGAGACTCATCCTTCTGAGGCTCCTCCGAGTCCTGCCCCTCGTTCGGCTGCGGCTGCTCCTGCGGCTGCTCCTGAGGCTGCTCCTGCGG
>AR_comb_assmDRAFT_10118339_pt1 | contig 24274 bp, 34 predicted proteins | sample ArasoioldDNA_FD_10543 | JGI IMG/M metagenome (IMG submission 10543) | reverse complement strand
TGCATAGACGAGAGCGCAGAAGACGGGGTTAAGGGCCGTGATATAATATACCGCTGCGAGCTAAACTATTACTATCTTAACCATGTAATTGATACGCTGCTAGAGATAGAGGCCGTCTATACCGTCAACAAACTAGACTCTAACCGAAACTATACAACATATTTCCTAACAGAAAAAGGTCATAACATATACAAAGCATTAGAACAGGAGTTAGCAGGACTTGGAATTAGACCAGAACTTAACAATGCGCGCGTCTAACTACGTAGGCGCTGATAATTGCAGTATAGTCCAGATAGTAGACGGTGAGGTTACAGTATTTGGACACCGCATTTATCTAACCGAAGACAACGAGATAGACTATAGCCAGAACAGCGTTACATTCTACGAATTCGACGGTGGGACATACTCACTAAACCAAGCGCCTGAATCAGCAACATCATGCAAAACTATCAAAGTCGGCCTAAACATAGCATTCGACATATTCCAAGCATTCAAGGAGATAATAAAAATAAATGAGCGAAAACTATTTCGATCCTTATCGTAGTCGCACTTGCACTAAATGCAGAAAGAATGTAGGCGTCCACGAAATTAATTTCGGTGTGTGGATGTGTGCCTACTGTTATAGACAATACCGATCTGACCAGGATGCCCCGCATACCAACTGGTCAACGCGTGAAACGATAGACTCACTCACAGAAGCCGTATACTACCTCAACTATTTGCACAAAGACAAACCATACGTAGGCAATCAAATCTATCGAACGATTAGAGGCAATCAGGGAACAGTCTGTTATGTAGTAGCGCAAGACTATCATGTGATTGACCCATTGGGCTTGTCATGGGATAGGCGCTTCTGGTATTTCGTGTTATACAATCGCAACTACCTAAACAATCCGACAAACTTATTCGAGCGAGCTTCAATGTATAAAGGCATGTGGCAAACGGTGAGAAAAAGCGTTCTGTTAGACGCTGTGCAACAATATAACACATCAAGCACTAACGGAGATAAACGATGTTCATGTATAGCAATTGTCATGAAAAGCAAAGCAGTTTGGTATATCAATCCAGCTTTGATGTTGAAATTCAGCGAAGAATACGAAACCGAGCGAATACCATACAACGAGACAGCACCAGAATGCTCTATCCCACTAGCAAAAGAAAACATAATATCAAGCCATGACCCCTTTCCCTCAATTCCCACAAGCGCGTTATAGTAACGGCTTTCGCTGGTGCGGTAGGTGCGGTGAATGGCGTAAAGTTGACAAGCCCAAGCAGTTAGCCGTTCGCTGTCCTGATTGCAACTATATGCTAAGGTCAGGTGCATTGCTGCAAAACAGAAGACATTCAAAAGAGTTTAACAGGATCTAACCAAAATGGAATATTATAAACATGGAAAAAAAAGATGTAGTAAATGCCAAATCTGGTTTAAGCGAGGAAGTGTTAGCGGAATTAAATGCCCATTATGCGGTTTTAGACTCCGCCTTAAAAGCCATAAACCAACCTCACCCCAATTCCGAGAAAAAAATAAAGCAAGACGGAAATTGTGGGCCTTGGGTTTATGACATGGAAGGCCTACAAAACTGGGTTCATCATTATACCGAACGCAAACGGCTAAAATGTCCCTGTTGCAAAGAGGAAAGCAGTGATAACGGCGTGCGGTTTATTTGCACCGAATGCCTAACAGAATACCAATACCACGATGAATTGTAAACGCTGCCTACATCCTCAATGGACTCATTCAATGTTCGACGGTATTGGTGAATGCCTAGCAGTTATTCACCCAGATCCCAACAACTATACTGAAACCGAAACACCAGACGGTATAACCATAGAATGGAAAGACAACGTGCTACATTGCAGTTGCCAGGCCTTTGTTCAACCTTAACTTTTTTGTTAAGAAATAAAACAGCTTAACTAATTAATCACATTAACTAGATATTATCTATACAATACTTTTGAAAAAAACTCGAGTGGCCCCCACCAACGTGCCCCCACTTACAGGGCCTACCTTTCCGGTGGAAAAATCCCTAGAGAACAATATACAAACATATTAATATGATTAATTAATTAATTAGTTTTAATGAGTATGTTATTAGGAACAAAAAGGAAAGGTAGGCATAGGGGCGGCAGGCCAAAAGCGGGGTTAGAATACGACAACTCTGGCAGTGTGAAACATCACATACTGGTAGACGATGAGTTTTGGGCCATGATTGAGGTAGAACGCAAGCCAGAAGAGACAAACAACGATTGTTTATGGCGAATATTCAGGAATAGAACAGAACAGATAAACAACCTACGAAAAAAAGTTGATGCCCTCGAATTCCAAGTATGCCAAGAGGAACAAACTAGAGCACCAGAGGTTATTAGGCTTTGAACGAAAATAAAGGTTTGCCTCCTGGTATTGCCAGGATCGATTGCCGGATTTGTGGCACTGTTAGATTTGTTGAGGCTAGGCAATACACATCAGGACTACCAGACACATGTATAAAGTGCTCAAAGGTAAGCCACTAAATGAAATGCATTAACTGCGGCCATGAACATACAGACCATGACTATTTACTACAAGGCCCACAATTCCAAGAATGCAGATTATGCGATTGCCGGAGAAACCTACTAACAGGGGTTTGGAACGGTGATAACGGCTTTTTAGAAATGGCTGACTTATCAAACCTTGGTGATAACAAAGATGAGTTTTGATTTCGACCCTTGGAGTATGCTAAAGAAGATCAACAAATACGATTCATGGCTTTCTGACAGACTTTGCGAGTTAAACGACAAGCAAGAGAGTGAGCCTTACCAAATATTCAAAAAATGCAGAGAGAAATATTATGAAGTTTTAGGTATTTCAAAACAAACAGATAATGACGATCACCAACAAGAACAATTGTATGAGGATGAGAGTATGAGAACATGGGAAGAAAACCAGGGGATGCATGACGATTATTCATGAATCCCAATTTTTCTAAAGCAAAAGATATCTACTTCAGGGGCATAGCAATCCCAAAATCACCAAACGCTAGGCCAACAGAAGACATAGACAAGGACTCAGAATACGCTAGATGTGTAAGGCTTGGATTATGTTTCAAATGCAAGCGGGAGGATGAAAACCCACAACATAGGCCCAAAAGCGCAATATTCGCCTATTGCCCTGAATGTATGGAAGCACAAACACTAGGCACTGAAAGGCTAGTGCTAAGGACTCAGAACGAAGTTAATCGATGGTTTTATTAGAGATTAAGAGATACAAGTTTAGAAAGGATAGATATCAATATAAACAACCATACTGTTAAGAGAGCAATGGAAAACGTCGATAACGGCGGCTTTAGTGAAGCCGTATACTGTGGAAAATGTAGAGTAGAAGGTCGAGACACCCTTCTATTTTACAGCAATCCACCAAAGCCAACCGATACATGGACTAAACGACTATCGAATAAAAAAGACTATCGTTGCAAAGATCACGTAAAAAGTGACGGTCGTTTGTATGTGCACAGCAAGAAAAATAAGAAATTCAAAGAACGTCAGGACAAGATAGAGGAATACAACAGAAACAAAGTCCTACAATTCGAGAAAATGTGGATGGATGAACGTGTAATAAATCTATCAGAACCGAAACGCTTGATGGAAGCATTCAGGCTATACAATATTAGAGGCCAAAAAGATCACGAAGGCTTTACAGCAGAAGAATTAACAGAGGTAATAAAATCAGCAGAGATAGAATTTAGTGTATCAGCCTTTGCAGAGAAATGGGATAGAGACAATGCAAATACAATTACCAGATATCAGCGAGAGCTAACAAAATCCGAAATTGTTAGAGCATTACTACCATTTGAAGCAGACATAAAAGAAGGCAATCGCAGGAGAGTAATTAATTCCACACGTGGAACGATTGAAGTAGCAAACAAAATATATGAACACAATGGCGTATACGAAAAAATTGTAACAACGCCAGGATACCGTGACCCAATGGGTAACATAGCACATAGATTCCACTTACTAACAACCGAGGAAACGCTTAGACGTAGAGAAGAAAAGAAGAAACGACAGATAGAGTCAATCAAAGCAACGATAGAACGCGAGGCAGTAGTTCAAGAAAAAGCCTATAAGAAGCTTCAAGAGGATGGAGGCAGCACTAATACTAGCAACGCATGAGTAATAATACTACCAAGAGGAAGCGTAAACAGATGACAAAACAACCAAAACAAAGACAAAAACAGAAAATAATTCAGCTAACACCAGAAGAAAATCAGGACAGAAAACGCCTCATAGCCCTTGTATTAGTAGAGGAATTAAAGCAAAATAAAGACGCAAGCGATACAACCGCTAGGTCAATAATAGTAAAACGTGCAAAAGAATACGCTAGATATTGCGACCCTGTTTCAAAGGTAGCTAGAGAGTTATGGAAAGAAATTTCTAAATCGAAAATATGTAAAAGAGCAAATTTCTACAGGGCTTTACAAAGCCCAGAATTTGAACAGTTCAAGGATATGCAGAATTCAAGAAATGCATCAGGTAAACATAGTTTCCGTTCTACTAGTAGAACGAAAGTCCCTAATTCTTCCCCTGTTGTCGAAACAGAGACTAAACCAGGGACATACGCAAAACCAATACCATCGTCAACAACCACAACCGAACAAACAATACCACAGCATACGCTAGATGCACGTAAGGCAATAGACGAATCAAATGAAATCCAATCAGCATTAGGTAAAATCGTCAAATTACTATCGGGCGAGCTAACAGAGGAACAAAGAAGTAAACGAGATGACGAGGATATAGGCAAATCAACACAACGAAAACTGGTAGAACAATCAAGAGATCATTTACGCTTATTAGTCAAAAGAATACCAGATGGTCATTTCAGGTCTATTGAAGTATCAATTGGATGGGCTAGCCTACTAATAGAGCAATTTGAGGAAGCAATTACTAACGAGGCTATTATCAGAAAACGAACAGAATCAATGTCAGGAGTCTAGCTAACTAACTAATCATTCACCTTAACTTTTTTATAGCATTAACAAACCAAACTTATTCGTGTTAAATTTAAGCAAAACGATTCTTTTTACAATAACAATTCTACTCCTATCAGCACTAGCAATAACACCAATAGCGACAAAAGCCATAACAGTAGATCAGCGAGTAGCATACGACAAACAAAAAAACTGTGCAACAGACACGGCTAAACCACCAACAATGGCCGAATTTCCAACAACCTTTAACTGCGGCCATGTGACCTTTTTCCCTAATGGAACAACTCTAAGGCAATACACACTGATTATCGAAGAAAATCACAAAATCCCGATAACTTTACCAGAAGACACTCAACAATCAATAATGTTCCCTGGTTGGACGTTTAACGCGTCAATACCAGGCCCAACGCTACGAATGACAGCAGGAGATCACATCCAGATAAAAGTAATAAACAAGGGAACGATGCCTCACTCTTTCCACATGCATTCAATTCACCCTGGTAGTATGGATGGCGTCCCGATTGTTTCAGGTGATTCAGGCTTTATCTCACCAGGCAAATCTTTTACCTATGTTTTTACGGCTAACCCAGTAGGCATATTTCCCTATCATTGTCATATGCCCCCAGTATCGCAGCATATCAACAGAGGCTTATATGGTGGTTTAATTATCGACCCACCAGCAAACGCAGCTAGGCCACAGGCTCACGAAATTGTAATGTATTTGAATGGTTACGATTTAAACATAAAACAGCCAATATTTCCAAGATTTCCAACAGTTGCAGAGGCTAACGCAATGATGTCTGGTAATGACTCAAATGCAAGAGACATATTTGAGAAAATAAACAACGAGCACGATAACGCCGTATACACTGTCAACGGCATAGCAAATTATTACATGCATCATCCAATACCAATAAAGCTACATGAACCTGTCAGGATCTATATGTATAACATGTTGGACTTTGAAGAAAACTCCTTTCATTTGCACGGTCAAGTATTCCAATATTACCCAAGTGCAACAAGTAAAAGCCCAATGCTTACCAGCGACATGCTCGTTCTCGGTCAAGGCGACAGAGGCCTTATTGAGACACAATTCGACTTCCCTGGTAACTACATGGCACACGCTCACTTCGAGCAAGTCGGCGCGCGAGGATGGTCAAGTTTATTTAGTGTCAAGTAGTAAAGGCACAGAATGAAGGCAAAATATCTATTAGCAATTGGAATAATTGCAATCCTGGCAACTAATCTAATTGTCGGCTATAGTATAGGTAGAATAGTAAAAGCAGCATCGACAAGCGACAGCGCAATAATGCCTAAAGGTGATATAGGCCCTGGCACTAGTGGCAATGCAGTTTTGCCAAATGAAAACGAGCACTTGCAATCAGTAGGCTCAACCGAAGCACCAACCAACAGCACAGTAGCAAAATCACTAGTTGTAACAGCAATTCCTGACAAACCCAGCATATCAGTAGGCAAACCAGAAGTAATTCACGTCAAAGCAGCAATGGAAAACGGAACAGGCCTATCAAACGTAACCATCAGAAGCATGATAATTGACTATGTAACATCAAAGGAAAAAGTGTTGTTAGGTGGAAAAACTGACAAAAAAGGTGAGATAGACCTAACTGCAAACATTGGCACTCACGCAAAGCCTGGTCAGTTTTTAGCCCTGGTTAACGCTACAAGCCCAGACGGTCAGGAAAAAGGAGTATCAACAGGTTTTGTTGTAACTGATAGTAGTGTTAAATCAAGTGGTTCTGGAAGCGGTAGTAGCGGCGGCGGCAGTTCTAAAGATAGTAAAGGCCATTGCAGCGGTTCAAGCTGCCGATAACCTTTTTTAACATACAACCATAACCAATATTGACCCAACAAATGAAAGCAATCATAGCGGGAATAATCGCAACAATAGCATTCGTAACAATGGCATTTTCAGCAATAGCAACAAACACGGCAGTAATAGCACAGAACCAAACACAGACACAACCAACCACAACAACTTCAAGCATTACAGGAGGATTTGCTAATATTCAAACAGTGCAAGATGACAAACATATTGTTATAACTGTAACAAAGTCAGGTGAACCAACTCAAGGCCCTGTTATTGTCGTTCCACCAGGCCCAGAAGGTGGGAAAAATGGCACGATTATAACACCAGGCGATAACCAAACCAAGAACAACAACAACACTACAAACACTAAAGGCAATTCAACACAAAATGGCAACGTAACAATCATTGACCAAAAAGGTAATGTCACAGAAGTTCAAAACGGCAATGTAACACATGTCAACAATGATACGGTAGTTGTAGCGCCTCCAAGTGAAAACGTAACAACGACTAAAGGCAACGTCACGGTAATAGCACCAGATAACCAAACAGTAACAACAACTCCTGGTAATGTCACAGTCGTAGATCCACCAGTGCCACAACCTCCAATTCCAACATGCTCATGTGCACAACAACAGCAGAACCAAACAGGCAATACAACGCCTCCAAACCCACCTTATCCGATAATTAACCCAAATCCGATTAACAATACCAACACTGGCAATAACAGCAATAGCAATACTGGTAGTAACGTTACTGGCAATAAAACAGGCTAGAACTAAATAATCCCTCTTTTTTTCAAATTGTCGCAAGAAGGTCATGAACGCTGTATAGAAATTGAACAATTTCAGAAGTTACAGGAATTACACGATAATCAGAAGAAAATTATAGCAAAGCTGCAAGAACGAATATTAGAGTTAGAGCAAGAAATTAAAGATCTTACACTAGATAAAGCAGATCTACCGTAACTATATTAAGTAATGCTAAATATCATGATCGCTATATAAACACTGATACAAGTATGTATTGTCAGCCTATCATGAATAGCTGCGAAGACCATATCTATGAGGATATTGTTTACTTCCTACGTAATGAGTCAGCCAGCGAGTCCACCAGATACAACTCAATTAATGCACTCAACGAAGAAATCTATCCTGATCAGACCAACAAGTGAAAGCGACCTAAACGATTTCATTTATATCAGTAATTACAAAGCAGGAAGAAAATTTAGGGACGCGTTAACTAGGCTAAGCCAACGATACAACTTTTCATACAACGACTATAAAAGAAACCGGATCTCTATATCACTAGACTTTGCCGGAATCCAACAAAACAACCAGGCACAAGCCCAAGAAAATAAGGGCTAAACCAAAACTACGAGTATCCAGAATATGCCTAACATGTCATAAAGTGTTTCAAAAGCCGCCACGCATCACATACAAACAATGGAAAATAACAAAATTCTGTTCAAAACGCTGTGCATCACGCCATAGATCGCTAGAATAAAGTAACCAGCTAAACTAACTAACAAAACTAGCACTATGACACCAACTAATAAAAATCAGTAAACAGCAGATATTATACGGTTTCTAGTGTTAGAACATCAACAACATAAGGAAAAACTGCTAGAATCGCAAAGAATTATTCAAGAAAATATAGACAAGCGATATCTGACAATTAAAAAATGCTTTGACGAGAACGATAAGAACGACAAAACCATCATTAGTAACTTCCAGCAAATAGGCGCTGACCTAGAGGAATATTTCAGGTTATCATATGAACAACCAGATTATCAGATTAGTTGCATATGCGAATATATTATCAAACATTGCAAAGCCAGAGGATTTACACAAAATCAATATGAATATGTGTATGATGCATTCAGCGGCCCACAATATGCAAAATATAAACGCACTATAGATTTAAGTTCTAGTGGATCTCTGGACTCCTCCCGAAAACGTAAAGAAGATTCTTCTGTAAGACTATCATTATTCAAATCAAAGCTGAAAGAAGCCTATGATCTAGTGTCAGAAGTTGGAGTTATCGAGAGAGACGATCACCAAAAAGTTTGGGAAGTTGGCATGGATTTCGTAGATTCATACGAAAAGAAAATCGTAGCAAATAACATACCCATTGCCAACTCTAAACAAACAGATGTATACGAATCCGGTAATGACGAAACCAAGAACAAAATAACATATCCAGAAACAAAACCAGCTAGAACCAGATTGGTTGAGGCAATCGAACGCCATAGCAAAGTTCTAGCAAAAGTAGCTAAAATTGTAGAATCAGAAGGCACTTTTCACTTGGGAACAGGCACACAAATGCTAACAGACGAGCAAATTAATAAGATGGCCGATGCTTGGGATACAGTCACCGAATTATTCGAGCCAGTATTGGATCGAAAGTGGAGGATGGATCACCTACATTGGTTTAACATCATAAAAGTAGCCGATGAATGGTTCAAGCATACAGGGGCAACAGCATCAAAGGTGCAAGACTATTACGGCCGCTGGCGATCAATAACACGCGAGCACGTAGGAGCCAGGAAAGAAAATATGCCTCCATTTTTCAACAAAGTAATTGAAATGATGCCGCATTTATCGCTATTCTTCTCGATCTGGATGTCAAACGTTAGAATAAAACAAGGCGCTGAATTCTCAACCGATTTAGGCCCCAAGCTAAGCGAGCAAAGCATGAGGTAAATAGGTAGGTAAACCAAAACTGGCAATCCGAGAATACACAAAACAACAACGACAAGACGTAACTAACCTAGTCCTATTCTGCAAACTATCCAGAATGACAGTAGGCGAAACACAAAAAGCAGTATACGAAAAGCTGCATCTACAAATCTCAGAGGATTGGATTAGCCACATACGCGGCAAAACCAAACAAGGAGCTTTGCAAGTCTTCAAAAAGCTGCAACAAGACCAATACGAGTTTATACTCACCTATATGGAACGTATAGACGAAGTAAAAACCATGCAAGAACATTTCTGGAACGATTTCAAGCTAATTGAAAATCCAATAGATAGGATTAACAGCCTTAAAGAAGCCAGAGAATTAACCGTGCTGCTAACAGATTTAATCGAGCACTTACCAATAATAGCAGGAGTCAAAGTTACCAGCAATGACGTTACCGAAGCACAAAGACCTAGCGGAACAACAGAGGAAGATCAAGGAGCAACAAGCCAGAGAATATTCGGCTAACGATCCCAACCTAACAATATTTCATAATAAACCATTCTGGATTGACGATATTATACAGCATGAGATCGAGTTCGATAGAACCGCTCACCAATGTTGCTTTAACCATATTGTGGGATTGCCTGAGAAAAACGGCAAACCACACCCAATCTACGACTACGAGCAAGAACTATACAAATACCTCAAAGTTTACAAAAATCTATGGGTCAAAAAATCAAGAGGATTGGGACTTACTGAATTCTTCTTACGGTATCTTACGTGGCTCTGTGTATTCGATAACCACTGGAACGGCTACCGAGCGTGTATCATTACAGGCCCAAGAGTCGAACTAGCCCAAGAAGAAATCCTTCGCATAAAAGGAATTCTACAACCCAAGTTCACAACCTTCCAGAGCAACAAAGACACGGTAATAATTAACGGCGTAACCATACAAGCTTTCCCCAGTAATGCCATGTCGCTAAGAGGCTATGCTAAAGTATTCTGGATAATGCTAGACGAGGCTGATTTCTTCCCAGTGCACCAACAACACGAGGCTCGCGCTGCTGCTGAGGGTTATAGGATAAAAAGCCAACCTTGGATTATCCTTGTATCAACTCCTAACAAACGTGGAGGAATATACGAAACCATAGAGAAACAAGACGAGCAAGAACACGGATATAAGAAACTAGAGTATTTGTATCAACGTGGCCTTAACAAAATCTACGACGCGGGAGAAATCGAGCAAGAACAAAAGAAAGGATACTTCAAACGAGAATACATGGGATTATACGACTTTGATACAGGCAATCTATTTCCGCTTTCTACCCTTGATAGCATTGAAGCAAATGGACGTAAATTGCTGGACTTTGAAACCGTTAATTATGCAACACACAAATCAATGGGTATCGATGTGGGCTATGGGTCAAGCAATACAGCCTTTGTTGTAACTGAGAAGGTCGACGGATACATACGCGTTATCTACGCTAAGCAATTCAACCGTCCAGTAAGCGAAGAAATGATAAACCTAGCAACTAACCTAATCTTCCATTACCAGCTAAACCAATACGGCAATCAGGTGTATGTTGATGCAGCTAACCCAGCTTTTATTCGCAGTTTAAAGATAGCAATAGGCGAATCCCAGTTCTATGAGCAAGAGTTGGCTGCCATGAAAAAGGAAAACAAATACTGGCAAGCAGAGGGCACTATGACAGTAATACCGATTCCCTTCTCAGTGAAAGGAGAAAGCATGTTAGAGAAAGTGAAAGAACTGTCAGACAAAGGGCTATTAGCTGTAAACCCTGATCAGTTCGAGGATCTAATGAGTGATTTAAGAACAGCACGAGTTGAAGGACGCAAGCTGCTAAAAGACAAAACATCCAGCCAAACATGGGACTTATTCGACGCACTCCGGTTATCATGCGAATACTACGATATGAATCCAGATAGAGATAATACTTACGGTAATACAATATCTAGGTGAGATAGCAAAAAGCAATGGGAACATTCAAGAAACATGAGGATACGCTAGACATTCAGATACGCACCAAGTTTCTAGATGTATATGGCAACGAAATGCCTGGTGTTATCGAGTATGACCCAGCAACAGGCATAGGCAAACGACTAAAGATAGATGCCCCACCAAGCAGCGGATTAACCGAATCATTCTTTCATGCTGGTGGTTCAATCGAATTAGATGGTCGCAACTTTGATGATACCAATCAAGACGATGATGTAATTCAAGCCATTAAAGACGTTGTTAAATCAAAGATCAGCAGATCAACAGATCCAACAGTTTATGACGAAATGGTAAGGCAGCATATAGACCAGAACCGTAAGAACAAGAATCCACCAAAAGACAAGAACCAGCAAGCCTTCGATAACGCTAAAGGCAACAACCCAAACAAACCACCAACACAAGCACCAGTATTCCAAGCAACAGAGAACATCAAGAAGAATGCTAAGGTAGTAATTGATTGGGATACTGGCAACGTATCAACAGATCCAGCAAACAAACCACAGAACGTATTTAGCGCAGATGAGGAAAGACGCAAACAAGATGCAACAGACAAACCAAGGCCACACGGCAGCAGTCAACTCTAATCCTAATCCTAACCCTAGATTCAAGATATTACCAGGCAATGCACTATTTGAGCTACAGTCAGTAAAAGCTGAATCAATAGATACAGTATTCACTTCACCAGAACCACCATACAACTATCAGCAACTAGAAGAGTTAGAGCAAATACTGTTACAACTTCCTAGAGTAGTAAAACAAACAGGTTCAATATGGGTGAATATGGGTGATGTTCACAACGATGATGGTGTGTTAGCGCTAATCCCTCAACGCCTGGTATATGATATGGTAGTAGAGCATGGTTGGCAGCTACGCAGCGAAATCATATGGCATAGGCCGTATCATTACCACTTGACTACAAAACCGATAGAACAACCAGACGCACGACGCTTTAGAAAAGAACATGAGTTTGTTTACTGGTTTGTCAAGGATGTAAAACAGTATTATTTTGACCCGATACTAGAATCCCTAAACAACAAGTCAGACGTTATAACAGCACCATACAGAGAACCAGAACCAGGCGTATTCGAGTCAGGCTTTCCAGATGATCTAATATGGCGAACAGCAATTAACACAACTCCCGAACATGGCCGCATTCTAGATCCATTTTGTGGCACAGGCACGACCGGAGTTGTAGCGTTAGAAGCAGGTAGAGAATTCCTTGGTATTGAAGCTAACCCATTGCTGATAGAAAAGATTAACAACAGGCTATCATTGACTATTCAAGAAAAATAATGGGTAAGTATGTTGGAGGCAACTATCAACAAGGCAAATTGTATTGTGCGTTCTGCGGTGAATATCGTAACCCAGCAAATGGCGAAGTTGTAACCAATCACGCAGGTAGACCTATTTGCCCTGAATGCGGCTATCAGATCCGGCTAAAAGGTAGATACTGGCATAGATACAACAACCCTAAACGATATTAATCACCAGGCCGTCAAGACTAGGGTTTATCCATACCATGAGGCCAGGCACTTGCAAAGAGAAATGTTTTAGGTTAGATTTCGCAATTCCTGTATTATTCAAACAACCGACAACGTTTTGGAGTAGTCATGTAAACAGATACAGGACAACAAAGCCGGAGAAAGACCAACACGGTAGACCTAAACGAGCAACACGTTATACAACCGAATTAAGGCGAAAGGGATTAGCTAAATGCAAAGTATGTGTGTATATCACAGCAAAGCCAATAAGACCAGGTATTAAATGCCCTTGTTGCAAACACCAGCTATCGCAAAGCATTAGGGATATCAAACGTAAGCCGGAATTAGAACCAGCACAGTCAGAACAGAACAGCAATTACACGAAAATCCCTAAATAGTTATTGTTATAGAATTAGCATGGTGGAAGGTGCAGATAGGTGATAGTTGGGTATTGGTTAGTTGGTCTAGGTTTTACAATCACAGCAGCCACACCCAAACCAATTATAGTTGCTGTGGTTGGTTTTGACTAGGCCAACAACACCCAACTATTCTAATACCAAGACCGACAAACAGCAGCAATCCAAGCGTAAGGTTATTGATTTACGCAAAGCCACAGACCCAGATAACGATATCTACATCTGCGAATACTGCGATTGTAGACTAATACCATATTTCGACGTTAAAGGTGAGCACATAACAAGAGGTAAGTTATTCCAATGCGGTAAGTGCGGTCAAATCAAGGACACAGCAGCTAAACACAACATCAAGCGCGAGGAAGAGTTAACAACGAAAGGCGATAACGCTAACAATCTATTCATTACTCACTTCCGTCAATCACCTAAGCCCAAACCAGAGAAATTCGATATAGATAAAGGCGACGATTTAATGTATAAAGGGATGGGTATGCATATAGTGAGAACCCGTATAACAGTTGGAGGAAAGATAGTGAGAGATGACTGATTATACCAATGATAATAACGACAACAATAACGGAACAAGGCAAGACGCTCATGATTATCCACCAACAAGGCCGCCGTTAACAGTCGGCTATCTGTGTATGTGTCCATTTGACAAGTATCAACCAACACTAGACACAGTTACACTACGTCGAACGGTCTATTACTGCAAACGCTGCGGTCGAGAGCTAGGCTTTGAAAAGATGGATAAGTATTGCTGGTCAACGTGTGACGGCAAACGAATACCAGACAATTCACCGTATCCACAAAGAGAAGGCGAGAGCATGTCATTCTTCGGTGATGGCACTGGTAAAGGCCACGATCACCATAAACACGATACATCATCATCATCATCATCATGACTAACATAGGCAACTTCTCAATTGTAGTTAATGCTAATCGAAAGCTAACAGACAAGACTAAGGTATTCCGCATGAGACAACAAGCGCAAGAGTATGCTGGTTCATTGGGTGCATCAGGCGAAGAAGGCTATATCGTGCTAAACGTTGAGGCAGTTCTAAACTAACTAACTAACATATGATCAAAGTCCCACGTAAACTATTACTAAAACGCCAGAGTGGTTGGGCTAAAGTCAAAGCAGAACACCTAAAGAAACAACCAACATGTCAGGCGTGCGGCTCTAAAACCAGATTAGCCGTCCATCATATCATACCAATTCATATCGACAGAAGCAAAGAACTAGACCCAACCAACTTACTAACATTATGTGAGAATCCATCAACAGGATATTGTCATTATATATTCGGTCATTGCGCTTTAAGCTGGTTCAAGTGGGATCCGGATGTAATAGACAACATACCACATCACTTAAACCCAGTAACCTTTGCAAAGACTAATGAAGACGAAAACGGTAACATATTACTAGATTTAGATGGTTAGATACAAAGTTAAACCAAAACAAGCAGTTAGACCATTACCAGAAATGAAGATTAAAGGCTATGGATGGAAACCCGATTTACCAGATCACCGAGATTTTAGACTACAAGTAAAGCAACAAACACTAGACACATTACCAGCATCAATAGACCTATCCGACAATATGCCAACAGAAGTATATGATCAAGGTCAATTAGGCTCATGCACTGGCAACGCAATAGCTGCCGCAGTTGAATTCCTGCTAAAGAAACAGAACGAGGAAGTATTCACACCTTCACGCTTATTCATTTACTACGCCGAACGCGTTATGGAGCATTCAGTTAAAGAGGATGCTGGTGCAATGATTAGAGATGGTATCAAGGCCGTTAACATCAAAGGTGTTCCGCATGAGACAATATGGCCCTATGATATATCCAAGTTTGCCAACAAACCTAGGATAAAGGCATACAGCGACGCAAAGCTACATCAGTCACTACAATACATGAGAGTAGACCAAACACTAGAACAAATGAAAGGTTGTTTAGCTAGTGGTTATCCGTTTGTCGTAGGCTTTTCAGTATACGATTCATTTGAGTCTAGAAATGTAGCAGAAACCGGAAATGTGCCAATGCCGACAAATGGCGAACAGTTGCTAGGGGGCCACGCAGTTCTATGCATTGGCTATGACGATTCGACAGGTAGGTTTCTGTTGCGTAATTCATGGGGCAGCAATTGGGGTAGCAAAGGCAACTTTACAATGTTGTATGAATACTTGCTTAACAACGACCTATCAGACGACTTTTGGACTATCAGACTAATGGAATAATTAATAAACAAACAAACAATGGTCTGTTTAGAACTACAAGACGCAATTGAACTGAGAAATCCTTTTCTTTTTGTTTTAGCGTATATTATTTGTAAGTTAGGATATGGTAGCAACAGTTCTAAGGCGCAAGCCACGACTACAAATCATTAGAAACAAGAAGCAAGAATTAGCTGAAATATCAAAGACCGGAATACATACAAATCCAGTAGTTAACGCAGCAATAGCCGATATAGACCTAAAGGCACAAGGATCGGGAACAGGCACATCCACAGCATCAACCACAGTCATACCATTACTGCTAAAGAAGCTAAGGGAGAATAGAGATAGAGATAGCGGCAGCGGCAAAGATAACGACTAAGGCTAAGCTTTTAGTTCTCAGTATAGTCTAACTAATATAAGCATCTGTGGTTAGTGCAAACAAGAAGAATGAAGACGCATTTGTTAAGCGTCTAGAAACCGAGAAGAAACCAATTCCAGATATTACTTATTCAACTATATCAATGCGTAATGCTGGTCTACTAGCAACAAGATCAGCCTTTTTCTCACAGCTTATAGATAGCGGTAGTGGTAATGGTAAAGACCTACCAGCAGAGGAAGATAAAGACATTAGACGCGTTCTAGGCCCTAATGTCTCAAGCGCATTCAAACCCACATACAGTTTTGAGGAATTGATACGTTTCCACGAATCATGGCGTGAGGATGGTATCACATCAATGGCCGTCGAGGTTCTAGCTCAAAGCATACTAGGCGATCACTTCCGAACAGTCATAGACGTTAATGATGAATTCGACAACGACGAGGAACGCAAAGCAACATTAGACGCCTTAAAGTCAAACGAGAAGATCAAATCATTCAAACGCGAGATAGACATTATCAACAAAGACGTAAAGGCAACAAATAACTTCAAAGCCTTATTCGTTCAAGCTGCTGTATTCGGGTCAGACGCGGCAATCATAGAGCGAGATCCACAAACCAACCTACCAACAGCCTTGAAGATACTACCAGCAATGTCACTAGGTCGTAGGTTTGTTGATAAACGCTCATGGCAGCTTATTGGATTGGAATACCTTGATTATAAATTCCCACAAAGCATACTGAAGGCCGAGGATATCTTCTATATCGCGCTTAGGAATTATCACATGTCACCAGGCACATACCAATACGGCTATTCACTGTTTGAGAAGATAATATCGCTTTCAGAAACCAACCGAGTCATTAACCAGCGCAACTTACCAGAGACAAACTTCCGTTTATGGAGTCCAATGCTCTTGATAAAGATGCCAAATAACGTCAACCAAACAGTAATGAACCAAATGCAGAATGATGTAGCTAATGGCGCTGGTAATGCTATCGTAACAAACCAGCAAGTCAGCATCGATCCTATCGTTCTAAACGTATCCCTACAAGAAATGACAACAGAGCGGTCACAAAACAATCTAGAGATAATCAGGCAATTGCAAATGCCAGAGTTACTATACAATCCCGATGTTATGAACCGTGCTACATCACAGGAATTAATGGAAGCATGGAACGTATTCGTGCTACAACCATATCAAAACTGGTTATCTGACATAATTCAAGAGCAATGGATAGATTCAATCCTTGAAACACTGATATCAAACGACCAGAAAGGCATCATTGACGAGCCAGGAGAAGGATTTGTTCCACCAGAAGAACAATTAAAGGTTCAACCAACAATCCCGCCGCCACCAGCACCCAAGGTTAACGTTACCCAAACCTTCCAGAACGATCCAACAACCAACACACCAGCTAAAAAGACAACATTACAGCATACAGCACAACCAACGAATCCAGACAACAAGAATAACTCACAACCACAACCGAAACAACCACAAGCTTTCGGCCTATTCGACGGAGCAATCGATCCAAAGACCGGAGAAATCAAGGTAAGCAGACTAAAATGGAAGATAAAGGTAGTATTCGACCCAGTTAGCCTAGATGTATTCCTAGATAAAGTCAAGGCTTACATGATTCTATTCAATAATGGCGCTGGCCCAATAGGCGGCGAAAGAGTATTGAAGGGAGTAGGCCTAGACGAAGACATACCAGACTTCCAGCAACGTCAATTAGATAAACAAGCCTTCCAAGAAGCGCAATTTGGACTTAGACAGAAGATTGTAGATATAAGACAGAGCCAGATGGATACCAATCCAACACCAGGATCAACAAGTCCAAACACTGGCGGCGGCCCATCAACTGGCTTTGATGCCCAAGACATTACAAAGAATCTAAAACAGGACTTGCATGTATCACCGAAAGCTGCATCAGTAGAACTACAAGATCCAATACCAGTCGACATAGCCGAAGAAATAGAATTCGTTCCTTCCGTTGTCAAACGTAGGCTGGAACAAGAACGCAAAGAAGACAAGCAGAGACAAACAATGATGGAAGCACTATTGCCTAGGATACTAAAAAAGCTGGAAGAGATCTGATCTAATTGATTCAATACTCCTTTATTTTGTAAATCTTGTAATGTTCATTTGGACTTGGAACTTCCTCTAGCCTATTAGTCTTGATACTGATTAAACCGTATTTGTTTATCTCTGTTGCATCAATTATCTCGTTGCCATATTGGTTCAGCTTAAACCCACCATCAGTAAGCACTAACCTAAGGCTATTTTCCCTTCCTCGTCTATCGTCTATTTGTAGTTGAGACATACTACTTAGTTTAGTTCTCACATTTAATAAACAGCTTTCGATAACTATAACATTATGGCTATGGTAGAAGGCGGAGCATTTCATTGCGATAAGCACGACTTTCACTCAGAGAGTGTTGCCGAATGGAATAAGCACGGAAAAGAATTTCCAGACATTCATTACGAATTTGGTGAAACACTTTGCACTACATGCGGAACAAAAATATTATTTGATCACTTACCGTTTCACCCAATAGATGAGCGAACAGGTTCAAAGAATATTTCATTAAGGTGTGACGAATGTGATAGTAAGACTATGGGATCTGTTACCAAAAGAACTTCAATTAAGCAAGTAGCGGAGGATAAAGAACTAGTATGATATCGTCAGGCTTTTGCTCAGCAGTTATAACAAGACGTAGAACAGGCGAACAGAAAGTAATAGCATTATTCCAGAAAAATTTGCTCACAGATGCGGGGAAAGATTGGATGCACGCCCAAGTTTACACAAACACGGCAGCGGGAACGCGTGGCGCTGGTTATATTGCATCAACCGAATCAACTATCACACCAGCAACAGGTAACACAACATTAACCGGAGAGATTACGACTAACGGTTTAGCTAGGGCAGATGCAGGAACTAAGACACACACCGCAGCTAGTAACAGCACATTAATCGAGCACACATTTACGGCTACTGGTTCATTCACGTCGGTTCTTGCCAGTGCCTTATTCAATGCTTCAAGCGCTGGAACAATGCCTCACATTGCTAACTTCGCTACTGGGTCAGGAACGTTAGCAGCTAACGATACACTAAAGATTTCGTGGACAAATAACCTAAGCTAATCGTGGCTCTATTAGATGGCCACGCGTTTTTATCTTCATAACGCACTTAGCGGAATCTCAGGAACATTACCAACAGGCGAGCAATCCAGCAAGACAGCATTTTTCAATTTCGATACAACGACAAACAACCGTTCAATGTCTACGTCTATCGGAACATCACAAGCATCACTAACACATGTTAATACAACACAGTCACAGGCTAACAATACATGCTATGTGACTAGATTTGTATCAACGGCTATCAATCAAACATCAATAGCGGCCAATACATGGACTTATAATTTTGCAGTTAAACTTAGTGTAACAACCAACACAGACGACTACCCAACAAACGACACAGCACCCAAGTTTATTCCTATCTGTTGTTATGTCTGGCGGCCGTCAACAGGTGTCAAAGTCGGTAATATACTAGATGGTAATTCGGCAACAGGAGTATATACAGACATTGGTAACTTGGGAACACCAACCACCAGCGAATCAGTAGAACATGGAACATTTACAGGATCGGCAGTAGCATCAACAGCAGCCGGTGATGTTATAATATTAGAAGCTTGGGTAGATGCCTGGCTTAATAATACAACATCAGTGACATTCTCTTACTTCTATGATGGAACGACGGTTAACACGACAGCCGGAGCAATAGTATCAAACCATGCTTCATTTCTCGAAACACCAGAAAATATAACATTACAGTCGGCTAACCAGAACATAACTAAATCTCTAACCGAGACTGTGACGGTAGGCGCTACAACTCCAACAAGACTAAAAGGCTCTAAGAGAACGGCAACAGAAACCATAACAATAAGCTCAACGCCAGCAACACTAGCAGCAAAGAAGCGAGCATTAACCGAAACAGTAGCAATATCAACAGATCCAGGTTCACCCTCATTTATCAAGGCTCATAACGTTAACAAAGCCCTAACAGAAACCGTTACAATCGGTGCAACAACTCCAACCAGAATCAAGGGAGCGGTCAAACCACTAACCAGCACAGTAACAATAAACACACCAGCACCAACTTACATACAACATCCTAACAGAATTAGAAAGACAATAACAGAAAATGTATCAATAAACAGCACAGTAGTAAAGAAAAGCTCAAAGACAAGGACGCTGCTTAACTAGTTGACTGAATAAATAACGATGGCCCCAAGTATTACACGATGGACGGCTGAATGTGGATGTATTTTTGAGCTAGAGGCTGATCCCGAATCACAAATAGAAGCAGAACGCAATAACAAATTCCTGCTTGCAAATTATATCTGTCCCAAGCATGAACATCTAAAATCAGACAAGAAAAAAGTAGGACATGACGACAAATCAAAACATGTAATGGACGTTCTAGAGATAGCCAAGCAGCGAAATATAGATGGCTCTAACAAGAATATATCACGATTCAGAAGTGGAAGTATGAATCGTAAAAAAGCACAGGAAATACATTTACGGGTTATAGAGTTTAACACGGATATACATAATGAATGGTCAGAATTAACCTCTAATATTCATGCTTATGATGAACATATTTACAACATCGTTCTAAAAGAAAATCAAATAGTAACGACTGAGTAATAATGGGAAAGACTAGATATGTTCAGGGTTTAGTTGTAGGTCAAGCAATATCTAGCGCTAGCACACAATTCCATCCTGTAGGCAATGGGCCATTCAATGCATCAGCCACATCCACGGTAGAGGCAAGTTATCAGGTTATACATAGAACTGCCGGAACATTTTCAAACCTATCAATCAGGGTTAAAACTAATACATATGCAACAACACTAGCATTTCAGCTTAGAAAGAATGCAGTTAATGGTAACTCAGTTGCAACTATATCAGTAGGTGGAACAGGAGTATTTGAGGATACAACTCATACCGATACTATAGTTGCTGGTGATAAAATGACATACCAACTACCTACTAACTCAGCAGCTAAATCAATAACCGTAACTGTAATGGCAGTAACATTTGATGCCACTTCGACTACAGCAGTAAGGTGTATTGATTCTACTTTTGGAGTATCAACAGGTAGTATGAATACAAATCGTTACAATCCTATAATTGGAGACCTTAGCACAGCAAACACGACAGAAGCCAACGCCAAAACACGTATCAGAGTATCAGGAACATTCAAAAACCTATGTATTCGTTTATCTGCAAACTCCATTACTGCAACATGTAAATCAAGATTAAATGGAGCCAATGGAGCCATGACTATTACAAGTTCTGCCGCAGCAGGATGGTATGAGGATACAACAAATACCGATACGGTAGCAGCAGGTGACGATTTCAACTCAACGTATGTTATGAGCGCAACTACAAGCACAACAATTCAACATATTGCAATGGATTTTGTTGATGCAACAAATAGTTATGGTGTTCATTGCAACGGATGGCCTGAATTGACAACCCAAGCAATATCAATCACAAACTACTTTGCTGCATCTGGTGATGGATCACCTACAACAACCGAGGCCGATGCCAAATGTCTAGCTAAGGATGCCTATACATGCAAAGAGTTAACAATAAACGTAACAACCAATACTGTATCTGCTAGCTCTACTGTAAAACTCAGGAAGAGCGGCGTAAACGGAAACCAAGTTGCTACTATAACAGCGTCAACAGTAGGAATATTTAGTGACTCAACCAATACTGATTCAGTAGCAGCAACAGACGATATGACTATTCAACTTGTAACAGGTGGAACAGGAACATCGTTAATCTGGTCTTTTATTGATATGTTCTATACTACTGTAACCACTAAAAACGTAACCAAGACGCTAACAGAAACCATAGCAATAACCGATTCAGCAACTAGATTAGCAGCTAAAACAAGACTAAGCGGAGCATTTCCGACTTACTTATGATATACATATTTGTCACCCTGTATTATGAGTTATTAAAATATGGTTGTATATAGCGTAACGACAAACGCAACTTCTAACACAGTGGTAAATACTGAGGACACTTTTGTAGAATTATCCGCTGTTATTATCAAGGTTAAACGAGTCGAGGTTAGGTTGGGTGATGGAACAGGAACAGCAGGAGTTGATAACGACTTCCGTGTTAGATTAGTTAGAAAGACAGCGGGAGGCGCTACTGGAACAGCAGGCACAGCAGTTAGGCTAAAACAGGAAGATAGAACTAGTGGGGCAACTGTCACTGTGAAAAACGGAACAGCGGCATTTACAACAGCAACACTAGGAGATATAATATACACACAGGTCGTAAACGGTAGACAACAATTCCAGTGGATACCACGTGACGATGACGAAGTAATACAAACACACACAACGCTAGGAAGCGGCGGCATGTTCGCAGTTCTTATTCAATCATCAGTTGTATCACAGAAATTCCAAGTAAACGTCTTATGGGCTGAATAGTGAGTAAATAACTAATGACGTTACCGACGGATATAGTAGCGGTCTACTTTACACCATCGGTAAATATCGCAATAAACCTTAACAACGCACAACCACCAATACAATCACCATTACTTTTACCTAAAAAACTAGAATCCAGATTAATCTTAGGTCTAGAGACAATTGAGATATTCGACAGTGTTGATAGACTAGCTGCAAAGATCAGAGCGTTAGCCGCTGAAACTGTAACCATTAGCTCAACTGTTGCAATCACTAGGGGCAAAATCAGAACTGCAACAGAGACAGTAACCATCTCATCAACTCCAACCAGGCTAGCATCAAAGTTTAGATCCCTAACCGAAACCGTTGCGATAAGCTCAACAGTAGCCAGAATCAAGGGAGCGGTTAAAGCCCTTACCGAAACCATAGCAATAACCGATTCAGTAGCGCGTCTTGTTACAAAGGTTAGATCACTCACAGAAACGGTTACAATATCGTCAACAGTCGCTAGATTAGCAACAAAAGCCAGATCACTCACCGAAACAGTAGCAGTTAGTTCAACAGTAGCAAGAATCAAAGGAATCCCAAGATCTCTAACCGAAACAGTAACCATAACAGACTCACTAGCCAGGATAAAAGGCGCTGTCAAGGCCATAACTCAGACAGTAACCATTTCCTCAACCGCTGACAGACTAAACAATCTAACAAGATCATTAGCAGAAACTATCGCAGTATCGGATTCAGTTACAAGAATCAAAGGAATACCAAGATCCATAACAGAAACAGTTATAGTTTCAGACTCGGTAAGCAGACTCACAAACAAAATTCGTTCATTAACCGAAACCATAACCGCTAGCTCAACTATTGCAAGGATAAAAGGCGTAAACAGATCCCTAACTGAAACAGTAACAATCACTGATTCACTAGCAAGGATAAAAGGCGCTGTTAAAGCACTAACCGAGACAATAACAGTAAGTTCAACTGTTGCTAGGTTAGCAGCAAAGATCAGAACAATAACTCAAACCATAACAATATCTGACGCAGTAGATAGAGCAAAGAGCGGAGCACAGAACATCGTTCGCACTCTAACCGAAACAGTCACAATATCCGATTCAGCTACGATTGTAAGGGCAAAGATACGTCAACTATCAGAATCGATATCAGTATCAAGCACACCAGCGCGACAAGCATCAAAGAATCGTGCACTAACACCAGAGTCAGTATCCATAGCAACACCAACACCAACCAGGCTACGCGGCTTAGTGCGTTCACTCTCAGATACAATATCAGCAGTTTCAACTTTAACAAGACTAGCTCATAAGTTTAGATCACTCACTGAAACCGTAACAATACAAGACCAGGTTACTAGAGTCCCACCAGGCGTTCAACCCAAACCACCAGCAAGACCAACCCTATCAGTTCTAGCCCAAGAGCTGCGAACACTAACAACCGTAACACAACATATCCACCGCTTCCTGTTTGAAACCGTTCATGTCTCAGACCATGTAAGGATAGACGTAAAACAATACAGCAAGATAATACGCGTTAACAGAGTAAAGAAGTTAGTTAGAATACTTGATTTAGTTAAATTAGCAGACAGTGTTTACAATAAAAGGGGTAACTAGTAGTAAATGTCATTTATAGATTTTAGAGAAGTTTCTGGTGCTGTGCCTGGCACGGCAACAAAATACGGATCGCAAGACTTGCTTGATATCATGCAGATATTCAACGGTAAGATAGTATCAAGCAGAAGGCCACATATAACCAACCCCTGGCGCTTTGATG
>AR_comb_assmDRAFT_10047378_pt1 | contig 24280 bp, 8 predicted proteins | sample ArasoioldDNA_FD_10543 | JGI IMG/M metagenome (IMG submission 10543) | reverse complement strand
ATTAAATTTCATGATTTGAACACAACCTAAAATTTTTTCGGCGCCGAAAAATTCGTAGGTTATTGTGGGGACTGGTTGGATTATAAATAAATTACAAAGTAGGGTCAGGTAAAATACGCCTTCGCCAGTAATTCATCGTTTCCCAAATACCTTCATAGCAACTGTTGAACGAATCGGACTTGCGATATCTTCTACTTTTGTTCCGTATAACCACTCTCGAGCGTCATGACCACTGATCATGATAACTTTTCCGTCGTACTCGGCAAGATCCATTGCCGTAATATCTGTTACCGCCGCCATTGACATTTCTTATACAATAACCGAATCGTTCTTGTTCATTGAAAAAAATTTACTCTCTCTCAGTAAACCAACAATATTGCCTTCTCGCATGGTTGCTCATTCTTTCTTTTAAATACTAAAGTTATCTAGTAAATCTTGAATATGATACGCCTGAATATGATACCCCTGGCCTTTTCATAATTTTGAAAATTAGCAAAGTTAATGAGACTTAACTTGAAGTTTTGATGGTGCAAACGATAAGCATATGAGTGCCGATTTAAAAAAAACAGCGGCGTATCAGATATGATCTTGCTGGGACTGTATTGGTTCAAGATTACGGTAGCTATTGGTAGTAAAGTCTGTATAGTGATTATAGCATCTATGGGTAGTACTTTCTATAGTGATTATAGAGAGGGAAGATGCCGTTTCTTCAATTTATTGTTAGCCTTTTTTTATTTCTTATGTTGCAATAATAACAGCCATTATAGATAACAATCCTTATTATCTCTACTGTTTTTTAATTCGTCTCCATTATGAGTAGGGAATAGTTAAAAGACTTAAAGAACCGCCAGTCTAATTAATTATAAAAATGTCCGTCGAAGAGAAAATTGATGAGATAACTAAGAGGGTTGGTGACTTACAATCACAAATACAAGGCATAAAGCTCGATTGTGCAAAAATGAATGAGAACCTTGAACGTGTAAAAAACTTGCCTGGTCCGGATGGATACATAACGGATTATTCTAGCATGCGCTTAAATGGCATAAATTCAGAACTCAACAATGCTATAGAGTATCTCAACAAAAATGAGAATTTGGTGGATGACATTAAACTCAAAAAATACCTTAATGAATTCTTGTCCAGATTGGCTCATCTGACACTAATGTTTGAATTATACTATCTCTTTAGAATTGCTCATGTACTGGCTTTACCAAGAGATGTTTACCCAAATATCTTAGTGGGTCTAGATTGGCCTTTTCAGGGTTTCTACATTGCTGAGAATTCATTTGAAAAACTGATAGAAGAGAAGAACTATACGTCCTTACGAACACAATTATCTGGAATCAAAGACAGATTTACTGAAGTATCTAATAAATGGAACATGGATCCTATTGAAACGTGAATCGATCATTATCGTCAAAAGGCGTTAAAAGCAAAGGCATCATCCACGGAGGTCAATTTTCTTCATTGTGGTTTGCAATTTAAAGAGCCCCATTTATCACCTACAACAAAATTCAGTGCCTCACGAAAATCTCTTATGGAAGTAGTATTGTCATGGTTTAGGGGTCTACCGTTAGCGTCTGCTGGATGGAAGGCGAGGATCTTAGAAATTATGCTGAACTGGACAGTGAATACATTGTTCATTATTTCATGAGAATCAAAGATAAGGCTAACTTAGAAGAACTGACTTTGTATTATTCAATATACCTAATATCATGTTTACTACTTTGGTATTGCGTTATATTTCTCTGGGAACAGATCCTGTACTGCAGTTTCCAATTCATGGAAACCGAAGTCTTCATTTTGGATATAGTCATGGAGGCGTCTTTCTTCATCCTTAGTTAAGCCATATTTCTTTGATATATCTCGAAATGCTTTGTTCTGAAGCGTGTTACCTCTTGGTCTTTTATTCCCTCCACCACCAAACTTTTCGAAAGTCGGTTGTTCGTCATCATCATCACCCCTGCCAGACATCATTAGAACATTGGTTCCCATTCCGGTTCCAGCTGTAGCAACCGCACCGGTTGTACTAACACCTGCAACATCAACTGCAGCTGCCGTACCTCCATAAACTCCACCTCCTGCCAGTGCAAACTGTTCTCCTCCAGCCTCTAAGTTACCGAGACTCCGAGCGGCGCTATTTAGACCCCGTCCAAGGCCCTGACCCAAAACATCGCCTGCTTCAGCAACTGGTCGTGCAAAGGAACCACCAGCCAAAGAGCCCAGACCCAAGCCAAGATTGAAATCTGCTTCTTCTTTGGAAATGGGGTTGTCCCAAAAATCGCGTTGACGGAGAGATTGTACGGTATTGTGTGCGGTTAGTGCTCCTCCTGCTACACTCAAAAAAGTACCAACCCCAGATGAAGCAATAGCTGCTGACGCCGCTGGGGCGACTGCAGCTAGAATTGCGCCAGCCGTCGCGACGACGGCAACCACGGCAAGGGTGACCGCAATTCCCGTAATGAGACCCTTGAGAAAGCTACTCGTAATGAAGCTTTCGTGCTTCTCCCCACCGTTTCCTCCTGTACCTCTTGAAGAACCCGAAGGTGAACCTTCAGAAGAACCAGAGGATGTTGCATCGGATTTGGTCGCGGGTTCATTTGTCATTGGCTGTTTCTCTTCACCAGTGACGACTAGTCCTTCTTCTTCTTCAAAATTGATAACTTTCGGGTCTTTTACAATTGAAAGATCTGAGTCATTAGTTTTAAAAAACCATTCACCACCTCTCCACTCAATTACTGGGTTGTTAATTTGATACAGTACCCCATTGTCTTCAATTGTCCTACCTCTCAATGCACTTTCTATTCTTGCTTTTGCCTCAGGCGTGTTGGTCTTTACATCTTTTTCATACTTCGGATCGAGCTCGTAAATTTGCGTGCTTTCACGGCCATCAAGATCTTGAATAACTATCGGACTATTATGACAATACTGATAAAGATTAAATCCGTCTGTAAACCCAGCCGTATCGCTACTAGTCCATCTTCCTAGCCATGCCACATAGTACCGGGTTTCAAAGTAATACAGATTTGTCTCATCATCCAGTTCCTTGTCGCTGAAACGATAGCGTTTCAGGCTCAAATTGAATCCAGATTTGGAGGAACGGTAACACGACGTACCGTATGGATGATATTCTTCGTACGAAATCACCTCACCGATATCATTAGTTTCGATTATAGCGGAGCGGAGATGATTGTCATATCGATAGCGGATTAATGGAATGCTCAGTTGATTCTCGGGATCGCTGTTATTAGTATCTATTGTCTTGGTGTCCACTTGCGCGATCTGGCTTGTATTATCCGAGATATGAATTGTATAGCGTTCCAAACGGGGCGCATTATTGCCTAATCGGTTACGATATATTTCCACTGCTCCCAGATAAATTCGCTCGATTCGTGGAGTACCCAACCGCTCAATGACTTTACGAACGCGTTGTCCATCAATACCATACACATAGTAGGCTATCCCACCACCTCCTAAATCGACCTGACGGATTTGATCCATAAAGTTCCAGTCCAGCTGCGTCAGGTGTGGCATACGAACCATATTGCCATAATCATCGTAGTCGTAAGTTGCACTATATGGACCTGTATCTGCGTCTCCAGGAATACTCGTAGCACTCAGTCTGTTAGTACGATTGTTTGGATCATCTTCGTATGCATAGCGGTATAGACGCTTCCAACCGTTACCAACTCCGGACTGTGTCTTGAAGTGATGTCGTAAGATTTTGATATTACCTACCAAATCGTATTCATATTCTTCTGTATAGCTGCGGACAGAAGTAGTATTATTTGGATGTGGTAGTTGTGGCACATAATCGATATCATTGTGGTCACGAATTGTGTCATTTATCATTCCCGCGTGTTCACGTCCTGTAGCGAGAATTAGATGATAAATGGCATCGTACTCAAACAGGCTTTCGGGTTTCACTACAGTATTGTTGAAAAAATGTTTCTGTTGAGCATCGTCACGGATACTAGTGATATTCCCAACAGGATCATAGGCATAGTGCAAATTCTGCAATGCCTCCGCCTTGGGATCGTTTCCAGATCTAAAGGTTAGCAGGTTAGCCAATCTGAAAGATTTGGGTTCGTAGAAGTAACGAGAAATGATTTCATTTCCAAAATGGGCAAACTGACGTTGGCCTTTGGCATCATAATCTTGATCAATTAGAAAATCAATGAAAGGGCCTTGCCCCATAATTTGTGCTTGCAGAGAGATCAAGAAATTGGCTTCATTATAGCTAGATACTATGAGAGAGTTATCTGGCATTATCACTTGTATTGGACGATTTAGCGCGTCGTATGTACAAGTGGCAGTGAAGACTTCGCTTTCCAGTACAGGGAGAGCTGCAGTTTGGATGGCTCCATAATTTGGTTGTTCAGATAGTATATCCCAATTAAGACTATTCTTGTAATCTTTTGCGAGAACACGTTCTATCTTCTTGGGATTCCCCTTAAAATCCATCTCTAGCACCTTCATCATGCCCGCCTGGTCGAACATTTGGTGAGCCACGCCCAGTAGGTTCAATTGTTGACCGTTAGGATGTCGATCACCATACACAATGTAATTAAATAAGATATTAGCCTGTCCTGATTCCTCTACGAAGGTGCTGACAGGACGGTGTAGCAAGTCATAAGATACCGAGAATTCTCTACCATGCTCGTCCCAAGTTTTTACCAATGCGTTCTGTACATTTTGGAAGGTCCAGCGGCGTCCTTTTTCCGCAGTTTCTCCATAAACCGGTGTGCCGGCCATACTTACGAATCCACTAGCAACTTCGCGCTTTTCCTGATCAAACAATTTTGAGAATCGTCCTGTCAGGTCATTTTCTGAGTGTATTGCAGACGTCTTGCCTTTACCGTAGTCAGATATAGCATATACACTTCTTCCTAGGCTGTCAAGATGTACAATGCCAGGTGTATTCGCGTGTTTGGCTGTTACCCAAGCCGCACGCCGATCTGGGTCGTTTAAAGGCTCTGGTTCAGTTGCCGGATCAGGGCTACCGTTGTCTGCATACCATTTACTATCTTTAACATTGTCATTTGCGTCAAATACCTTTTGCATCCAAGGATTATGTTCCACTTTCGTGAAAGTATCATTAGGAAAAAGCGTACGAATATTGCGGCCTATTGGATCATAATAAAAAATTGGTGTAACCCCGATCTCTAGAAGTGTCTTTTCATCTTCGTATTCATGTGTAGTACTAAAATATGGCTCGTATTGTTTTACAGGATTACCTTTATTATTTAAGATTCTCCGTCCATTGCCCACCCACCGGGGATCAGCATCTACTTCAGCTACAGTACCGTCATGATTGACCTTAAGTGCTTTACCGGCATGCACTTTTGCTTTTACCATTGCCACTCCACGACCTCCATTTGAATATACGTATTTCTCTTGCCAACGAGGATTATTTACTCCATGTTTTTCTCGTGCAAACACATGGACAAAGTTGGATTTCCTATGGTTTATCCAGTTGAAGAGTTCATACTCCATACGTACAGTCGGATCATCTAGTGTGTCGCCTTCTCCTGCTCCGGGCTTACCCATGATGGCTAGTTTTATGACCATACCCAGTGCGTCTGTTTCGATAGCTGAACGATTTTTGTTTTGGTCAGTTACCATGACAGGGCCAAGAATGCGATAGTCGTTGTCAGCTATGACCTCATTCCAAATGGCCTGTTTGACTCGAACTCTCTCAATTAGCAAATTATATTGATCATAAGAAACAATAGTTTCCATCCCCAATGGATCTCTCTGACCAATAGGAATGAAGAAATGGTTAACAGGGTTAGAAGGAAACAGAGCAGTACCGGATGGTATCCACCAATTGGAATCTCCATTGAAATGCACATATCCAGCTAAGGTCAGATCACTTTCTGTAATCTTGCCCATGAAATAAGTTTCAGTTACTTCGGGAGGGAAGACCAGCTGATAACCTTCGTAAACTAAACCTAGCTTCCCCAATTTTCCTAATGGAAGAGCATTTAAATTTTCATCCAAATAAAGCGTTCGGTTATGGGAGAACATGCGCTTTTGAGGCAAATTTTCGTCTGCAAATGTTTCATAAGGAATTTCAACGCTACTTACTATAAGCTCTTTGATCTCTGTTAATAGAAAAATATTATTTAACGGTTCAATAGCAGTAATCTCATAGGTCCTTGATCCGCTAGGTAGACGAAGTCTGTAAACATCTAGAGTCTCAGTGTTTATATCATCGGTATGATCGATTTCGCTATAGGTAACGTATGTCTTTTGCTGTTGATGTGTCACTTCCGAGGGTAGCGACGCATCCACAACCTCACGGCCATAGACAATCGTGCAGGATTTGCACACATTCCCATATTCATCTACTTCTAGGTTCAACTCATGACTAATACGCGGATCCTCTGAATTACGCTCATAATTCAATGAAATAGACTCGCTACCTGTCGGGAAAAAAACAGCAGTTTTTTGTTTGCCGAGAGGTTGGATAAGTTTTACCTCATACTTGTTCTCTATAACAGTATACGGATTTTGCTCTACGGCTGTACCATCAAAGCTGTAGATTTCCTGTCGGAGTGGTAGACCTTTTAGTGCTCTTATACATTCTCGGAGTTCTAGTTCATTCATGTCAATAGGCAAGGTTGGTTCTGGAGTATGCTGTTTTTTCTGGTAATACTCGTCTGACCACTTATGTAGATTCTTGTCAGAATTAAAAGACGCACCTGTATGAAACCAAGTGCGGATTGTCACTGGAGCTTGATTCAATTGTGAATCAAGTTCCTGATTTCCGTCAACACTTTTTACTCCTATAACGTAGTCTTCGAATGCTTCGGTATCCACTTGTTCGACCATACCAAATCCGCGGAACTCACGGTCAAAACCATCAAAATAACCATGATGATATGCATATTTAGTCACAAAAACGTTATGACTAATGTAATCATAGGTTTCGACACGTTCTATTACATACACCGGAAATGGCAATCTTGTCGTCCATGGGTTTCCTGCTGCTTTGTCAGATAAGTAGAACTTGGTCGATGAAACATATTCTACACGCGTTTCAGCTCCAAGATTGTTGGCTGATTTTACAAGCAAATGAGGCTTTATTCCGCCCATCAGATCCAAACATCGCATGGGCTTAGACGAATTACCCGGGAGGGGTGATGACCACACGAGACAGGCAGTGCCGTTACCAAAAAAGTCTGATACCAGCACAGAAGAATGATTATCTATTGGTAAACCTGATATAGAATAAGCGTTACTCAATCTGTTCCCTGACTGATTAAAATACAATTGAATTTCATTATTTTCTCCACCGAGATAAATCATGTCCGTAACCCCGGAGCCATCAATGTCCGCAAGGAAGATACGCCTCTGGTCGAAGTGGTCTGGAGCGTCAAACCACGGGGAGTTGTCCATTGTGACTTTGGCCCCAAATCTGCCATGTCCCAGATTCGGCCAGTAGCAAACTTCGCCATTTCTGATTCGTACAAGATCCCTGAGACCATCTCCTGACATATCCGATAGGCATATCGACTGTGAACTCTCGTTTAAAATAATACGAGGTCCTTTTTCTTCATCCAGCTCTTGCATGATCTTCAATGAAGGACCAAAACCTTTTTCAGCGAGCGACGGGAACCACGTGAATACTTCATTTTCAGTGACTAATATGTCGAGATGGTCATCACCCGTAAGGTCTACAAAACTTAGATTTGGATCATCCCACGGAATATTGGCTATAGAATCAAAATTGACAAAATCTTCCCACTTTTCGTTGGCGGTCCGTTCGTAGAATCCTGAGACAGGACCAGAAAACTGTACGATGTCTAGCTGTCCGTCACCCGCCAAGTCCATCAGCTGGTTGCGGCCACTGCTCAAGTCTGCCGTCGATGGCTTTGTGTGTACAATGTCTAATGAACCGAAATTTCCTCCACCGAGATTCGACTTATAGAACCAAGCGCCAGCCTGCTCGGTCAGGATCCCAGGAGCTGCCTCCCCATCTAGGTCCACGAACTGAAAAGATATGCCGTCTATCCCAATTGGAAGATTCTCTAATATTGTCTTGTCTAGTTGAACAAAATCATGCTGGATAACAGCTTTGCTATATTCAAATTCAAGTGGTGGTACGGACTTTTTAATGTATGTTACATACTTAACTCCATTAACATCATGAAGTTGTTTAGTTTCATCTCTAAGATAACCAGATTGGGTCACATTCTGAATGAATGAGGCAAAACGTGTACTCCCTCTATGTTTTAGTTCATCTGATACAGGAGCAAATTGTGATGAATAACGAAAATCAGTGTAATCAAATTCGGTTGAACGTACCAAATGCGGTTCGGTGCCAAGTTCTGGAAAGTGGTGGAACATAAGTACGCGATTACAGCGGCGATATGTGCGAACCTCAAAAGAAGATCTATAAACAGAGAACGGATCTGGACGACTTGACCAAAACTTTCCTGGGAATGCTGATGCCTCTACAAGTTGATGTTGTTTGTCAACTGATATGTTATTGGCTAGAGGCAATTCTTTGTAATGGTCTTCATCATAATCAAAAACTACCTCAAACATCCAATCAGCCGAATCAAAATCTGCGTTATTTATCTCTAAATGTGATTTACGTAAACTGGGCTTGGTAACATCTAACAGTAACGGCTTCCTGTTACCATATAATATTCTCTTAATATACCTGTTCGCCGTTCGGTTCCTATTGCGCTCATTGATATTCAAGAGATCGGAAGAAATGCCTTTTCCATCTTCTTCAGCGTATTCATAAATTATTGCGTTTCCTTTATCATCATAACTTTCACACATTAACCATGAAAATATTCTTTTTTTATCAGTTGGATCAGTAATCCTAGATTTCCCATCACGTCCATATACGGTGAGAATGTTATCTTTGGAAATGGATCTCCAGTGGATGTCCCCATTTGTTTTATTTGTCCAGCGTTCTATTCTGGCAAACAGCCGTTCAATACGTGGACGGTAACGGTCTATCTTGAAGCCAACACCATTAACTTCACGTGGTGGTAGGTTTTCGCGTTCCCATTCTCCGTCACTAGCTTGAATAAGGACAGGGACAAGATCTTCTGCATTTGAAAGGACAAAGACATCAGATTCTAATGCGTCTTGATATTGAGGAATCCCCTTATTTGTCTTGCGTGTAATAGACGGTAGAGCAAGGTTCCAACCAAAACCAAATGGACCGTTTCCAGCTCCAGAGTCATAGTTAAGTGAAAGAGAGGGACCAAATCCTGAGCGTCCTGGGCTCGTAAATATGGGAACAGTGAGTGATGCAGTACCGGAAACAGGGTTCGCCAAAAACTTTTCGCCTATGCCACGGATGGCACCTCCACCCTTTGGAAGAGATATCGAAGGTATATTGAAAACACTACCCTGACTAGATTGATACTGCTGTCCTGTATTACCGGCACTGAAAATATTATTACTACCAGGAAAAGACTCGCTTGTTTTTTTAATGTTTTCAGATGCAGGAAGACTCATTTCTCTAGATAATAGCTCAAAATCAGAAAGATGTGATCATTTTCGCGGTTCAGAACATCATCATCAGATGATATTGCTAGCTCAGATTGATGCTGCTCTCCATTTAATTCCTCAGTTAATTTAGCTGCTAAATCTTTAATATTTTTATGTTTTAACTGATTATCCTTTATGGCAAACAAATCTAAGCTTTGTACATTCACACCAGAGTCCTGCGCAAGATATGGAAATTGATCCTTTTTGATGGTAATTTTGAGAGGCTCGTCAGTTGTTGATGATGTAAATTTGTACCATTCACCTGGAAAATTCTGTTTCAAATTGAATGAATTGACCAAACCAGAGCTATTTTCATTTTCAATTATTTTGTTTAAATTTAGTATAGATTTTGACTTTAATCCTTCTCCTCCATTCCTTGCAGTATACATTGTGTGTAAAATAATATCTGAAATAGTTTTGGAATCGAATTTTTTAAAGTCATTAGGCAATTCTAGTCTCCAAGTGCTTTCTGCACCGGCACCTTCAAACGGAAGATATCGCTCATCTCTTTGATTTCCAAATAGTCCACTATCATTTACTGCGCTACTAGTAACGATTGATTCGATACTTCCAAAATAATCCTTGAAACGATCATCATCACCCGAAATTCTTTCATACTTATCGTTGACAAGGAGCGGAGATGTACGAACTGTGCTTTTCAGCAGGGTCAGAGTACAGTTAATGCTAACATATGGTCCTACTATACTAGGAATAGATACACTCATGCCCCTTACCCTCCTCATGTAGTGACCAGGACAGTCCATATCAAAGAGCCACTCTGGAATTGTAATCTCACAAGATCCCCTTGTCTTTAATTGTAGTAATGCCTGAGGATCTAGTTGCGATATAGAGATATGCTTGATAATCTCGTATTCTCGCCTATTGTAATCATGATAAGCCATCTCCATTCGTTTCAGGTCTAAATATAACGATTCACCGGCTAGTAATCCCTTTCTACCGCTATCCCAATAGTTGAATTTGATAAATGTCATACTATCAAGTTCATCTCTCATAACCTCATGCTTCATAGTTTGTTCTGTCTTCTTAGCAATATCAAAGGCAAATTTGTAGCATTCATAATAAATTTTTGAAATTTCACCTTGCATCCAGGTATAAAGGTCCTTGTTGGTAAATTTCATTTCCCTCATAAATATGTCTATTTCTTGGGCATTTTCAATCTGTTTTTTATGATTTTCATAATCTTTTTTGGCTAATTGTTCTCTGATTAGCGAAGAGATTATTTGTCTACCAATTTGAACTAATTCACTGGCACCTATGTTACTCTGGAGTATCCATTCTTCTATTCTCCTTTGATATATGCCATATTTTGCAGCCCTACTGCCTTGGTAATTCTCCACCTCCGCATCATGCCTATTTACCTGAGCCAAAAAGGAAGCCACTGCAGCTAAATTCTGACCACCAAAACCTGTTCCTACTCCTACCCCTAATGGCATAGCATCGGCGTTAAACTGAGGTATTAAACTCAGAAATGATGCAATTCTCTCAAATGTTTGCGAGCTCAATTGAGAATCCTGAGCTGATGGCATATAGACGTTTAATTCTTCATCTTCACTTTTATTGAGATAAAGATTATCTTTGTCTCCATCTATACTCTGGTCCGTTCTGTAGTTTTCTAAAGTTATTGGTTTTGCGTACGTTTCTACCAGCTGGTTATATATATCGTCGAAATTTTGTTCGTTTAATTCAGTACGTTGTATTATTAGATTTTGAATATCTTTTATATCATCATCTTTCTTTCCAAGCAAAAGTTGGTAATGTCTATACCTCTGAAACGCACTCTCTCTTGTCTTCAGAAGAGACTCGGTTGCAGTTTCTGCCTCTTTCCATTGAAGGTATTTTACGTCTTGCACCATCTGCAATATTTTTAGTTCATGTCCCTGTCTTAAAATTGCTAATTCTTCTCCATCCTTCTTTTCAAGTGTTGAAAGTAACATATTACCAAGGTTCTTGACTTCACCGCATATCTCCAGTGCCTTTTGAATAAGAAAAGGGAACCTTATTAGGGAAATTGGTTGATTCAATCCACTAACCGTACTGCTAATATCAATTCCGGCAGCGGCGGCTTTTACGAGCATTCCTGGATCTAGCGACGGCTCAAATAATGGTAGTTGCCTTACAACACCTTCAATATTCATACAATGACGAACCTTGAATAGTCGATCCCCTACAAGATCCCAGTATTCAAGTAATTTATCGTTTGGGGGTATGCAGAAATAGAAGGTCTTGGCAATACTAAATAAAACATTTGATTTATACTTCCCAGGTGCGTCTGTATTACTGGGAATATTATGGTTGAACGGAATCTGACCCTCCAAATTTATCAGTGCGTTTCCAAATGCATCCAGCTTTTGTTTTAACATGGCAAATGTTTTTGGTCGTTGTTTACTCAAAGGCGGGATCATTTGTGGTCTAGGACCCAGTATATTCGCAGCGAGTATATACATCTGTGTAGCCTCATTTAGTGCCTCTATTGTATCCTGACGGAACAGACTGTCTGCCCAAGCAATGAGATTATTCAAGTATTCAAACACTACGTTAAACTGATATGCTAAAAATCGGTTTCTCGCAATTGCGTGAGGCCGAAAAGGTTTGGTACGCCATGCCTCTATACTATATAGCACTTGTTCTTTTAGTTCATTATTTTCTGGGTTGCTGAGGTTTTCCAATAGTTCATTTATTAGTTGTATATCTGTCTTATTGCGGAATTGGAGAAATTTCCAAAATCTCAATGGCGGATCGAGTGTTTTGTCAGTACTTGTCGGATCAAATATGTAATGGAAGTACTTTTGCGCTTCTGCAAATCTTTGGTTCTTACTTAGGTTAACAGCAATGATAAGAGGACAAAAATAGAAAAGTTCCCAATTGTATATAGAATAAGCTCCATCGGTGCTAACATCTAACTCTTTTCTTGTCCTAGAATAATCTACTTCTACTTCCGGTTTATTTGTCATGGGGCCGTATGTGGTTTTAAAATAGTCAAGGACAGGTGGGCTTATGCCAAGCTGGCTTTGGAAATCAACGTCAAACAAGCCGGCTAAGGATTTCGTGTTTAATTGTTCAATAAGTTGACCTACAAAGGGATGAAAATGGTTAAAGAATTTGTATGTAACTTTTGTATTTGTAGAAAAATGCATCGGAACATCTAAAGAATAATGAAACTGGCGTATGTTTAGTGTAGTTTTCTCCATTATTGTCTCGCCCATTCATTACTAATTATTTCAAACTGGTCATCCGTATCAATTCTGTTACTACGCAGAAAACAACCGTGCTTGGACCCTAATGGCCCTATAGCTACATCGCCATAAGATACAGGATTGTAATCAAGAATAATCTTATTAAGGGGATTAACTTTATTCGATAAGTCAGTTGGTTTTGAAGTTGCCAACCCAGAAGCTACGATTGTACTTGGGATCATCGAACGATTATTTAATCGAGCTTCGCGTTTAACTATTTCAGGTTTCTCCCAAATCGGAGGGATTTTTATCTCTTCCATAGTTGTATCGTGGGACAAGATCCCTGTATCAGTAAAGATATGTGGATAATTAGAAACTGTAGTAAGATGCACTTCAGGTTTCACTAGAAAAACATGTTTCTTATCTTGGTAGAAGAACGGCACCTCTACTATATTGGTAACAGGACAGTAGTTCGCGTTACTAACAATTTCATAGGTATTAGTGGTGCCGAGTAGTTTATCTGACCTCCCTTGTTCCACATTTATTTGATAATCAACAGGAAGTGGATCACCAGAAACAGTGAGCGATCTGCTGTTCAATTTTCTCAAAGGTAAAAAGAACTGAACACTCGTAATTGCACTCTTAGGATCCAATTTCACACTCCTCGTATCATTTAATATAAAAGAGTCGGGGTACTCACCCTTCACATCAAAATTTCTAGACGGCCCACTCAATGAAGGACTATATGAGTTTTCTGGCGCATGTGCCTTTATTTCTAATGATCCATCGTCATGAAATGTTGGATATATCTCTAGTTTGTCTCTATCTAATGTATCATAACCCGGTCCAACTATCGGATATTTAAAATCGGAGGTCTCTGTTGGTTGCCATTTATTATTATAATATTCACTCCAGCAGAGATTTACATCATATGACGCTTTTGCAGCCGCAGCCGCATTAAGATCATCAGTTTTTAGAGAAACGGCGTCTACTCCCGCAGGCAAAGGGTGAGCATCACTACCTTTTCTTATGACATTTAACCAAAAAAGAAATAGCCTATTTTTCCAAACAACTGGTAAAATTGGATTATCTTCTATATCTGCATTTATTTTTTCCCACCCTGTCCAATAACCCAGCTCAAATCGTCTGTAGTAATATTTACGCGAGGCTCCACGAGATGTTCTTCCAAATACATGCAAGACATCTTCAAATTTATTTCCTGCTTCATTTTCCTTCAAATACATTGCACAAATCTCCAGCTTTGAAACTTCGTCCAATTTTTGTAGGTAATTTAACATTGCTGTCTCGGCAAGTTCTTCGTTCATGTCTGCTTGGAGCAACTCTCCTTCAAGTTCCTTAAAGAAGGATGATTTAACGTCCCTAAGCTCTGATACTAGCCAGTTTTCAGGATAAAGGAATAATTTTTTATTAGCTTCTGAAACTCTATAACGTTGCATCCATTCCCACTGGTCTTTCTTAATATCAGAGGACGCAACCCTTGGTTCCAGATTCATCAAACATCTTTGAATAAATAATTGTGTAGTAGAGATAGCCTGCTTGATACGTGATGTCTTCATGCAAGGATCCATTTGTACGTCAATCAGAAAATATTCAAATAATTTATCAGGTGTATTGATTTTTTTTGTGTCATCCTTTTTTTGCATTTCATGTAAAATATATGATACTAGAGCATTCCTCTGATTGCTTCTCATTTGGTCATTCATTGGTTGCAATGCATTAAGCCAGATAGAATCATCATATTTTGATCTCAGAGTGTTCTTTACATCAAGAATAGTAGTATCTGAAGGACTATTTGTAGTCCAATGCAATAATGAATCGACATGTGCCCCAAATTTTTTTACAATTTCAAATGCTTCGTTTATTCGCAAAAGTCTTGACAGATCAACATCGGCCTGCTTCCATCCAAATCTATTCAGTATTGAAGATAGAAAAGAATCATTCCACCCGGTAGCCTTTAGAATTATTTTTTCACCGTTTTCATCTACTGCATCTGGTTCTTCAAAGATAGTTGTAAGAATTTCATCATCTATCTTTAAAGATTTTTTTAAGGATACATATCTAAGTAGAACAATCAATTTGTTGAACAAATTGATTGTCTTATCTTGCGGAGGGTTTTGACTAACTGGGATTGAATTCAACAACCCGCTTTTCTCTATTTGATATCTTGTGTCAGTACTAAAAAAAGAAATTTCCTTTTCTCGGAAATTCAGACGTTCTATGATGCCTATTGCCTTTAATAATCTAATATAGCTGTTGTCAAAAATCTGGATTTGTTCGTAAGAATAAAGATATTTTATTGGAATAACAACTTTGCCAGTTCCTTTACTTGCCCATTTTAGTATTGCCTTATCTTTGACCTTTGTAATTTGTAACCTAATTTTATACAATTTACCAGATTGCAGTATAATTGGTTCGTTTTTGTCGTTACTCCATACTCCATTTGAATCAGGTTTCACATCAATTTCTTCATCATTTATTGAAATTCTGACTTTTGCATCCGGATCTGTCTGCATATAAAAATTATAATTTTCGCTTATAGGAGCTTCAACAAAAAACTTCCAGACAGCACTAATTCTGTCTCCTGGATTGTTGGGATTTTTAGGTAGAGAATTATAATCAATATTTCCGGAGAATGGTTCCTCAATATCGGGCTGGGCGCTAGTAGGAATATCATCGGCATCGGAGAAGAAATATTGTAATGACGTTCCACCAGCTTCTAATCCCAGGATATCCTCTATTAGTGGTTGATCTACTTTCTGTAACGAATGCAAGATGTCATGATTATCAAGCAATCCATTTATCATTAATAAGTCCAGATTTAGCGCCGAGCATAGTGTTTGCTTAACGAATAGTTGTTTGAGGTTTTTCTTTAACGTTGGCATAACAGCTTCCAATATAGCTTTCATCCTCTCATTTTCATCTTGACCAGTAGAAGAGAGATACTTATCATAAAGTATCTCAAGTTCTGGGAACGCATCAAAGAAATCTGCAAAATCTGCTCGTCCCATATCGTACAAACTTTTAATGGCAGTTTTAAATTCAGCAGATACAATTGAAAGATTCGTCAGTTTTTGTAGTATTGTTTCTGTCATTACACCATGAAAAATAAGACGTTTAGAAAAATGATCGTATCCGATTTTATCGGTTGTATTTCTTATTTCTGGCTCTAAATTATCTTGCTGGTGATCATACTCAATACTATATTGAGTAACGCCTTTCAATAAACCAAAAAACCTATCAGCTGCCGCATTTTCATATACAAGTGACATCCTCGATTTTATAACTTCACCGTCAGGGTTATTTCCAACCGTATTTTCTTGTTCAATTCTATTCAAGCCATCTTTGAAAGCTTTAGCGAGTTGTAGAAGTGCATCCCCAGAGGGCGATGCTTTACCGGTAATATCCTTGTGTAGTAAATAATAATTCAATGTATCGGTTTTGAATTTGGAATCTCTTATCATCTTAACTATGTCTATAAAGGTGAGTATGTTGGGATTTACATCTTTTAGTTCAATAAATGGATCTACTCCTGACATCTGCTTTATCATAACCAGTTCTTCTATGTCGAGTCCTAAGCATCTTGCAAGAAAACTGTATCGATAAAAAGTGGAAACGTTTCCAAGTATGAGTTGAGACTCATTAGTCAGGCCAGCGTCTTCCATAATCTGAGAAATATCTTTTATACCAAGATTAAATGCTGCCTGAAGAACATCTATGTATCCGCCAATCTTTTTGTTTGGGTCTTGCAGATATTCTCCAGATGCATTTTCATCAAATACATTATCGATTTTAGGGATAGAAGTATTAAGAAGCGTTTTATTATAAAGCGAATTTTTTCCTTGAACATCGATGTCGGACCACACAGAAAGCAGTTCAATGAGTTTGGAGTTAAGATTCGTCCTTATCATTACTTTTTTCACATGCGAAACTTTTATGAGCAGGTCTTTAATTCCCTTGTCAAGGTTTTGCTTCTGTATATTAATATCAGTTGTACTGTTTTTTGGTAATAATTCTTTTTTATATAATGCAGTTATGACTTTGTCAGTTTCTTCAATTGTCCACCCTAACTTTTTCCACAATCTGATGAATCGAAGGAGACACCAAAAATCTATTTCTTTTAGGTAGTTACTATTATTATTAGGTAAAGAGTACCTTAATTCAAGTTTATCAAATGTGCAATTTATTTGTTCACCGACAGGAAAACTAAGCACTATAAGATTCATTATCTTTTCATGATTATCCCGCACCCATTGCAAGATATTCCCACCATATTGCGGTGTTTCTTGTTCTTTTTCCTTAATATCAATTGGTATTTTTTTGTCAAAGTCAGATTCGGTGATGGTTCCATCTATGAATCCCTGTATATCTGCAAAAGTAACGGCTAATTTTTGTAGTTTTGGGATCAAGTAACTATCTGGATTAATAAATTTTGTTGAAACAAGTTCAATGAGTTCTACGTAGGTAATATCGGTTTTCTGTGCAAAGGTCTTTGCATTTGATAGTTTATTTTTAAACTCATCATAGGTCATGTTCTGGTCTTCTCCAAAGTATACTGATAGTTTTTTGTCTGCACTATTTGTCAAGATTTTAAATTCTTCTGGAGAAATGCCTAAAAATTCATTATATATCTCTCTCCAAGCATAAGGTTCAGGATTTGTCGTTGCAACATCAAGATTATTTTCATTGACTCGAAGTTTTTCCATAGCCTCATTTAATTCGATTTTTAAATTGTTGTATAAAAGTCTCAGATATTCCAGTGATCTATTAAATGGTAAATTAGGAGGGTATACTTGACCTTTTAATATAGTATAAGCTTGTTCGTTAACAAACTGAGGGTTGGCTAGTAATTCTATGGTTGTAATATCCTGAGTATTAAATCCTTCGAAGCCGGCGATACTATGATTGACAACATAGTATTCAAGTATTTCGTTTACCAGATCGATATACGGTAATGAAGTATTGGTGTTTTCACATGTAAGCTGAATATGTTCTAAATCCGGACGCTTGCTCAAAAGTACATCTAATGGATTTTCTATAAGGTAAGTGTGTTCCGTTTCGTTTCCGTCTGAATCATATTTCTTTAAGTTGATAAACTGTAAAAGATCTACAAGGTAGGAGGAAGGACTTAGTACCGACTGACAATGGTCGCACTGACAATAGTCGAGTGAACCAAATAACTCTTCGAGCGCTGGATTTTCAATTATTGGCGGATTAGTGTCTTCTGGAATCATTTGCGAGAGAGCATAGACTCTAGGATTAACCTTATAGGTCATATACGCAGTAGCTAAGTTGAGAACGGTACTATGAACTTGGTGTGCTTTTGAATAGATAGTTGAAGCTATTTCAGGTCCTCCCAAACTTTCTCCGAATGTGTCAATAAACTCACCTTTATTGTACTGCACTATGCTAAGTGCAGAATTAAGATTATTTGTCCATAAAACTTTCATAGTATCATCTGATGGAGCTAGTTGGTAAATTCGCTGTATCTTTTTCAGTTCCTTTAATCCTTTATCCCCAATTATAATTGTATCAGGATTATCCTTCAGTACTTTTTCAATAGGTTGGGTTCCTAATCGAAATCCAAGTTTTTCATACAAATTGTTTAGAGAATCACATACCTCATCTCTAACAGTGGAATCATTTATTTTAAGTTCATCAGTTTTAATCATATCTGAAACCACCAGCGTAGGATAACTTTTTTTAAGATGCAAGGTCATATGATTAATATAACTTTCCTTCTTTGCTTGTTCATCTTCACCGCCTATCCATTGTGGCATAGTTAGTTCATTACCATCAAAAAGATCATGCCATTTTTCTTTTTTGTAAAGTCCTTCCTTTATCAAATCAGCAGGATCGTTTATTGTGAACGAAGATTGAAGCTTTTTGATCAGATTTGCATTATTCATAGTTAGATAACCTAGCTTGCTATCAAGTTGCAATTTTTTCATTGTACTGGTTCCAAATTGTTTTTCAACTTTAGTCCAGAATTCTTCTAGATTACCGGAATTATTGAAGTAGAGGTCTATGAATTGTTTCTGCTTCTTTTCGTCCTCAGGTATTGATAGACTAATCAAATCCTTAAGAGACGATACTCTTGATGGTTTCATATTTTCCAAAAGATAGCTTTGTTGTTTTTCCTTATACAATTGAAGGTTGGTATCAATTTCCTGTTCCAATGATTGGTCAATTATTCTGTCTTTTATCCCTTTAGTCCAAATCTTTCTTACTGCTTCTGAATTTGTTTTGTAGAGATCATCAGGATTGGTAGAAATACCGGATCTAAATAATGCATAATAGAAATCAGGCCGGATTTGACTGTCATGAGAGTATTTATCCGATAGTGAGATCATAGCTATCAGCCTAGCATCCAGACCAGTTTTACCTGATAAATACGAAATATCCTGGCGATCTTTATTTTCGTCTAGATCACTTAACGAAGCATTCTCAACATGCTTACTGAGATCACTAAATATTTGGCTAAATTCGGTTCTTTTATCTTGTATTTTATCAACATCATTTAAGACTAGATTTATTATCTTGGTATTTTCAGCATTGAAATGGACAGAGGAGATGCCATAGATTTTTGCTTCATCCTCCAAGTCAACAATCTTTAATTCTATATCTGGATTTTGTTTTCCTTTTTTATATAAAATGACATAGTTACCGGAATCATCTGTAATTGTTTTCCCAAGCAGAGAATTATTTCCTTGGTTCTTATCCATTGCCTTAACTACGAGTCCCTTGGCTGCCACTCGCGAAGCAGTTACTATTGTGCCTTTTACAGAAAAGAATCCTTGTTCTTTTGCGAATTCATATAAATTATTTATTGTTAGTTCATCTGCGACACCTGTTTCATTTAGATTGTTTTCAGATTGAAATCGTTTGATGGCTTTCTCTGTTGAATTACCATATAGATTGTCTTTAATCTCCCTTTTAGAAATATAATATCCAAGAAGTTTCAAATTGTTTTGTAATGACAGAACATTATGCCCACTAGTTCCGACAGATAATATGCGTTTGGGAGAACCCATCTTATCACGCTTGCTCCTTGACTAAGTATTTTAAATGTATATCGTATCTGTTATTTGACAGTGATTGACTTTGTTTTTGATAAGAGAGAGACATTAACGAAGTAATCTTTACAAGAAAATATTTAATAAAGGAGAGGATGAATAAACAGAAGTCATAACTTTTAGGTCTGGTTGTCTTTTCTTCATCGAAAGTCTTTATCACACTAGCCGCGTATCTGTTAACGGTATATACTATTATGCTAGTAAATGTTGCATAAAAATTTCTAGCATTTTTGGAGTGATCGAATTCATCAACGTTTGATCCGACACTAGCTGAATTCATACCGAAAAACATTCCCTAGGGAATAATCCATTCAATTTGTTATAAAGAGTGCTTATTCTCTGATCACTGATCGTTGGATAAATATCATTGGTTTTTTCTAGAGTTGGCACTACAAAAACGATCAGAATAATTGCAAGATATTTTTAATAACTTGTTTGTAACTTTCAAAATTTAATGAAGTATCAAAATAAGGTTGTGTCACCTAAAATAATAATAGCTTTTTCGTTTTCATTTCTATTTGCAATGGCAAGCTTCAGTTTTGTTAATTCTAATCTCCGTGCAGTTGAGGATGTCCGATTTTACTCTCCGCATGGCGTTGCTGTAGATTCTTCAGGTAATGTCTATGTAGCTGACTATGATAATAATCGCATTCAAAAGTTTACAAATATCAGTACCTTTATCACAAAATGGGGTTCTAAAGGTACAGGCGACGGACAATTCGATTTGCCAAGTGATGTAGCTGTAAATTCAGGTAATGTGTACGTGGTTGATAGTAGGAATAATCGTATTCAGGTGTTTACAACTGATGGTAATTTTATCACAAAATGGGGGTCTAACGGTACGGGCGACGGACAATTCCAATATGCAATTACCAGCATTGCCGCAGATTCTTCAGGTAATGTGTATGTGGTTGATAGTGGGAATAATCGTATTCAAGTCTTTAAATTAGCCAATCCTTGTCCAGTAGGAAAGCCGCAAATTGCTCCTGGTGTCTGCTTTATCACAAAATGGGGTTCTAAAGGTACAGGCGACGGGCAATTCAATAGTCCATATGGCGTTGCTGTAGATTCCTTGGGTAATGTGTATGTCTCTGATTCAGGTAATCACCGTATCCAGAAATTTCAAAATGACGGTACGTTTATCACAAAATGGGGTTCTCCAGGTGGAGGGAATGGACAATTTTTTTCAATTGCTGGCATTGACATAGATTCTTCAGGTAATGTGTATGTTGCTGATAGTTCTAGATCTAGTATTCAAGTCTTTAAATTAGCCAATCCTTGTCCAGTCGGAAAGCCGCAAATTGCTCCTGGTGTCTGCTTTATCACAAAATGGGGTTCTGGCGGTACAGGCGACGGACAATTCGAATGGCCAATCGGTGTTGCTGTAGATTCCTGGGGTAATGTGTATGTGGCTGATGCAATGATTGGGCGTATTGCTGTATTTACAAACACTGGTTCCTTTATACGAAATTGGGGCACGTTAGGCACATCTGGTTTCGCATATCCAACAGGTATTGCCGTAAGTCGTTTTGACGATGACGATGTTCACGTAGTAGATGCTGAAAATAACCTCATTCAAAAGTTTATGATCAATGGCACCTTTATCACAAAATGGGGCTCTAAGGGTACAGGCGACGGACAATTCGATTCTCCAATAGCTCTTGCTGTAGATTCAGGAAATTTGTATGTGGCTGACTTAGTAAATAATCGTATTGATGTGTTTACAACTGACGGTAACTTTATTAGGAAATGGGGTTCTCTTTGTAATTTACAAAATGGTACCGGATGTATAGATACCGACGGAGCAGGTCCTCTTTCGCGTGGTGATGGACAATTCCAAGATCCAATTGATGTTACTTCAGATTCGGGTAAAGTATATGTGGCTGATAGGCTGAATAATCGTATTCAAGTGTTCACAACCGACGGTAACTTTATTAGGAAATGGGGTTCTCTTTGTAATTTACAAAATGGCGCCGGATGTATAGATACCGATGGAGCAGGTCCTCTTTCGCCTGGTGATGGACAATTCAATGATCCACATGCTGTTGCTGTAGACTCTGCAGGTAATGTGTATGTGGCTGATGCCGGTAATAATCGTATTCAGAAATTTCAAAATGACGGTACCTTTATCACTAAGTGGGGTTCCTTTTGTTCCAAAGACAGTGGTACCGGATGTGTAGACCAGGATGGAACAGGTTCTCTTTCAGTCGGTGATGGACAATTTTCCTTTCCAAGAGATGTTGCCGTAGATTCTTCAGGTAACGTATATGTGGTTGATAGTCTTAATCACCGCATTCAAGAGTTTATGAACAACGGAACCTTTATCAGGAAATGGGGTTCTCTTTGTAATTTAGGAAATGGTTTCGGATGTATAGACCCAGACGGACCAGGTCCTCTTTCAGTCGGCGACGGACAATTCAGTGAACCACTATCTCTTGCTGTAGATTTTATAGATAATGTGTATGTCGCCGATACCGGTAATAACCGTATTCAAAAATTTCAAAATGACGGTACGTTTATCAGAAAATGGGGTTCATTTGATCATTTATGACTTAGTATTGTGACTTTGGTTTAGATACATCCTAGTTATATATAAGGCCTATTTGTTCCTCATGGAAAAATATGAAATTTGATATGGAATACATTATACATTGAGTGTTCTAGACAAACATAAGGTTTGCAAGTGATATTTCAATGAATAATGTAGAGTTAAAGACCTGAGTATAAATGTTGGATATATAGGTGGGATATTTGAAAGGGTACCCAATAATATTTCTACAAGGTTGGCTGCGTTCTCAATTCTAAGATCAAAAAATGTATGGTTAAAAAAGTAAAAAAAGGCTGACTGGATGGTATCTTTTGGTTTAACACTTAGTAACATAACATCTTTGATGAGTCTAGCTGCGGCAACAGTCAAACTGTCACGTCTTATGTGAATACCCATTTTCCTTTTGGACTAAAATGGTATGATTGATACCATGATGAAAACCTTTTTTCAAAGTTTATTCCAATTTTTACTGTATTATCTACATTGGGAATAATTACTCAATTTTCATGAATAAAATCAAGCTGGTCAGGATTATGTGAAATTTAAATCTTATCTTGCAAAATTCTATAACTTTGAGAATAGTACCATTTTGTAGTTATTATTTCTGAAATTGGGTCGGTGATACGTGTTCGAATATAGTCAGGTTCATCCGCTCAACTTCTTTTCATTCTTTAAATAGCAACTATTAATTCTTCGACAAATTTTGCGGCATTCACCAATCTAAAATTTTATCTTTAAGTGTGCGACAACAAGTATAATAAATCCGCCCTGTCATCGAGTTTTCTTCTGGACTTCATTACATAGTATGCAAAAGTTGGGTACCTTTTCGGCACCGAAAAATTCCGCCTGTCTTCAGTTTTCTTCCCAAATTGATATCAGACCGTGATTTTGTGCAAACGCTTAAGCACTCGTTTATCGCAAAAAATTTGGAAGAGAATTAATTCAAGTTGTGATATCAGGAGATAGGTCTTCATAAATTTTTTATCAATATCAGAATGCTCTAATCTATCCAATTTCAAAGTCGCCGATTGTAAGCTCGTTGGGCACTGGATGTTCCTTTATTTACTTCGGATCATTTTCTGTGAAATTGGGTATAGTTGTACTGTAATTTCCTATACCTGTTATTCGCTTCTTGTTCACTCCGGCCTTGCCCGTGTTTGTATAGTTTTAAGCCCAATGTATGTCCCAAGGGATCACACTTGCACCAGAGATTCATAGCTCTAGCTGTGTATCTCTTAACGGTATTTACCATTGTAATAAATATTGCATAAAAACCTTAAACATTTTATGAATTTTCAGTGTTTGCTACTATTTGGTCAAATCTTCTGTGTTAGTAAGATTGATACAACAAACATCCAGTATGTTAGTAAACTGTACTTAATAATTTTCGATTATTCTGATTGGAAGAGACAAGTTAGATCTTAAAAATCGTAGTCGAATACATCAACATTTGATGTGACACAAGTTGATTCAGATCGAAAGGATTCAAGTTAAAACTTTCTATTAATTCTAAGCAACGCTTTCACTTCAATCATTGATAACTTGATAAGTATCATTTGGTTATTTCTACATTTGATAAAATAAAAGTGATTGGAATAACTGTTAGATACCTTTAATAACTTCTTTATAACTCTTAAATTTATTGAAGCATCAAAAAAAAGTTTAGCCTCTAAAATAAGAATAGTTTTTTTCATATTATCTCTGGTTATAATGGTAAGTATTAGTAGTGTTATTATCGGATATACCCCTGCCAGAGCTCAATTCTCATTTAACTATCCAGTCGGTATCGCAGCGAAATCTTCAGGAAGTATGTTAATAGCGAATACCCCTGATAATACTAATGTGTTTATGGGTTCTGGAGAGTTCATCAGGAAATGGGGTTCTCTTTGTAATTTACAAAATGGTACCGGATGTATAGATCC